>Ga0209935_1000444_pt1 | contig 106018 bp, 85 predicted proteins | sample ThiBio_1000_plan_2_FD_183958 | JGI IMG/M metagenome (GOLD analysis project Ga0209935, IMG submission 183958) | Wastewater bioreactor microbial communities from Cape Town, South Africa - Thiocy_cont_1000_plan (SPAdes) | ecosystem: Engineered > Bioreactor > Thiocyanate-remediating >... | reverse complement strand
TCGTCGGCATCATCTCCACCTTCTGGTTTTTCATCGGAGGTGTGATCGACATCCGCCGACTCTTCCGCGATCTCGCCGCCCGTGTCGACAACCCGCTCGACAACGGCATGGTCGAGGGCCACGTCTCACTCGCCGATAAGGCCGTCTTCGAGCAGCGCACGCACGAGAAGCAGGACGACTAGGGAGAACCTAACTCAGGACCGTCCGCCGTTGTCCGGGCTGCGACGGTGTCCCCGGAACGACCGACGAAATCTTCCGATTTTCGTCGGTATCGGATCATGACCCGAGTCCAATGATGCCCGCGCATCTCGCCGCGCGGAGACCTATCGCGAAGGAGGCATTGCCATGAGGTCGCCGATCACGCGAGCGAGGCTCTCAGCGGAACGGCGTTTTACCATATAGGCGTGCGGACCGCGTTCGTCGGCCTGCCAGGTCGAGCACCCATCGTCCCCGACGGCGCAATGCCCCCGGCACAGCTCCCAATCCTCCGCAGCACCGCGCACGGCATAAAGCACGGCGGTCTGGTCCCAGCTCGCGCGGCCATTCTCCAGGGCATTGTCCCAAAGGCGGTAGGCGGTTTTCACAGGATTGTCGTCCGGAGTGCCTAGGAGACACGGGCCCGTAATGATGTCGCTCCCCGCCTCGTAGCCGGAGAAAACAACCGCCCCCGGCCACTCCGCGACAAGCGAACGGGAATATCGCGCCGCGCCATTGGCTCCGAAGTTCCACCCCGGTCGTTCCTCCACGGGAAACGCTCCGCCCATGACCACCCATTCCTTCACCTTGAGCGCAATGAGCTCGCTCCCATCCGCTGGCGAGAATTCGCACGGCCCGGATTGCAGCAGAGCCAGGAGCCCCTTGGTGTGCCCGATGGACACAATCGTGACGGAACGATCCGGCGAAGATGCCAGCGCCCGGCGATAAACCTCCACCTGATCCGGCACGTCGTCGCGCGTCCGGATGCGATGGCCATAGCGTTCCGTATCGCAGGCGATCGCCTCCAGAAAATCATTCCGAGGGTCTCCCACTTCGTCGCCCCGGGCCGCTCCGATGGGAATCTCCCCCCGCCCGTAGTATTGATTGATCGCCGCGAGGCAGCCCGGGCCGAAGGGATTTTTCTCCGAGCTGTAGATGCAGGCCAGGATCACGGCCTCGCCCCGATCCGCCAGCGCATGCAGCACGGCCATGGCTCCGGCATCGTCGCAATCCGAGCCCATGTCGGTATCGAGGATCACGCGCACAGGGGAACCGGTCGGGAGACTCATCGGCGAAAGAATATGGGCCATCACTTAGCCCGGGGATTTCTCCAGGGTAAAGCTATTAAGAGATCCGCCTTTCATAAAAACGAAACCGCCCTGCTCGCGGGCAATAGGCGCGAACAGGGCGGTGATAGTTTTTCTCTTATCAGATCAGTCCTGGCGGCGACGACGCATCGTCATCACGAGGAGCAGGCCCGTGCCGAGCAGGGCGATCGAGGCTGGCTCGGGAACGGCCGTCACGTTCAGCTTGATCTGGCCGGCGGTGCTGTAGTCAAACGTCGCGCTGGAGATGTTCGACGAAAGCGCGCCGAGAGTGAGCCCGGAGAAGGTATCCGTCGAAAGCGTCGTGCCGTTGTTCGTGTAGAAGTTGAAGAGCGTGAATGTGTAGGAGCCCGATTGGATCGAGGCGTCGAGCGTGAGGTTCACCGCGTTGGACGAAAGGGCGAAGTCTCCCGACGCGTAGTTCCACACATTCAGGCGGTCGCTCGTTGAGGACGTTCCGAGATCGAAGCTGAACTTCGCTCCCGAGTTCATCGTCAGCAAGGAGGCGGAGGTTCCGCCGCCATCGAGCACGAGAGTGCCGATCGTACTCACCGCCGTGCTGTCGCCAGGGGCGAGGATGGCTCCGGATGCCACCGAGATGCTGTTACCCGTGCCTGGGCGGATGATGCCCGTGCCGCCGAGCGCGCCTGCCGCGACGGAGACGCTGCCCGTGCCCGTGCCGGAGGTGCCCGCGGTCTGGGCATTGTTCACCAACAGGACGCCTTCACTCACGGTCGTGCCGCCGGAGAAGGTGTTGCTGGCTCCGAGAATCATCGTCCCCGCGCCGATCTTGTTCACCGTGGTACCGGTCTTCGTCGCATTGGCGGAATCCGAAATCACGCCGGTGAGCTTGAGGTTGCCCGCGCCGCCGAGAGCCCAGCCATTGCCTGCTACGGAGTTGGCGATATTGGTCGTCGTCAGGTTGCTGGAGATGGTGAGGGTCGTGGCAGAGTTGGTGACTTCAAAAGTCGACACCACCGCGCGTGCGTCATGCTGAAGGGTCTGGCTCGCCGTGGCGGTCGCGCCGGAATATCGCAGGGTGCCGTTGCTGGCATTGCCGCCGATGGTGATGGCACCCTTACCCAGGGTGCTGTTGCCGCCTCCCGAGGAAAGCGTGGACCCGGTGACAACGCTGCCACCCGTGATGGAAAGCGCGGCGAAGGAGTTGTTCGTATTTGTCAGCGTGAGACCGGATGTACCGCCTCCGACTCCGAGGGAATTCACTGAAATGTTGGCGTTCAGCGTCTGTGCCGCCGTGGAGTTGAACATGAAAAGGTTCGTGCCCGTGATGGACAAGGCCTTGCCGTTTTCGTCGATTGTCGCGCTTCCCGCGATGGAGATGGAGCGGCTTCCGGCCGCCCAGGTCTGATCTGCCGAGAGTATGATCGAGGCGGAGGAATCAAAGTTGGGGCCGCCGGATGGCATCAGCGTGATACCTGAAGCCCCAATCGTCAGCGTATTCCCTGCCTTGATCGAGAGGCTCCCCGTCGCGGTGGCGTCAAAGGTAATGCCCGCGATGGACATGTCGCCGCCCAGGAAAACACTTTTATTTCCGCCCATCGTGCTCGTAATCAATAGAATGTCATCTGCCCCCGGAGGGCCTCCGGAAACATAGGAACCCGCCAGGTTTAGGTTTGTCGTATTGTTAGCCTTCTCAACGTTTGCAGCGTTGAGGTTGTCTAGCAAACCCAGGGTGGAGGCCGCCGCCGAGGCGGTCACGGCCAGCCGCAGCGAGCGACGCAGGAGGGACGAGCGAGTTGTTCCGTGAACGATGGATGTTTTCATTTCGCGTGATTCTTGAGGTGGAGGGACGATGGGGTGAGTCTTTCTAATCCGGATGTGATTTATTGCGGCAAAAGTCATGAGAGTCAAGTAGAATCCCGGAGGCGCTGGCTACAGTGAGGTCACGTGGCCGTCGAGATAGAGCAGGTTGCGCCGGCCTCGGTGCACGGGTTTCGCTGGGAGATCAGCTGCCCAATCCGCCCCGGAAATCCCGGGCACCATGCGGTCGATATCCTGAAGGACAGGGATCGAGGAGAGCGACCCCGGGAGGCCCAGCATGCGCATAGGTTCGACGTAGCTCGGCGCGGGATATCCAAAGGGCTTCACATGCCTGCCATCGATCACTGCATCGTTGGGGAGATAATAGCTGACACCGCTGGGATTCTTCGTTTCCCTTTTCCAGGCAGGGCATTGCAGCATCGGCACGACGCGATCCTGCGAGGTCGGCTCGGGGAGGCCGAGATAGGGATAGATCATATAGGCGAGCATTCCCTGGTATTTCCGGCTGCTCACCGGCTTCTGTCCGGAGTTCAGCGGTCCCGGCAACTGGCCAAGGGCCGGCTGGTATGGATAGGCTGGAAGGCTAAAGGTGTTGTCATTGACGTAGAAGACAATGCCCTGCCCTACCGCACGCAGACTGGCCACGCATTTCGCCGAGTCGCCGGCGGAACGCACCTGCGTCAGGCCGGAAAGCGTCATGGCCACGAGCACGGCAACGATCCCCATGCCCGCCAGCAGCTCCATCAGCGTGAATGCCGCCAAGGAATGATGATCTTTATCCGCACGCAACGACGAACCAACGGGCGGACAGTGTCTGGGGAGGAAACTCATGCCGGGGGGGAGTAGAATTATGGAGCCTTTGCCGGGTCCCCGGCAATAACAACTCCCGATTCCAGGCCGGAACCCGAGCCCGTGGCCGAAGCTCCGACCAGTTTTTTCAGGAACGGACCGGGATTGGTCACGACGTTGCCAGAGAGCTTCACATCACTGCTTTCGTTGATCCAGATGAGCGACGTGGGATCGACGCCCTTCTCGACGCCGAAGGTCTTTTCATTGCGCATCGGATTGATGAAATCGTTGCCCCGGATGGTGATGTCCTGCGCGGAGCAGACGAGGATGTTCAGGCCATCGATGTCCTCGAAGCGGTTGTTCTCGATCGTGATGTTGCGATGTCCTCCCGAGCGCGGGATGTAGGTGCGGCCATTGAAGGCGAGGATGGTCACCGCCCCGGCGTGCCGCAGCAGCCCCGGGCGGCGATTCGTCGCGACGCTGCGGAAGGTGTTGTTGCGCACGATGACGTTGCTGGAGTAATCGGCCTGGCTCCAGATGCCCGTCTCGGTGTTGAACTCCACCGCCGCGCGGCCCGTGTTTTGAATCGTGCATCCCTCGATCAATCCGCCCGGCGACTGGGCGTAAACTCCGCGCGCCGAGGTGTCGCGGATCTGGGCATTGCGCACGATAAAGTCGCCGCCGCAATCGTTCTGGTTCGCCAGCAGCCACTGCCGCCTGGCAGGAACGGGACGGTCGAGCGTGAGCTCGATGTACCCGGCATTTTTGCGCGGGCGGAAGGCCGAGTAGCGGTTTCCCGGATCGTAGGTATTCTGGTAATCTATGAGCGCCTTGACTCCGGTGATGATGGCCTCCCCGGCGAGGGCGAGGTTTTCGTCGTAGAAGTGCAGCTTGTCGCCCGGGCGGCCGATCATCTTGGAGCGCGTCATCGGCACGCGATAGGCAACGATGCGATTTTCATTAGCCTCCAGCACCATCGCATAGGTGCCGTGAATGGCGATGGCGTCGTCGTTCAGTCCCTCGAAGCGGCAGTCGATCACCTTGGGGCCGATGCGCGCGTCGGCGCTGTGCAGACCGTCGGCATTGGCTGCGAGCAGCGGCGCGTCCTTCGCCCCCTCGGGCATGTCACGGTAGCTGATCGAGCAGCGCTCGTAGAGATTGTTTCCCTCTCCGCCGGAGTCCTGGAAACAGAAGCCCGACCCTCCGCGCACCGCGATGTCGGTGAACTTCATGCCGCCGCATTCAAAGGCGCGCAGGTCGGGGTAGACCGCGCCGCGCATGGCGACGAGGTCGCCGACGTTGATCTTCACAGGGGTGGACGAGATGTTCTCCGTCTTGATGCGAAAAAGCCCCGGCTCGCTCTCCTGCGCGTCCTTCGTCGTCGCGGCTCGCAGCTCGGTTTTCCAGATCCGCGTCGCGGGGTCGAAGAACAACAGCCAGGCATGCTCAAAAGCCTTCGGATCGTGCAGGTCGGTCGGATAGCCCGCCGCGATGCGCACGTCGATCTGGCTGCCATCCGCCGAGATGGCCTCCACCCGGCCCTGGGTAAAGGTCACCGCCTCCTTCTTCAGCGTCGCTCCGCTGAAGGAAACATTGGTGCATTTCTGGAAGGTGATGCCGGAGCGGAAACGGTCGGTGAAGACCAGCGTGACGCCCTCGGCCTTGATCGCGAGGTCGCTGGCGTTCTCGACCACGATGTGCCAGGCATCCGGCCCGCCGCCGGTGGGCAGGGGCGGGAGGCGGTAGATCCCGGGCGGGATCACGAGTTCGGCCGCCTTGTACTTGATGGCATAGCGGATGGCTGCCTGGAGATTCTCGGGATGATCGGGCGAGAGGACCGGCGGCGCAGGCGGCTGAGGCGAGCCCCCGGGCTGAGGAGCGGGCGTCTGCGCCGACAGGGACAGGCAGGCGGCCAGCAGAGCGGCCGAGGCGGTGAAAAGGCGGAGGATACTGGCGGAGCTGCGCATCATGTGGGAGTGGTGGGAGGGATTGCTCATTTGCTGGGTTCACCGCTGCGGGCTAACACAAACGCATTGGCTGGAGCCTGCTCTTCCGGCAGGACTTCGACAAGACCGTCCGGGAAGGAATCCCGGGCTTCATTCATAAAAGCCTCGCAGGCGGAGCGCCCGGAGCTTTCCTGATAGTTCAGCCACGGCTTGGTCGTCCATGGCGGATTGTAGACTTTCACATTCTCGCCGGTCACCTCCGTGCCGGGAGTGAAGATCAACTGGGTGACGCCATTGTTCCAGGCCTGCACGTTGCGGAGAACGGTCGGGCCGCCCTTGGCAAAGGCAATGCCCCAGCCGAGATTGGAAAAGCTCTGGAGGTCGCTGGCCGTGGTGGTCGAGCCCCCGCCATTGGCGATGCCGTTGTCATTGGCCCAGAACTTCGCCCCGCGAATCTCGCAGACGATCTGATCGTGCGAGGAAAAACCCTCATCCATGTTGTTAAAGCCCTCGATGTTTTCAAAGAGGAGGTCGTGGCCGTCGCCGTGGAGATTGAAGCCATCGTTGAGGCTGCCGGAGGCCTTGATGTTGCGGTACGTCTGATAGGACGCATTGGTGATCTGGATGACGGGTTGGCGGAGCGAAATCTCCCAACCCTCGGGGCTCACGCCGGGCAGCAGGGTGAGCGTTCCCTCCCCGGGCGAATAAGTCGCATACTTGGTGAGCTGCGCCGTCTGCGCATCCTGCACCACGCGCTCGCCCTGGTAGGTCAGCACCACGGGCAGCACCGGCAGCGTCACCCTGGGATTGTTGCTCACCCAGGCACCGTCCTTTTTGACGAACCCCTGCGCGGCGGGGATCTTCGCGAACAACGGTTTCAGGTCGCACACGTAATTATCGCCCACTTTTTCAAATCCCGTGAGCGGCTCAAAGCCCGTCACCGTCTCGCCGGAACCATCGACCGTGATTGGCTGGCCCGGCAGTCCCGAAGCCGTAATCATGAGCATCTCGCGGTAGGGTCCGCTGCCGGGCGCGACCTTGATGGTATCGCCGGGCTGGGCGGCCTTGCCCGCCGCGCGAATGGAGGTGTATTGCCCTCCTCCCCGCCGGTCGACGAGCAGCACGCGGCCGGTTTCGGCCTGGGCAAATGCCAGACTAGTCGTTGCGAGGAAAACCAGGACAAGGGGAGATTTCATGACAGGTGGGAGGATCAGGGAAAGCCGCCTCCGTGGTTTTGGCGGCGGCAGCATGTACGGCATTAACTCACATCCGGATGTGATTGTCAATATGCCACGGGAGATAATCCCTGCGAATGACTTTGCTCCTTGCGATTCCGTCGATACGGCGCTAGCTCTGGGAGAGGCATTTATGTCGAAAAAGAGCGCCAAACCAAAAACGGATGAGAATCGAAAAGTGAGATCGACTCTCGACCTGGCCAAGTACCTCGGTCTCTCCGAGTGGACCGTGTCGCGAGCCATCAACGGACACCCCGAGGTCAAGCAGGCCACGCGGGAGCGGGTGCTGGCCGCGATGCAGGAGCTGGGCTTCCAGCCCAATCCTCTGGCCCGTGGACTCAACGGCAAATCGACCGGCCTCATCGGCATCTGCTTCGGGCATCCGCGCAGCCCTCTCGTCGTGGACAAGATCGCCTCGCTCGACGAGTTCCTGCACGAGAAAAGCTACCGGGGCGTCCTCGCGATCAGCACGCAGAACCCGGAGGCCGAAAAGACCATCCTGAGCGACTTCCGCCGCATGCGGGTCGATGGCGTGATCCTGATCCAGTCGTATTCGCAGCGTGATGAGATCGACCGGTGGCTCGGCGGATTGCCCGCCGTGCATGTCGATCCTGTCGAGCCGGAGATCGGCCCGTCCGTTTATTTCGACCGCAAGCAGGCCATGCACCTCCTGGTCGATCATTTGTATACGCTCGGCCATCGCACCTTTGGCGCGCTGGGTTTCTCGGCCTCCAACCCCTGGCGCTGGAACGGTCTCGTGAGCGCCCTCGAGGATCACGGCCTGAACCCGGCAAAATGCCTGCGCTCCTTTGTGCTCCCCTCGCCCGGTATCGAGTCCTACGCCGACGGCATTCAGTTGGCAGAGATCGTGCTTTCCTCCAAAAAGCCCCCGACTGCGCTGATGGCGGTGAACGACCTGGTGGGAATCGGCGCGGCACGGCATCTCGTGGACTGCAAGTTCCAGATCCCGGGCGACTTTTCGCTTACGGGCTTTGACGATCTCGACGTGGGTCAATATGTCGTCCCCTCCATCACCTCGATCAACCAAAGCCCACGCATAAGCATGCGCCGCGCCGTCGAGATCCTGCTCAAGACCATCGCCAATCCGTCCTCCAGGGAGATCGCCACCATCGACCCCATCTTGAAAATCCGCAAATCCACCGGACGCCACGGCCACCGGTAGCCGCGGCCAATTTGATTTGACGCTCTCCGGACAACGCCGTATGAAATAAATCAAATCCGGATGTGATTTTATGAAAACCCTCCTCCCTGCCGCGATCTCCCTGGCCCTTCCCCTCACCCTCTGCGCAGAAACCCCGCAGCCTCTCTTCTTTTTCGATTTCAATTCGCCCGGCAAGGTCGAGGCCAACAAGGGCTCCGATCCCGGGAACCTGGTCTTCCGCTCTTCGGATCGCCAGGAGGCGGATTTGCATGGTCCCGCCGGATCGGGCCTCACGGGTGCGCCGACAGATCTCGCACTGGATAACTCCACGGCCACGGCCATGGGCAAGGAAGGCGTCGGAGGGCTGGCTGCGGTGAAGTCGGCCCAGCTCACCGCTCAGTCCTTCACGGTCACCGGATGGATCAAGACGGAAGGCGACAAGCCCGTGGGCGACGGCTCGCGGCTGGTCGAAATCGTATCGCCTGCGGGCGGTTTTTTCATCTTCGGCAATCCGGCCGACGGCACGCTGGCCACCATCATCAATGGCAATGGCTCCTCATCCGAGCAGGAAGCCTACGCAGCGACCGGCTCCTGGATCTTCTTTGCGGTGTCGTATGACAGTGACACCCACACGATTGTTTATTACATCGGCTCTCCGGCCGAGGGGGTGACCGAAGCGGGAAGTAAAAACGTCCCGGCAGGCAGCCTCGCCGATGTGAAAGCTCAGCTCATGCTGCTCAACTCGGGAAACTTCGAGCGTCCGTTCAAGGGCTGGATGGATAACTTCCGCCTCTTTGCCTCGGAGAATGATTCCTCCGCGGCGCTCTCGCTGGACCAGTTGGAAGCAATCCGCCAGCAGGATCTGGGCAAGAAATAAAGCGGGCGCTCTTCCGTCAATGCCCGCCCGACACCGATCCGTCATCCGACGGGTCGACGCGCTCGGCGGAGAGCTTGCGGAACAACCGGCCCATGTCGCGCACGCCTCCCCAGGTGAACCACACGGCCATGACCAGCGCCATGAAGACCGGCACACCGACGCCCACGACATGCCAGTAGGCTGACCACACCTCCTCCGGCCAGGGCGCGAGGAGATTCCACGCGCAGCCGGTGAGGAAAACAACGAACCATAGCAGGCTCCACCCCAGGTAGGAACCCGCGATCCACTTGTCCGAGCGCGAGAAGTCCGAGGTCACGCCGACCATGCGGCTCCACGCCGAGGGCATGGGAGCGATGGGCTTGAGCGCGGGATCATTCACCGCGTAGGCGCCCCGGTGCAGCAGGCGGTCCATGTTGAAATCCTCGCGGCACGTCAGCAGGGATACGGCCACGTAGGAAACGAGGGCGAGGAGCGTGGCAAAGAACGAAGCCTGCTGGACATTGATCGGAAAGGCACCACCCCAGACCTGCCGCGCGAGGATGCCCGCCACCGAGAGTGTCGAGCCCACGAGCAGCGCCGTCCAGGCTCCGGCGGTCGTGCCTTTCTTCCAATACAACCCGCCAATGATGACCGCTCCCGCACCGCCGACATAGATGGCCATGGTCACCGCCCACCACAGAAAGATATACTCGGTTTGCCGGAAGAAGATGCCGAAGAGAAAGGCAAACACGGCCACGCCGACCATCGAGAGGCGCAGCCACAGGATGTGGCGCTCCGGCGAGAGCGGTTCCTTGCGCAGCGGCATCACGACATCCTGGATGAAAATGCCGCCCCAGGAATGAATATGGCTCGAGTCGCCGCCGATGATGCCCATGAGCAGGATGGCGCAGAGCAGACCGAGAATTCCCGCCGGGAGAAAGTGGGAAAGCGCGCAGGGGATGAGCATCTGCTGCTCGATCTGGGGATTGCCAATACGCGCCACCTCATCGAGCACCGGCTGGGCCTGCGCGGCGAAGTCGGGGTGCTTGAGAAACGTCATGGCGCAGACCGCGAGGAGCGTGACGACGGCGGCCTTGCCCGCCTCCCTCCAGCGCCCGAGGATGCCGCCCATCACCGAGGCGTGCGGCGAGATCGCGGCGGAGTTGTACCCTTGGGCATTCTGCCAGGCCATCGTGCCATAGACGGTGACAAACAGGCCCATGAGGATGTACCAGAGGTTGAAATCCTTGATCCCCGAGGAGTCGAAGGGGTTGAGCAGGGACTGCCCCGGCGGCTGGGCGACGAGCACCTCGTTGATCTCGCGCCATTGGAAGAGCATCAGCAGCGCGGCAATGATGACGAGGTAGAACACCTGCGAAAGGATGCCCTCCAGGCAGTCCGTCACCATCATGGAAATGAGCCCGCCGCAGAGCACCATGAACAACGCGCCTCCGAGGAAGAGCGCCATGAGCGCGATGTAGGTGTCAAAGGACCACCCCGCCACCTGGATCGTCGCGGGAAGGCCGAGGAAATACACCATGGCCCGCGCGCCCACGGCGGGAATGATGCCGAAGTTTACCATGCCCGCGACAAACCCGAGCATGCCGGTGAACACCCGCAACCTGCGGCTGTAGCGTTGTTCAAAGAACTGCGAGAGCGTAAGCGCCCGCGTCTGGCGAAAGCGATAGACGACGAATCCCGATAGGGCGACAAGCAGGCTCACCGGGATGCCGATGAGACCCCACCAGTTCAGGGTGAAGCCGGAGCGCGAAATCAGCTCGAACGACGCGACAAACACCACCGCGCCCGCCTGCATCTCTCCCCTCGCCACCGCCAGCAGATAGGGCCCGGCCACGCGGCCCGCCGACATGAAATCCGCCACGCTCCGCAAATAGCGCCGGGAATAAATCGCCATCGCAAAAACAAGCGTCAGCGGAGCAACGAGGATGAACCAATCGAGCGGCGTCACGGGAGGAACAGGGAAATCATCCGGAGATACTCAGGCTGCCGGAGCTGCCTCGGGATTCAGCGGAGAGAAGAATTCCCGCGCCTGGCGGTGCCGCTCCTCGCTGATGATGTCATGCCCGGCACCGGGGATGAGTTCAAACGAGGCGTCGACGCCGAGGGCGCGCAGATTCCCGGCGAAATCGCGGGCCTGTTCCCAGGGAACCAGCGAGTCGTCCCGCCCGTGGATCACGAGCGTGGGAGGCATGGCCGGAGACAGATAGGATGACGGGCTCGCCCAGGCAGCAAACTCCTCGTCATACGCGCCGCCGGGGAAGAACGTCCGGCAGTAGGCATCGTCGGGATTCCACGCAAAGGTGGATCGCGGCCACCCGCCCGCCTCGCGCGCGAGGTTCAGCGGCCCCGACCATACCAACACCCGGCTGAATGGGCGCAGGCCCGGACGGGTAAACGGAGTCGCCCCGACCGATGCCAGGGCGACGAGACTCGCCAGATGGCCTCCCGCGGAATGTCCAAAGACGCCGAGGCGGGCGCAGTCAATATTCCAGCGCGCGGCATTCTGCTGCAGCCACGCCACTGCCGCGACGCAATCCTCAATGGGCGCCGGAAAGCAGCTGCCGCCGCTGGTGAGCCGGTAGCCGATGCTGGCCAGTGCGAATCCGGATCGGAGGTAGGGTTCCGCAAAATCGATGTCCCTGGTCCCGCTATGCCAGCCGCCGCCATGAATCCACACAAGGAGGGGAAACGGGCCGTCTCCCTCGGGCAGGTGAATGTCGAGCGCCCACGGCGCGGCGGACTCGGAGAGATCCCGAATGACGAGGGTGGCGGCCATGTTATGCCTCCTCCCAGACGGCGAAGCTCACCGCATCCATCACCAGCGTCACGACTCCGGCGCGCTCTTCGACCCGCGCTCCGGCCCCGGCGAGCAACCGGCCCGGGTTGGCGTTGTCCACCGCCGCCTCGACCGCACGCCCGGCGGGATTCAGCGCGACCAGCACGCTTTTGCCATCCCGCGATCGCCGGTAGACAAATGGATAGCCTCCCGCCTCGGTCAGGACGGGTTCAAAATCACCCGCGCCCTGGAGCGCCGGGTGCTCGCTGCGCAAGCGCGCGAGGCGGCGGACCGTGTGGAGCAGGGACTCCGGACCGCCCTCCTGTCCCGAAATCGTGGGCCGCGCGGGATTCGGATCGACCGGGAGGTAAAGCCATTCGGCGGGCGCGGTGGAGAATCCCGCATTGGCGGAATCGTCCCACTGCATCGGCGTCCTCGCTCCCGTGCGCACGTACCCGCCCTCCTTGCTCGGCAGCCCGTCGACATTGTATTGACCAATCTCGTCGCCCTGGTAGATGAAGGGGATGCCCGGCAGGGTGAGGAGAAAGGCGTAGATCACCTTCAGCTCCTCGTCGGTGCGCCCGGCGCGGAGACGCGAGATATCGTGGTTGCCCGTGGGGATCGAGATGTAGCCGATCTCCTTGGTCGCCTCGTAGTGCTGGAGAAAGGGTTCCAAAAACCGCCGAATGTCGCCCCGGCCCTCGGCGTGAAAATAGCTGTGGCCGCTGCGCTCGACCTGGGCGCGCATGTCGTTGGTCGTCTCGGAGCGAAACAGCTCGGTATACGCAGGCGTGCCAAAGTGGATCATGAAATCAATGTGGAACCCGGCCCGGATCGCGATCTCCGGCATCGACCACTCCGCAATCAGCACGGCCTCGGGAAAAGTCTGGTCAAACCACCCGCGAATCTCCTGCCAGAAGGCCACGATGGCCTCCTTGCTGTCATCGTTGCGGATCAGCGACGAGGCCATGTCGACGCGGAACCCATCGGCCCCGTGATCGAGCCAGAACTGCATGATGGCCCGCAGTTCCGCATGCACCGCCTGCACGTCGGGATGATCCACCGGCAGCTGCCACGGTTTGTCCGGATCGGGATGGGCAAAGCCGTAATTCAGCGCGGGCTGAAAGTGGAAGAAATTCGTGACGTAGTTCCCGTCGCGGGTCGAGTAACCATTGATCTGCTGGAGCGGATACGGCGCCCATTCCCAGACGCTCGACGTCCAGATGTACCAGTTCGAGTACTGGTTGGGGCGCTCCTCGGCGGAGGCCTTGAACCACGGATGCTCGACCGAGGTGTGACCGGCCACGAGATCCAGCACCACGCGCATCCCTTTTTCATGCGCCAGCCGGAACAGCTCATACAAATCCTCATTGGTCCCGTAGCGTGGTGCGACCTTGTAGAAGTCGCTCACGTCATACCCCGCGTCGCCAAAGGGTGATTCAAAGCAGGGATTCAGCCAGATCGCGTTGCAGCCGAGGGACGCGATGTAATCGAGTTTTTCGATGATGCCCCGGAGGTCTCCGATGCCATCGCCATTCGCGTCGTAAAAGCTCTGGGGATAGACTTCGTAAAAGACGGCGTGATCGAGCCAGGCTGGCTCCGGACGGGTTCGTTTCATGAGAAAAGAGAGGGACTCCGCCCCTGTCGGCTTCGGCAGGGGCGCGCAAAATATGGACGGTACTACGAACGAGCCGAGCCCTAGACGGCCACGAGGCCGGAGGCAATCGAGGGCTTCTCCGCGGCGGGAAGAGGCAGGGCCTCCCCCGGATAGAACTGCGGCAGCAGCGGAGCATGGGCCTCCATCATCTCGTCAAACATCGCCACGATATCGCGGTAGTCGTTGGAGTTGTTCAGCGGATCGGCAAGCATCGCCTGGAGCGCCTTCTCACGGTCTCCCTCCAGCGCCGCCTCGACGGTTAGGTCCTGGATGTGCGAGTGCTTCTCAAGGATGGCCATGATCGCGAGCGGCAGTTCGCCTCCCGCGTGGGGAAACACACTGTCGCCGTGAAAAGTCGCCAGGGTCTCGACCGAGGTACCCAGCGGAAGATTCGCCACCTGGCCCTCGTTGGGCAGCGTGGCGGGCTGGATCGTTGCCGGACCTCCGCCGATCAGCGCCGCGAGGATGGGCGCGAGGGATTCCTCCGACGGCTCCAGCGGCACGGAATCCGGATTATCATTCGACCACTCGGCGATGCGCTCCTTGTACCAGGTGATCCAGCCGCGGCGGTCGGAGATTTCCGTCAGCTTCACGCCGAAGGCCTGGCCGTAGCCGGTCTTCTCCGAGAGAAAGAACGGGAAGAACTCCGCCAGATGCCGGTCGCCCGGATAAGGCACCGCGCCGTAGCGTTCGAAGAGGGTGAACTTGATCTGGTTGCCGCTCAGGCTGTGGCTGGGATTGACGTCATTGCCCGCTCCCGCCACCTCCGTCGCCGCGCCCTCCTGCAGGCGGGCGCGCAGCAGCTCCAGGCCATCCTGCCCATCGATGCGCAGGTCGGTGATCCAGGCAAAGTGATTGATGCCCGAGATCTTCGCCGAGACCGAGTCATGCCAGTCCGTCAGACCGAGCACCTTCTCCAGCGTGGTCATGAAGCTCTTGTACTCGTGGCAAAGCCCAACCACCCGGATGCGGCTCGTCTGCTGGACCGCGCGCACGATCTGGTTCATCGGGTTGGTCAGGTTGAGCAGCCATGCACTCGGGCAGTAATCCTCCATCCGCCGCACCAGGTCGACCACGATCGGGAGGTTGCGCAGCGTGCGGAAAATGCCCCCGGGTCCGGTGGAATCTCCGACGGATTGAAAAATTCCATGCCGCTTGGGAATTTCCAGGTCAATCTCCATCGCGTCGAGTCCCCCGGTGGAAATGCAGAGCACCACGGCAGCGGCTCCGGTGAGCGCGCGATTCAGGTTGCTCTCTGTCTCCACGCGGATGTCTGCGCCGGTCTTGCGGACGATGGCCCGGCAGGCATGCGCCAGCTCGTCGTTGCGCTCCAGATCGATGTCGTGAAGGACAAAGGTGGTGTCTTTCAGGAAGGGATTTACGGCGATATCCCGGAACAGCACGGGCACCCACTGGTAACTACCTCCCCCAATAAATGTGATCTTCTTCGATGGCATAAAAGGGTGCTCCAAGTTTCAGCTCCAATAAATCACATCCGGATGTGATATGGCAATGTCTTTTTGGCTTTGGTCGAGTGGCACGGGATGGGATTTCTGCGCCGCGCTAGGGGCGGAACAACCGGGTGCGACCCGTGAGGGCGTTGAGCTGGATGGTGAAAAAATTCTCCGGCACGCCCAGGCTGCTGGCGGCATCGCCCGTGATGGCCAGGCTGAGATGCCAGGACTTGGCCGGAGCCGCGTTGAGGTCGGTGCTGCCGTTGGGCTTGAAGCGAAAGGCGACGTACTTATAGGACCCGGCGGGGTACGGGCCGAGCGGCTTGCCCGGATTGGAGACGAGGCTGGGCGATGTGCCCTGCTGGGTGTCGAGGAGGGACGACACGGCGGCGTCCGGGACGATGTAGATGTTGTCGGGCAGAGTGATGACGCGGGTCAGCGCGTTTGTCTGCGTGCCGTCCGCATCGAGCGAGAAGACCTGAAAGGCGCGATAAACCGACGGCGTTCCGGTGGGCGGATCGCCCGCCTTGGGCAGTTGATAGAGGCGAAACTCGACCGGGCAGTTCCGCGTCATGGCGGCCTGCCGGGCGAGTTCGAGCTGATCGACCAGCCGGGTGCCGCCGGTCGTGAGATTCGATCCCCGCGAAATGTTGGAAAAGGCCGGAATCGCCAATACAGCGAGCACGATGATCACGCAGATGACCATGAGCAGCTCCACCAGGCTGAAGGCCCGGGCGAACGACGTCTTGCTGGGGCTCCGGTAGTTCATGGCGCAAACTGTCTCGTTTCCAGCACCCGGAATTTGTAGAAATGATCGATCGGCTGCGGGTTGGCTGTTGTGGCGTAATCGGGAATCGTCGTGTCGCTCGTATCGAGATACCGCTCGATGGTCGATGACCCACGATACTCGCCCGTCACCATATCCTTGCCCTCGACCCATTGGTTGGCAGCGGTCGCGCGGCTCTTGCCCAGGGTTTGGACGCGGTAGTGTACGGTGTAGGTGTTCGATTTCGTGGTCAGGCGGGGATAGATATCGGCATAAGGCCGCTCGCGGGAGTTGTCGCCGACGAGCTGGTTGGCGTTCCAAAAGGACTGCATCCCCGCGTAGGTCTGACCGCGCGGGACCAGCCAGATGTCGCAGATCTCGGTGGCGGAGCGGAAGATCTCCCCCGAGGCGAAGCGCTGCTGAAAGCCCTTCATCGTTTCATCCAGGTCGAGAAAACTCCGCTTCGTTGCGACCGTGCTCGACTGCTGCTTGTAGTTGGTCGCGTCGGAAGCACCCAGGACGAGGAGTTGCTCGGGCCGCAGCACGGCGCGAACGCCCGTATCCCGCGTGATGTAGGTAAAGGGGACGATCTGCGAGTTCATGTTGATCTTCCCGGCGGTGGAAAACGGATCGCTGATCGCGTAGGGCTCGACTACCGGCATGGTGAAGAGATCGAGCAGCAGGTGATCCGGCGGACTCTGCGCGCCTCGATGGTTTTTGCTGCCATCCGGATCGGGCCGGAAGAGCAGCGTCTGCCACGGACGATCCTCGAAGACCCCGGTCGGGAGCGAGCCAAACATCACCGCAGAGGGCATCTGCCGGTTGGGAGAGAAAAAGGTCGACCCGGCATTGGCGTAGTTCGTCAGCGCGGTGAAATACGGCGTCTGCGTGCCATCGGAGAGCCCCACTGTCGTGCCCTCGTCGGCTTTGTTGATGTAGGCTCCGTCGGGCACGATGGAGAATCCATTATCCCAATCCCCGAGAGCAAACCCGGTGGGCGGATTGCCTGTCTTATTGGTCCCGGCGTAGACGCCGTCCATGGGTTCCGCGCGGCCTGCGTTATTCACTCCGAAGGCGACCGGAGCCGGATAGCCCAGCACCGAACCGGAGGCCGATGCCGTGGGCTGCAAGGGGTCCGAACCCGACGGGCCGCCATAGGTCAGGTCCGCCGTGCTCACCGTCGGAGCGGCGGGGTTTCCGTAGCTCGCCCCGCGAACGAATTTCGCCGACAGCCCGCCAGAGGCCGGGTAGAGCGTCGCGCCGTTGGCGGCCTCGGCCACGCCATGCACGCTGCGCACGGTCGGCGAGAAATAATCCGTCGGCGGCTGGAAGTAGCTCCCGGGCACGTCGCTCATGGCGGCGATCAGCCGGGGATCAGTCACGGCCTGCACGCCGCGCACCACGTCCTTGCCGCAGATGAACATCTTGGCGCTGGCCGAGCCCGCCGTGTTGGCCGCCGGATTGGCCGCTCCCGAAAATCGCGCGCCGACCGCAGGAGGCGCGGTGAAGGAACCCGCCCGCGTGTCGCGGTAATCGATCCAGACATTGGTGTCCTTCAGCAAAGGCGCGAGAGCCGGGACCGGGAAGGTGGCCGAGGGGAACGGGACGGAGAGCGTTTGCAGGACGTCGCTTCCGGCAGTGGCCGCATTGAGGATCTCGACCTTCACCGTGCCTCCGCCAAATCCGAAGCTCGTCACCGCGCCGCTGCTCGTGGTCGGCAGATCGACATAGGTGCTGACCAGGGCCGGGGTGACGCCGATGAACGACGCCGCTCCGATGTAGCCCCCGTAGATGCCGGAGTTGTACGCGCGCTTCACCGCGACCGTCGTGCTGGACGGGAAGCCCATCGTCACGGCGCTCCCGCCCGCATCCGTCCAGGTGAAGGACTGGAGCCCGGTCACGCGAATCTGGAAATTCGGCGAATACGCGCCGAAGCCCATGCTGGGATCGAAGAGATTAAGGTAAAACACCGCCTGCACCCGCGTCATTCCATCCGCGATCGGCACCGCCGGACCCTGGGTGCCCGAGGGCGGGATGCTTTTGGAAGCCCCCTCGGTCTGCCCGACGCCGATAAAGATCAACCCGGCCTCGCGCACGGTGGGGAACCGCCCAAAGCCCCGGAGTGGCTTCGTGTTGGAGTCCGCGTGGGAGGTGTCGACGATGGGCACGATCTGCCCCTTGCCGAGCGTGGCGCTCCCCGGCGCAGAAGGCGTGAAGGAGACGATGGACGCGTTGGAGCGGTCCTGGGCATTGAGCGCGCGGATGTAGTCAAAGATTTCGGTGAGGATCTGATCGCGATCCGTCGGGTATTTCTTGAGAAAGGTCTGGTCCGCCCCGGTGCTGAAGCCCGGGATCGGGCCGCTCGTGAGGCTGCGCAGGTAGTTGATCAGGGACCGGTTGCGCCCCACGCCATTGGCGGCGGACGCGGCAGGCAGGTCCGCTGTCGCGGAGGTCGAGTCCTTCCGCTGAAAGTAATACGGACTCCCATTCAGCGTGCCGCAGTGCGCGATCAGCCGGTCAAACGCCGTCCGGTCGGTCGCAGCGGTCCCCGCGTTCACCGGCCAGGTGACGATGCGGGGTTGGTTGAACAAATTCACCTCCGGGGCGCGGCTGTGCGCACTGAGAAAGAAACGGGCCTTCTCCACATCATCGGGAGTCAATACCGTGCTCGCCGTGCGGTCCTTTGTGTAGAGCAGTTCGTCCACCGAGGCGTAAAGCCGATCCGCATCGAGCGGGATGGCGGCGGTGGCCACGGTCGTCCCGCTCTTTGACCCGCCATACTTTATCCGGGTCGCGATGTCTGCGATGTTCTCCGCCGTGAGGTTGGGAAAGACCGCGCTCAGGCAGGTCGTGGCCGGATGTCCGGGATACCGCTGAAATTCATTTTGCGCGGGCTGATTCTTCGCCAGGCAGGTACGGTCAAACACCGTACCCGTGCGCGGGATGTCCCAGAACGACCCCGGATTTCCCGCCGACGGCGGGTTGGCCCCCTCGGCCCAGACGTCTCCCGCCGCAGTGTTGATGTTGATCTTCGCCGTGTCGTCATCCGTCCAGAAGGCGATGCGGGAAACGATGGGATTGTCCTTGGAAGCACCCGCGACCGTGACGGTCGAGCCGGTGCCGCTGCCGACAGCCATAGTGCCGTCCTTGAGCACATAGAGCCACTGCACCGGCATCGGTGCGGCGTCCGTGCTGGAGGCTGGCGCGGTGCTGGCGATGGAAAATCCCTGCACCTTCCCGGCCGCCGCCGGGTCGAGGATCGGATAAACCCCGCCGACCGGGCTGTTGAGGTCGGTGTAGAGCGCGGGCTGCGACATCCAGTCCGCCGGGGGCGTCTGGCCGCTGGCAAAGGGATTGAACGCGCCGGAGCCGATCATACCGCTCCACGAGTAGAGCTTGTAATAGGCCTCCGCCTGCCCGGCGGTGTTGTAGGTGCGGATCATTCCCGGCTGCGAGGCCCAAGCCAGCGGGCGGTTGGACGAGTCAACACCCCGGGTCGCCTCCTTGATCTGCCCCATCACCACATTCACCGTGGACTCGGCCAGCAGCTTCACGGCTGAGCTGGCCGAGTACGACTGGGCCGACTTTCGCTCCGTGCTCACGCTGGAGAAAAAGGCCACGATCAGGATCGAGAGCAGGACGAGGCAGCCCATGACGATGAGCAGGGCCGCGCCGCGCGCAGAGCGCGACGCCACCGGGCGGAGGTGATTTATTGACCGCTCCATTTTGCCCCCTTCAGTCCGACTTCCGTGTCAAAGATCCGGTAGTTGATGTTGTTGTTATTCAGCACGGTGGAGAGCTTCCCGAGATCATCATCCAGGCTGGCCGCATCCTTAAAGAGCGTCCCCAGAATGCCCAGCGCGGCGGGCGGCGCGGTGCTGCCGGGCGGATTCAGCCGGGCGGCCGACGGCTCGTCGATGGCCACCATCACGACCCGCAGCAGGGGCGGCAGCTGGTGTTTCGTCCGGGTGGTGATGTCCCCCGCCCGTGAATCGTATTCAAAATGAGGCGCGATCGGGTCCGTCGCGGCATCCGCATCGTGCGGGGAAAGCTCCGGCAGGACGATGAAAGCGATGATATTCTCGGCGAGCACGCGCACCGGGGCATCGGCGACCGCCACGGCCGGGGGCAGGAAATTCGTAAACCACTGCTCGTACTGCGACGCCGTTCCGCTCGACGGCAGATTGTAGATCTCCAGATTCTCCGCGGGCTGGAGAAACTCCATCAGCCGGTAGCGGTAGCGTTCCTTGACCGCTCCCGAGCCGCTCAGGAAGGTCGGGAAGTAGGGCTGGTCGGAGTTGAACTCCGTGTAAAATCCGCAGGCATTCACGAGGTTGGCGACCTTGCCGGAGTTGGCGGTGGAGAGGGAAAAGGCCAGCGGCGCGAGAAAAAACACCGCCTGCCCGGGGTGCGTATCCGCGCTGCCCGGGATGAGGCTGGACGCCCGGTCGACAACGAAATGCAGGTCGGAGTTGCGCCCGTAGACAGCGGGCTGGAAGGTATCCGCATTGGCCGGGGTGCGAGGCTGCGCCGGGCTGCTGCCATCGTAATAATCGAGGTAGGTATTCAGCGTGGCCTGCCGCAGCCGCGAGGTGATCGTCTCATAGGCCGCCCGGGCACCCTGAAAGGCCTCGATCTTCGCCGCCGAGCGCTTCCACACCTGGCTGGTCTGGCTCGTAATCGAGAGCACCAGCACGAGGATGAGCATGAAGACCGCCGAGGCCACCAGCAGCTCCACCAGGGTGAAACCCGCTCCCCTCGCTGACGCGGCCCGCCTCCCCGAGGGAAGACTAGGAGCCGTTGTTGGCGATTTGCAGGGGAATCGCATTGGTGCTTTCCGGCGAGGTTTTGCTCCAGATGGAGATCACCACGGTGGAGGTATTGCTCACGCCGTCGGAGGTGGCCCCGGGGACGAGGAGCTTCGTCGGCGCGCTGACTTTCGCGGAGTAAATCGCCTCCCCGGCATTCTGCACCGGCAGGCCCTCCTGCGTGAAGTGGTAGACCTTTTCCGAGTTGGTCACGATCGCGGAGTAATCCGCCAGCGACATCTTGTTGGCGAGCTGCTGCGCGATCTGCGCCTCCGTGGTGGCATTCACCGCCTCGCGAAACGTGCCGATTCCCGCCACCAGCAGCCCCATCATGGAGACCAACCCAAAGCTCACGATGCCGAGCGCCGTCACCACCTCGACCAGCGAAAAGGCGGTCGTCTTCTTCCGGGAGGCCCGTCTCGGGCGTTGGGCGATGCTTGGGGGCAACATGGCGATGAATCGTTGAGGGCCGGGGGATTTTATCCCAGCAGCATTGTTTTCCCAAGAAATCACATCCGGATGTGATTGTCAAATCCTGATCTTGCAAATACCGCCTCCCGCGGCCCGGGAGAGCGCGGCTGCGGAGGGTCGGTGGCGGGTGCGGACGGCGGCAGGAACAGCCCCCCAAGGAACCCGGCGGAGCCTTTGGCAGGAGAGGTCGGGGCCGGCGGGTCCGCCCGGTTCCCCCGGGAACGAGGGAAATACCTCGACAAGGCCGCGCTTTGTCAGGCTTCATCATTCGTGCAGAGCACGTTATGACTTCACCCGCCACGGCCTCACCCGCGAACGACGATTCGTTTGGGGATTTTGATCTGATGATCGAGGCCGGGCAATCGGAGAAGCGGTACTGGCATGATCTCTGGCGGTACCGGGAGCTGCTCTTCATCCTGGCGTGGCGGGATGTGGCGGTGCGCTACAAGCAGACCGTGGCCGGGGCGGCATGGGCGATCCTGCAGCCGCTGATCAACATGATCATCATGACGGTGATCTTTGGCAAGGTGGCGGGCCTGCCGTCTCTCGGTTCCGCGCCGTATGCCATCATGGTTTTCGCCGCCATGCTGCCGTGGCAGTTTTTCTCCAATGCCGTGTCCAATGCCGGGCAGAGCGTGGTGAACAATGCCGGGATGATCTCCAAGGTGTATTTCCCTCGAGCCATCATTCCGACGAGTTCCGTGCTGGTGTCGCTGGTCGATTTCCTGGTCTCCCTCGTCATCCTGGCCGGGCTGATGGCGTGGTATGATTTCCTGCCGACCTGGAGGCTGCTCGCGCTGCCGCTCTTCACGCTCATCGCCATCCTGGCGGCGACCGGCGCCGGGCTCTTCATCACAGCGCTGACCGTGCGCTATCGCGATTTCCGCTTCATCGTTCCCTTCGTGGTACAGTTTGGCATGTACGTGAGTCCCGTGGCCTACAGCAGCGAGGTGATCCGGGAGAAATTCGGAGCCGGATGGTTTGCGCTCTATTGCCTGAATCCGCTGGTGGGCATCATCGATGGTTTCCGCTGGGCGATCCTGGGCGGCGATGCGGGAGCATTTCAGCTCGGCACGTGGCTTTCCCTCGCCGTCTCGATCGCGCTCTTCGCGGGAGGCGTGGCGTTCTTTCGCAAAACCGAGCGGATGTTTGCCGACATCATCTGAGCATGAGCGACGACACCGTCATCAAGGTCGAGGGGCTGTCGAAGCTCTACATGCTGGGCCAGACGCTCCAGCCATACGGCACCTTGCGCCACGCCATCCAGAATGCCGCGACAGCCCCGCTCCGCTGGCTCAAGGCCGCCCGCAAGCACAAGGCCGGACCGGACAGCGCGGAATTCTGGGCGCTCAAGGATGTGTCCTTCACCGTCAACCGGGGCGACGTGGTCGGCATCCTCGGCCGGAACGGCGCGGGAAAGAGCACGCTGCTCAAGATCCTCAGCCGCATCACGGAACCCACCACGGGACGCGTGGGGGTCAAGGGCCGGGTCGCCAGCCTACTGGAGGTGGGAACGGGATTTCACCCCGAGCTGACCGGGCGCGAGAACATCTATCTCAACGGGGCCATCCTCGGCATGACGCGGGCGGAGATCCGGCGGAAATTTGACGAGATCGTGGCCTTTGCCGGGATCGAGAAGTTCCTCGATACTCCGGTGAAGCGGTACTCCAGCGGCATGTACGTGCGGCTGGCCTTCGCCGTGGCGGCGCACCTGGAACCCGAGATCCTCATCGTCGACGAGGTGCTGGCGGTCGGAGACTCCGAGTTTCAAAAGAAGTGCATCGGCAAGATGAAGGAGGTGACGGCCAATGGCCGCACGGTGCTTTTCGTCAGCCACAACCTTCCCGCCGTCGCCGCCCTCTGCCGCAAGGGCATCCTGCTCAAGGAAGGCCGCCTGATCCTGACCGACACCGCCGAGAACACGATCGCGCGGTACAAGAAGGAGGGCATGTCCGACGAGGACACGGGCGTCGCCATGGCGATGACCGCACGGTCTGGCACGGGCACGCACCGGCTGGAATACGTGAAGCCGACCGCGGCGGAATTTCCCGCGCGCACGCCGCTCATCTTCCGGGCGAGGATCAGGCAATTCCGCGACGATGCAAAGTTTCACTACTCGCTGCACTTTCGCAACGAGGCCGATGACGAGATTTTCGCGATCAACAGCGAGTACCTCGACGGGGGTGGCATCGCACCCGGGGATCGCGACGTGGAGGTGGTGATCGACTCGCCCTGGCTGCCGCCGGGAGATTACCGGGTGGAGGCCTTTCTCCACAGCGCCGGGATCATCGACCACTGGCCCGATGCCTGCCGGTTCCATGTCGGCTCGGATGTGGCCACGCTGGGATATTCCCTCGCGAGCGCCAAAAACGCGGGGAAAGTCCTCGCCAGTTTCCGCCTGAATTCCCAAGCCCGCGCCGAGACGTGAAAGTCGCGATCGTTCTGACCACCCGCTGGTGGAGAGCCTCCATCGATCAGGACGGTTATTGCGCAGCGCTGGCCCGCCTGGGGCATGAGCCGGTTTTGTACTGCCTGGGGAATGACGCGGGAGAGGCGGACTTTCCGGTCGTCGAGGCTTCGCCGTCCGACATGAGCGATGCCGCCTATTGGCAAAGGCAGGGGCTCGATGTCGCGATCGTCTTTAACTGGCTGCGGGACTACCGCCTGCTGGAGGCGCTGCAACAGGCCGGCACCCGCACCATCACGCGAGCCGACAGCGACGGGCAGGCCAGCGTGCGGGTCTTTCCGCGAGAGACGCTCTCCCTGTGTCTGTCCTCCGCGCCAACCGTTGGGAGCCGCGTGCGCGAAGGGGTTCACTGGCTGCGCCGCTATCTCCGCCTGAGCCGGGAGGAGGATGCGGAGCTTCTGGCCACGGCCAATGCCTCGGATGCCATCGCGATCGAATCGCGGGAGGCGGCGGAGAACCTGCGCGCGATCTTCACGCACTACGGGCGCGAGGACCTGGGCGGACGCATCGCCGTGGTCCCGCACAGCGTGAAAGACGAGTTTCTCACCGCGCCCATCGGCGGGGCCGATCGGCCGCCGCTCGTCTTCTGCGGAGGGCGTTGGGATGATGTGCAAAAAGATGCGCCCCTCCTGCAGCGAACCCTCCAGCGCGTGCTGGCGGAGCGCGAAGACGTCCGAGTTGTCGTGGCCGGGGCGGGAATGGAGAATTTCGCCGCGCTGGCCGGGCATCCGCGCGTCCGCCTGGCCGGGCAGATCCCGCGAACGGAATTGCGCGCGATCCTCGCCGAAGCGCGTTTCCTGCTCGCCTCGTCGCGTTGGGAGACGCAGCCCATCGGCTCGCTGGAGGCGCTCTGCCTCGGGGCGACCGTCGTGGCCCCTTCCCTGCCGGGTTTTGTCGCCCTCGTCGACCAGGGGGCCTCGGGCACCCTCGCCGCGCATCGGGATGACGCCAGCCTCGCCCGGGCCGCCCTGGCCGAGCTGCAGTGCTGGGATCAGGGGCGGCGCGATCCGGATCACATCGCCCGCAAATGGCGCGCGCTGGTCAGCAACGATGCCGTGGCCGCAGGCTTGCTCAAGTCCATCGCATGAAACCGCGCATCGCCTACGACGTGTCGTTTTGCGCGGACCTGCACTCCGACCGGAGGCATGTCACCGGAATCGGGCGCGTGATCGAAAATGTCGCCGAAATCCTGCGTGACTCGGCGGAGTTTGATCTCTGCATGATCGGGTGTCATGGCGGCGATGAACGTCCGGCGCTGACGGATGCCCGCACACATGCGTACTGGAAGAACCGCTGGGCTCCCCGCCCGCCAGTGATGGCCGGTACGGTCTCGCGCTTCGGGCTTCGCGGCCTCTACGCCCCATCGCTCGCCGGAGTCAACCGGCCCGACGCGCCGAGAAGTTTCGCCAGCAAGCTCTTCAACACTCTCTCCCGGCTGGATGCCGCGCCCCGTCCGCTCGACGGGAAGATCGACCTGTTCCACTCCCCCTTTCGTCCGCTGCCGGAGCCGGGTCAGTTCCGCGGTCCCATGGTGTTGACCATGCATGACCTTTTCCCCCTGGCGGAACCCGCCGGATCTTACAACCGCCGGATGCTGGAGCAAACGCTGGCCCGGGTCGATCCCGCCCGCACCTGGGTGCTCACGGTCTCCGAGTACACGCGCCGGGAGCTGGGCCGGACCCTGCCCATCCCGGAGGACCGCATCGCGGTGATGCCGCTGGCGGCGGAGGCTCTTTTCCGGCCCGCCGGAGACGACGCCGCGCGCAAGGCCTTCCTGCATCAGCACGGCATCCCCGATGCGCCCTACTTTCTCTCCGTCGCCAACCCGCAGCCGCGGAAGAACATTCCCTTGCTGATCCGATGCTTTCAGGAATTCGCCAGGGGAGAGAACGCGCATCAGCTGCTGCTGGTCGGCTCGCGCAAGCTCGGCTGGAACCACACCGAGATCGACCGGGAGATCGAGAAGACGCCGGAACTGCGCGGGCGCATTCATTTCACGGGAGCCGTGAGCGATGAGGAGCTGGCGGTCGCCTACAGTCATTGCACGGCCTTTCTCTTTCCGTCGCTCGCGGAAGGCTTCGGCCTGCCCCCTCTGGAGGCCATGCAATGCGGCGCTCCGGTCGTGAGCGCCAACACCGCGTCGCTGCCGGAGGTGACGGGAGATGCGGCGATCCTGATCGCTCCCGACGATGAACGCGGGCTCGTGCAAGCCATGCAGGCCCTCGTTGCCAACCGGGAACTGCGGGAGTCCCTGCGCGCAAAAGGCCTGGCGAGAGCGGCCCTTTTTTCCTGGGAAAAGACAGCGCGCATCGTCGCCGACACCTATCGCCGGGCGCTGGCCACAAAAACACCGTGACGACACCGACGACCATCGCCCTCGCCAGCCAGATCGCCCCGACTTACATCGGCGGACTCGCGGAGTATCAACGCCATCTCGCCCGGGGCCTGCGGGTTCGCGGCGTGGAGGCCTGTTCGTTGTGCGAATACGAGAGACATCCCGACGACCGGCTCGGCTACGAGACGCTGCCGTGGCCGCTGCACATTCTGAAGGAAAGCCTTCCCGGCCAGATGACCCAAAGCTGGCTGCCCCGGCTCTCCACGAGAGCGCCGCAGTGGGCGGCATGGCTCGCCGGACGACGGCTCATCATGCCCCGCGCCCTGTCGCCCTCCGCCATTCACGTGACGGGAACGGGTTGGGATCATACGGGCTTTGCCATGGTCCGGTGGGCGCACAAGCTCGGCGTTCCGCTTTCCGTCTGGCCGGCGGTGCATCCCGGCCAGTGGGGCGACGCGCCCATCGACCTTGAGCTGTACCGGAGAGCCGACGTGGTCTTTTGCCAGAGCGGGAGTGAACAAGACCATCTCGCGCGGCTCGGCCTGCCCCCGGAAAAAACGCGGATTTGCGGACTGCCGCCCTTCTGCCTGCCGGATGGAGACGGAGCGCGGCTCCGGGATCAGCTCGGGATCGGGCGGCGGCCAACGGTCCTCTTTCTCGGGAGACGAGACGCAGGCAAGGGATATCCCGCCCTGCTGGAGGCTTGGAAACTTGTCCTGCCGCGCCATCCCGAGGCCGTGCTGCTGGTCGCGGGGCCGGGCGAGCCCCTGCGGGAGAAAACCCTCCCTGCGGAAAGCTATCGCGACCTCGGCCTGGTCGATGAACGCACCAAAGCCGACGCCTACGCGGCCTGCGATGTCTTCTGCCTGCCCTCGGCCCACGAATCCTTCGGCATCGTCTATGTCGAAGCCTGGTCCTACGGCAAACCCGTCATCTGCGGCACAGCCCCGGCCAGCCGGGAGCTGGTGGAGGACGGAAAAACCGGCCTGTGGGCCGCACAGGACCCGAGCGTCCTGGCGGAGAAAATCCACAACCTCCTCGACGCTCCCGCCCTCGCCGCAAATCTCGGAGCGGAAGGCAGTCGCCTCCAACGGGAGCGCTACACGACGGAAGCCATGGTGGCCGCGCATCTGCGGGCTTGGCAACAGGTGGCGGCCTCACGATAAACTCCCCGAAACAACAGACTGCTTGATCAATCTCTCCCTGAAAGCCCTGAGGAACAACATCTGGTTTGCAGCCTACACGCTCCTGGCCAGGCCGTTGCCGTGTTCCTACAGCCGCTGGGGAGGCCCGCTCTTCAAGGCCTGGAGACGCTTCACCGCCGGGAGGCTGCTGGCGCACTGCGGCCTGCGGGTGAACATCGAGCACGGGGCGAGATTCGGACGAGGAAATACCATCTGGCTGGGCGATGATTCCGATCTCGGCATCGACTGCGACCTGAGAGGCGAAGTGCATATCGGCAACTGCACCATCATGGGCCCCGAGGTGGTCATCTGGACGACGAATCACCGCATCGAGCGCACGGATATCCCGATCATGCAGCAGGGAAACATGGACGAGCGCCCGGTGTGGATCGGCGATGACGTGTGGATCGGGACGCGTGCGATCATCCTGCCCGGAGTCACGATCGGCGACCACGCCGTGATCGGAGCCGGAGCCGTGATCGCCAAGGATGTCCCGCCCTGGGCGGTGGTAGTCGGGAATCCCGGCCGAGTCATCCGCTACCGGAACCAACCGGAGACAGAGGCGGAATGAGCGCCTCGGTCACCCTCATCATTCCCACGTATCAGCGGCCGCAGGAACTCGCCGCCTGCCTCGCGCGGGTGGCGCCGCAAGCCGCGGCGGCGGGCGTGGAGATCATCATCTGCGATGACAGCCGCGACGACGCGACGCGATCAATGCTGAACGAGCGATTCCCGGGCGTTCGCCATCTCGCCGGGCCGCGGCGCGGACCGGCGGCGAACCGCAACGCGGGAGCCCGGGCGGCGCAAGGCGAATGGCTGATCTTCCTGGATGACGACTGCGAGCCGGTGGAGCACTTCCTGAGCGCATACCTCACGGCGATAGCCGGGCACTCGGCGCAGGAAGATATCGCCCTGGAAGGGGCTACGATCCGCAAGGGTGCGGCGGACTCCATCCTCACCGAGGCTCCGCACAATCCGGACGGCGGAGCACTGATCTCGTGCAACTTCGCCATCCCCCGGCGGGCCTTTCTGGAGGCGGGAGCCTTCGACGAACGCTTTCCGATGGCGGCATTTGAGGACACGGAGTTTGCGGCACGCTGGAGTCTGCGCGGAGGTCGGGTCGTGTTCCTGCCCGAGGCGGCGGTGGAGCATCCGCTGCGAAGCACTCCTCCCGCCGGTCGGCTGGCCCGCCGCTGGGAGTCGCGGGTCATCAGCACCTATGACTTTGGCGGCACAACCGCGCAGGTGGCATGGAGACTGCCGAGGCATGTGCTGCTCGTGATCCTGAGCCGGTTCCGGGGTCGCAAATGGTCGGCGAACAACCTCCGGGCCGCCGGGGTCTTCGCGGCGGAGTTTTTCATTTTCCTGAGCCTGCTGCCGGGATGGCTGGCAAAATACCACGCCCAACCTCGGAGCGCCTTCTGGGTTGAACAGCAGAAACTCGGGCGCGCTCCCAAGAACCTGGGGCTGTAGCCTCGCCCCCTGATGATGCGAATCGCGGCCACCGGGTATGTCTCAGCGGAAGCCGGAAGCGTGGCGAGCGCCAACGCGCTGCTGCTGCAGGGGCTGCTGGAACGCGGGTTCCAGATCACCTTTTTCTCCAAGGCCTCCTTCGTCGACCCGAGGCCGTCGGTGGGCGGGCATCCGGGATTTGATTTCGTCGATGTCGACAACATCTTCGCCGACCGGCTGCGAGCGCGGCTGGAGCGGGTTCCGCTGGCGGGAGTCGCGAGCGGCGTGTGGGATTCCTACACCTACCACCGGCTGCTGGTGCGCCGGATCGGAGAGCACAACGCCAGACGCCCCTTCGACCTCGTGCTATGGCTGGGAGAGTATGCGCGGGGACGGGCCGCGAGCGTGCCTTCGGTGAGCTTTGCCCAGGGACCTCCGGGAACCGACGCGCGGTCGGTCCTTCATCATTACGACCAGATCCGGAAGCTGGCCGGGCCGGTGGCGGCGCTCCGATGGCGGGCGCTGGCAATGCTCCGGCTCAGCCCGGCGGGACTGCCGCCGCTTCGATTTTCCGACCAGATCCTGGTCGGCAGCCAGCAGTCGCGCGAGACGCTGGAGGAGACGTATGGAGTGGATGAGAAGAAAATCCACACGCTCCCCTACCCGATCGACCTGGAGGCGTTTCACCTGGCCCCGGAACCTCCCGCTTCCGACGGCCCGCTGCGCTGCCTCTGGCTGGGGCGGATCATTCCGCGCAAGAGGCTGGACCTGTTTCTCGACGGGGCGGCGGACGCCATCCGCAAGGGAACGGACCTGCGGCTGACGATCGTAGGCGGAGTGGGATTCCTCAAGGGATACGACCGGCTGATCCGCGACTTCCCATATCCCGACCGGATCGAGTGGCGGCAGTTTCTCCCGCGAGCCGAGGTGCCGCGACTCCTGCACGATCACGACGTGCTGGTGCAGCCGAGCGAGGAGGAGAACTTCGGCTCCTCCGTGGCGGAGGCGCAGGCCTGCGGACTGCCGGTGATCGTCGGGCGGACCAATGGCAACGCGGATTACCTCGCCCCGGGCGACATCCGGCTGACGGACGAAGACCCCCGCACGCTGGGCGCGGCGCTCGGCGAGATGGCGAAGCGCAAAAAGACCCGCACCGCCGCGGACCGGGCGCTATCCCGGGAATGCGCGAACGCCCATTTTGCCGTCGCAAAGATTTCCGACCGGCTGGCCGACCTGCTAAGGTCCTTCGTACAGTCATGACGAGGCTCACCCTGAGCAGCGCGGCATACCCGCCCGACCTGGACGGGATCGGCGACTATACCTGGTGGCTGGGAGGAGCCCTGGCGCAAGAGACGGGCCAGGAGATCCCGGTGATCACGCGCACGGGCGACCACCTGGAGCAGCCCGGGGTGAAGGTGCTCGGCGCCTTTGACCGGGATGACCTGTCCTCGGTGAAAAAGCTATCCTCCTGCGTGGACGACGGCTGGCTGGTCTTTCAATACAACCCCTTTTCCTGGGGCCGACGCGGATGGTGTCCGGCCGTGCCGCAGGCGCTCCGGGCCGTGAAGGACGCCCACCCGCGAGTGAAGCTGGCGGTGATGTTTCATGAGACCACGGTGCCGCGATGGCCGTGGAGATTTGCGCTGATGCGGCGTTGGCAGCGGCCGGTGTTTCGCAAAATCTGCGCTCTGGCCGACGTGGCGTTTGCCTCCAGCGAGCGGTATGTGCGGCAGATCGAGAGGGTCGGACATCCCATGTCCGTGGTCCACCTGCCGGTGGGCTCCAATGTCGCCCAGTCCTGGTTCGAGCGGGATGAGGCCTGCCGGGAGATGCAGTTGCCGGGCGACGATGTGCTGGTCGGAGTCTTTGGTTCGACGCATGAAAGCCGGTTGCTCGACTGGATCGCCGCCGCCTTTGGCCGGGTGAAAGAACGCCATGCCAATGCCAGGGTGCTCTACGTCGGCCCGCATGGCGACGCCATCGCCCGGGCGGTGGGAGATCCCTCCCTGGTGATCGATATGGGCGTGCAGCCAGCCAGCCGGGCGGGGATGTGTCTCTCCGCGATGGACCTCCTCCTTGCCCCGTTCAATGACGGGGTATCCACGCGGCGCGGATCGGTAATCGCGGCATTTCAGAATGGCGTGCCGGTGGCGACGACACTCTCAAAATGGACGGATTCCGTCTTTCGCACCCAGGCCCCCGAGGCGCTGCTGCTCTCGCGGGCGACGACCGCCGGGGACTTCGCGCGGGATACGGCGGAGTGGTCGGGTTTTCTCGGTGACGACCGCAGGACCGAGCGGTATCGCGAAGAGATCCGGCGCTTTCATGACGAGGTCTTCGCCTGGGACCAGATCGCGCGGCGGCTGATGGAGGCCCTTCGATAACATGGAGTGGCTCGTCTCCATCGCGATCGTGATCCCCGCCGGGTACCTGTACATGGTTCGCTCCACGTGGCTGATCGACTACCTCGTCTGGATCACGGTGCTGAATCGCGGCATCCGGCGCTACGTGGACTGGCTGGCGGGGAGCTTCAATCCGCTGTCCCCGGTCAGCCTGACGCCGCTGGTGATCTCGGGGCTCATCTTCCTGATGGTCTTTCAGAACTACAACCGCCTGCCGGGTTACTTCCGCAAGATCGTCGTCTCCTTTGCCATCGCGCTGGGAGTGGCCTTCGCGGTCGGTCTCATCCGCAACAAGCTGGCGGCGGTTTACTCCCTGGCGGAATACGTGACGCCGCTCTCGATCATGGCGTGCGCGGTGCTGGCGTGGGGAAAGAACGACATCCTCGACCGCTGGATCAAGACCGTGGGATGGGCGGCGGTCTTCGCGAGCGCGTACGGGTGGTATCAGTATTTCACCATCCCTCCGTGGGACGCCTTCTGGGTGCGGGCGGTGGGATTCGAGGGATATCTGGGCAAGCTGAAGCCGACGGAGATGACGGTCTTTTCCACGATGAGCGAGCGCGGTCCGCTGGCGAGCTTCCTCGGGTTTGCCGTGATCCCGATGATCTGCGCAAAGCGATGGCGCAACGTCGGAGGATGGCTCTCGGTGCTGCTGATCCTTTCCGCGATCCTGCTGACCTTCGTGCGGAGCACGATCATCACGATCGGGCTGGCCACCGTGCTCTACCCCCTGCTGAACCGGGGCAAGAACACCTTCCGCATCGTGATCCTGCTCTGCGTCATCGCGCTGGCTGCCAATGTCGGCCTGAGCATGATCCCGACCTCCGGCAAGATCAGCGAGCGCGTCAGCTCGATCGCGACGATCACCAAGGACGGTTCCTTCCAGGGCCGGATGGAGATCGCCCAGTACGGATTTTCCTCCGTCATCCGCAACCCGGTCGGCACCGGGCTGGGGTCGACCGGACTGGCCGGGCGCGTCAATACCGGAGAAATCGAGGCCGGGGCGGCCATCGGCGACAATGGATACTTTGCCATCCTGTTCACCTTTGGCTGGGTGGGTTCCTTCTTCTTTTTCCGGGCCTTTTACCTGATCTGGCGGCAGATCCGGATCTTTGAGCGGCTGGGCATCCGCACGGATGCCGTGATGTTGTTCAAGGCCTTCTTCGTGACCGGGAGCATCGCGCTCATCGCGGGCGACTGGATCGCCGGGGCCGGGTCGATGGTATTTTTCATCCTGGCCGGGTTCGCCCTGCATCCGCGCCCGCAGATGGATGAGTTTGCGCGCCGCCGCGCGGCGCAGGGCGACAAGACAACATTCCGCCCCGCCACCTGACATGCGTATTGCCTTTGCCATGATCAATTGCAACCGCCGCGACGGAAGCGCGCGCGCGGTCAATGAAGTCGCCGAGCGGCTGGCGGGACGCGGGCATGACGTCCACCTGTTTGCGAGAAAGGCGGAGGATCTCGACCTGCGGCTGGTGACATGGCATCCGGTGCCGGGGGTGGCGTGGCCGGAGGTGGCGGATTTCCAGAGCTATCACGCCCGGGCGGACGCGATGTTGAAGCGGCACGACTTTGACATCGTCCACTCCATCGGGCCGAACACGAGCCGGGCCAACGTGGTCACGATCCAGAACATCCAGCCGGCGAAGAAAATCATCCTCGACCGCTTTGCCGGGACCGAGCGGGTCTCGCTGGCACGGAGATTGACGCGCTGGCTGTACCTGCGCGTGACCTCGGCAGCGGAGCGGGCGCTCTACACGCGGAAGCCCAGCCCGCTTTTCCTGCCGGTGTCGCGGGGGGCGGAGAAGGAATTGCGCTCCTGGTACGACATCGGCGACGCGATGGTGCGGATCGTGCCCAACGCGGCGGACACGGCTATTTTCCGGCCTCTGGCGGCAGAGGAGCGGCAGGCCTGGCGCGAGGCCAACGGATTCGCAGAAAGCGACGTGATCGCGATCTTCTCGGGAGGCGAGTGGGCGCGCAAGGGGCTGGATTTTGCCATCGAGGGCGTGGCCCGATGCCATGCCCCCAACGTGAAACTTTTCGTCGCCGGGGACGATGCGGACCGGAGTCGTTTCGCGGAGCTGGCAGACCGGCTGGGAGCTGCCGGACGGGTGATCTTCGGCGGATTCCGGCGGGACATGGCGGAGGCGATGGGCGCGGCCGATCTGTTTTTGTTCCCGAGCCATTACGAGGCGTTCAGCCTGGCCACGATCGAGGCGGCGGCCTGCGGCCTGCCGGTGCTGGCGACGCGGATCAACGGCACGGAAGACTTCATCCAGCCCGGGGAGACCGGGGAGTTCCTCGAGCACGACGGCGCACAGATCGCGCAGGTGCTGGACCGTCTCGCGGGGGATGCCGCGCTACGGCGGGCCTACGGAGCGGCCGGGCGCAAACTGGTGGAAGAGAAGTACACTTGGGATCGCGTTGCAGAGATGACGGAAAATGCTTACGCTGATTTCCTTAAATCCCACGAAAGCGCCCGCTTATGAAACTGCTTATCACCCCGTTGCGGGCACTTTTCCGGCTCCTCTTTTGGCTGACTCCGCAGCGGATGCACATTCCCCTGCGCTACCGGCTGACCGCGCTGGAAGGCGGCCTGGAACCGGAACTGCGGTACCTGGATCGCATGGCGCCCAAAGGCGGCACGGCCCTGGATATCGGAGCCAACATCGGAATCTTTTCCTATCGCCTGTCGGGAATCGCACAGCGGGTGGTGTCCTTTGAAATCAACGACGACCTGCTGGCGGAGTTGCAGGCGTGGAACCCGGGCAACATCGAGGTGGTGGCCAAGGGGCTGTCCTCCGAGGCGCACGAAGCAACGCTCTACATCCCCGTACTGAACGGCAAAAAGCTCGTCGGCTGGGCGAGCCTCGCCCCGGGAAACTGCCCCGACACCAGCGAACATGTCACGAAGCGGGTGGAAACCGTGACGCTGGACTCGCTGGCGCTTCACAACATCACCTTCATCAAGATCGACGTGGAGGGACACGAGCTTGAGGTGCTGCGCGGTGCGACGGAAACCCTGAGAGCCAACCGGCCCGTGATGATGATCGAGATCCGGGAACGCAACCTCACCCCGGTACGCGAACTCCTCGACGGGCTGGGTTACGCCGAGACCACGATGAAGGCCCTGACAGGACACGAGGGATCGGAAGGGAACTATTTCTTCACCCCCGGGGAGACGGCATGAAGCTGCTGGTCGTCAGCCATTCCTGCGCCACGGCCACCAACCAGCAGTTGTATGCGGAACTGGAGGAGCTGACTGGCTGGGACCTGACGCTGGTCATCCCGGCGGACTGGCGCGACGAGTTTGGCAACCGCCTCGATCAACCCGCCTGCGCCGGGCTGAAGGGACGGGTGATCAAGGTCCCCGTGCTGGCCAACGGCAACATCATCCTCCATGCCTACCGGCGACGCTGGCGGGCCTTTCTCCGCGCGGAAAAGCCCGATGCGATCTACGTAAATCACGAGCCCTACGCAGTGGCGACCGCGCAGGTCTGCCTGGCGGCGGGCCGTGAGACGACCTTCGGATTTTATTCCTGCCAGAACATCCTCAAGACCTATCCGCCGCCGTTTTCCCAGATGGAGAAAATGGTCTACGGCCGGAGTCGGTTTGCCTTTCCCATCACGGAGGCGGTGGCCGAGGTGCTGAGAGAAAAGGGGTTCCAGGGAGAGAACTGCGTGTGCGCCCTGCCGCTCGATCCCGGCGTCTACCGGCCGCGCAGCGAGGAAGCCGACCACAACCTGCTGCCGCGCAAGCCGGGCGAAGTCGTGATCGGCTATGTGGGGCGGCTGGTGGAGCCCAAGGGGCTGCGCACGCTGGCGCAGGCGCTCGCCCTGATCCGCGACCTGCCCTGGAAGCTGGTCCTGATCGGAAAGGGCGAATTTGAAGAGGGCTTCCGCGCGCTCCTGGCCAAGGACGGGCTGGCGGATCGCGCGGAGTTTCTCGGCTACGTCCCGCATGACAGGACGCCGGAGTATCTCAGCGCGTTCGACCTCCTCGTCCTGCCGTCGGAAACCCAGCCCAACTGGAAGGAGCAATTTGGACGAGTCATTACCGAGGCGATGGCCTGCGGGACGGCGGTTGCCGGTTCCGACTCCGGGGAGATTCCCCGGCTGATCGAGGCCAGCCAGGGCGGAGTGATCTTCCCCGAGCGCGATGCACAGGCATTTGCCGGGGCGCTGCGGGAGCTGATCCTGCAGTCCGGGCTGCGGCAGGACTGTGCCGCGCGCGGCATGAGCTGGACACGAGACCACGTCTCCCTGCGGGCGATCGCAGGAAAAATGGCAGCCACCATCGACCGGGCGCACTCCCGTTAACCGAATGAAATCCCTGCTCCTGACCCTGTACCAGAACGACTACCATCTCGGAGCCGCCGCGATGATCAACTCCGCGCTGCGGCAGGGATTCCAGGGGCGCATCGTGCTCGGGCATGATGCCGCCGAGCTTCCGGCCTGGACGAACCAGCTCCAAACCGCCGGCCCGGGCGTGTTCCGGATCGAGGAAGCCGAGATCGTCTTTCGCTCGCTGCCAGCGCCGAGACACTTCGGCTTTCACAAGCCTTTTGCCATGCGGCAGATGCTGGAGGAGTACCCCGACTGCGGCCAGGTCTTCTATGCCGATCCCGACGTGCTCTTCCTGAGTCCATGGCCGTTTTTCACCGGCTGGGCGTCGCTCGGGGTGGCGTATTGCCTCGACTGTCATTTCCCCCATCTGCCGGAAACGCATCCCTGGCGGACAGACTGGGCCCGCCTGATCACGGCGGCGGGGCATTCCGTCGCGCGGATTCCGGGCCATTATCCCAACAGCGGCTTCGTGGCGCTGCCGCGCGAGGATGCGGGATTCCTCACGGTGTGGGAAGACCTGACCACGACCTACGAGAAGGAGGGAGGCAATACCGGGAGCTTCCAGCTGGAGGAACGCCATCATGCCATCGTGGGAGACCAGGACCTCATGGCCGCGGCGCTCATGGCGTGGAATGGGCGGGAATCCGTCGTCGGCCCCGAGGGCATGGGGTTCACCGATTACTTCTACCTTCTCGCGCACGACATCGCCCGGCCCAAGGCCTGGCGGCGCAATTTCCTCCGGGAGGCGCTCAAGGGCGTAAAGCCGAGCGCGGCCTCCGCGTTGTTCCTTGAGGCCAGCGAAGGCCCGATCCGCGCGCTGCCCGACCTGGAGGCGAGGCGCTTTTCCTTCAAGGTCGCCCAGGCCATTTCCCGCGTGTGGAAGAGATGATGACGCGCGAGCATCCGGTCTTTGAACTGGGAATGCACTTCGATGCCGCGCTAGGCGGGGTCGACCGGTATTTCCAACGCCTGACCGAGGGGCTGCGAACGAACGGCCTCTCCTGCACTGCTCTCGCCTTTGGCACCGCTCCCGGCACCATCCCGCTCGCGGCCTGGGACGGGCGCACCGACGCCTCCGTGAGCCTCGGCGAGATGGACGCCCCCCTCCTCCAGCGGCTGAAAGCCATTCGCACCGCCGGACGAAAAGTCCGGCCCGGCGGCCTGGTCGCCTCGCATTTCGCGCTCTATGGGGCAGCCCTGCCCGGCCTGCGGAGGCGCAGGCATGTCGTGCATTTCCATGGCCCCTGGGCCGGCGAGTCGGCCAGGGAGGGCCAGTCCCGCCTGGCCCTGATGGCCAAACGCTGGATCGAAAACCACGTCTACCGCTCCGCCGATCGCTTCATTGTGCTGTCGAGTGCGTTTCGCCATGTCCTGAGCAGGGAATACGGAGTCCCGGCGGAGAAAATCCGCGTCATTCCGGGAGGCGTCGAGACCGCGCGCTTCACGCCGCACAACAAGGGGGAAGCCCGCCGACGGCTGGGCTGGCCCGAAAAGGCGCCGATCGTTCTGTGCGTCCGCAGGCTGACCAACCGCATGGGACTCGCGACGCTCATCGAGGCCTTTGCCACCCTGCGCACCGACCATCCCGAGGCGCGCCTGATCATCGCGGGCAAAGGCCGCCTGGTGGCGCAACTTCGCCAGACGGCCGCCAGCGCGGGCTGTGCAGAGTCCGTGCTCTTCACGGGATTCCTCCCGGATGAGGAACTGCCCTTCGCCTACGCGGCGGCGGATTTTTCCATCGTACCCTCCGAGTCTCTCGAGGGCTTCGGGCTCACCACGCTGGAGTCCCTCGGCTGCGGCACGCCCGTGCTGGTGACACCCGTGGGCGGATTGCCGGAGACAGTCTGCGAACTCGACCCGTCCCTGATCCTCGCGGGAAAGGACGCACCATCCCTGGCGCAGGGAATACGCCAGGGCCTGGCGGGAGAACTGCCCTCCCGCGAAGCCTGCCGGGCTTATGTGGAGACCCGCTTCGACTGGACGACCATCGCGAGGCGGGTGGCCGAGGTTTACGAGGAGGCGCTGGCATGACGCTCTTCGTCGACCAGACCGGCCAGCTCGGCGGCGCGGAACTCTGCCTCGCCGACGTGGCGAGCGGCAGGGCCGACTCGCGGGTGCTGCTTTTCTCCGACGGCCCCTTCGCCGACCTGCTCCGCGAGCGGAATGTGCCCGTGGAAATCCTGCCGCTCAAGGGATCGGCGGCGCGCGTGACCAAGCAGGCAGGCCCGGCCGCCCTGCTCGCATCAGTTCCCGGGCTGACGGCTCACCTGGCGGCGCTTTCGCGACGGATGAAAGAGGCCGACGTGGTTTACCTGAACACCGCCAAGGCCCTCGTCCACGGAGCAGCCGCCAATCTGATCGCCCGGCGGCCCCTGGTTTTTCACCTGCACGACCTGCCAAACCGGGAGCACTTCAGCCGGGCAAACCTCGCCATCCTGATGGCTGCGGCCAGCCGGGTCGACCTCGTCATTGCCAACTCGCAAGCCGTGGCTGACGAGTATGGCAAAGCCGGAGGCCGGACCAGCGTCGCGGTGGTACCCAATGGCTTCGACCCGGCCCGCTATGCCAACATCCCGGCAGAGGCCATCGCGAGCGTGTCTTCGGAGTGGAATCCCCACAGGCGGCCGGTCGTATCCATCTTCGGTCGCATCGCCCGGTGGAAAGGCCAGCATGTCCTGATCGAGGCCGCACGGCAGATCCCCGAGGCGACGTTTCGAATCATCGGAGAGCCGCTTTTTACCGACGACGACCGGGCCTACGCCCGGGAACTCCAAACCCTCGCGCAGCCCATGGGCGACCGCGTGCAATTCCTCGGCTTCCGCACCGACATCCCCGTCCTCATGGCGGCTTCCGACATCGTGGTCCACTGCTCGACCGCACCCGAGCCGTTCGGACGGGTCCTGGTCGAGGCCATGCTGTCGGGAAAGCCGGTCATCGCCGCCGACGCAGGCGGCCCCCGAGAGATCGTCAAAGAGGGAGTCACGGGATTCCTCACACCGCCGGGCGATGTCAATACTCTGGCCGACGCCCTGAGAAAGGTCCTCGCCGATGCGGCTCTGCGCGAGAGAATGGGACAGGCCGGGAGGGAGCGAGCGGAGCGGCGTTTTTCGCTCTCCGCCGTCCGGCAAAAGACGAATACCCTGCTCGACCGGCTTTCCCGAAAAGCATGAACCTCGTCCTCGCACACGATTACCTGATCCAGATGGGCGGAGCCGAGCGCGTGGTGGCCACCATGCACCGGCGCTTTCCCAGCGCCCCGATCTATACCAGCGCCGTGGCGCGAAAGACGCTGTGGGGCGACTTTGCCGATGCCGACATCCGGACGACCTGGCTCCAGCACGCCCCCGGCATCGAGCATCACACGCATTTTAAGAAATACCTGCCGCTGTATCCGCTGGCCTTTCGCTCCTTCGCCGCCCCGCAGGCGACGCATGCCTGGATCAGCTCCAGCACATTCGCGAAATACATGCGCTTCGCCCCCGGGACGCGCACGGTCTGCTACATCCACAACCCGACCCGCTTTCTCTGGCAGACCGACGAGTACCTCGATCACGAGGTGCGTCTCCCCCTGCTCAATCGCGGACTGCGGGCTTTCCTCCCCGCCCTGCGAAAGCTCGACCGGGCGGCGGCGGGTCGCATGAACGTCCTGGTGGCAAATTCCCGCAACGTCCGGGAGCGCATTCTCCGCTTCTACGGCAGGGAGTCCATCGTCATCCCTCCTCCCGTGCAGACCGACCGCTTCACCGTGTCGCCGGGCCATGAGGACTTTTACCTGATCGTGTCCCGCCTCCTGGGGTACAAGAATATCGAGCTGGCGGTGCAGGCCTTCACGCAGACCGGCAGACGGCTCGTCATTCTCGGCGAGGGTCCCTATCGGGCCGACCTGGAGAAAATGGCGGGGCCATCCGTCGAGTTCCTCGGCCGCCGCTCCGACGAGGAAGTGCGCGACTGCTTCCAGCGCTGCCGGGGCTTTGTCTTTCCCGGGCACGAGGACTTTGGCATCACGCCGGTCGAGGCGATGGCCTGCGGCAAACCGGTGGTCGCCTTCAAAAAGGGAGGCGCGCTGGAAACCGTCGTCGAGGGGCTGAGCGGCGTCTTCTTCGATGAGCCCCGGCCCGAGGCCCTCGCGCAGGCGGTGGAGCGCCTGGAGAGACTCCCGTGGAACCCCGAGGCCATCCGCACACATGCCGAGCAGTTCTCCGAAGCCAGCTTCCTCCGCCGGATGGAGGGCGTCCTTTTTCAGTAGGCGCTCTTGGGCGGAAAGAAGACCTGCAGAGCGGTCCGCCAGACGATGCGGACATCGAGGAAGAAGGACCAGGTCTCGACGTACTCGATATCGCACTCCACGCGATGAACGATATCCTCGCGGGTCGCTGTCTCGCCGCGGTATCCGCGGATCTGGGCCAGCCCGGTGATGCCCGGCTTCACAAAGCCGCGGAGCGGATAGGTCGACATGACCTCGGTCAGGATCTTGTCGTGCTGGGTCATATGCGGACGCGGACCGACGAGGCTCATCTGGCCGGTGAGCACATTGAAAAACTGGGGAAACTCATCCAGGCTGTATTGCCGGAGGAAGCGGCCAAAGGGATACACGCGGACGTCGCGCACCCGGGCCTGCTCGGCCGAGTCGCACTGGTCCGCGTACATGGTGCGAAACTTCAGGATGGTGAACGGCTGATTGTCCAGGCCGGAGCGAACCTGCTGGAAAAACAAAGGGCCGGGCGATTGAAACCTCTGCACGATCCAGACCACGAGCATCAGCGGAGGCAGGACGAAACACACCACGGGCAGGCTGACCGCGAAATCGAAAATGCGCTTGTAGACGCGGTTCACGATATTCTGCAAAGGCTCCTCCCGCAGCTCGATGAGGTCCACATCGTCGCAGCGGAAATAGGAAAGACGCCGCTGGAGAAAGCGGTCCAGGTCGTTAACCAAAGAAACACGGCACCCGTGGGCCTCCGCGACCCGCATCCAGCCGCCGAGCATCCGGCGATCGCGGGGACTGCCCAGAATGAAAATATTGCCCGCCTTTTGCTCCGCGAGGACGGCTTCCAGGTTGTCGGGAGTTCCCAGCTTGCGGATCGAGGGGGGCAGCTCCTCCGCAGGCGCATCCGTGACCATGCCAACGATCTCAAAGCCGAAGAGCCTGGACTTTTCCAGGAGGGATCGGACGTTCTCCAGCTCGCATGGCTGGCCGACCAGCAGGAGCGTCTGCCGCTGGTGGTGCAGCATGAAGCGGAGGATATCGAGGGCAAAGAAACGGGTGAAGATGAGCAGGACGACGTAGAGGAGCGGGACGATCGTGAAGAGAAACATCCGCGAGATGGCGGAGTCCTTCGTCAAAATCAGAAAAATACACGTGATAGCCAGCGTGGCGGGAACATGCGCCCAGACCAGCCGATGACTCTCCACCACACCCGAGGAAACGGACAGAATGTCGGTGTGCTTGGTGAGTAAAAAGGAGATCTGAAAAGCCAGCGTGATGGCGAGATAGAACTCCATGTAGTTCGTCGCACCCGTCAGCGTCACACCCGGCACAAAGTACTCCATGATAAAGTAATAGGTCCAAAACACGATCGTGAGGACGATCGTGGCGCCTAGTTGGTATCCCTGGATGAGCCCTAGCTCGCGGTGCTGAAACATACGGTAAAACCGACTTTATGCGTCTGGTTGCATAAACCTTATCCCCGGGTCCGCCCTTTCGTAAATAAAACTTGCTCAGAGTTTTTCATCAGAATTTGAGATTGAGTCCAAGGCCGAGGGTGCCGCTGAGGTAGTTGAGGCCCTGGTCGTCCTGAAAGCGCTGCTGGACATTGCCAAACAGTACCACATCCGCCCATTTCATCATGGTGTAGGAAATCGACATGCCTCCCTGGACGAAGGCGTAATTCTGCTCTCCGCTTTCCTCCTCGGCAAACATCTCGGTGTAGCCGACGGTCAGGAGGATCTTCACATCCGTGCGGCGATAGGCGCGGAGAAGGAAGCCCATCTCGGCCCCGGTCTGGATGTCCATGCTGACGGAGGTGAAGGTATCCGTGCCGACAAAGCGGTAGAACCGCAGCAGGGCGGCGGCGTTGGACGTCCAATGATAGCTGGCATTCAGGTCGAAAACGGGCGTGAGCATCGGGCTGGACTGGCCGTAGGGCGGAGGATCGAGAAAGCGGCAGTCCACCCCGGCGCGGGCGGAAAAGCGCCAGTGAAAATCCCAGCGGTAAGCCGCCTCGCCCTGGAGGCCGAAAAAGCTCTGGTCCCCGGCGGGAGCCTGGATGCTGCCCAGTCGCAGGAGGCCGCCGAAAACCGCCTTGGCTCCCGGAGTGTAGGAAATCCCGAGGTTGGCGGTGTTTTCCACCTTGCGGCCGCCGGGGTCGTTCTGCTGGACCACGCCCATCCATCCCACGGAGATGTTGCTCCTGGTCGTCAGCGGATAGGAGGCGGCGAGGGAGGCGAGGGCCGTATCCTGCTGCCCCTGGCCGGAGGGGTTATTCAGAAACAGGCCGCTCTGCGTGAGGTAGGAAAAGGATGCGCCCACGCGGAGCTTGCTGAAGGGATAGGTCACCGAGACGGAGAGATTCTGGTTGTCGCTGTCGAGGTCCTTGAACTTCGAATAGCGCAGGAAACTCGGGGCGTAGGAGAGTCGGAAAAAACCCTTGGTTCCCGCCTCCAGGTAGAAACGCGGCGTGAGGGCAAAGACCATGTCGCTCTGGGGATTCTTCGTGCTGCCAAAGACGTTGTAGAACACGGAGGAGCTTCCCATCACATCGAGGGCCATCCGCCAGGGGCCCCATTTCGCGCGCGGGGCGATGGGCTTGTCCAGCGTGGTCCCCGGCTCGGGAATCAAGGGCATCTCGGTGACCAGCGGCGTCTCATTCAGGCCGAAGGAGGCGACGGTGCGGCTGAGATCGTAGAAAATGGGATGCCCGGCATTGCTGAGCACGACCTCGGCATTGGAGGCATAGTCGTTGCCGAAAAGGGCCATCGACTGGGGGGTATTCTGAAAATCCGTGGTGCGATTATTCTCCTCGGGATCATAATCGCCCGGCGTGCGGGACGGCATGTCCGACTTCAGCGCGGCTTGGTAATCAAGGATCTCGGGATTGGTGAGAACGTCGATGCCGGGCGGGATTTCCTCCTGCACGTTATTCATGGGATCAGCCTCCGGGAGATTGGGAAAATCCAGCGCGTAGTTCGCCGGATAGACGGTGTCGAACGCCTCGGGCTGGTTGGCCGTGCGGGAAAGGAAGGGCGCCTGCGCCCTACACGGCACAAGTCCCAGAAGGGAGGCGGCCAGGAGGGGCAGAAAGAAGACGCCTGGAGACAACCGCCAGCGCAGGCGCGTCTTCATGGCGCATTTTGCCAGATCCTGATCGCGTGGAGAAGCTTGGCCTCGGCGGAGGAACGGGACATCCCTCCGGCAGCCAGGCGCTCCAGCACTTCATCGTAAAGCTTGCGGCGCTGCTGGCTGGCATCGGAGTTCTCCCGATGGGACTCCCCATGCATCTCGCTGCGCCACATCTTGAGAGTGAGCAGCAAGTTGGTGCGCGCCTCGTCGCGGGACAGGCCGGATTTCTCCAGAGTGGCCATGAGCTCGGCGAAGGCCTCGCGGCGCTTCGCTCCGGCGGTGGAGTTATCACGGCGCATGACGGGCGGGAGGACGATGAGAGTGTTGCAGTTGCAGCGGCGAACGATGCGCTCGCTGTGCTCGTTCCAGCCCGAGATATGCGAAGTCCACTCGGGGCCGGGCGGGACGGTCTGCCGGACGAAGTCCTCCGGGGATTCGTAGGTGCGGTTGCAGGACGGGCAGTGAACCGGGAACTCAAATTTTCCATGGTTCGAAAAGACCTCCTCGGGGAAATCCTGGTGGCCGAGCTTGATGGGAAACGCCGGGGAGACGTTATTCAGGACGACGCCCGTGACCTTCACCCCGCCGCGACCGAGGAGTTCGAAGGCTCGCCGCGCCACTGCGGGCGTCGTCTTGCCGAACCGGAGCACGAAGCAGATCGTCTGGCACAGGTGGGCAAACCGCAGCGTGTCGCTCACGGCGCCGACAGGAGCGGCATCAAAAACCACGCGATCGTAAAGAAGGCGGGCCTCCTCCAGGAAGGTGGCAAAGGCGTCCTTGGAAAGCAGCTCGGCGGGATGAGCATGCGGAGTGCCGGCGGTGACGACATCGACGTTCTCCGCCGGGGTGGATCGGATGATGTTCGGGAACGAAACCCTGCCAGTCAGATAATCGCTCAGACCATACTGCCCGACGGAGTCAAAGATGCGCTGCTCGAGCGAACTGCGGCGGAGGTCGGCGTCGACCAGGAGCGTACGCTGGCCGCTCTGCCCGAGAGCCACGGCGAGATTGGCCGCGCAGAAGGAGGCGCCTTCCTGGCCGGCGGCGCCGACGAGGAGGATGACGGCGTTTTCCTCGCCACCCACGGGAGGCTCGATGGCAACGCGCAGGGTGCGAAACGCCTCGGCGGCCGCGCAGCAGCGATCGAGCACAACCGGGTAGTCGCGGAAAGACAGGGCCGGATCGGCGCTGGCCGGACCGTATCGGGGCACGGCGCTGAGCACGGATAGACCGAGAGCCGACTCGGCCGATTCGACGGACTTGATGGACTTGTCAAACTGCGCGACGAGAACGATGAGCCCCAGGCCCAGGAAAAGACCGGCGAGCCCGGCCACGCCGACCGTCTTGCCCGTGCTCATGGAGACCATGTACCCGGGGCCGGCGGGGCCGGACATCTGCATCATGACGAGCTGGCTGCGGGTCTCGGACAGATTTTCGTTCAGGCGCTTCAGCGCCGCCTCGTACGCAAGGCGGTCGGCATCGATCTGGCGGCGGAGGACATTGGACTTGATGGACTCCTCCTTGACCTTGATGACCTTTTCCTCCTGTTCCGCCTTTTCGGCAGCGACATCCTCCTCATTTCTACGGGCGGCGGCCAGATCGGCCTCGATACCCTTGGCGACATCGAGAGCCTGCTGGCGGAGAGTTTTCTCCACCTCGGCGAGTTCGGTCTTGGCCTGAATGACAAAGGGATTGCCCTCGCGGTAGCGCTGCAGGAGCTTGGCGAGATTGCCCTTGAGATCGTTGCTCTTGGAGATCAGCGAGGCCACACCAGGAGCCGAGCGAATACTCTCGATGCCGAGAAGTGCGTCGGAATTCTCACGATAGGCCTGGATCTCCCGATAGGAGCTCTCGAGCTGGAGGCGCTTCGAACGCGCCTCGGTCGAGCGCATGTTGAGGTCCTTGAGCTTGTCGGCGGCGATGTTGACATCCTGGTCGATGGAGATGCTGCCGAGTGTGCGGGTGTAGTCGTTGAGGCGCATCTCGGAGGCGACGAGGTTGGCCTCGAGTTTTTTAGCTTCGTCCTCGAGGTACTGGACGTTTTCGCGCAGGGCGATCGCTCTTTGGTCCCGTTCGTACTTCATGCCAGCCTCGGCCATGGCATTGGCCAGTTCCATGGCGATGTACGGGTCGGGATAATCCACGGCGATCTGCAGGAGGCGGGTGCCGACGACGATATTGGCCTTCGTGTGCTCCATGACGAAGGCCACAAGGTCGTCCTCGGAGGGGCGGCGGCTGCCTCCCGTGAAATGCGGGCGCTCGGCGAGTTTCAGTTTTTTCACCACCTCCCGGGCCATGACAGGGTTTACGAAAGTGCGGATGATCGTATTCTGATCCTCCGGGCTCGTCGTCCCGGCGGAATTCGGGTCGGAGGTGGACGCCGCGGGCGTCATTGAGCGACTCTCGAGGCGGATCTCCGCCAGGGCGCGATAGACGGGAGTGGAGGTCTTTGCGTAGATGTATCCCCCGATGGCGGCGAGCGGCGCGAGGATGAGCGGCAGCCAGAAGAGGCGACGCGCCGTGAAGAGCAGCGTCGTCACGTCGAAGGGTGCTCCTCCGCCTGAGCCGGAGAAAAGGTCGGTGGGATCTGTCGGGCTGGTCGACATCTAGAAAACCGTCTCGCTGATAAAAATCACGTCGCCTTCCTTGATGAGGAAAAACTGGGAGCTGGGAGCGAGGGCGTTCAGCCGGATGCGAGAGACCTCGTTGCCCTGCTTGCGGCTGATGAAGACCTTTTTCAGGTTGCCGATGATGGTGGGGCCGCCCGCCATGGCGATCGCCTCCGGGAGGGAGATATTTTCCTCCGGCGGGATGACATACATACCGGCGGTCTTGATCTGGCCCATGACAGTGAATCGCTGAGGAGCGTAGGCGAGGACGGTGACATTGACCTGCGGCTTGACGATTTGTTTGGCGTCGAGGAGGGCGGCAATTTTCTCCGAGGCCTGCGCTGTGGTCAGGCCCTGCACGTCCACGCGGCCCAGGAGCGCGACGGCGACGGTGCCATCCCCCTGCACGCGCTGGCGGGTGGTCATGGCCGACTCCTGAAAGATATCCACCTGGACAACATCGCCGATGCGAATGCGGTAGACCTCCTCTTTTTTATGCGGCGTATAGCCCGCCGGAGCCTCGGTCGTGCCAGAGGACATGGGACCGCCACAGCCCGAGAGCAGGGTGAGGCACGTCAGGGCCAGAAAAAACACGGTCCGGAGACCGATGCGAGGAAACCATTGGCAGATGGAGAGGGATTTCATTAGGAAATGAAGAGCCACATGCGCCTGCGTCCTACCTGCGAAGCCGAACTCTCTTCCAGCAAAGGTAAATAGCCTCATGGCCAAAGCCTTAAAAGCCTTTTCTCCGACTGTCGAGCGCTGGTGGCCAGCCGTACTCTGGATGGTCCTCATCCTCTTTGCCTCGCTGGACTGGGCCTCGGGGGGCACGACGTTCAAGATCATCCAGCCCATCCTGCGCTGGTTCCGTCCCGATATGCCGATAGCCCAGGTGTACGAGGCCAACCTGATCTTTCGGAAAGCCTGCCATTTCTCGCAGTTCCTCATTCTCGCGCTGCTGATCTGGAGAACGCGGGGATCGTGGAAGTTCGTCTCTCCCAAGGCGGATCTCCGGTTTGCGGGGTTCGTGTTCCTGATCTCATTCGCTCTGGCGGCGGGGAGCGAGTACGTCCAGTCGTTTTTCCGGAGCCGGACGGCGAACGTGACCGATGTCTTCATCAACCTCTCAGGAGCCCTGGCGGGCATCCTGATCGCGCTGGCGATCGAGATCACGAAAACCGCGAGTGCAGCCAAGAAAGCCCGGCGAAGATCACGCATCCTGCTGACCGCAAACCTCTTGCTCCATGAGACAGAGAGGCGCGAAGCCGTGCTGGCGAAGCTCCGGGGAGTGGTGCTGAAAACACAGCCACAGGCAGTAGTGGTGGCAGGCAATATCGGGCGGCCGGAGCAGGCCCTGGAGTGCCTGCAGGCGCTGAAGACCGCCAGCGGGGGAGTACCCGTGGCGATTTGCCTCGGTCCGCGCGATCATTGGCTGCCGCGCGACCGGTGGGAGCAGTTTCCCTCCCCCGAGGCAGTGAGAAAGCACTTCTGGCAGCCCGCTTTGGAAAAGACCGGGGTCGTGGGGCTGGATTTTCAGAACCTCCCGCTGGGAGACCTCGCGATCGTGGGAGCCTACGGGCACTTCGACCTCGGATTCCGGGACGAAGGCCTGTCCATCGACGGCGAGGAGGTAAGCCTCGAAGCCTATCTGGCGGGAACCGCGGGCGGCCTGGAGGCCAATGACATCCGGCAGATCCCCTTCGCGGCGGAGACCCTGGAGGAGGAGGCGCAGCGCCAGTCGGAGGGACTTTCCCGGCGACTGGCGGAAGTTCCACCCGACCGCGGCATTCTGCTGGTGACGGGAACCGTGCCATTCGAAAGCTGGCTCGACCGGAAGGGCAGAAATGCCATCGATGCGTTCTTCCGCGCCTTCGCGGGAAACTCGCGGATGGCAGCCGCGATCCTGCCCCATTCCGAAAGAATCCGGATCGCCATTTTCGGAGGAAGGGAAAACCGGGAGAACCTCTGCGAGGTAAAAGGTATCGCAGGAACCAGCCTTAACCACGGAACCAGCTCCGCGGAATACGCGCTCTACGACGGCGAGACCAGCACGCTGGAGAGGGTTTGAATCCCGATCGCTTCCAGTTAATTCCGGACTTCGCTAGCCCCCTACCCGCCCATTTTCCTTACGAGGCGCTCCAGCCCCGGGTAGTCGATCTTTGCATTATGGCGGGCATCGACGGGTATCATTGAAACCTTGCAGACGCGGGAAATGCGGAATTGAGCGCAGGCGGCCTCGATATCTCCGAACTGCCGAAAACCCGGGCGCGTCTCGATCACAAGAGTCCGTTCCCCGCCCAGCTGGATAAATGCAGCCCGCCGGATGCCGGGGAAGGTCATCGCAAGACATTCGACAGCGAAGGGATAAAGCGTGCCGAGGGCATCACTGATCCGGGCGGAACATCGCCCCATCAGCCACAGACGTCCATTTCCGTCCAGATATCCGGCGTCACCCGTACGGTGCCAGATCTCACCGTCCAGCCGCACCTTGGTTTCAGCGTCGCCTCTGCCGTGGAGATATCCTTTCAGGACATGGTCGCCAGCCACGATAATCTCTCCAATACAGCCGGAAGGCTGCGGCGCAAAATCAATCGCAGGATTCCCCCACTGGTCCGGGATAATGCGGAGGCGAATCTCCGGAATTGGCAAGCCCGCAAGCAAGCCCCGCCCCGAGCGCATGGCCTCCCAGTCCTCCGCTGAGATATCCCGGCAGGACACATGACAGATCGGCTCCGCCTCGGTCGACCCATAGACGGCGACAACATCCGCCGAAGGAGTCGCGGACTGAAGCTCCTTAAGGAACGCGGGAAAAACCGGAGCACCTCCTGTGTAAATCTTGCGAAATCCAGCGAGGCATGCCGGCTCGGAAAGCAGACGTTGATAAAATGCGGGCGAGCCGCCCGTGCGTGCCGGGCGCAGGCGCGCCACCTGACGGGCGATGCGCCGGGCGTTGACTGATCCCGGGCGGCTGATCCTGGCATCCGGGAGGATGCTGGTGATCCCGGAGGCGAGGTTGGCGAGGACAAAAACCGGCAGCGTCGTGAGATCTCGCTCGCCCTCCTCGAGTTTAATCGAGCCGCGCAAAGCGGCGTGCTGAGCGATCAGGAAGCGATGCGTGCGCGCGGCGGCCTTGGGCTGACCTGTGCTGCCACTGGTAAAAGTAATGAGCGCCGCATCGTCGGGACCCGGCGGAGGAGGCAGATTTCCCAGCGATCCATGGAGATCGCGGGGAGGAGCGAACACATGCGGAATCTTCCGGAGACCAGTGACAAACGGGCGCAGAAGCCGCAATGGCCGCACGCTGACAAGGGCGCGGGGCGGCAGGCGCGAGCAGCAAGCGTCGATATGCCCGAGACCGGCGGAGGGATCGAGAAAGACAGCGCCCGCTCCCAGCCGGAAAATGCCGAGAAGGGCGACGTAAAGCTCGATCGACATCGGGACAAAAACCAGCACGGGATCGCCGGGCTGAATCCCGCGTGAATAAAGCATGTCGGCGAAGAGATTCGCCTGATTTTCGAGCTGGGAAAAGGTGACCGCGATGTCCTGACCCAGCCGTGTGGCAACGAGAGCGTCGCGCCGTGGCCAGCTGGCGGCATTGCTGCGCAGGATCTCTGGGATCGTGCTCATGTCAGACGGCGTGAAAAAAGGGTGTAGCGACGCATGACGCGACCGAAAAACTCACTCATATTGCGCACGCTGTTGCCCTCATATTGCAACGCATGGATGACGCGGCTAAATCCCATGCTTTGCGCACGTTGATGCAGCAGGTCGGTGAGGACAACGCCCAGCCCCCCATAGCGCCGCCCCGGGACGCTGGCCAGAGTTTTGCCGATAAGCGTACGCATCGGGAGTCCACGCTGCGCCTCGGCATAGTCGGGAATGGCGAAGAGATAACCGACGGGCTCACCGCGATCCTCAGCCAGGTAAACGAACTCGGGCCGGATCTTGTCCCGGTACGGGAGATACTGCGCGATGAAGGCGGATTCCGGAACCGGGGTGTAGAGAAAATTCCCCGTAAAGCTGATGACGGACACCGCATAGATGCGCCGCAGATCGTCCTCAAAACGGTCGGGATCGAGATTCCTGATTTGAATTCCCTCACCCTCCAGCCGAATGCGGGCGCGCTCCACCCGGGGATCGCGCCGCGAAAGGTCGTCCACTAGCGAGGATGTGTAGGTAGCGAGGGAGGAAAAACCGGAAAGGAGAAACGCATCGCTCCACCAGTCGGGATTATCCGGCTCCATGAAGAAGGGCGGCTCCTCCCCGCGTTCCGTGAGCACACGGTAGCGGCGCCATGTATTTCCATCCATCGGCCCGAGAGCGATGGTGCATCCGGTGGCGCGCAGACGAGCGAGGGCGAAGGCGAGGAGAGGTAGGGCCTCCTCCAGACTGGTCGCGGCAAAGTGGCCGATCACGCCGGGTCGTTCGCCGGGGATGCCGGGAACGACCGACCACCAGAGCGAGCAGTGATTTTTTCCGCTCTCATCGGAGAGATGTTCGTCGACCTGATGGGACACCAGAAGCCGGGGATCGAAACCCGGCGGTTCCTGATTCGGGGAGAAGGAGAGGAAGTTCATGCGGAGTCAAGGAAGGAGGCCGAGGCAGGAGACAAGGATGGCAATGCCGGTCTCGGAAAGCCAGATCTGCCATCGCTGGTCATCACGATGCTCGGGTGGCCAGAATGGGATAAAGAGCGCAATCGAGACGGCAACTGCCACCGGAAGCCAGAACAGGCTCCGAAACGAAAGAACACCCAAGGCCACGCCGCCGGAGCCAAGGAGGAGAAACGCCGCCGAGGCGATCAGGAAAGCGATGACGGCGATCTTTCCCATGGGCAGTTGGGCGCGAACGATTCGCAGCCGGGCGGTGATAATGTTGCCGGTATGCGCGGCCATGCAGAGCAGATAAGGCAGGAGAAAATCGCGCTCATAGACATGTGAAAGGCCCACCCAGAGAAGGCCGCCGGCCATGACCCGGGTGACCGCGTGAAGATTCTGCACCGGACGGGCGGACTTCGGGAACGATGGCAGCCAGACGTAGATGACAAAGAGGAGGAGCGGGGGAAAAATCCAGAAGCGCCCACCGAAAGCCCACACGGCATATCCCGACAAGGCTCCGGCCAGGACGGCGCTGTCGCTGAGCGTAGTGCGATTTCTCACCAGCATGACGAGCACCACCAGCGCGAGGATGAGGAGAAAGCGCCCCAAGAGCTGCCATTCGTTCAGCGGGAGGTAGAAGCTGAGCAGGAAATACATCCCGATCGGGATGATGAGATTATCCTGTCCCCGCCAGGAGATGGCCTCAAGGAGCATGACGACAAACCCGGCAGTCAGGCTGATGAGCAGCGTCTCCGCCCGTCCCGTGTCGCTAAAAAGCAGGAGCGGGATGTGGCAGCTCAGGAAGGCGGCGGTGAAAAAGGCCACCGAACCCTCGGCGCTTTTGAAACCCTCGTCCGTACGATAGCGGGCATGACCATAGCGAATGCCGATCAGCGCGCCGACAGAATCGGCCAGAGTAAGAGTCAATACCGGAATGACGTAAAGAAGAGTTTTTCCATCAGCGAGGAGGAAGACCGTGGCCACGGCCACCGGGAAGTAGATCTCTCCCAGCGAGTGACGCTCCACCCCGCCAAGCACGCCTCCCACCTTTCGGCGGAGAAACGGAAGGAGCCTCACCGCGCCGAGGCCCACCACAGCGAGCACGGCCAGCAGCACAACCGGCCACCTCTCCTGAAAAAGCCACGGGAAGGACAAACAGACAAACCCCATCCCGATATGGACCGCCTTGCGCGACAGCTCCGCACTGAGGCAGGACTGAGCGCACCGGATCACGCCCATGAGCAGTCCCAGCGTGGCGAGGACAGCGAGGATGCCGAACCAGGAGTTCATCGGAACTCCTCCACGTGAAAGGCGCTGTAGAAAAAGGCCTTGTCCCGGGCATGCAGCCGGGAGGCCAGGTCGTGCAAGGACGTGACGCGACCTGACAGGGCGGCGGGAGCCTGCCGGGGAGCGAGCATGTTCCAATACGCGAGGCGGCCGCCGGGGCGCGCAGAGTCCGCGATGAGCCGGAAGACGCTGTCGCTGGTTTCCTCCGACAGATACTCAAAGATGTCGCTGAGGTTGAACTTGCTGAATGTGCCGGGCGGATGGCCCCCGAGGAAATCCTCCAGAGGGCCGCAGTGCCACTCGAGGCGGTCAAGATTTCGCCGAATGGATTCGAAATTTTCCTCTCGCAGGTAATACGGCAGGGCGGAGCCATGGCGACCGGTGAGAATCCATTGCAGATAGGGATTCTCGGCTGGAGCGAGCTCTGTAAGGGCGTGCCGGGTGCGGGTGAGAATCTTCTCCGCCACGCTTCCCTCCACATAGCGGAAGAAGCTGGGGTCGCGCCCCAGTGCACCCATCATGGCTCGGGAAAAAAAGACATGGAAAAGCACGCGCCACCGCCAGGTGTCCCATCGCTGCGAGTAAAATACGCGGCGAGCCTCGATGTCGCGGGACAGCAGCAACTCGGCAACGGTTTTCCGCGAGTGCACGAGGGGCATGATCCGCTCACGAAAGAGGCGAAAGTAATTCTCGAACTTTCCGGCATGGCCGATGCCGCGATCGATCCACTCGGGACGGGCATCCCAGAAAGCGCGCGTTGTTGGTGAAAGGGACTCGCGGAGCGTGGAGTAGAGTCGCGGCGCTCGTGCTCCATCTGGAACCGAACCGATGAGGGTGAGGACATCGCGATGCTCCAGATGGCGAAAGGCTGCGACGCGGAGATCCAGACAGGCGAGCTGGGAGGGATTCAGGTCGATGGCCACGACCTTGCGCGGACCTTTTGCCAGCATGGCCAGGGCATTGTCCCCGGCGGAGGCAATGGAAAGGCAGATGTCATCCGGCTGGATGTCCAGGCCCTCGATCAGGATGTCGGCATCCTCCCAGACCTGGGCGTAACGAAGGATCGTCGCAAAATCGGCATGAGCCGCGGCTTCACTCGGCATGAGACACCTCCGGGACCGCCACGCGGATGATTCGTCCCGTACTGCCGTCCAGTTCCACCTCGTCGCCGGTCTTGAGCCAGGCGGTAAGACCCGGGATCGAGGCGACAGCGGGTATTCCCATTTCCCGGGCCACGATGGCAGAGTGCGAGAGGAGGCTGCCATGCTCGACGAGCAGCCCTGCGGCGGCAGGGAAGAGCATGATCCAACCAGGATCGGTACGCGGAGCGACGAGAATCTCGCCGGGATGAATCACCGCGTTTCGCGGATCGAGAATCACCCGCACGCGGCCACGCACCAAGCCGGGGCAGCAGCCGATGCCCTTGCGTTCGTCGCCGGAGGCCAAGGCGGAAGCCCTCGCGGCCTGGAACGTATTGCCGACATAGACCACGCCGAGCGTCTCGAAGCGGTCCGAAGGCGGTTCGGCAGGAAAATCCGCAAACTCCTCCTTACGGAGCCGGGCGAGCGCCCGGAGGTTGGTCGTGACGGCAGTTCCCTCGACGAAGCCCATCGCCTCCTCGGCCTCGAGAAAGAAAATGTCGCGAGGTTCGTCGAGGATGCCGAGGCAGTGCAGGCGTTTGCCGAGTTCCACAAAGATGCGCCGCACGCGGCCAAAAACACGGGTCCGCTCAAAGCGAAGATTCTCCCGATCACGCACCCGGTCACGAGTCTGGCCGATGACGAAATCGAAAAGCCATCGTCGCAGCCGGTGTCCTTTCAAGGCGACATCCACGCGCTGGGCCGCAGAGGCGGAAAGATCAGCCGAGCGCGAGGCGGGCAAGGCGTCGCGTTCCGCCAGTCGCGCGACCGAGCGCAGCAGGAGCAAGGGGTCGTCGTGGAGCGTGGCGCTCTCAAGCTTGAGCTCCTCCAGGCAGCGGTCGCCGAATTTCTCCAGATAGGCGTGATATTCCGAGCGGAACGCAGCGGGCATGACTTGCTCGATCTCAGCCAGCGAACCAGAGGCCAGCACAGCGCGAAGGGTCGCATCCGAGCGGGCCATTTCGGCGAGACGCATCATGCGATGGGCGGGTTCCGCGCTGATGATGCCGCCCTGGCAGGCGATGAGATCATTTTGCAGCGTTCCATCGGGATCGCCACACCATTTGTCCACCAGCTTGCGTGAGACGCCGAAGTAAATCATCGCGAAGAAGTCGTTGATCAATGGCGCATCCCACCGGGTCAGGAGCTGGTTCTGCAACCGGCGATAAGCGGCGGCCAGTTCATCCGGGCGCATTTCCTCCAGCGTGATATCGCCGAGAGCCAAAGCCTCGTCGAGGCGCTGATAAAATCGCCTGATCTTGCCAGGAAGCAGCAGATGATTGCCGAGGAGACCGAGGATCGTTCCCGCGATTTCCGCGTAGTCGGAGAATTGCGTCTGTTGAGTCTTTCCGATGATTCCTGCGATGGCATCCTCGGGCAGAGGTTCCTTCACCCCCATCATCTGCTCCATGAAACGACGATTCACGGCAAAGCCGGGCAGCATGGCGAGAACGCGATACCAGCTCAGGAGATTATAAAATACGCGACCCCGGACGAGGCCCAGCATGCGGCCAAAGACATCGCGATTGGCCTCGATGCGCCAAAGCGGAACGCGGAGGATTTTGACGAACTGCCGATAGACCTCCTCGTAAACGTGCCGGGCGAAGCTGAAGGTGAGCGGAGTGGTCACGCCGCTGTAGCTCTCGGCGATATTGCTATTGTCCCAGAGCTGCCACAGCCCATCAGGATCAACCTTTCCGGTCAGTGAGGTGATCGGGCGAGATTGAAGCAGGTATAGACGCGAGTCCGCGACAGCCCACTCGATGTCCTGGGGAAGGCCGAAGTATCGCTCGGCGCGCCGGGCGAGATCGGCGACTGCCACGACGCAAGTATCCGGAATGATGGGCTGAGATGCATTGACTATTGCGCGATGCACGATCCGCCGGGAGCGATCCACGTGAAAGCTGTCACCCGTGGCCTCCCCGGAAACGAGCGCCTCCCCCAACCCACGCACGGCGGCCACTACCGCGATCCCCCGGCGTGCCGAGACGGGATCCGCGCTAAAGGCAACTCCCGCAGCCTCGGCGGCGACCATCTGCTGCACGATCACCGCAGGCACCGGCGGTGGAAGGCTGAGTCCCGCCTGACTGCGATAAGCGATGATGCGCTCGCTGAAGCCGGACTTCCACACCGCCCGGATTTTTTCGAGAACATCCTCCCTCGCGACATTGAGGAAACTTTCCAACTGGCCCGCAAAGGAATGCACCTGTCCATCCTCATCGACGGCGGAGGATCGCACGGCCCAGGGGCCAGGCGTTGAGGAAAGAAAGGCGGCCAGTTCGCGGCGGAGCTCATCGTCAGCGACCTCACAGGCAGAGGGAAGCACCACGATCCACTCCGGTACCGGGAAGCCCGTCTGGCTCAGAGCGCCAAGGGCGCGCGCCTTGCCGCCCACCGGGTGATGAGAAAAGTCCGTATCGCGCCAGGAGGAAATCAACATCAGGCTAGGAGTTTCCATAGGAGGGGGACGACGCCGAGCATCAGATACAAGCAGAGCGTCCATAGCCCGGACAGTGCTTCGAACGCCTTGCCGCTCTGCGGTTGGCTAAGGAAGCGGAGGCCCCTGAAAATGGCGACAGCCAGCACGAGACCGAGGACGACAGCCACCGGCGGCAGGAAATGAATGCGAAGAGCGGCCACGACGGCAAAGGAAAACGTGAGGGCCATGGCCAGCAGCCACGCACCCACCGCCCCGGCCCGGCCCCAGAGAAACGAGTAGGTTTCCACCCCATGCTCCTCATCGTGCGGGGCGCGAATCTTGCGACCGATTTCGATGATGAATCCATTGAGGAAGCTCACCACGACAAACCACATCAGCCCCTGCGGCGGACGATCGGAAACCATCAGCCAGTCACATGCCGTGGCATAGAAATCGATCAGCGGCATGATGAACATGTGCGTCCACATGTAGGTAAAGGGATGAGCTTTCAGCCAGGCCTTGCAAAAGAACTCCCGGCTCATCAGGCCGAGATAGAGCCAGGTGATGAGCAGCAAGGGGATGAGACGGATATTGAGCGCGGCAGCCAGCGCGACCTGGACCAGGCCGGTCAACGCCCAGAGCCCCCCCAGTTCCTTGAGCGATACCAGTCCGCGCGGAACTGCCCGGTAAGGGCGATACCGCGCATCTTCCTCATAGTCCTTGAATTCATCAGCCAGTCGCAGGTGGAGAAAGGAGATGAGCGAGGAGAAGAATGCGACCAGGATCGCCGGGATGGCGGGGAAGCGATCTGCTCCACGAAGGAGCGAGGAGAAGCACAATGCGCAAAGGCTGAAGGCGAGAATCAACGGCCCGTGGGTGAAGAGAGGAAACCGCTCCTTTTGATAAATCCACCACCGACGAACGCCTCCCGGTTGCTCGTTCATCGGATCAATCGTTACGGGCCAGCTTGCGGTGAGCCCGGGTAAAATGCCCTGCGGCCAGCGCTCCGATGATGGACAGTTCACCCGCCAGCGCCAGGGCGGCGGCGACTTCGGCCAGAGCCCGCGCATGGCCCGCCCCTTTCAAGCCAAGAATATCGAGGCAGGCGGACTGAGTGGGAAGTTTCGTCCCGCCGCCGACACTGCCTACGATGACGTTGGGCAATGTGACCGTTGCGTAAAGGCTGCCATCCGGGCGTGCCTCGAATCGGGTCACCCCCACCGCAGCCTCCGAGACACAGGCGACATCCTGCCCGGTGGCGAGGAAGAGAGCCGCAAGACCATTGGCGAAGTGACCCTGCACTCCGATGGTTCCGCTCAGCACGCCGCCGAGGGCAGACATCCGCCAGTATTCCTCCAGCGACGCAGCGGGAGCATGCAGGCGCTTCTCCAAAGAGGCAGCGGGGATGAGACACTCGGCAGCCACCTTGCGACCGCGCACAGTCTGAAACGACTGGGCGCTGGCTTTTTTGTCGCCCGAGAGATTGGCCTCGACGAAGATATGCTGCGGGCGCACCGGCGAATGTTCCGCGATGTAATCGCAGACAGCCTGGGTCGCGATGGTCACCATATTTTGCCCGGCGGCATCGGCGGTGTAGTACTCAAAGATGGCGTAGACGTGATTGCCCTCCACGTTCAGGCGCATATCGAGCAGTTTGCCATGGCTGGTCGTGGATTCCGCCACGCGAGCGAATGATTCCTTTTGCGAGAGCAGCCAATTCACAAACGCCCCCACCTCCACCAGGTCGGAGAAAACAAAGCCGGGCGCCCGACTGACACCCTCGGAGAGGAGCAGCGCCGAACACCCTCCCGCCTCGCTCAGCAACTGGCAACCACGTGTGTAGGACGCAACCAGCGCAGCCTCTGTGGTGGCAAGCGGTACGTAATAGTCTCCGTGGGCAAAGCTTCCATTCACCCGCAAAGGTCCGGCGATGGCGACCGGGACGCGGATCTCGCCGATGGCGTTCTCGATATTGCCCGCGTAGGCCGCGAGGTCTTCGCCGTCCCACAGCAAGTCCCGGGCGGATTCCGCTCCGTGAAGCAGCGCCCAGCGGCGCTGGATGGCCTCGGCCGAGGTCAGCGATGCTCCGGGGACGCGCGGAGAAAGCGCCCCATGATCCGGGCGGAGTCGCTCAAGGACTTCCTCCGGGGGGAGGTTCGAGGTCATTCGGTGGACGTGGGAAGCCGCGTTTTGCGCGTTCGTTGCCATTCGGCGGAAATCTTCTCAATTTCGCGGGCAAATTCGAGACTTTTAGACCGGCCAAGGGCAGGCGGTATTTCTAGCCATGGGAAGGATGAGGAGGCTAAATACGCGCCATGCCTCACGATGTTTCTCTGATTTCCACCATTTCGGTGGGGTTCGCGCTGGCGTTTGTGCTGGGGTTTCTGGCGAACCGGCTGAATCTGCCGCCGCTGGTGGGGTATCTGGTGGCGGGGGTGCTGGTGGGGCCGAATACGCCGGGGTTTGATGCGGACCCGGCGCTGACGAGCCAGTTGGCGGAGATCGGGGTGATGCTGCTGATGTTTGGCGTGGGGCTGCATTTTTCCCTGGGAGACCTGATGGCGGTGCGGCGGATCGCGCTGCCCGGCGCGATCGGGCAGATCGTATTGGCTACCGCCGTCACGGCGGGGGTGTTTCATCTGTTTGGCTGGGCGATGGGGCCGAGCATCATCATGGGCCTGTGCCTTTCCGTGGCGAGCACGGTGGTGCTGCTCAAGGCGCTGGAGGAGCGCAATGGCGTGGCGACGCCCAATGGCCGCATCGCGGTGGGCTGGCTGATCGTGGAGGATCTGGCCATGGTGCTGGCCCTCGTGCTGGTGCCGGCTTGTGCGGGCATGCTCGGCGGGCATGTCTCCGATGGCGGAGGGCATGGGGCTGCGGCGGATGGGAATATCTTTGTCACGCTCGGAATCACTCTGGCCAAGGTGGCGGCGTTCGTCGTGATCGCGCTGCTGATCGGGCCCCGGGTGATGCCTTGGGTGCTCCGGCAGGTGGCGCGGACGGGATCGCGGGAGCTTTTCACCCTGGCGGTGCTGGCCATCGCGCTCGGGCTGGCTTACGGGTCGGCCACGCTTTTCGGCGTGTCCTATGCGCTGGGGGCGTTTTTTGCGGGCATGGTGCTGAATGAGTCGGACCTGAGCCACAAGGCGGCGACGAATTCCCTCCCGCTGCAGGATGCCTTTGCGGTGTTGTTCTTCGTGTCGGTCGGCATGATGTTCGACCCGGCGATCTTGTGGCAAAAGCCGCTGCTGGTATTGACGGTGGTGGCGCTGATCCTGGTCGGCAAATCGCTCGCGGCGCTGGGCATCGTGATGGTGCTCGGGTATCCGCTGAGCACGGCGCTCACGGTCTCCGCGTCGCTGGCACAGATCGGTGAGTTTTCCTTCATCCTGGCCACCCTGGGCATCTCGCATGGGATCTTCACCCAGGAGGGCATGAATCTCGTGCTGGCCGGGGCGCTGGTCTCGATCACGGTGAACCCCGTGGTGTTTTCCGTGACGGAGCGCGCCTGCCATTGGGTGAAGGCCGATCCCCGGCGGAAAGCCCGCTTTGAGGACAGCCGCCAGACGCGCTTCCACGCTCTGGAGAAGGAGTTGGAAGATGCGCGTCTCCGTGCAGCAGAGAAAGCCGCGGCGCACAAGACCTTCACCCCGGAGGAGTTGGCCGAGCGGTTCCCGCTTTTCAGCAATCTCACGCCGGAACAGCGCGAGGTGTTGCTGCTGCATTTTGAGACCCGGACCGCCCAGCCCGGCGACCGCATCATTCGCGCGGGTGATGCGCCGGACAATGTGTACTTCATCTCCTCGGGCGAGGTGGAGGTGCGGGTGGCGGATCGCAAGATTCCGCTCACGGCGGGAGATTACTTCGGCGAGATGGCGCTGCTCTCCGGCAAGCCCCGCTCGGCCGATGTGATCGCGCTGGATTACAGCAAGTTCGTCACCCTGAACCAAAACGACTTCCGCCAGTTCCTGCGGAGGTTCCCGGAAATCCGCAAGCAGGTGGCCGCCCTCGCCGCCGAGCGGGGCGAGATGAACGAAGGGTTCTTCGCCGAGGGCGAGGAGGCGAAGTAGGTTCGAAGATGCTAAAATTTCAGCTCGGGTGTGTTATTTTTCAAATAACTACTTGTTTGGTCGTTATTATCCTGTTTATATCCGCCCCACCAACACGGCAGACATGCTGAACATTCTTCATCACCCAAAACGGAAGGAGCACCGATGAGTGCGACCACCCCGACATCAAAGCCGGATATCTCGACGGAATCGACCCAGAGCGAAATCGAGAAACAAATCCTCGCCGCGGTGCGGGAGGTCAAATTTGGGTTCGTCGAGATCGTGGTTCACGACCGCCGTGTCACAGAAATCCGGCAAACGCGCCGGACCCGCCTGATCGACTAGCGAGTCGATTCCCTTTTGCCGACCAGTTCTCTGGAGGCCGCCTGAACCACTTCTTTTCCAACGACCAGACCGCTGGAGTTCGGGAATGCCTAAAAACAATGAAACGCATTCAAACTCTCTCGGCGGCCATAGCGGTCGCGACCACAGCGGTGGGGCTCACGTCCGGTGAAACCCTGGCGCAATCCATCGAAAACAAATCCGTCATTTCCACCAGTGACGCATCTCTCAGCGACAGCAAGTCGCTGCTCGCCGAGTGGTGGAACGGAAAATACGCCACGGGCAACTGGTTCGGCGTGCGCGACACGCTCGAGGAGCACGGACTGAAGCTCGGGGTCGAGTGGAAGGCCAACTTCCTCTGGAACGTCGACGGCGGCCTGCAGCAGCGCTTCGGCTACGATGACGAGTGGAAATTCAAGGGTACGCTCGACGTGGCCAAGCTGACCGGATGGGAAGCGCTTGAAGGGCTCTCGCTGTACTCGGATATCCGGTATCGCGGCGGCGCAGGCGTGAACAAATGGGTCGGCGCGAGCGGCAACTTCGCACCGAGCACCTTCCAGGGCGGTCGTCTCTGGCGTTTCCAGAATGCGTACGCGACCTACACCACGCCGGAGCTCTTCGGCATCAAGAAATTCCTCACCCTCTCGGGTGGCTGGCAGAACCCGACGGATATCTTCATCAACCAGCCGCTGAGCAAGTTCTTCCTGAACAACACCTACACCTCGGGCAAGGGCATCAGCGCAAACGGCATCCCGTGGGGTGGCAGCTATGGCGCCTGGGGCGGCTATGGCAAGATCAGCCCGGCGGATTGGTTTTACGCCCAGTCGGGTCTCTACCTTGCGATCCCGAATGCGACCAATACGAGCAACCACGGCCTGAACTTCGCCGGTTACCAGATCGATCCCGAGCTGAACGGCCTGTACTGGCTGACGGAGGCCGGATTCACACCGAAGATCGGCTCGTCGAAGCTGCCGGGCAAGTACGCCGCGGGCTTCATCTACTGGGGAGTAGAGAATACGGGGTTCCGCGGCACGCCATATGACCAGCGCACGCTGGTGTACTTCCAGGTCGACCAGCAGCTGTTCCGCGAGCCTTCGCCTGAAGCTCCCGCACCAGTGCTGGGCAAGGGACCGTCGGATGGCAAGAGCGTGGCCGATGGCAAGGACTTCAAGGCGGAGAAGCCGAAGCTGAGCGAGCAGGGCCTGTACTTCTTCAGCTTGTTCAACGTCGCTCCGGCCTTCCAGGCCAGCGTGCCCTTCTACTTCCAGACGGGACTCGCCTACAAGGGCCTCATCCCGACGCGGGACAACGACCAGCTGGGTATTGCCTTTGCCTACGGCGACTACAGCGATGTCAAAGCCGACGTCGACGAGAGCCGCGGACGCGCGATCCAGAGCTACGAGGGCGTGCTGGAGTTCTCCTATCGCATCCAGGTCAACCAGTGGGCCTATGTGCAGCCCGACCTCCAGTACATCATCCGCCCCGGAGCCACCGGCAACATCGCCAACGCCACCGTGCTGGGTTTCCAGCTGGGCGTGACCTTCTAAGTATTACCACATCCAAAAAACACATCACTTCATAACACCATGAAGATTCGTCTCACCTCTCCGGCCAAGGCCCTGCGCATCGCGGTCCCGATTCTCGCCCTCGCGGCGGGAATCTCCGCTGGCATCGCCAAGGATATCAACCTGCTCAACGTCTCCTACGACCCGACCCGCGAGCTTTACGACCAGTACAACGCGGCCTTTGCCAAATACTGGCAGGGCAAGACCGGCGATACGGTCAAGGTCGACCAGTCCCACGGCGGCTCGGGCAAGCAGGCCCGCGCCATCATCGACGGACTCAACGCCGACGTGGCCACGCTCGCGCTGGCGGCTGATCTCGACGCCCTGCACGACAAGGGCGACCTGATCCCGGCCGACTGGCAGAGCCGCCTGCCCAACAACAGCTCGCCGTACACCTCGACCATCGTCTTCCTCGTCCGCAAGGGAAACCCCAAGGGCATCAAGGACTGGAGCGACCTGGTGAAGCCGGGCATCGAAGTCATCACGCCAAACCCGAAGACCTCGGGCGGAGCGCGCTGGAACTACCTCGCGGCCTGGGCCGATGCGCTGAAGAAAAACGGCGGCGACCCGGAGAAGGCCAAGGCCTTCGTGGCGGAGCTCTTCAAGCACGTGCCGGTGCTCGATTCCGGCGCACGGGGCGCGACGATCACGTTCACCGAGCGCGGTCTCGGCGACGTGCTGCTCGCTTGGGAAAACGAGGCTTATCTTTCGCTGAAGGAAAAGCCCGACCAGTTTGAGATCGTGACGCCCTCGCTCAGCATCCTGGCCGAACCGCCCGTGACGGTGGTCGACAAGGTGGTGGATAAAAAGGGCACGCGTGAAGTCGCCACGGAGTACCTGAAGTATCTCTACAGCGACGAGGGACAGGAGATCGCGGCTAAGAACTTCTACCGCCCGTCGAATCCCGAGATCCTCAAGAAGTACGCCGACAAGTTTGCCAAGGTGGACCTCGTGACGATCGACGACACCTTCGGCGGCTGGAAGAAGGCGCAGAAGGAGCACTTCGCCGACGGCGGCGTGTTTGACCAGATTTATCAGCCTACCGGCAAGTAGACTGGATTGGGTAGCATCGTTGTGCCGCGGACTTTTCTCTCCTTAGTCCGCGGCACAGCGAAACCCGCAGTGGCTCGTCGCCGAGTCGGGAGTGATGCGGGTGCGGGCTGCGACGCGGTAGCGATTGCAGTACGAAGCGTGACAGAGAAAGGAGCCGCCCCGGATCACTCGCTCTTCTCCGAACGAAGCTCCCCGGGGATTGCGCAGAGGGCCTGCCGGCCAGCGCGTGCCCCAGAAATCGGAGCACCACTCCCAGACGTTGCCGGAGGTCTGGTAGAGTCCGAAGCCATTGGGCTCGTAGCTCCGGACGGGAGCAGTCCATAAATGACCATCCTCCGGGCGATTCTCATCCGGGAATTTTCCCTGCCAGATGTTGCAGCGGTGTTTGCCGCCGGGCGTCAGTTCGTCTCCCCACGGGTAGAGCTTTTGTTCCAACCCGCCGCGTGCGGCGTATTCCCACTCTGCCTCGGTCGGCAGGCGTTTTCCCGCCCATCGGGCAAAGGCGGCGGCGTCATTCCACGAGATATGAACGACGGGATGATCGTTCTTTCCGCGCAGGTCGGAACCCGGGCCCTCCGGATGCTTCCACGAGGCGCCCTTGACCAGAATCCACCAGTCCGCCCCGGGCATGCTTCGTCCCGGCAGGCCGCGCCGCTGCCAGGCCTTGGGGAGTTGTTTCCAGAAGACAAAGGATGAGCCGATACACTCCGCCTCGGTGACGTAGCCGGAGTCCCGCACGAAGGCGGCGAACTCATCGTTTGAAACCGTGGCGGCGTCGATGGAAAAGGGGGAAAGCTCCACCTCGCGCACCGGTCCCTCGCCATCGGCCTCCCAGCGCTCGGGCGAATCCGTGCCCATGAGAAACCTGCCGCCGGGAAGCTGGATGAGGTTTGCGGCAAAATGCGAGACCTTGCAGCCGCAGGAAACGATCCCGGCGGTGGAAAGCGGCAGGCCCCGAGGCTCCTGACGTGGAACACAACATGGGGAGCGGCCTTCCAAGTCCATGGTTGAGCCTTCCGGTTTTCTCCGGGCCTGTCCAGTTGCTTGATGCGTCAGGTTACGTCTCGGAGGTTTTTTTCAAGGCGGCGAGAAAATCATCCATCGCTGCGGATAAGCGGGCCGACGAAACAGCAAAGACATGTTCGATGTCGACGGGCTTTTTCAAGGGAATCGCCACCGCCGAGCCGCCGGTAAACTCCGACAGCGACTCGGGGAGCAAGGCCACGCCGGAGCCAGCAGCCACCATGACCGCGACGGCCTGGGCGCGGGCGGACTCGAGGACGACACGGGGACGGAAGCCGGCCTTGCGGCAGATGTCCTGGATGAAGACGGCAAAGGCGGGCGCAGCCTCGCTGGAGACGGCGACGAACCGCTCGCCCGTCAGCTCCGCAAGGTCGATCTTTGCCTGTCGGGCGAGCCGATGACCCGAGGGCACGTAGGCGAGAACGCGCTCCTTGCGCCAGCGAATGAAGCGAATGCCAGTCGGGCGCTCGACCGGAGTCAGGCCGACGAAGCCCGCATCGAGACGCCCCTCCGCGATAAGGCGCATCTGCTCGGCGGGCGGCAGATCGTGGAGCATGAGTTGCACGGTGGGATGCGTCTCGCGGAAGACGCGCAGGACGCGGGCAATCTCCGGCCCGAGGACCGCGCTGACGAAGCCGATGCGCAGGCGTTCGCTTTCGCCCATGGCGGAGCGTCGAGCCAGTTCCCCTGCCCGCACGAGCTGGGCAAGGATGCCCCGGCTTTCCTCATAAAAAAGCCGCCCGGCGGGGGTCATGGCCACGGTGCGGCCCTGCCGGTCGAAGAGCTGAGCGCCGAGCCTCTCCTCCAGGGTGCGGATATGCCGGGAAAGCGGCGGCTGGGCGAGATGGAGACGCCGCGCGGCGCGGGTGAAAGAAAGCTCCTCGGCCACGGCGGTGAAGCACTCGAGTTCGCGCAGGGTGTAATCCATACCGATTTGATATCATATGCGATCAAAACAAGTCATTCCATCATATACCACAAATCCGCGATACTCCGGGGCAAGCAACCGCAAACATGGCCATCAGCGACACCATCAAAAAAGGCGCAAACCGCGCTCCCCACCGCAGTCTTTTACGCGCCACGGGCGTCCTTCAATCCGAGGAGGATTGGGACAAGCCCTTCATCGCGATCGCCAATTCCTTCGTGCAGATCATCCCCGGCCACGCGCATCTCGATGTCGTGGGGCAAAAGGTGCGCGAGGCCGTGCGCGCGGCGGGCGGCGTGCCATTTGAGTTTAACACGATCGGCGTGGATGACGGCATCGCCATGGGTCATGCGGGCATGAAGTACTCGCTCGCCTCGCGCGAGCTGATCGCGGATTCCGTCGAGACGATGCTGCGCGCCCATTGCTTCGACGGCATGGTGTGCATTCCGAACTGCGACAAGATCGTGCCCGGCATGATGATGGCGGCGGCGCGGGTAAACATCCCCACCGTGTTCGTCTCCGGCGGCCCCATGGCGGCGGGACGCGATCCCGAGACGGGCAAGGCGCTCAACCTCGCCTCGGTCTTTGAAGCCGTCGGCCAGCTTTCCGCCAACAAGATCACCGAGAACCAGCTCGACTCGATGGAGCGGCTGGCCTGCCCCACCTGCGGGTCGTGCTCGGGGATGTTCACGGCGAATTCCATGAACTGCCTTTGCGAGGCGCTGGGTCTGGCTCTGCCGGGCAATGGTTCCATCCTGGCAACCGACCCAGCGCGTGACGCGCTCTTTGCCGAGGCGGGCCGGGCGATCATCCGCCTCGTGCGCGACAACATCCGCCCGTCGGACATCCTGACGCGGCAGGCCTTTGAAAATGCACTCGCCCTCGACATGGCGATGGGAGGTTCGTCGAATACGATCCTGCACACGCTGGCCATCGCCCGCGAGGCCGGGGTGCCGCTGAGCATGGAGGACTTTAACACCATCGCGGCGCGCACTCCGCAGATCTGCAAGGTCGCGCCATCGGGCATCCACCATATGGAGGACATCGACCGCGCGGGCGGCATCGGGGCGATCCTCAAGACGCTGGATGAGCGCGAGGGGCAGTTGCACCGCGAGGCGATCACCGTCACGGGCCGCACGCTCGGCGAGGTGATCTCGGAGGCGGAGGTGAAAGACCTCGAGGTGATCCGCCCGTGGGATCGCGCCTACTCGGAGCGCGGCGGACTGGCGATTCTCTTCGGCAATCTCGCTCCAGATGGCTGCGTGGTGAAGGCGGCGGGCGTGGCTCCGTCGATGATGCAATTCACCGGCACGGCGGTGATTTTCGATTCCCAGGACGACGCGAATGTCGGCATCCTCACCGGCCAGGTGAAGGCGGGCGACGTGGTGGTGATCCGCTACGAAGGGCCGCGCGGCGGTCCCGGCATGCAGGAAATGCTCGCACCGACGGCCTCCATCGCAGGACGCGGACTCGGGGAAAGCGTGGCGCTCATTACTGATGGCCGCTTCTCCGGCGCGACGCGTGGCGGAGCCATCGGCCATATCTCGCCAGAGGCGGCAGCGGGCGGTCCGCTGGCTTTTGTGGAAGCGGGCGACAAGATCGAAATCGACATCCCGAATCGGAAAATCTCACTGCTGGTGAGCGATGAAGTGCTGGCCGGGCGCAAGGCCGCCTGGAAACGCCCGGAGCCGAAAGTGAAGCACGGCTACCTCGCGCGCTACGCGTCGATGGTGACGAGCGCCGACACCGGCGCGGTGCTCCGGACCCCGGAGCTTTAGAAAAGTTTGCCGTCTGCGCGCCCTCCTCTGCGGGGGCGCGCGGGCGGCTTAGGTCGTTATTTCGCAGGGAAGTACTTGTCGATGATCGGCTGGATCGCCTCGGCCCAGATCTGGTAACCGGCGGCATTCGGATGCAGCGCATCGGGCATGATCTTCGGGCTCAGGGAGCCGTCGGGCTCGAGGAACTTGTCGCCGAAATCGACGTAGATCACCTTGTCACCGTCGGCGAGCTTGGCGATTTCCGCGTTCACCGCCTTGATCTTGGCGCGATAGGGGTCTTCGGGTTTCGCTCCACGGGGAAAGATGGCCTGGAGCAGGATCACGGAATCCGGCAGACGCTTGCGGTACTCGGCCACGACCGCCTTCACCCCGGCGATGGTGTCTTCCACCGACTGGCGGGCGCCGAGGTTGTTCGTCCCGATCATGATGGCAACGAGCTTGGGTTTGAAGCCGTCCACCTGACCACTGGAAAGCCTCCAGAGGAGATGCTCGGTGCGGTCTCCGCTGATGCCGAAATCAAAGGCGCCAAGCTTTCCGTAATGCTCCGCCCAGACCTGCTGACCGCCCGACTGCCAGCCATCGGTGATGGAATCTCCGTCAAAGATCAGGTTGACCGAGTCCTTGACCTTCTGGGCCTTTTCATTGGTGGCGGAGACTCGCGTCACCCATTCCACCCGGGGCAAAGGGAACGTGGATTGCGTCACGCCGGGCGGCAAAGCCGGCAATACTTTGGGCATCGGCCAGACTTCCTGAGCCGAGGCGAATGAAACAGAGAGAAGGGATGCCGCGAGAACGGCGCCGGGGAGTCGAGCGAATCTGAGATTCATGGGAACATCTCGTATAGGCAAAACCCGGCAGCGCCGCAATCCGCGAAGACCCTTACCGACATTTAGCCTCCATTTATTTAATCATGTTAATAAATAATCTTGTGAAGCAGTTTGTGACGAGTTACGCTTTTCATCACCCAATGACTTCGACCCGCTCCAGCAAGGAAGAGACACGCCTTCGAATCATGACAAAGGCGGATGAACTCTTTCGCCAATATGGGTTTATGAAGACCACGGTGGCGGACATCGCGGCGGAGCTTCGAATGTCGACGGCAAACATTTACAAGTTTTTCCCCTCCCGGAACGCCATCCTGGAGTCCTGCGCCGAGCGGAATATCGCGACGTTGAAGGGGAAATTAACCGAAATCGTCGGCTTGCCGGGGAACTCGATGGAACGTCTTTCCCTGTGCGTACTGAGCATTTTTCATTTTCACACGGAGATGCTTCGGAACGAGCGGCAGACCTTTAAACTGGTGGCGACGGCGGTCGAGGAAGTGTGGCCGTGCATCCAGGAATACGACCTTTTCGTGCAGGATATATTTCGCCAGCTGATCACGGAGGGCATGGCGAGCGGGGAGTTTCGTCCCACGGACGTGGCAGAAACCGCGCAGGCGCTGCTCGATTGCCTCAGCGTCGCCCTGCATCCGCACATCCGTTACGGCCACGTGCACGACTGCAACGAGGAAAGTGTGCACGCCCAGCTCCGCTTCGTGGCCAAGGCGCTTCAGCAATGCCAAGAAACCGCCTCCCTACCGCCTTCCGAATCACTCACTTCCCACTGACTCCTATGCTAAACATCAGAACCTTTCTCTACGCCGCCACCGCCCTGGGTGTGGGATTTGGCCTCGCAGCCTGCGGCAAACACAAACCCGGCAGCAAGGGCATGCCCCAGATGCCTCCGCAGGATGTCGGGGTGGTAACTATCAATCCCCAGCAGGTGGAGATCGTCACCGAGCTGCCCGGGCGCACCTCGGCCTTTCGCGTCGCGGAGGTCCGCCCGCAGGTGGGAGGCATCATATTAAAGCGCCTTTACGAGGAAGGCAGCGATGTGAAGGAAGGCGATCAACTGTACCAGATCGACCCGGCGCGCTATCAGGCCGCCTACGACAGCGCCGAGGCCAATGTCGCGCGAGCTGAAGCCGCTGCCGACGTGGCTCGGCTGATCATGCAGCGCCGGGCCAAGCTCGTAACCTCCAGCGTCATCAGCAAGCAGGACTACGACGATGCCTCCGCCACACTCAAGCAGACCGACGCCAATGTCGCCGCCGCCAAGGCCGATGCAGAGACCGCCCGGATCAACCTGGAATACACCAAGGTGATGTCGCCCATTTCCGGAAGGATCGGCCGATCCTCGGTGACTGAGGGAGCCCTCGTCACCACAGGGCAGACCATTCCGCTGGCAACAGTGTATCAACTGGACCCGATCTACGTGGATGTCACGCAATCCAGCGCGCAAATCCTGCGGCTGCGGAAGCAGTTTCAGCAGGGCGACCTCAAGGGCGTCGGCGGAAAAGCAGCGCAAGCCAGGCTGATCCTCGAAGATGGCACGACCTACGAGCATCCCGGCACGCTGCAATTCTCCGAGGTCAGCGTGGACCAGGGCACCGGGTCGGTGACCCTTCGCGCCGTCTTTCCTAATCCTGAACAGGCCTTGCTGCCGGGAATGTTTGTGCGCGCCCTCATCACCGAGGGTGTCAATGACCAGGGGCTGCTCGTCCCGCAGCGCGGAGTGACCCGCGATGCCAAGGGCCAGCCCGTGGCGCTCGTGGTCAAGGCGGACAACACGGTCGAAGCGCGCGTCCTCGAGACTGACCGCATTGTGGGCGACAAATGGCTCGTGACCAAGGGCATCGAACCCGGCGACCGGGTGATCGTCGAGGGCCTGCAAAAGACGGCTCCGGGGGCGAAGGTCGTTCCCTCCGAAATCGCCAAGGGCGGCAAGGAGGGCGAATGAACCTGGCCCGGTATTTCATCGATCGCCCGGTTTTCGCCTGGGTGATCGCGCTGGTCATCATGCTGACAGGCGGCCTCGCGCTGACGAAGCTGCCCATCGCGCAGTACCCGAACATCGCGCCTCCGGCGATTGCGATTTCCGTGAACTATCCCGGCGCCTCGGCGGCGACGGTGCAGAGCTCCGTCGTGCAGGTGATCGAGCAGCAGATGAACGGCATCGACAACCTGATCTACTTCAGTTCGGAGAGCACGAAGGACGGCCAGATGACGATCACCCTCACCTTCCGCCAGGGGACGAACCCTGATGTGGCCCAGGTGCAGGTGCAGAACAAGCTCGCGCTCGCCACGCCGCTCCTCCCGCAGGAGGTGCAGCAGCAGGGCATCCGCGTGGCCAAGTCGACCCGCAACTTCCTGCTCGTGGTGGGCTTTGTCTCGGAAGACGGCAAGATGACCGACAAGGACGTCGCGGATTTCATCGTCTCGACGGTACAGGACCCGGTGAGCCGCACGGAGGGGGTGGGTGATTTCCAGGTCTTCGGGTCGCAATACGCGATGCGCATCTGGCTCGATCCCGCGAAGCTCAACAACTACCAGCTCACGCCCGGCGATGTGCGCGCGGCCATCGCCGCGCAAAACGTGCAGGTGGCGGCGGGCGAACTCGGCGGCCTGCCCTCGGTGCAGGGCCAGCAGCTCAATGCGACCGTCATCGGCCCCACGCGCATGACGACGCCGGAGGAATTTGGCAACATCCTGCTCAAGGTGAATGCCGACGGCGGCCAGGTGCGCCTCCGCGACGTGGCGGAGGTCAAGCTGGGTGCGGAAAGCTACTCCATCACGGCGAAGTACAACGGCAAGCCGGCCTCGGGCATGGCGATCCGTCTCGCCACGGGAGCCAATGCGCTCACGACCGTGGAAAACGTGAAGCACACGATCGAAAAGCTGCGGCCCAACTTCCCCGCCGGTCTCGAGGTCATTTACCCGCTGGATACCGCGCCCTTCATCGAGCTGTCGATCGAGGAGGTGGTGAAAACGCTCTTTGAGGCGATCTTCCTCGTCTTCTGCGTGATGTACCTGTTCCTGCAGAATTTCCGTGCGACGCTCATTCCGACAATCGCCGTGCCCGTGGTGCTGCTCGGCACCTTTGGCATGCTGGCCGCATTTGGGTTCTCCATCAACACGCTGACCATGTTTGGCATGGTGCTGGCCATCGGCCTGCTGGTGGACGACGCCATCGTGGTGGTGGAAAACGTCGAGCGTGTGATGTCGGAGGAAGGTTTGTCCCCGCTGGAAGCCACGCGAAAATCGATGGACCAGATCACGGGCGCGCTCATCGCCATCGGCCTGGTGCTGTCGGCAGTGTTCATCCCGATGGCGTTCTTTGGCGGATCGACGGGTGTGATCTACCGCCAGTTTTCCATCACGATCGTCTCGGCGATGATGCTCTCGGTCATCGTGGCCATCGTATTGACGCCCTCCCTTTGCGCCACGCTGCTCAAGCCGGTGGAGAAGGGGCATTCGCTGCATCGCAAGGGATTCTTCGGGTGGTTCAACCGCATGTTTGACCGCGGCACCCATCGCTACGGCCTGACAGTGCAGCACATCCTGAAGCGGTCCGCACGCTACCTCGTCATCTACGGTGCGGTGGTCGGCGCGATGGTCATCATCATGCAGAGCCTGCCGAAGTCGTTCCTGCCCGAGGAGGACCAGGGCCGCATGTTTGCGCTCGTGACTTTGCCGCCCGGCAGCACGATCGAAAATACGGAGAGCGTACTGGCCAAGGTGCGCGACTACCTGCTCAAGGACGAGGGCAAAAACGTCGAGGGCGTCTTCACCGTGGCGGGCTTCAGCTTCGCCGGACGCGGCCAGAACTCCGGCCTCGCCTTCGTCCGCATGAAGGACTGGGCCGTGCGCCCGGGCAAGGAGAACAAAGTGCAGGCCATCGCGCAACGGGCGATGGGGCGCTTCATGGCGATCCGCGAGGCGATGGTATTCCCTATCGCCCCGCCGGCCGTGATGGAGCTCGGCAACGCGAGCGGCTTCGATTTCCAGCTGATGGATGTGGGCAATGTCGGTCACGAGACCCTGATGAACGCCCGCAACCAGCTCCTCGGCATGGCGGCGAAAGACCCGACGCTCGTCGGCGTGCGCCCCAACGGACTCAACGACGAACCGCAATTCCAAGTCGAAATCGACCGCGAAAAAGCCAGCGCTCTCGGTCTGACCATCGCGGATATCAACTCGACGCTCTCGGCCGCATGGGGTTCCTCCTACGTGAATGACTTCGTCGATCGCGGCCGCGTGAAGCGCGTCTTCATCCAGGGCCGGCCGGAGTCCCGTATGAAACCGGACGACCTCGGCACCTGGTACGTGCGCAATGCGTCGGGCCAGATGGTGCCCTTCTCCGCCTTTGCCACCGGGCACTGGACCTATGGATCGCCGCGCCTGGAGCGCTACAACGGGCGCCCGTCGATGCAGATCCAGGGCAACGCCTCGCCGGGCCTGAGCACGGGCGATGCCATGGCAGCGATGGAGAGCATCGCGGCCAAGATGCCCCCGGGCGTCGGCTTCGAATGGACCGGCCTGTCCTACGAAGAACGCGCCGCGGGCGCGCAGGCAGGATCGCTCTATATCATCTCGCTCATCGTCGTCTTTCTCTGCCTCGCGGCACTTTATGAGAACTGGGCCATCCCCATCTCCGTGCTGCTGGCCGTGCCGCTGGGCGTCTTTGGCGCGGTGCTCGCGACATGGGGACGAGGATTGTCGAACGACGTCTTCCTGCAGGTCGGCATCCTGACGATCGTGGGCCTGTCGGCGAAGAACGCGATCCTGATCGTAGAGTTCGCCAAGGCCAACTTTGAGGAGGGCATGGATCTCGTCACGGCTGCACTGGAGGCAGCCCGGCAGCGCTTGCGCCCGATCCTGATGACCTCGCTCGCCTTCGGCCTCGGCGTCGTGCCGCTCGCCATCTCGACTGGGGCGGGATCAGGCGGACAGAACGCCATCGGCACCGGTGTGATCGGCGGCACTCTGGCCTCGACCTTCCTCGGCATCCTGCTGGTTCCGCTCTTCTTCGTGGTGATCCAGCGCCTCTTCCGGGCGAAGCCAAAGAACGCGCCCTCGCCAGACAAACCCGAGCAGCCCTCCGCGGCCTAAGGCGATGCGCGCACGGCCCAACCGATACAGCAGCCTCCGGGAAGCGATCACCTCCCGGATGTCGGATGAAAATCTGGCTGCGTTTGAAGTTTTCATCGATCTGCTGGAGGTCGGTGATCTGGCCGACCGATGCGGCGGGACTTTTCTGGAACAGTACGGACTCAATGAAACCCGCTACGTCATTCTTACGCTGCTGGATCATTCGCCGACGGGCAGCCTGCGCTCCGGCGATCTCTCCGAATCCGCTGGTGTGCGACCGGCAACCATGACGGGGCTGCTCGACACGCTGGAGCACTCCGGCCTGCTCGTCCGCACGGACAATCCTGGCGATCGGCGGGCCTGCTGTGTGCAGATCACGGAAAAAGGGTGTTCGCTGCTCCGGCAGATGGAGCTGGAGAAATTTGCCTGGATCGACGAAATGCGCGCGACCTTCTCAGTCACCGAGCAGAGATGGCTGCGCGAGCTGCTTTCCCGAGCGCGGGAGCTTCTGTCCCGGACGCTCACTCCCCCGGAACCCGAGAAACCCAGCCGCCCGCCGGAGATCGAGGCCTGACGGTTTGCCGGGCCAGACCGAGCAAGGCCATCCCCACGCTCCATTTGCAAAACGAGTCCGCCTGTTCCTGTTAGCCGGGAACTCAGGCGTCGGGAAGGCTCCTTAAATCTTCAGGGATTGGGAGAAATATCGCGCCCAGCCGCCCAGAGGACGGCGGATTGAAGGAGCCGCTCCATGCCGGCCGTCCTTTCCGGATGCGGACTGCTAAGGAACACACGGCCCTTGCCGAATGGGGCGCTGACCATGGCCGAGGTACCCTTCATCACGCCGGAAGGGGCATCTTTTTTCGCGATCTCGGTCTCAAAGATCGCGAGCTCGGTGTAGGTAGGCATATCGACCTGGGAATCCCGGGCGAGAAGCGGCCCCTGGTTGTAGCGGATCTGGGCGACGGGCGCTCTCTGCTGGAGATTGCGCCGGCCTTCCTCAGTAAAACGGATCTGCACATCACCTCCGCCACGAGCCCAGTGTTCACGATCCACCACGCGGGCATTGACGAGGCGGAGATAGTACGGGCGATCCGACGCAGCCAGGTAGGCTCCGGCGCAGATGCCAACGTAGCCGCCGCCATCGCGCACGAACTCGCGGATCTTTTCCTTCCCGAGGTCGCCGAGCGCGTCGGACTGGATGGAGGCTCGTCCCCCACCCTGCGCGAGCACATCGAAATCGGCCAGCACACCCTGGCGGATCTGCTCCGCCGACACCCGCTGAACCTGAAACGTTGCAGGGAGCGCGGTCATGCAATTCTCGATGAGGTCCGGGGCCTTCGGGCTGCCCTCGTCGTCATAAATCGCGACGCGAATGGCGCCGCCCTCCTCCCCGGCATGATCGCCAGCGCCTCCCGTGCGCTCGGCCACAAAATCAACCGGCCTGCGTGCAGTCAGGTCATAGGAGGAACCCGCCGGGATATCGAAGACCCTGTCCCTTCCCTCCTCAAGGGTAGAAAAATGGACAAATCCCGCTCCCACGACATCGGCCCGGTCGCCCTTCACCACGATCGCAGTGGCCTCGTCGAGCCCGATGCCGAGCAAGGAGGGATGCGCCACGAGAACGTCATGCATGTCATCGACTCGGTTGCGCGTATTGACATGCTGGTCGATCGCAGTGTTCCTCAAAAAGCCAAATCCCTTTTCATACCCCGGGGCCATCATGACCTTGCTGTCCGACTTGGAACCCCGGACGAGATAGGACGCCTGAATCGAAGCCCCGGCGGAACTCCCTCCGATCACTCCGCCGCGCGCGAGAAGCGCGTGCATCTCCTGCTCGGCTTTTGTACCCAGATAAACGTCGACCAGACGCCCCTGGCGGCCTCCCGCGATCCAGATGGCCCGCGCCTTTCTCAATGGCTCGATGAAGGAGTCTGAGTCGGCCAACTCGGCACTGTCCGTAGGCAGGACAGTGAGATTGGTCGCGCCGTGGGCCTTGAGTTCCATCACGTCCCCATTGGTCTGGTCGCTCGCGGCACTGGCCGTGGTCAGGACGACTATCGGAGCATCCTTGCCGCCAGCGAGGTCGAAGAAAATCGGCCAGATGCTGGTTTTGTCCCCGCCTCCCACGGCCAGAAGGGTCCCATCACGAGGTCCGACGACAGGCTCGGCTCCCGACACCTGCGACACGATCGCAAGCGCGAGCCCCCACACCATGAAACTGGCGAAGACCTTTCTCATGCAAGATCCGGCTCCCTGACGACAGGAAGCATCGCGACTTTTCCATGCGATCCCTCTGCGGCAGCGGCGCCGTGGAGGGAAAGATTGACCGGAGCACACGCCATGTCCAGCACGGGATCGCTCCTGAGCAGCAAGGACGGGTCTGGAAGATCCAGACAGAACCACGACGGCATCCTCATCATTGATATACGATACAATCAATCGTCTATAAATCCAATACTCCTTTTTCACCTGAAAAGCGAGTGGGCCCGGCCTCTGCGGTCCGGGCGGAGCGACGGACCGCGGACGGGTCAGTGCATACATCCCGATGATGCCCCAAAACCATGTGAGCGATCCGCCTGGCGCGGGGTCACAAAAAAGCGTGCGGACATTCCGCTCACCGGGAAGAACTATCCCTTGAATAAGGTGCCTGCAATGTTAGTTATTAGTCATCGTGCTCCTGCCGGGAGTGCGCCACGCCGCCGAACGATGAAGACCATCCGAGTAGCCATAGCAGACGACCATCCCGTCGCGTTGTCCGGGCTGGAGATGTTCATCCGGTCGGAGCGGGATTTTGAAGTATGCGGCACGGCGCGCAACGTCCTCGCCATCGAGCAGGTGCTCGCGAACACGAAGCCGGATGTGTTTGTGAGCGATCTCATTCTCGGGCGGAGCGAGGCGAGCGAGCACCTTCCCCGCTGGCGTCGCGAACATCCCGGCACGAAATTTATCATCCTGAGCATGATCGCCGATCCCGGAGTGGCCAAGAGCCTGTTTGAAAAAGGGGCCTCCGGTTACGTCTGCAAAAGCGATGATCCTGCGGAAATCCTGGACGCCATCCGCGCGGCGGCCGAGGGGGAAACGCACCTGGGGAAGACGATTCGCGACCTCTTCGAGTCTGACAAGAAGACGATCGACATCTCGCCCCTGAGTGAGAGAGAGCGGCACATTTTCCGACTCGTCGGCGAAGGATTGTCGAACAAGGAGATCAGCCAGCAGCTTTTCCTCAGCATCAAAACCGTCGAAACGCACAAGGAACACATCAAGAACAAGCTCTCGCTCCACCAGATGTCGCAGCTGCAAGCCGAGGCGAGACGATGGAGCCTGCAAAATGGATTAAGAACAGCCTGAGACGGTAGTCTTGCAGGGATGCGATCATGATGGGGGATTTTTTGAGCATCGCGCGGTGGGGTGCGTTTCTGGACTGGATACTGTTCTCGGGGGCCGTGGCATTTACCCTGGCTGCGTTGATCGCCATTCGCATTGGTTCGCCGCGACTGGGCCAACCGCGGCAGGTGAATTGGCTGCTCCTGGCGGGATCAGCCGCTCTCTCAGCTGTGGGAATGACGCTGCCGCTCATCGGCCACCTTGAGGCAAGAGCCATGGGGGCGATCTTTGCCCTCACGATCCTCCTCGGGATCGCAGGCACGGCTCTCCTGATCCTCATGGCGCGCGGACTGGGCATAGGCGCACTCGCGATGAGCCTCATCATCCTGCTCTCGGCCGGCCTTTGGTGCGCGGTCGGGCTTTGCGTGGTTTATGGACCGCTCCTCCCCTTGGGAGGGAGCGTGGGTCCGCGAGAATCCCTGTCCCCCATCTGGCCGACGGTCGCGGCTGCGAGTGCGACCGCCGTGGGCGTCGCGTTGTGCGTCTGGATCAACCTGCGCCACCTGGCATCGCTGCCGGGATACCGGGAGAATCGCGCGCCGTTTCTGAGGAAGCTCATGATCTACGCGACCGCGATCGTGCTCGTGCTGCTGATGGGGGTGACGGTGAGCCTCTGGCGGGAGCGCCAATACATCACCGGGCAGGCCGAGCGGTTGGGATGGCGGGTGAATACCGCCGCGCTCAGCCTGAACCTCGACTCGCTGCTCCGGCTCTCCGGAAAGCCGAGCGACCAGAAGATGCCCGCCTACTCGGCGGTGACGAAGCAGTTGAAAAAGATCCTCCAGGCCAATGCCGATGCGCAGAACGCGTATATCTGGACCTTCCAGGATTCCGCGCCGATCCTGCTGGCGTACGAGGGAACGGAAAACCCGGAGCGCCTGCTGCTCGACGGCCACACGAAGTCTGACATCGGGCCATATGTCACATGGTCGCCCAAGCAGCGGCTGGCCACGGCGCACCAGCATATCGTCAATCCCACGGACAAGCAGCCCTACGCGTGGCTGGCGCTGGATTTTGACCTCAGCTCGTGGCTCGATGCCATCACCGAGGCACGCTTGCAGATCATCGCGGCGACCTTCCTCGCGGTGCTGGTCGTCACCGCCTGCTACAGCTGGGTGCTGGGCATCGAGATCGAGCGGGCCTCGGAGCGGGAAAAGCTCGCGCTGGTCATCTCGGAGCGCGAACGGTTTGCCCGCGACCTGCATGATGGCCTGGGGCAGACGCTCACCGGGCTGGCGTATCGCGCGCGGGCGCTCGCCCGGGGCATGGAGGGACGCCATGCGGAGGACGCGGGAGAGTTTGCCCGCATGCTCACCGACGCGGTGGGCGAGGCGCGAGCCATCGCGTTTGCCCAGATCCCGCCCGCGCTCAAGAGCGGCGGACTGCGAGGGGGACTCCAGTGGCTGGCGGCGAATACGCAGCGGCTCTTCGAGATTCAATGCACGCTCGATCTCCCGGGAGAGATGCCGTCATTCCCCGAGGAAACGAACCACGCCCTCCTCCAGATCGCCCGCGAGTCGGTGCACAATGCCATCCGGCATGGCAATGCCTCGGTGGTGAGCCTCGACCTCCACCGCAACGGCTCGGGATGGCAGTTTGAAATCCGCGACAACGGCAATGGCGAACTGCCCAAGAGCGACATCGCCGGGGGGCTCGGACTCCGGATGATCGCCACGCGAGTGCGTGAACTGCATGGAACGGCCGAATTTCTGCCGAACACACCATCAGGCGTGATCGTGCGCTGCCGGTTCCCGGGTTGATCGCGATATCAGTCCTTTTTCCCTTTTTTGGCGGCCCGGGAAATCCATACCTCCTGCTTCGCCCGGGCTTCGGCAAATTTGGGAGGGATCTCGAGAGCGCTGGTCGGCGGAGGCAGCATTTTCAGCCGAATAATCCAATCGCCGTACCTCAGGTGGTCCAGGTGACCATCAGCTTCGGAAAAAAATGCCTCGACTGAAATCTTATCCCTTTCACGCGTGAGCACATAGTAGCCCGGCCAGCGGTCTCTCCATGGCATGCTGTCACTAAAGACAGCGAATCGCGCACCTCCCCGACTGTCGACTCCCCGAAAGTTGCTCTTGGAAATCCAGGAGAGCCAGCTGAACGCCTCAGCGGGTTTGTTCTCCCTCAGCGAAATAATGTCCCCGGTGGCAGGTGTCTCGGCAAAGTAACCGCCGGAGAACCACCATGCCTCCGTCACTCGCCCGTCCCGCCAGCTGATCTGGTCTCTCTGCACTCCTCCGATGACGGTGGAAACGATCTTCTGCGCGGAATCGGCAGGAACCTCCGTGCCATCGACAACTTGAAAACTCACCTCCCAGGCCGCAGCCGCAGGCAGAACCTTCTGCTTCAACGCCAGCTCGGCGAGCGCCTCCGGGCTCAATGGGTCCGCTCCGGCGCCAATGGCGCCGATCAGCAAGGCAACCGCTGCGATGTAAAACCTATTCATGGACATTCTCAATATTCAGGTTCAGTACTTTCCCCGTGACCCGGTCGACAGACAGGTGCACCCAGACATGGCGCTCGGATTCCACGCGAAAGTCCGTAAGCAGCAACTTGCCGTTGGGCACCCGCCCGGTTTGGGAGATCAGATCAATCAAGAGGTTCCACGATCGCGTCTCCAGGGAATCCGCCAGCGCGCGGATAAAGACCTCCCGCTGCCGCTTGATGCGCTCCAGTTTGTCGCCGGAAGGCACTGGCAATACTCCGAGAAACCGCGTGACCAGTTCGGAGCGATTGAGCAGCGGGCCTTTGGCCGGATCGGTCGTGATATTAACGAGCGCCTGCGCCACCTCATCGGCCCGGGCATTTGAAAGCGTGGCTCCGGTCGCAGGATCCCGCAGACTGCCCCTGAGAAGACTTTTCAGGACATTCACATTCCTCGTATTGGCGGAGATGCGGGCCGACGTGACGGCGTCGTCCGGCACCTCATCGATGGAAAAGAAATCGAGGAAGTTGGAATCGCCGCTCTTGTCGGAGAAGAAATCCAGGCTCCTGCCCGGCGTGCCGCGAAAAGCATAACCGGCCTCCGCCACGGAGCGGAACGGGCGATTCAAAATGATCGGGCGGCTGGCATCGTTCCTGTTTCCAGACGCATCCGTCGCCCAATACATCTGGCCTTCCGGGTCGGTGCCGCTGGCGAGATACCCATCTCCCGGACGCACAATCCCGTCGGGATCGGTGTACCGCGTGCCCGAACCCGTATTCTGCACGATGGTAGCCATCGCGTACGGAGTGCCCGCACCGGTTCGAGAAACGCGGTTCGGACTGCCCAGCGTCCACCCGTATCCCGTCGCCGGTCTCTCGGCATTGCCGTCCTCGTAGTACATCCCGTATCCGGCAGCGGAGTCCGGCCTCAGGCTTGCGTTATCGACATAGGCATTGGCAATGGCAATTCCATTGGCATCGGCTTCAGCCTCTTTCAGACGATAGATCGAAAAGCGCTCGCTCCGAGGATCAAACCAAAGAAACCGGACTGTGTTTTGCTGTTTGTAATAGCCCCCCCCAGATCGGCCCCGTTGAGAGCCAGTCTCGATCCAGGCGCCAGCGTGATAATTCCGCTGCCGGGAGTATCGTTTCCATTTTTTCGAACCTTCATCAAAATACTCCATCGCGAAATCCACCGGATTTTTCTTTTCCTCCTCTTCCGAATCATCCCCTTCGCCGTTGTAATAGCGAAACCTTATCAAAGCCGCGTCGGTGTCCGCGTAAACTATCGGACTGGCGATGCCAACAAGCCCGCTATCCAACTTTGCATACGAGGCGTCCCAATCCGGATCGCCAGTAATTTTCGGCGGCCGCTTGATATCCTCCAGCGGTTGGGAGGGAATTCCGTACTCCGTGGTGTTCAGGGTCACTGGATCATAGCTTGCCGCGAGGGCAGCAGGCTTGAGTTCCACATTGAAATTATCCGCGATGTACTGGAAATCAGCCGTGCCTTTGTTCACGGTGGAATCATCCGCCACCCGGCACTGGAGCTGGGAAGCAGATCGCGACTCGGCAACAACCCGGAACCTCGTCGGACGACTGGAGGGCAGAAACTGGCTCCTGGAATCATGGGGATTCCACACCTCGGGAATCCAGACCAGCGAGTAGGGCTGCCTGACTATTGGCTTTCCATCCTTCAAGGCAGGCTCCGAGTCGGACAATAATCTCGCGGCGAAACCTTTGATCCGCTGCAGATAGGGCAGATTTTCGACTCCGTAAAAGACCATGTCTTCATTCTGGACCTCAGTGGGAAAGCCATCCTCGTCAAACTGGTCCACCAGATTGGCAAAGATCTGAATGAGCTGGTAGTTCACCCGCTGGTCATCCGCGTTCACACTGGAGTCGCCGCCAGTCGCAAGACCGGCGCTCTTGCCCAAAGCTCCGGTGGAAAGAGCCATCTTGAGAATCTCAAGGAAGTCCGGCTCGCGAGGTTTTCCATCATCGGTGTTATTGCCGCTCTGAATTTCGTTGAGCCGAAGGATACGATCCACGGTACCGTGCTTGTAGACCCAGGGCTCATCGGGAGACGCGCGGGTGATGCCAAAGAAGCGATAGATGTCGCTTTTCGTATCTGCCGTGGCCGTCCTCGTGATCAGGCGCAGGCGATCCAGGGGAAAGCGGTTGAGGACAAACGGCTCGCCGACCTTGGCTGGGACATCCTTCGCCCCCGAAAAGTTCTGGGGGTTGTCGTACACACGCCGGTTAAAGGTTTTTCCAGGAAGAACGGTATTTGTAACGATGACCGGATTGAATTCATCGTAGTCACTCCGTGCGTTGTTTCCTCCTTTGGTCTCGGCAAGGATGGCCGGGCGCTCGGCGGTTCCCAACGTAGGCGGGTTCCACGAGGGGGACGTCAGAAAATGCGAGTCCTGGGTCACCGAGGCCAGGATCTGGCGCTCAGCCGGATCGCAGGACTTCAGGTTCGTCCGGCCGAACAAGCGCAGCAAGAAGCGCAGTAAATCCTGCCTGGTATAGAAAAAGCCGTCGGAATCGGCTCCGGCCTTCATCGGAGAAAGAAATCCGGCGCGCTCGGATATGTACCGGATCTTGTCGGGCAGATCGGAATACGACTTCGTCGCGGAGAAGCGGAAATCCATCAAGTCCTTGATGGAATTGGTGGAAAACCCGATGGCGGCGAGGTCCGCCCACTGCACGCCCCCCTTGGCCGGGGCCTTGGAGGCAGACGACGAGGGAAGCCCGGCGGTGTTCAGATCCAGCAATCCGCCCACGTCATAAATCTGATAGGCATACCGGCCGACGACGTAGTTGGTGTTGTCCAGGGCCGACCTGGAGGCGTTGGAAGCCACGAGGGTGGAACCGTCGGAGGGGACGCCGCCGCGGGTGACGTAGATCCAGTCGGGCAGAGCGTTGTCCGGGAAGGACTGGGAGGCGAGAGCAACCTGGTCCCAGCGGGCGGCGGAGAGCATGCGCCCGTCAGCCGAGGGTGTGATAGTATTGACTGAGGTCGCCCGCCGCGAGCCCACGGAGGACGCCGGGCCATAGGAGATGAAATTGGTGGTCGCGGTGGCGCCGGGATAGAAGTTCTTCCGGTAAAGGCTTTGCTTCACGAGGTTCTCAAATCCGTTGGCGGGCAGGTTGGCGGAAACCAGCCGCGACGGGACCATGGCCCACCTGCGCCGAACGACGAGCGGATCGAGAGAGTCAAAGTTCGTGCGGGCGGAGTCCTTCAGGGCGCCCGCGAGCATTTCCATCCGGAGGTCGCTGAGGGTCGACTCCAGGGCGCTGGTCATGAGATTGTCGCTCTCCATCCGCGACACCGTGGCGCGGGCGGCGAGGAGGGCGCTCTGGGTATGAGCGACGAAGGCGAGGATCGCCACCGTCACGAGCACCACGAAGGCCAGCGTCACAAGGAGCGCTCCGCCCCGCTGGAAACGCCGGAGAAAACGCCCCTTCATCCTAGTGTACGACAACGACCTGGCCGGACGGCCCGGATACGAGCACGGATTTGGAATCGGCGCTGTTATTGGACGCGACAAAGGGAACCTTGATCCAGGCCGGGGCGACGTCTCCGTCCAGCATGGCCTCGCCCTTCGGGGAAAAGCCGATCGCCTTGTCGGCGAAGTCAATATCCTGCCGGCCACTCGTCGTGGTCACCGTCCACTTGAGGCTCGATACGGGCCTCGCCGATCCAATGATCGTGGCGGAGGGATCCGCCGCCGGCGAGAACTTCACCCCCTGCACGTTCACATTGCGCCGGAGCGGCATCAGGTTTGCCGGGGACGCATCGGAGGAGCCGTCCTTGCTGGCAAGCTCCACGATGCAGATCTGCGGCGAGCCATTATTGTCGGCGGTGACGTCGGCCACGCCGACCCAGACCCAGGTGCTAAGCTTCATGGCGGACTGGCGGGCGTGCTCCATCACGCTGGAGACGTCGTTGACCGCACGGGTGGTGCCGCTGGCTCCCATGATGGAGGAGACGGCAGGCGTGGCGATCACCGTGAGCACGGAGATCAGCGAGATCACCGTGAGCAGCTCCACCACCGAAAAGGCGGAGCGATTAGATTGATATGGTTTGTTCATAGATGCGAATTCCTTCCCGAACGCTCTGGGGGAGGTTCCCTATGACGCCGTTCCATTTTGCCGAAGGGCGATCGTTGTTTCCTGGCTTGTCGAACTTCAAAGCCAGGGAATCCCTCTCCCCCTGCGTCAAACGCGACGCCGCCTTCCTGTCGATCGCCACCACGCCGATAAGCAGAGCGCGTACGCTGCTCCAGCTCGACGGCGGCTGGCTGGTGATCGATCCGTCCCATTGCTGGAAGCAGATTTCATACCTGATGATGCCGGGGGAGATTTGTTGAATGTCACCTTTGGACAAGACGTCCTCCGCGCCGCTGGCGGTGAGCGGCAGGAGCGTGCCGATGTCGTCATCCCATCCGAATGGCTTCACCGTGCGCGAAAGCGCCGGCATTTCCGGCCACTGGCCGAACGAGGGCTGGCCGGTTGCCGGGGAGGCGACCCCGTACCTCACGAGCGACAGCTTGCGCGGATCGCCCGAGGGGCCGATGCTTGCCGAAACGGGGGCGAGAAAGTAGAGCGAGTCGTTGATATTGCCCGATCCCCCCTTGACCACGAAGATTCCCGATCCTCCCGTACGGATGGTGTCGCGCAGATCAAACTCGACCCGCTGGAGGGCGCTGATGGCCTGGCGGAGAATCTCGATCCGCCGCTGGGAGAGATCGCTCGTGCTGCTGACTGATCCCAGCACCTGCATGAGCAGGCCCATGAGAAGCACGAAGACGGCGGTGGCGGCGAGAAGTTCGATGAGCGTGAAGGCGCGCTGTTGCCTGCGTCTATCCACGATTGAACTCCAGGGTTGTCTCCACGTATCCGCGGATGTTTTTCAGCTCCGGCGACTCGACGGCGCCCTTGATGCTTGCGCTGCCCGGCCAGGCCACGATGACTCTCAACTTATAGGGCGCATAGATGCCCTGAGTGACGCTCGGCGGAGTGATCCAGTAATGAATGACATAGGCTTCGTTGGCCGTCGCGATTTCGCCCTGTTCATCGACCTTGAGCGAGGCCGACGGCTGCAGCACGGAGGCCCCCGAGGAGGGAAGCTGGAGCTTGTACCGGACGCCCCGGGTTTGCGTGCTGCTGGAGCCATCCGGGAGGCGGCCGAGGCCGCGAAACTCATCGGAGACAGCGGCCAGGATATGCGTCGCCCTCACCTGATCCACGGCCTGGCGCTCCTGGCTCAGGCCGATCTGAAACAGCCCCAGCAGGGCCACAAGGCAAAAGGCCACCAGGCCGATCGCCATGCAGGCCTCCACGAGAGAAAAACCAGCCTCACGCCCGCCCGGGGACGGGCGGACGTGCGACGTGTTTCGTATGGGATCAGGCAGCAACATCCTAACGATTCATTAGTGCCGGGCGAACCGGCGCTTGTTAACAATAAGCAAGAATGCGGCCAACCCGAGCAGCACCATCGTGCCGGGCTCGGGAATCGCACTCACGGTGAGGTCGCCGCTCAGCTGGTCGAAGGAATAATCCTGCCCTGCGACTGAGCCCGTCCACAGCGTGGCGAACTCGCCCACGCCCTGCGCGAGGCTGCCCAGCAGCGTCTCACCCGCATATACCGTGATCGCGGCAAAGTCTCCGGCATCCGAGCCAAACCCAAACAAATCGTAAATACCGTCTGCCGTGAATCCCTGTGCCAGGGTCACACGCAGTTCACCCGCATAGGAAAGAACTCCTGTCGTATCTACTGCTCCATAATAGACACCTGACAAATCTGCGACAGTTAATGGTCCGAGCGAAAGATCACTATCAAAGGAGAGCGACGCCCGATAGCTGCCGGCATCTGTGCCGCCTGCTCGCAGGACGGACTGGCTGCCGAGCAAGAGCGTACCAACGACGTGGCCCGTACCCGAGAGAGTCTGCGTATCGGAACCGCTGAGATAGGCACTGTCGCCGACGATGTATCCGCTGGTCGCCTGGCTGACATCGAGCACGCCCTGCTTGTCGACCTGGATGACGGAAGACTTCTGAAATCCGCCGCTCTCGATGAACTGCAGTGTTCCCTGGTTAACCGTCGTTTTTCCGGTGAAGCTGTTGCGAACGCCCTTGGTAACATCGACTACTCCGGCTTTGGTAAAATATGTACCGCCGCCCGTCAGGTAGAGGTTTCCGGTACCCCGGACTCCGGTCAGAGCGTCGTTCGAGCTACTAACTCCCGACGCGTCCGCGCTGATCTCCATAGAAGCGCCGTCGATATTGTTATTGTCCAGCGTCAAGGTGGCAGACCCGTTGATGGTGAGGGACGAATAAAGCTCCTTATTCGCAGCACTGCCGTTTTGAATCACTCGCTTCCCGGTTCCCTCTCCAACATTGACCACATTGCCAGAGGTGGGAGTCAGTCGATTGCTGTCTGCGTCGGAAGCTCGCTGCAGTGAGGTGAACACAAATACAGCGTCCTTGTCCGAGCCCGCCAAGCCGAGATTCAACGCTCCTCGTCCAAGAGGACTGTTCGAATTCGTTCCAGTCGTTCCTCCAGAAACATTGAGTGTTAACTTGGCGTCCTCAATGGTAATGCCTTTGATTTCACTACTTTCTCCGCTGCCGTTTACAACGTCTGCGTAATCGATCACCCACGATCCTTTGCGCAGGATGAGCGAACCTCCACTATTACTACGCAACCTCGAATCCAGATAGAAATCGCTTCCAGATTCGTTGAGGAAGGTGGTGTTCAAGCCAACACTTATCGGCACCCCAACCTTGGATTTTGTCGCAGTGTTAGTCGAGGTGTCGTTGGCATACAGGCCATTGACGCCCGCGCCTGCCTGAACCCAGAGGCCGATATTCGCAGAAGCGAGATCGCCGGTAAATCCGAGGCTCGATCCGAGAGTTCCCACGAGCGTGATGGTGTTATTGTTTCCAATAATGGAAATCCCACCGCTTCCAGATGTCTCCGATCCGAAGATCAGCGTGGCTGCATTTCCATTGCTTACGACATAGGAATTGATTTGAACGGTGTTGTAGACAGTCCCCGGAGCCGAAAAATACAGAATAGAACTCGGACCAAAACTAACCGTGTCATCCGTCCAGTTGGCCGCAGTGTTCCAGGCACTTGTAGAACCCGTACCGCCGTCCCACGTATACGTGGCTGCGTTGATCGATTCAGATAAACCTCCGGCGATGGCAGCGATCGCCAAGAGCCGGGTGAGTTGTCCCCCCACTTTCCCTCGGGAGGTTTTTTGCAGCGTGTGTGTCATTTTCGGTTGGTTTTCCCTTTATTGTTAATCACGATCATTTAGATCGTTATTAAATTCCAGCCCTTTTTTTGCCATCAGGAAGGCTCCCTGATTTTTACGGATTCGGCGGCGTATCCCTTTTTGCGACCCAGAGGACAGCTGACTGCAAAATGCTTTCCAAACCCGGTGTCCGCTCCGGGTGAGGGCTGCTCAGGAACACCCTTCCGTTCCCGAAAGGCGCGCTGACCATGGCCGAAGTCCCTTTCATAACCCCCTCAGGCGCACCTTTTTTTGCAATCTCTGTCTCGTAAACTGCGAGTTCCGTATAGGAGGGTAGATCGGCGTGGGAATCCCGGGCGAGAAGCGGTCCCTGGTTGTAGCGGATCTGGACCACCGGAGACTCCTGGCGGAGGTTTACCTTGCCCTCATCAGTGAAGCGAATCTGCACGTCGCCGCCTCCGCGAGCCCAATGTTCCCGATCAACGACCCGAGCGTTGATGATGCGAAGATAATAAGGCCGGTCGGCGGCGGCGAGATAGGCCCCGGCACAGATGCCGACGTAACCGCCGCCCTTGCGGAGGAATTCGCGAATCTTTTCCCTGCCGTCGTCACCGAGAGCGTCGGCCTGGAGGGAGGCGCGTCCCCCGCCCTGCGCGATGACGTCGAAGTTGGCCAGCGCTCCCTGGCGGATCTGCTCGGCGGTTACCCGCTCGAGGTGAAATTTATCGGGGAGAGTGCCAAGGCATCCCTCGATCAGATCCGGAGCCTTCGGGCTGCCCTCGTCGGCATAGATCGCAACCCTCACGGAGCCGGGGTCTTTCGGCGTGGTCAGCCCCTGGTCGCCCGACTGCTCGGAGACGAGATCGATGGGATGGCGGCTGGCGAGATCGAACGCGCCGCCAGCCTGCAACTCGAAGGACCGATCCTTGCCCACCTCCCGGGCGGTAAAATGAGCGTACCCGGCGCCGATCACGTCGGCGCGATCCTTGCGCACGATGATGCCGGTCGACTCATCGAGGCCGATGCCGAGGAGGGCGGGGTGCGCCTCCAGGACTTTCAGCATGTCGTCGGCCCGGTCCCGGGTATTCACATGCTGGTCGACGGCAGTATTGCGGAGAAACCCGAAGCCCTCCTCGTATCCGGCCGCCATGAGGACGCCGTTGCCAGAGCGGGCTCCGCGCAGAAGATAGGATGCCTGGATGGATGCTCCCGCCGAACTGCCTCCAACGACGCCGCCGCGATCCAGAAGGTTGAAGATTTCCTTCTCCGTTTTCGTGTTCAGATAGGAATCCACCAGCCTCCACTGGCGACCGCCGGTGATCCAGACCGCCTTTGCCTCGCGGAGGGGCGCGGTAAAATCGGTGGAGTTTGCCTTGGTGCGGTCCTCGGTGTGCAGGAGTGTAAGGTGCGTGGCGCCAAGAGCCTGGAGTTCCGTGAAGTCCTTGTTATCCGTGCCGCTCTTCGGGCTGGCTGTGGTGATGACGACGATCGGCGCGTCCTTTCCACCGGCGAGATCGAGAAAGGCAGGCCAGATGCTGGTTTTGTCCCCGCCCCCGACGACGAGGAGCGTACCGGCCTTGGGCCCGGTGACGGGAGCGGCGGTGTCTGTCTCCGCTGCAAAGACGCTGGCGGAGGATATGATCAGAATGCTGGCGATGAGGTTTCTCATGTGGACTGGGATAAAGATTGCGGGCCGTAGGCGGAGAGGGCCTGTTCCTGATTGAACTCACCCTCCCACTTGGCGACGACGACGGTGGCGAGGCAGTTGCCAAAGACGTTCACGGCGGAGCGCCCCATGTCGAGGATGGCGTCGATGCCGATGAGGAGCGCCGCTCCCTCCAGAGGCAGGCCAAAGGTGTGCAGGGCGGCGACAAGGACGACGATGGCGGCGCGAGGCACGGCAGCGACACCCTTGGAGGTCACTATAAGAGTCAATACCATTAACACCTGCTGCCACCAGGTGAGGGTGACGCCGGTGACATTGGCGGCGGCCTGCGAGATGAAGATGATGGCGACCGTGAGATAAACCGCCGCGCCATCGAGATTGAAGGTGTAGCCCGTGGGGAGGACAAAACCGACGATACCCTTGGGCACGCCAAATTTCTCCATGGCCTGGAAGGCCTTGGGCAGGGCGGATTCGCTGTTCGTCGTGCCAAAGGCGATGAGGCACGGCTCCTTCACCGCACGGAGAAAAGGCATCACCGGGATGCGGAAGACCAGCATGACCGAACCGAGCACCAGGGCGAGAAAGGCGATGAATGCGAGATAGACCGTGCCGACCAGCGCGCCGAGGCTGAGGAGGATGCCCGTGCCGTTTTTCGCAATCGTGAAGGCCATGGCTCCGGCCACGCCGAGAGGGGCGAAGAGCATCACCAGCCCGGCGAACTTGAACATCACCTGCGTGAGGCCCTCGGTGAATTTCAGGATCGGCTCGCCCGCCTTGCCCGCGAGGGAGAGTGCGATGGCGAAGATGACCGAGAACGTCACGATCTGGAGTACATCTCCGCGAGCCAGCGCATCGAAGACGCTCGTGGGCACGGCGTGCAGGACCATCTCGGCGACGGTCTGGGGCTTGCCCGCTGGAACTCCGGCAACCGCGGCGCTGGAGTGCAGGGCGACGTGCTGGCCGGGACGAATGACATTGGCGAAGACCAGGCCGACCAGGAGAGCGAGAGTCGTGATGACCTCAAAGTAGATGATGGACTTGAGTCCGATGCGGCCGACGCGCTTGAGATCACCGCCGCCCGCGATTCCCTGGACGATGCTGGCGAAGACCAGGGGCCCGACCATCATCTTGATCAGGTTGAGAAAGATATCCTTGAGCAATTCCCCGTGGACGGCGATGGCGGGGAAAGCCCAGCCGAAGACGCCGCCCAGGATCAGACCGATGAAGATCTGCGTGCTCAGCGATGGCCTGCGCCAGCTGCGCACGGAGGGAATTGTCAATTCCGCATCAGTCATGGAAGCACTCGAGGTATTTCACCCCGGCTCCAGTGTTGAAGATCACGGCCTGTTCGTCGGCACGGATCACGTTTTGAGCGCGCAGGTGCTTCAGCGCGGCGTAGCAGGCGGCTCCCTCCGGCGCGGCGAAGATGCCCTCGGCAGAGCCGAGTTCGCGCACGGCCTGGATCATTTCCTCATCGGGTACGGCAACCACTCCGCCACCCGATGCCCTCAGAGCGTCAAGCATGAGGAAATCTCCGATGGCCTTCGGCACGCGCAGTCCGGAGGCCTTTGTCGCCGCGTTGGGGAACTCGTCCGCGAAGCGCTTGCCCTCCTCGAAGGCGCGCACGATGGGCGCACAGCCGGAGGCCTGGATGGTGTAAAGGCGCGGGCGCTCGGAGCCGATCCAGCCCATCTGCTGCATTTCGTCAAAAGCCTTCCACATGCCGATGAGGCCGGTGCCTCCGCCGGTGGGATAAAGAACCGCGTCTGGCAGTTTCCAATCGAACTGCTCGGCGAGTTCGTAGCCGAGAGTCTTTTTGCCCTCGACGCGGAAAGGTTCCTTGAGCGTGGACACGTCAAACCACCCCTCGGCAGCCTTGCGTTTGGCGACCTCTGCGCCGCAATCTGTGATGAGGCCGTTGATGAGCGTGACGTGCGCACCGGTTTCGCGGCACTCGATGATGTTGGCCTGCGGCGTGTCTGCAGGCATGAAGATGTGGGCCTCGATGCCTGCTCGTGCAGCGTAGGCGGCGAGAGCGCCGGCGGCATTACCTGCGGAGGGGACGGCGAGTTTCTTGATGCCGTACTGTTTGGCCATCGACACGGCGCCGGTCATGCCGCGCGCCTTGAAGCTCTGCGTGGGATTCTGCGCCTCGTCCTTGATGTAGAGGCGTTCCATCCCAAGCTTCGCGCCGAGACGCGGCACGTGGAGCATGGGAGTCCAGCCTTCGCCGAGCGTGACGATGTCCTCATCCTTGTGCACGGGGAGCACCTCGCGATAACGCCAGAGCGACTTGCCACGGGTGGCGAGCGACTGCGGCGTGAGCGTGCGGGCGGCCTCTTTCAAATCATAGCGGGCAAACAGGGGCTTGCCGCAGGAGGTGCACAGATTCTGTGGCACCGTCATGTCGTGATCCAATCCGCAAGCCGAGCAATACAAACCAGTCATACTCATAAATCTAATCCCCCAGGCGCGAAGCCGACTCCCGTGGGAGCAGCTCCATGAGAGCCACCGCATCGGCCTCCCCGGCCTTGCGGATGACCTCGCGATCCGTGTCGTGGGCAAATTCGTGGGTGACGCTGGCCGCGCCGAGGTCGCGCATCCAGGTGGAGGCGTTGAGCTTCTTGTCGCGGGTGGCAGGGCTCACCTCGAGCGGCACCGGCTTGCCGGGCGTGAGCTCTTTCACCCGGGCGAGCCACTTGCGCATAAAGCGATCGGGTTCCTCGAGGTCGGAGTCCGGCTTCCTGCTCGTCACCGCGGGGCGGGGATAGAAGACATCCTTGCGGGTCGAGTGGTAGTCGATGAAGAAAGGCATCTGGTCCTTCGCGGCGGTGCGGGCGCGCAGGATTTCATCACGCAGGACGATATCCTCCTTTTGCTCAAAGCTGCCCCAGTCGCGATTGATGTCGACGCCGTTGACGTTGAAGCGCCAGTGCCCGGCATTCACGCCATCGGGGTTGGCCAGCGGCATGACGAGGACGCGGTATTGTTTGCGGAAGGATTGAGCCAGCACGGAATCCCCGGCGAGGGTTTCGATGAAGGACTTGAGACCAAGCGTTCCCGTGACCTCCGGCGGATGCTGGCGACCGAGGACAACAACCAGCGGAGCGTCCGCCGGAGCCTCGGTGATCTCCAGCTTGCGAATCGGGCGGCCCTGGGTGGATTCGCCGATTTGCGCGGTGGTGATGAAGGGCTTCTTTGCCAGACCATCGATCCACTCGTTGAAATCGGTTTCCGTGAAAAGCTCCTGCGCCGAGACCCACAATGGCTCGGGTCCGACATCGAGACGCAACACCACGCCCCGGCCATCGGAGGCCTTGCTTATCGAGGTCTCGGGCAGTAACGCCCAGGTCCGCCGGTCATGGCTGAGCCTGGGTGCAAAGAGATGGCTTTTGCCATCCGTATAGGTGAGGGCGACTGTGACGCGCCTCTTGCTCTGGGAGGAAATCTTGAAAGCGTACCAGGCTTGGTCGTTGCTCATGGGCCTAACCTCTGGAGCAACCAGAGCAGTGAAGCTCCCCTGGCCGTTCGAAGTGACCGCGTTCAGGCGACCGCCCTCGAAGTTGCTCGTGATGGTGACGCCGTCGCCCTGAAAGTCGACGATGCGGTTGATTTTTTCCGATGGACTCCCGGCGCGTCCGTCAGTGATCAGGACGCCTGCAACAACCCAGATTCCAATAAACCTTGATACCCTCATCGGAAGTAAACCCTGACGCACCATCCTGCATTCCGGAATTTCCGACATCGGGGAACGGCCCTGATTTCGCAAAAGGCGATTTCACCGCACGAAAGAAGGCGCGACGGCAGCCTTCCGAAGCAGGCTACTGCTTAACGTCGTCCAGCAGGATGCGCCGGATTTCCCTTGTGGTCTCGGGATTCTGCGGGGCGCTGTGATCGGAAGGAATGATCTTTTCCGAGATAGCCGTCGGCAGATGCGCAGACCAGTAGGGCACGACGCCGTCGGTGCTGTCCGGCGAGTCTCCCTTGCCGCGGTCGCCGATGATGGAGTGCTGGGGAATATCCCGAGCGAAGGGCAGCGTTTCCACCGCCTCGAGAACGGGAGAGCCGGATTTCAGGAAACGAATGCTATTGGCCGGGAGAGTAAAAAGCCCCTCAAGGTCTTCATTCATCGCGTCGACCAGCACCTCGCGATCCCGGCGACTGAAGGTGCGCGGCATCTGGATGAAGCGGATGGCCTGGACGATGACGGGATTGTGCGGGATGGGGCTGCCGCGATGCGGCGTGGTCACATAGACCACCCGGCCGATGTCCTCGCGCGGCTTAAACTTCACCATGTCCTTCACGAGGCTGCGCGCCTCGGGGCTGAGTTCCAGATCCTCCAGCGACTTGTCAGAGAGCGAGGCCCAGAAGCTCCGGCCCGGATCGCGCACGGTGAGGCTGGAAATGAGTCCGCCCATGCTGTGGCCGACGAGGATGATGCGATGGAGATTCGGCTGGCGGCCATTTTTCTCCAACTCCGCGTGGTAGCGGTCGAGGTCGCGGCGGAGCAGCATCGACGACTGCCAGATCGGCAGGCCGGTGGGGTAGAAGAAGAACCAGAATTGATAGCGTTTGCGAATCTGCGGATCAGCCAGGAGGCCGTTAAGCACCGGGGTCCAGGCCTCGGGCCGGGAGAACAGGCCGTGAACGAGGATGACGGGAATGCGATTCGGATCGTAGAGCTGGAACTGGAAGAGCCCGGCATTGGGGAGGAAGTGACGGGTAAAAAGCAGCCCGGGAATGTCGAAGGGGCGATTGGGAGTGCGGGAAAGGGTCTGGGCGATGGCGGCGGAGAAATCGGCGGCGAGCGTGCGCTTTTGTCCGTCGACCTCGGCGCGATTTTCGTTCAGGCGGTTGATGAAGCTGAGCCGGGCCTCGCCCTTGTCGAAAACAAGAAGCGCGGTAACGGGAACCGAGATGCCCGCACGCGAGACGCCGGGCTGATTTTTGAGGAACGGCGATCCCTGAAAATAGCAAAAGACGTAGGGAACCCCCACGCCCGCCTCCGTGGTGCGAGCGCGCAATCCGCTCAGGCGCACCGTGCTGGCGAGCAGGATCGAGCTGGCCTCGGCGGGATCGAGGAGGTTCTTTCCTTCCCGGTCCACCACCAGGCGGAAGGTCCCGCCCGCGCCCGTAACCTCGCGGCTGGAATAACCCCCGTCCTGCAAGGTCCTGACGACCTGATCGACGGCGGCGGAGTAAATCTCGATATCGCGACGGTTGCCCGCGACCATGCCCGGGAAGGCGGCCTGGGCAGACCCCAGCGCAAGCGACAGCCGCTCGGCCGGGCGCACGCTGCGGGGCTGGCTGCGGAGAAGCAGCTCCTGGGCGCGGAGGGTTGGGATTTCTGTCGTATTACCATTTCCCGCAGACCAGCAGGGCGAAACAAAAGCAAAAACCCCGAGGATCGGAGCGAGCAATCTCACTCCCGCCCATGCCTGGAATGCAGCCTTCCCGCCCATCGCGATCTAGAATCCCACCCGGCCCTTGCGGATATCCTGCGAGAAGCTCGGGGAGTCATTGGCCTGTTGAGCGGCCTTGTTGATCAGAGCCTGGGCGCGGAGCTGGTCGAAGGGCAGCCCGTCGGTCACGATGGCCCCGCGTTCAAAGAGCATCTGGTCGCCCCGGCCATTGATCAGCATGCGCCAATCCCACACGGAACGTAACGCCCGCTCGCGCTGGGAGCGAATGGCCGTGGTGCAGTTGGCAAAGACGGCATTGTACCAACGCGGGCGCTGGTGGAGAGAGTTCAGCACGGTGATGTACTCGAGGAACCGCTCGCGAGCCTCGTCCGGCGTGAGCGTCGTGCGGTAGAGATAGACATCTTCGCCGGGGCGGAAATTGGTGCGGACTCTGATGAGATCCTTCTCGTCGCCCACGACGTAGACGAGCTCAAACTGCCGGTACAGGCCGCCGAGGGCGGAAAACCCCTCCCCAACCTCGCGGCGGATCTCGATGGAGATGGCAATCGGCGGGCCGTCGGCAAACTGGAAGCTGGCGATGGGATGCGCCATGAGTTCGGAGCCCCAGAAGTTGACATAGATGTCGCCCTCGGTCAGTTGGGAAAGGCGCACGGTGCGCGTCTCCCAGCGCGGGGTGAAATCCGTGGCCGTGCGGTATTCGAAGTTGCGGACGTTGTGAATCGTCACCACGTCGCCATTGATCTCCGCCCAGGCAGTGCGGTCCACCTCGGGCTGCCAGTCGCGGTCATTGCTGGGCTGAAGCGTGAGCCACCAGGCGGTGACAAGGGCGAAGGCGGCGAAAATCACCCCGACCTTCCTCCAGGCCCCGCGCGTACGCCATGCGATCACGATGGCTGCGATAGGATAAAGGATCGCGGCAGGGGTGCGCAGCGCGGCCCAGGGCAGGTCAAAGTACAGCGCGCCAGCCGTCCAGAGCAGGCAGAGCAGCACGACCGGCCACGCCAGGAGCAGCAGAAGGACGTTGAGGACTTTTTTCATTTCCGAAAAGGCGGCCCGGGGATCAGTCCATTCACTCCGCCGGACGGAAACGGAAGAAGATCACGTACAGGGTCGGCACGACGAGCAGCGTCAAGACCGAGGCGAAGAGCAACCCGACGATGATCGTGACCGCCATGGCTCCGAAGAACACATCCACGGTGAGCGGGATGAGGCCAAAGACGGTGGTAAGGACCGCCATGAGGACAGGGCGCACGCGGCTGACCGAGGCGTCGATGACGCTGTCCCACTGGTCCTTGCCGGACTTCAGCTGGGCGTTGATCTCGTCGATGAGCACGATGCCGTTCTTGATCAGCATGCCGGAGAGACTGAGCGCGCCCAGCAGGGCCATGAAGCCAAAGGGCTGCTGGAAGGTCAGCAGACCCACGACGATGCCGACGAGGGAAAGCGGGACGGTCAGCCAAATGATCGCGGTGATGCGCAGCGAGTTGAAGAGGCAGACCACGATGAGCACCATGAGCAGGACGAAGATCGGCAGGGTGCCGGCGAGTGCCGCCTGGGCCTTGGAGGAGTCCTCGTGCTCGCCGCCCCACTCCATCTTGTAGCCGGGCGGCAGCTTGATCGCCTCGATCTGCGGGCGGATGCGGTCAAACAACGTACTGGCCAGTCCGCTGCTCTGGTCGGCGTGAACGGTGATGGTCGGCATGCGGTTGCGGCGCATGATGATGGGGTCCTCCAGCTCGGTCTTGAACTCCGAGACGATCTGGCGGATCGGGATGCCGCGTCCCACGGTGGGGCTGAAGATCTGGATGTCGCGAATGGCATCGGGGTTGCTTCGTTCGCTCTCGGGAGCACGCGCGACGATGGGAATGAGGTCGTCGCCCTCGCGATAGACGCCGATGCGGCGGCCGCTCGTGGCGGAGGCCAGGGCTGCGCCGAGATCGGAGCGGGTGAGGCCGACGAGCCGCGCCTGGGCCTCGGAGAACTGCGGGCGGATGACGGGCACTTCCTCCCGGGCGTCGATGCGCACGCCCATCGCACCGCCATCGGCGCGCAGGATGGTCATGGTCTGGTCGGAGAGCTTGCGGAGTTCCGCGTAGTCCGGGCCGGAGAAGCGGATCTGGATGCGGCCGCCCTCGCCGGGGCCGAGCAGGAAGCGCTTGGTGATGATGAGCGAGTCGGGGAATTTCGCGCTCAGCGCCTTTTGCACCTCAGGCTGCACGCGGTCGATGGTCGAGTGCTGGTCGACATCGACGATGAACTGCGCGTAGGCGGAGTCAAAACGCTCCGGCGCGTAGGTGAGGAGGAAACGCAGCGCGCCCTGCCCCACACAGGTGGTGACATGCGTGATGCCGGGAACGGTTTTGAGATATTCCTCCATCTCGGCGGCGGTCTTTTCCGTCGCATCGAGGCGGGTGCCGACCGGCGACCACGCATCGATCATGAACTGCGTGCGGGTGGAGTTGGGGAAGAAGCTGTTCTCGACGAATCCAAAGCCCCACACGGAAAGCGCGAGCATGGCGACCATCACGATCACCGTGACCCACTTGAAGCGCAGGCATAGGACGAGGATCTTTTTGTATCCCTGATAGATCGCACCCGCGTAGGGGTCCTTTGGCTGCGCGCCGTCGACTTTCTTGCCCGCCTTGAGGAAGAGGAAGCAGAAGAGCGGCGTGATGGTGATGGCGGTGATCCAGCTCAGGAGGAGCGAGATCAGGAGCACGTCAAAGAGGGAGCGGCAATACTCGCCGGTCTTGTCATCGGAGAGGCCGATCGCGCCAAAGGCGAGCACCGCGATGGCGGTGGAGCCGAGCAGCGGCACGGCGGTCTGCTTCACGATGTCCTTCGCGGCCTTCATGCGGTCGACGCCCTTTTGAATGGCGATGAGCATGCCTTCGGTGATGACGATGGCATTGTCCACCAGCATCACGAGGGCGATGATGAGCGCCCCGAGCGAAATGCGCTCCAGGATGAGCCCCTGGGACTTCATCACGATGAAGGTGCCGCAGATGGTGATCAAAAGGATCGAGCCAATGATGAGGCCGCTGCGCAAGCCCATGGCGAGAAGCAGCACAACGATGACGATCACGACCGACTGGCCGAGATTGGCCACGAAGGCATTGATCGACTCGGTGACCGTGTCGGCCTGGAACGAGACCTTGTGCAGTTGCACGCCGAGCGGAATCTGTGAACCGAGCTGGCGGATGCGCTCCTGCACGGCGGCACCCATCGTGACGACATTGCCGCCGCTGACGGTGGAAATGCCGAAGCCGATGGCGGGCTTGCCATCATAGCGCAGGATGGTGTCCGGCGGTTCGCTGTAGCCCCGACGAACGGTGGCGATGTCGCGCAGATGGACGAGGGCATTCTCCTCGGTGCCGTGGCGGACGATGAGATTCTCGAAATCCTCCACGCTTTGAAACTCGCCGGTCGGGCTCAGGGCGACGCGGAACGAACCGACATCGGCCTGACCACTGGGAACGACGAGATTCTGCTCACGCAGGGCGGCGTGAATCTGCTCCGGGCTGATGCCGAGCTGGGCGCTGCGGTCGCGGGAAATCTCGACGTAGATCGTCTCCTGCTGGACGCCGAAGAGCTCGACCTTCTGCACATCCTTGGCGAGAAGCAGTTCGCGACGGAGGAGCTTGGCCACCTCGTAAAGCTGGGCGTAGGAATAGTCCTCGCCCGTGATGGCGTAGAACACGCCAAAGACATCGCCGAAGTCATCGAGGACCAGCGAAGGCCCCGCTCCCGGCGGCAACTGGCGCTGCACGTCGTTGACGCGGCGGCGAAGCTCGTCCCACACCTGGGGGAGTTCCTTCGCGCCGTACTGGTCCTTGATCATGACGGTCACCGTGCTGCGTCCGCGCTCGGAGCGCGAAACGACGCGGTCGACCTGCCCGAGTTGCTGGGCAGCGCGCTCGATCAGGTCGGTGACTTCATCGGACACCTCCTGCGCCGTCGCGCCGGGGTACGGCGTGATGATGAGAGCGTCCTTGATGGTAAACTCGGGGTCTTCGAGCCGGGAGAGATTGAGATACGCTCCCACGCCCAGCACCACCATGAGGACGGTGAAGACCCAGGTGATGGTACGATTGCGGATGGATGCCTCGGCGAGATTCATGCGAGTGCTTTCCGCCGTTAAGGCTTGTGAGTCTCGAAGCGCTGCACGGTCATGCCTTCATCGAGGAAGCGAACACCGGAGGCGACGAGTTCGTCGCCCGCCTTGAGATCCGTCGAGCGCACCTGCACGGAGTCGCCCGTGAGAGCCACCATCTCGACCGGGATGCGGGAGACCTGGCCGGTCTGCTCACTCCACCGCCACACCCAGGTCTTGCCTTCCGAGGTCAGCAAGGCGCGGAGCGGAATCTGGAAGAGGCCGGGCTGCACGACCGGCGTGCCGTCGGGATTGCGGAAACGCAGGGAGACCGTGCAGGTCATGCCGGGGAGGATGTTGCGATCCTCCGGCGGGTTGAGATTGAACGAGACAAGGAACGTGCGGGAGGCGGGGTTGGCCTGGGTGGCGAAGGACCGCAGGGTCAGCGGGAAGCGCTCGCCGGGGACGGCGGCAAACTCCACGTAGGCCTCGATGAGGCGGTTGGCCTCCTCGGCGGTGGCGTTGCGATTCACGATGGCCATGAGGGCCTCGGGGACCTGCACGTCGATGTCGAGAGTCGCAATGTTCTGAAGCAACACGACCGGCTCGCGAGCCTGGACATTCTGGTGATTGCGCACGAAGCGGCGGGAGATGCGGCCCTTGATCGGAGCCACCAGCCGCGTGTCGTCAAAGGCGCGCTGGGCGGTGCGGAGACTGGCCTCGGCGCGTTCAAACGCCTCGCGCTGGCGGTCGAGCTCGCTCTGGGCGATGACATTGCGCTGGCGCAGGGTGCGCTGGCGCTCAAACTCCTGCTGGGCGGTGCGAAAGGTCGTCTGGGCGGCGTCGAGCGCAGCGCGGAAGTCGGCGGGATCGAGTTGGCCGACCAGATCGCCCTGGCGGACGACCTGCCCGTCGAAGACCGGGAAATCAATCAGGCGGCCCGAGACATCGAAGGAAAGGCGGACATTGTCCTGCGGGGTAACCTCGCCCGGGAAACTGCGGAACGGCGTCTCGTCGGCTTCCGGCAGGGAGAAGATCTTGACCGGGGGCGTCGCGCTGACCGGAGTTTCAGCCCGTTTCTGGCATCCGGTCACCGCCAAGAGCAATGCGGCGACCAAAGGCCCTGTTTTTAAGAGATTAGCAGTGGACGACGGAAGCATGGCGGGAAAATTCCGCGTCACTCTTGCCGAATCGCCCTGGGTGCGCCAGCTAAATTGCCCGCAGGATTGCGTCGGGCCAATCCGGCCCGAAAGGCCTGAAAATAGCGTCCCGAATCAGGCGGCGGCGGACTTGGGAGCGGCGAATCCCATGGAAAGCAGCGAAATGCCCCAGAAGAGCGAGTTGATTCCATAGAACAGACCGATCACCCAGGCCGAGTCATTGGGCCAGTGGGAGTAAACCATCACACCGAGCACCAGGGCGGCCAGACCGCTGATCAGAGTCCAGACCCAGCCGGCATGCTCGCGCATCTTGAACGCGCCGATGATGACCGTGATGCCTTCGATAATGAGGAAAACCGCCAGGATGAGCGTGATCACCGCCACGCTGGAGGCGACACAGGCGAGGAGCACGATGCCCGCCGCGATGCGCAGCAGGGCGAGAAAACCATCGAGCACGCGATGAGCCACATGTTTACCAAAGATCGCGAGCCCCAGGGAGATGCACCCGCTGATCAGGATGAACGCGGCAAGAAACTGGGCAAGCACGATGGAAAAAAGGAACGGCGAGCCCATGGCAAAGAAGCCGACGAAGACCGAAAGGAACCCGGCAAAGATCAGCCACCCCCGGCTTTTCGAAAGTGCCTGCACGGGAGAGGAAACAGTGGAGTCGGACATGAGCCGCATGCTGTCCGGGGGGATGTGGAATAGCAAGCGGCTTGTTTTCCTCGCCGGGTCCGCCCTACTCTCGCGCCGCATCCACCTTTTCCAACCATGAGTGAAGCCCCGGCAATCCTGAGTATCAACGTCCGTTCCCTTGATGAAATGCTGGATGCCGACGGTTCTCCGCTCCTGGAACTCCGCATCCACCCGGACGTGGCGCGATCTTTGCGCAGCCACGCGGAGCGAGTGCACTCCAAGGCTCCGCTGGAAATCGAGGTGGTGACACCCGCGGAGGATCTTTCCCGCCAGGCCGAGGCGGCGGAGGCCATTCACTGGCACTTCCACGAGGAGGAGATCGACGCGAGCGAGGAACTGCGCGAACTCGGCCGCAAGGGTTTCTGGAACGTCCTCGTCGCCCTGCTGGTGGTCGCGATCTTTGTCTGCCTGAGCGAGGCCGTGCTGCGGCTCGGGGAAGGGCGCATCGTCTCCGTATTGAGCGAAAGCCTGATCATTGTCGCCTGGGTGACGCTGTGGGGACCGGCCGAGACGCTGCTCTTTGCCCGCTTCCCCATTCGCCGCAAGCGCGCCATCGCCCACGCCTTGTCGCAGGCTGCGGTCAAACTCCGGGCGCGATGAGGAGGCTGGCGGCCGTTTTGCTGGCAACGGCCCTTAGCGTCTCGTTTGCGCGGGCGCAGAGCTTTCTCTTTGATGACAGCGAGCCGCCGGAGGAGGCCAGCGACCTGCCCACGCCCTTCTCGCCTCTGAGCGAGGTGGAGCCGGGCACAGCATTGAAAGGGCTTTCCGAGGATTCGTTTATTCGCGACACGTCGCTTAGCCTTCGCCCGAGGTTCTATTACCGGTCGGTACGTAACAGCCAGGGTGTGCAGGATACCTTTGCGGGAGGCGGTGCGGTGGACCTGACGACGGGATGGTGGAAGGGGTTTCTCCGCATCGGGGTGACGGGCTATACCACCCAGCCCCTGGTCGCCGTAAAGAACAACAACCGCTCGGGGCTGGTGGAATCCGACGGCGACGGCTTTTTCACTCTCGGGCAGGCCTGGGTGAAGCTCCGCACCGGCCCGGCCACGGCCACGCTCTACCGGCAGACGCTGAATCTGCCATTCATCAACATGAACGACGCCCGGATGATTCCGAACACCTTTGAGGCCTATCAGGTCAAAGCCGAGGTCTGGCGGGATGTGCAGGTGAATGCCGGGTACATCACGCAGATGAAGGGGCGCGACACGCCGGACTTCGCACCCATGTCGGAGATCGCGGGTGCGCCGCAGGTGGATCGCGGGACGGCCTTCGCCGGATTCGTCGCCGGGAAGGAAACCGACGCCTATCTCGGCGCGATGAGCCAGCTCACGCCCGATCTCTTTTGCACCAGCTATGTGCAGACAGGGTATACCTGGAACGTCAGCGAGCTTTTCGAGCTGAGAGGCGACCTGCAAATTGCCGACCAGCGCAGCGTCGGGGCGGAGTACGTCGGAAGCTTCGCCACGCAGCTCTATGGCGGGCGGCTGAGCGCGAGCTACGGCGGGGCGCTCTTCTCCCTAGCCTATACGAATACCGCGAGAGACTCCAACCTGCGCAACCCCTTCGGCGCGGACCCGGCTTTCAACATGCTGATGATTTCCGACTTTGCCCAGGCGGGCGAGCAATCCTATGGCTTCGGAGTCAGCTATAACTTTGCCAAGATCGGCCTCTCTGGCCTGACGGCCTTTTCCAACTATGTTTATGGCGCATTGCCGCAGGGCGACTGGGAGCAGGAGATCAACGCCACGGTGGACTATCGCATCCTCAAGGGCCCGCTGAACAATCTCTGGCTGCGCCTGCGCTATGCCTTCAACGAGCCGGGCAGCGGAGTGCCGGTGCAGGACTTTCGCGTGATCCTGAACTACACCTACACTTTCTAGGGAATTTCAGAATTTCCCTGTGAGCAAAAAGCCGGTCGCGCTTATTTTCCCCGGCCAGAGTAAACCGAATAGCTCCGTTCCTTGAGCCGATTGTAATCGACCTCAGCCAAGTCGATCAAAAGCTTAAATCTCTGATTATCCGAAAGATCGGTGTCATCCAGATCCCCAATGTCTGGAGGCATCAATTCGATGCCAGGATACAGCTCGCCGACCTTTTTACCTCCCTTGTCGTAGAGCACCACAGTCTCCAGCACATCGACCTTTCCAGAACTGGAAAGCCGCCCCTGAATATACCGGCTCAAAATATCGCCTCTCAACATAAAGATAATGGCAGCTATCGCCATCAGATAGATGGCATGAGTTAAAACCGTCGATCTAGACATACATAGAAATGCTTCCGTTTTTCACTGCACCAATGAGTGAAGGTGATTTCGTCCAGCATAAGCTGATCTCTGTGCGGAAAACACAATATCCAAAACCAGACGGGTTCCGTTCCCGGGGAATTCGTGACGAAATTCCCGTAAATATCGGCTTGAGCGTGGCATGGAATCCGGCAGCATCGCGCCATGCGATCCCTCCTTTCCTGTCTCGCCGCGCTGGCCGTGGCTCTTTCGTTTGCCGGTTGCCTCACCACCACTGTCGCGGATTCCGGCGGACCAGGTTCCGTCACTGTTCCCAATAGCAACTGGGTTTCCATTTCCGCCGCGGCGAATGCGGCTTTTGCCCAGCATGGCTACACTCCGGCCCCGAGCAGTTCGATGGATACACTGGCCTATGACAAACCGGCAGGAGCTTTTGGAGAGTTGATGTACGGCAGTTACGGTCAGAAAACGACCTTCCGCGTCCACGTACAGATCGTGCAGATCCCGGGAACGAACGATTACCGCCTGATCCCGAAAGTGGCTCGCATCAGCAATGCTGGGAGCGCGGGCTTCGAGAGCAAGACCCGGATGGCGGGCTTCTGGGCCGGCCAGTTTGGCCCGATCCTGAAGCAGGTGGCTCAGCAGGCAGGCAACGCCAACGGCTAGATTGCAGTTGCCCGAAGCAAAGCGTTTCCAGTATCCCGAGTCCATGGCGACCCCATCACCCGTGCGCACCGCATTTCTCGCAGGCTCCGCGGCTTTCACGGCGGCGATCTTTTCCAGCTGCCAGACCGAGCCGAAGAATCCGGCGGACTGGCAGGTGCCGCTGACCCTCCAGACCTTCCCACCCGCCTACGCGGACAAGGTGCTGGAGGTGACCGATACGAACCATGACGGCGAGGTAACGATGGTCGAGTGGACCAATGCGGGCGGCGACCAGCGGACCTTCCTCCTGGCTGACCAGAACCGCGATGGAAAGCTCGAGCGCACGGAGCTCATCCGTGTCGGGAACAATGTGCAGGTCTTTGACTTCGTCCGCCGCTACTCGGATGCCAACAAGGACGCCCAGCTCACCCCGCGGGAGTTCCGCAACTCCAGCGGCATCACCGTGCTGCGCATCCCGACCCGCTAAACGGCCATGACCCGCTCGCTCCTCCTCTCCGTCGTCGCCATTTTCCTGACCGCGCTCGGAGCTCGCTCGGCAGAGCCGGGCTCCGCGCTGCAAGCGCTCAACGCCCTGCCCGCGGCCTATCGCAACGGCGTGGTCTGGGTTTCCGCCGACAATGCCAATCCGAATCCCGCGCAGTGGTACATCACCGCGCGCAACTCCGGACGGGGCGGCGGGCATGTGAACATCATCGTGGCCCGCGGCCGCATCATCTCGGAGCGCCCCACGCTGAGCCCGCGCGCCATCACGCGCCAGTTGTCGCCGATCAACCTGCGGAACGTGCGGTTCAACTCGACCGATCTCTGGAAAGAGGCCGGCCGGTTCGCCGGGAAGCGCGGCCAGAGCCTCGGCTCGCTCAGCCTCCAGCTCCAGCAGCGCGGCGCTAACGCCACCCCGATCTGGTCGGTATGGTGCTACAACAAGCGCGGCAGCTACGTCGGGTTTTTCTCGGCGCTCGCGACGACGGGAGAGATCATCGAGCGGCGGTAGCGCCCGGAACCAGGGGAACCGTTTGCAAAGCCGGGCCGCATGCGCGCCCGGTTTTTTTGTGTCCAAGCCGTCCGTCGATGAGGGGAAACGTGACAACAATGAGCTTGTGACCGCGTTTTCTTAACCGAAACTGCAAGTCACCGCCATGCCTCTGCCCAAGCACAAAACGAAGATCGTCGCAACCATCGGTCCAGCCTCGCGATCCCCGGAAATGTTGTCCCGGTTGATCCAGGCGGGGATGAATGTCGCCCGGCTGAATTTTTCCCACAGCGGATTTGAAGAACACGCCGAAGTCATTGAGCGCATTCGCGCGGTATCCCGGGAACTCGGCGCCCGGGTCGCCATCATGGCCGACCTGCCGGGGCCAAAGATGCGTCTCGGCAAGATCGACCCGGAGCCGATCGAACTCGAACCCGGCGCTCCCTTCATTCTCACGACCGAGGATGTGGTCGGTGACAGCCGCAGGGTCTCGATGACCTTTGAGCAGCTCCCGGAGGTGGTGAAAGCGGGCGACCGGCTCTTTCTCAACGATGGTCTTTCCCAGCTCATCGTGGATCACATCGCGGGCAACGACGTGCATTGCATCGTCGCAGTGGGAGGCGAACTGCGCTCCCGCAAGGGGCTGAACCTGCCCCGCATCAATCTCGGGATCAGTGCATTCACCGAACACGACCGCGCCTGCCTGAAGTTTGCCCTGGAGCATGGCGTGGATGCGGTGAGCCAGTCCTTCGTCGAAAGCGCGAAGGATATCGAGGCCGTGCGCGCCGCCGCCCGCGAGATGGGATACGATCCCTTTGTCATCGCCAAGATCGAGCGCACGGAAGCGGTCGATCGCTATGACGAAATCCTCGAGGCCGCCGACGGCATCATGGTGGCGCGCGGCGACCTCGGAGTGGAGATTCCCATCGAGGAAATCGCCATCGTGCAAAAGCAGCTCATCGCCCGGGCCAATATGGCGGGCAAACCGGTCATCACGGCCACGCAGATGCTGGAGTCGATGACGACGACGCGCCTGCCATCGCGGGCGGAGACCACCGACGTGGCCAATGCCATCCTGGATGGAACGGATTGCGTCATGCTCTCGGGCGAGTCCGCCGTGGGGAAATTCCCCGAGGAGGCCGTCGCCATGCTGGGACGCATCGCGGCCTTTACCGAGGAGAATCGCCCGGGCGACTTCCTCGACCTTCAGCGCACAAAGCTCCGCCGTTCCGGCTCCGCGCTCGACGTGATGGCGCGGCTGGTGGATGCGGCCTTTGAGGCGGCGACCTGCGACGCCGTGATCGCGCCCACCTTGTCCGGGGCCACGGCCCGCGCGGTCGCGCGGTTTCGCATGCCCTTCTGGATCGTAGCGCCCAGCGAAAATCCCGCCACCTGCCAGGCACTCGCGTTTTCCTACGGCGTGCATCCGATCGATGTTGAAGAATACCCGCAGGACTGGCGTCCCTGGGCCGGACAGGTATTGACCGATCTCCATCTCCCGCATCGCCGCATCCTGATCATCACCGGGCCGTCGAAGGTTCATCCAGACATCAACCGCCGCCTGGAGCTCCTCGTCTGCGACGACCAGGACGTCACCAACTAAGCCCTCGCCGCCCTCATGCAAATCGACAGCTTTGCCACGTTCAATCTCGCCATCATCGTCCTCGCCCTGGGCAAATGGCTGACGCGCAAATTCTCCATCCTGCGCGAGTTCAACATCCCGGAGCCTGTCACGAGCGGCCTCCTCGTCTGCCTCATCACCGCGATCCTGCATGTGGTGGCGGGGGTGCAGATCGGATTCAATCTGGCGACGCGCGATTTCCTGCTGCTCTATTTCTTCGCCAGCATCGGGCTGAACTCGGACTTCAAGACCCTGCTCTCCGGCGGCAAGCCCCTCGTGATTCTCGTCATCACGACGCTGATCTTCATGTTCCTGCAGAACTTCGTCGGCGTGGGAGTCGCCTCGCTGATGGGACAGAATCCGCTGGTCGGCCTCGTGGGCGGATCGGTCTCGCTGCTCGGCGGACACGGCACCACCATCGCGTGGGCACCGACATTCATGAACGAGCACGGCATCGCCAACGCCACGGAGATCGGTATTGCCTGTGCCACGGTCGGACTCGTGCTTTCCTCGCTGATGGGCGGCCCGATCGCCCGCATGCTCATCACAAAGAACAAGCTGCAGCCGGCGAAGGTCGAACAGCCCGACATCGGCGTGACTCATGACAAGACGAAGGAAGAGATCGACTACTTCGGTTTTCTGCGCACGCTCTTCTGGCTGAACATCAGCCTCGCCCTCGGCAAGCTCATCCAGGACGGCCTGGGGTATCTCGACATCAGCCTGCCGCTTTTCGTCTGCTCGCTCTTCGGCGCGATCATCCTGACCAACACGGTGCCTCGCATCTTCAAGGGAGCGCCCTGGCCGGCGGGATCGCGTTCGCTGGCGCTGATCTCCGACGTCTCGCTGGGTGTGTTTCTCGCCATGTCGCTGATGAGCCTGCAACTCTGGACCATAGCCAGTCTCGCGGGGCCGCTGCTCGCCATGCTCGGCGCACAGTTCCTCCTCGCCTTCCTCTTCTCGATCTTCGTGATCTTCCGGGTCATGGGCAAAGACTATGAGGCGGCGGTGGTCAGCGCGGGCTTCGGCGGCATCTCGCTGGGAGCCACGCCGACCGCCATGGCCAATATGACCGCCGTGGCGCAGAAGTACGGCCAGGCGCACAAGGCCTTTGTCATCGTGCCGCTGGTCTCCGGGTTCTTCGTCGACATCAGCAACGCCGTCGTCATCAACCAGTTCATCTCCTGGTTCCGCTAAACCTCCCATGGCCTGCCATGTCTCCAACGGTCGCCTGCCCTCGCCGGAGTGCGTCCAGACCCTTATCGAGGAAACCCACGCAGAATTCCGCACAGTCGGCACGGGAGCCAACGCCGACTACATCCCGGCGCTGGCAGCAGTACCGACGGAGCTTTTCGGCATCTGCCTGACGGAGGTCTCCGGCGTGGTGCATGAGGCGGGGGATACGGATGTCCCCTTCTCGATCCAGAGCGTGTCAAAGCCCTTTGTCTTTGCCCTCATCTGCCAGGCCATCGGCGAAGATGCCGCACGGGAGAAACTCGGGGCCAACAGTACCGGGCTGCCCTTCAATTCCGTCCTCGCCATCGAGCGGTCGAAGGATGGAACGACCAATCCGATGGTGAATGCCGGAGCGATTGCCGCCGCAAGCCTCGCCCCGGGCGGAAACGCCGAGGAGAAGTGGACCTTTCTCCGCGATGGGCTGTCCCGCTTCGCCGGGCGCACGCTGGAGCTCGACCCCGTGGTGTACGAGTCTGAAATGGCGACGAACCAGCGCAACCAAGGCATCGCCAGCCTGCTCGGGAGCTACCAGAGGATGTACTGGGACCCGGCGGAGGCGACTGACATTTACACCCGGCAATGCTCGCTCCATGTCACGGCGCGCGATCTTTCCATCATGGCCGCGACCCTGGCCAACGGAGGAGTCAATCCCGTAACCGGGGAAGTCGTGGTCGAGGCGATCCACTGCCAGCATGTGCTCGCCGTGATGGTGACGGCGGGGCTGTACGAAAACTCCGGCGACTGGCTTTACGAGACCGGCCTGCCGGGAAAAAGCGGCGTGAGCGGCGGCATGATCACCGTGGCGCCGGGCAAGGGTGGCCTCGCCACCTTCTCGCCCCCGCTGGACGAGGCTGGCAACAGCGTGCGCGGTCAGCTCTCCGCCCGCCATCTCTCCGAGCGCCTCGGGTTGAACCTCTTCGCCTCCGAACCCTTCCGCGCCTAACCCTCACCCATCTCCCGCCATGCACAGCCTGCGCATCATTCACGAGACGACCTATCATTACAAAACTCCCGTGACCTTCGGCGAGCACACCGCGATGCTGCGCCCGCGTGAGGGCCACGACCTGCACATCGACGATGCCCGGCTGGAGATCGAGCCCAGGGCCTCGACCCGCTGGCTGCGCGACATTTACGGCAACTGCATTTCCGTCATCGAATTTCAGGAGCCGTCGCAAAAGCTGCGCGTCTTCAGCGAGTGCCTCGTCACGATCTATGATGACGAAGCGCGGACCGGCATCATCACGCCTTACGCGCGGTCCTATCCCTTTCAATATTCCGCGAACGAGCAGATCGACACGCTGCCCTACCGCCTGCCCAGCTATCCGCACGACAGCCACGCCGTGCAAAGCTGGCTCGCGCCGATTTACAAACCGGGCGACCTCGTGCCGACGCTCGACCTGCTGAAGCAGCTCAACACGCGCATCTTTGAGACGTTCCAGTATTCCCGCCGCGAGGAGACAGGGGTGCAGCTTCCCTGCAAGACGCTCGCACTTGGCTCGGGGTCCTGCCGGGACTTTGCCGTGTTCATGATGGAAGCCGCGCGCAACCTCGGGCTGGCCGCGCGTTTTGTCACCGGCTACATCCTGATGGGCGAGGGCCAGCATGGCGCGACCCATGCGTGGACGGAAATCTACATCCCGGGCGCGGGATGGCGCGGGTTTGATCCGACGAACAACAAGCTCTGCGGCTTTGAGCATGTCTCGGTCGCTGTCGCCCGCGACCATGAAGGCGCGAACCCGCTCGCAGGCTCGTGGTCCGGGCCCTCCGATGCCTTTGATCGCATGGAGGTTTCCGTGCAGGTCTTCCCCGCCTAGGTGTGAAGTTTCAGGAGGTTGTTCATGTGAGGGAGAGTTGAGAGGATGGGTTTGTGAAGAACCAACCTCGACTCCACCACTCACATGAACGTCC
>Ga0209935_1000440_pt1 | contig 106559 bp, 77 predicted proteins | sample ThiBio_1000_plan_2_FD_183958 | JGI IMG/M metagenome (GOLD analysis project Ga0209935, IMG submission 183958) | Wastewater bioreactor microbial communities from Cape Town, South Africa - Thiocy_cont_1000_plan (SPAdes) | ecosystem: Engineered > Bioreactor > Thiocyanate-remediating >... | reverse complement strand
GGCGGCTCTGGAGGATGAACGTAACGCCAGAGGTGCGAAAGTGAACTGGCAATTTACAAATGCCAAAGCTCGCCAAAAGCTGCAAAATCGTTATCCTACTTATCAATCAATTCTAGACTAACTACTAGTTCGTTTTTATATAAGTCTAAAAATATAGCGGGGCGGGAGCTAACTTAACTCCCGCCCCCTTTTATAACTATTGCTCCGTTGCCGGAGAGCTAAAGGTTCTTCCCAGGACTACAGGTTAGACTGGCCGGGCCGCCAGTTGGCACCGCAGCGACCGCCGGTCTGCAACGCCTGGATAACCCGGAGGGTTTCGTCCACGTTGCGGCCAACGTTCAGGTTGTGGATGACCTGGTATTGCAAAATGCCGTCCGGGTCGATGACGAACAGCCCGCGCAGGGCCACGCCTTCTTCCTCAATCAGGACATCGTAAGCGCGGCTGACGGCCAGGGTCTGGTCGGCGGCCAGCGGATAGTTGACGCCACCCAGGCCGTTCTTGTCGGCGGGGGTTTCGATCCAGGCTTTGTGGCTGTACTTGCTGTCAGTGCTTACGCCCAGGATTTCAGCGTCAATTTCCTTGAAGTCTTCGATTCGTTCGCTGAAAGCGGTAATTTCGGTCGGGCAAACGAAGGTGAAGTCCATCGGGTAGAAGAACAGGACCAGCCATTTGCCTTTGTAATCGGACAGACTTACTTTTTCGTTAAGGGTTTCGAGGTCTTTGGTGCTCTCCATGGTAAAATCAGGAGCAGGATTACCAACTAACGGCATTATATATCTCCCTTCAGGTCACTATGCTTTTAGCATTTCCAGGCATAGTGATTTAATAAAGAACAGTATTAATTTTCCAGGCTGATTAATAGCAATTCAGCCTTAGTCCAGTAAAAGTTGAACTCAACAGCGCCCTTATCTTACAACTTTGTTATAAACTTGTCAATAAGAATTCTTATTTAGAATCATTTCTTAAATAATGTTTAATGATTCTTAATAAGCAATAATTACTAATATTTAATATTCGCCTAACTTTTACCTCTGGGGATGGCACATATATTGCCTTTAAGATTAGTAGGAAGCAAAATAATCCGGGAAAAGCCCGGAGCCTCGCAGGCATGCTTCGAAAAGCTAACGGATGAGTTAGAAAGCTCTTGGAAAACGTGAGAGCAGCGATGGGGCCATCAGGGTTGCCCAAGGGTAGCGGCAAACCGCCCTATCAAGGTTGTCGTAAGACCGACTGGCGGTCGGCGGCAATCGAGAAAGGAGAAAAATGACTCAAGCCTATAATCGAACCGGTCATACCGTTGTGGGTGTATTTGAAGACCCGGCGGACGCGGAACAGGCCATCAATGATTTAAAGGTCGCAGGGTTCACCCCTGATTCCCTATCGGTAGTCGCCAAAGACCGGAATGTCCAGCGCGACCTGACCGAAGCCAGCGGGAATGAAGCCGGGCAGGGCGCCCTTGTCGGGTCGCTCGGCGGCGGTACCCTTGGTGCGGTCCTCGGCTGGTTACTGGCCGGTGGGACGGCCCTTATTCCGGGCGTTGGCCCGATTGTCGCCGCTGGTGTCTTTGGCGCGACGGTCGGGGGTGCTTTAATCGGTGGTACCCTGGGCGGGATTACCGGGGCCCTCGCAGGTGCGGGTGTGCCTGAAGATGAAGCCGCCGAATATGGGGAACATGTCAAGAGCGGCAACTCACTGGTAACGGCCTACGCCGCCAACGGCCAGCTTATGGAGGCTGCGCTGGATGTCTTCAGTCGCAATAAGGCGGTCAGCACCCGTTACTACGATTTGACCAGGCCGGGTCCGGGGCAGGTCTATTCCCGGAGCGATACTACCGGCGAATACCCTGGTGAAGTAAACAAGTATCCCTACGATACCGACTCCGCCGGGACTACTGGCGATTACGAAGCGGTTTCCCCGACGAACCCGCCAATGACGAGTGACCTCGGTAATGACCATCCTCGTTACGGCACGGTCGCTACGGATGATGGCGAGTCGGTCGGCACGGTGGCGAACCCGCCGGGCCAAAACCAGCCTTACCGTGAAACACCTTATACCGAGCGCGGCCAGACCCTAGGTGATGACACCTATCCGACTGAACGCGTTGACAAAGACGGGTTTCCGCCTCGCGCGATGTAAATCTGTTAAAATAGCTCACAAGCCCGGTTGTCCTACGACGCCGGGCTTTGTGCCGTTCTAGGCAATTATGTAAAAATGGGTAACTTTGGGTAAGGATTAATTATTATGAACCTGGGCCTGGCAGCCTCAATCTTTGGGTTTATTTTCGTGGCGGAGTTACCGGATAAGACCGCTATTGCTTCCCTGGTACTGGCGACGCGTTTCAAACCCCTGGTCGTTTTCGCGGGAGCGGCGCTGGCTTTCATTATTCAAAGCCTGGTCGCTATCCTGGTCGGCGGCCTTTTCTCACTTTTGCCGGAAGCAGTCGTCCACCGGGTCGCCGGGGCGCTATTTCTGGTTTTCGCCTTTTTTATGTGGCGGGATGCCGGTAAGAATGAAGACGCCGAAGAAGAAGAAACTATCGAAAAGGAAATCGCCGGTAAAAAACAAACCTTCTGGGCCGGTATGTGGACCGCCTTTATCGTCGTTTTCCTGGCGGAATGGGGCGATTTGACCCAACTTGCCACGGCCACGCTTGAGGCCAAGTATCGTGACCCCGTGACGGTTTTTATAGGGGCAACCCTGGCGTTGTGGGCGGTTTCGGCCATCGCGATTGTTATCGGCAGCCGGGTCAGGACCATTTTCAACCCGGAGATTACCAAGAAAATCGCCGCTGTTATCTTCGCCTTGCTGGGGGTGGCCCTGGTGATAGGGATTTTATAATTCCCCGGTTTTTTTATTTCTTTCGAAGATTGAGCTAGATTTCCTATAGCCTTTAAACTCGGCTGGCGTTATGCTTAGTCGAGTTTTTTATTTTCCATTTACACCGGATAAGAATTAAGTTGTCTGCTAGACAAGTTATAGTACAAAGAAAGTCTGCAACTATAAAGCAGGGTCAAAAACTTGTCATTCTGTAGAAGGCTGTACACACAAATACTTGGTAAGGACGAAGGGCCTTCTACAGAATCTCCGCGCCGTTGGCGGAACGCAAGACCAAAGACCTTGCTAGGTCTAAAGTGTGGCAGATCTAGCCCTGATTCTGCCGGAGATGTAGGTTAGTTTTGGGCTGTACGCAACGCCAACGGCGCGAGATTCTGTAAGCCACCGTTCGATTGTGGCAAATCTCTTTCTAGAAGTGGCTTACAGAATGACAAGAATGTATGACACTTCTTTATTAACAGAGTAATAGAGTATAACAAGAATAATAAAAGGTATTTATAGTTTTGTGGCAACCGCAAACCTGACAAGTGCTCCCGCGCAAACCTCTACGTCTGACCTCCGGCGTTTGCTTCTGGCAAAGCCGGACCGGACCGCGCTGGTCTTAACCGGGTTGGGCCTGGTCTTGCGGTTAATCGGGCTGGGGGCGCGACCTCTCTGGTTTGACGAGGTTATCAGCGCAGTCTACGCCCGGCAGGATTGGCCCGATTTGTTGCGCCTGAACGCGGGAGATAACCACCCGCCCGGCTACTACCTGGCCCTGAAACTCTGGATAACCCTGTTCGGTTACGATGATTGGGTGGTGCGCCTCTTATCGGTGCTGCCGGGAGTGGCGGCTATCTGGTTGGTCTGGCAGGTCGGTCGCCGGATTTTCCCTGCGCAACCGGGCGTAGCCTTGATCGCGACGGCCCTGACGGCTTTCTCACCCTTCGAAATTTATTTCTCCCAGGAAGCCCGCAACTATTCCGCCCTGCAATTCCTGGTCTTGCTGGCAACCTTCTTCTGGCTGCGGGCGCTGGCCCACAACCGCTGGCGGGACTGGCTCGGTATGGGTCTGGCCGGGACGCTGGGCCTGTTTTGCAATTTCACCACCGCCTTTTACCTGCTGGCGCTGGGCCTGTTACCGCTGGTCCTGTGGAAGGAATACTGGCGCAAAGGGGTGCTGGCGCGCCTGGTCGTGACCGGGGCCGCGACCGGGATTGCCAGTGGTCTACTGCTCTGGCCGAAGCTCTCGACCCGCCTCGACACGATTAAGGGCAATTTCTGGATACCCGCGCCCGACCCGGTTATCGTCCTGCGGACTTTTTATAGCTTTCTTTTCGGGGTGTTCGAGCCTGGAACATTTTTGCTGGCTTTCGCGCTGGTGGTGGTCTTGCTGTTCCTGGTGGCCTGGCAGGCCGGGCGAGGGCTTTTTTCGTCCGAAAGACCGCCCCTGGCCCTGACCGGTTGGCTGCTGGTGGTCCCGATGGCCTTGCTGGTGGTTGTTTCCTATATCTTCCAGCCGCTTTATCTCGACAAGGCCCTGATTGCCTGCGCCCCCTATTTCTACCTGCTTTTGGGCTGGACCGCCCTCCACAATCGCAAAAGAGGAGGCTGGGTGCTGCCCACTGCGCCGCTGGCCCTGGCAGTGTTGCTCGGCTTCTGGCTGCTGCCGGGGATGTATAGCGGGCAGACCAATCCCTTTTATATCGCCCGGTACGATGCCATTGCCGCCAACCGCTACCTGAACCAGAACTCGCAGCCGGGCGACCTGGCCGTAGACGTAACCGATATTGGCTGGCTACCGCTGGTCTATTACAACGAGGGTTTAGCGCCGGAAAAGCTACCGCTCAAAGAATATCCGTTCCCCAATATTTTCCCGGCTTTGCTCGACCAGATGCACACCGCCTGGATTAGCGAGGACCAGATTGCCCACCGGACGGGCCGGACCTGGCTGATTTTCGAGCTAAACGTGCCGCCCGGCGAGTTGAGCAGCGCACCCCAACCTTTCGACCTGAGTCAAACAATCGCCTGGATGCACAGCCCCGATTTCCAGGCGCAAACCCTACAAACTTTTCAAAGTAAATATAAAGTGGTCCAGGCGGTCCGGCTGGACCGCCTGTTACTGGTCCTTTTCGAACCGGCCTAAGCTACGAGCTTAAGCGTCGAGGCGATAGACCCGCCGGGCGTTGTCGGCCCAGAGCTTGCGGCGGGCTTCCGGCGAGAGGTGGGAAGTAAGGTTGTTGAGAGTTTCGACCCAGCGGGTGTAGCTCGTCGCCTGGTAGGCCACCGGCCAGTCGCTGCCGAAAATTACCCGGTCCTCGCCGAAGACTTCCAGCACGTGCGCGACATAAAGAGCGAGGTCAGCCTGGGTCCAATTATCGAGGTCGGCTTCCGTCACCAGGCCGCTCACCTTACAGGCCACGTTCGGCAGCCCGGCCAGTTCGGCCAGGTTTTCCCGCCAGGGGTCGAGTTCCCCGGCCTTGATGTTTGGCTTGGCGATATGGTCGAGGACGAAATTTACCTCCGGACAGCGCCGGACCAGTTCGATAGCCCCCGGTAACTGGTGGTTGATGATGCAGATGTCGAAGGAGAAGCCGTAGGCGGGCAGCATTTTAACTCCTTCGATAAAGGCCGGTTGGAGGCAGAAAAAGGGGTCGGCCTCGCCCTGAAGCAGCCGCCGGATGCCTTTGACCACCGGCCCAAGGGCGGCCAGGCGGTCCAGGTAGTGGCGGGTGTGGTGACCGTCTTCCAGGGGCGCGGCGGCCACAATCCCCTTTAGCCGCCGGTCCTGTTGGGCTAACCCCGCGACCCACTCCGCCTCCAGAAAGGCGTAATGGGGGTCTATGCCGGCTTCCACGAAAACAAAACTTTCCGGGGCCACTTCCCGGCTGTGCTGGTCGAACTCGGCCAGGCCGTACTCCCGGTCCAGGGTGGGGTTGCCGTCAATCCAGCTAACCCGGAAGTTATCTTTATCCCAGAGGTGGACGTGCGTATCTATAACCGGAACATCGAGTAAGGGCATATTTTCCTTTCACCGCTATTTAGCAACTTCGATAAAACCAGTAAAAGCGTTGTTATAAAATATCTTTCGCCAGGTTTTCGAGACCTTCCAGGTCGTCCATGTTGAGCCATTGGAGCATGGCCCGCTGGGCCCCGGCCTGTTCGAATTCGGCCAACTGCTCCCGCACCTCGGCGCCGGTCCCGACCAGGATGCCCCGCTCTTTGAGTTGGGCCGGGGTCTGGCTGGTGGTCGCCAGGCGGCGGTCCAGGGCGGCCTGGTCTTTCCCGTAAAAGATATTGGTGGTCAGGGAGCGCCGGACCGAGGCCGGGTCGCGCCCGTTTTCTACCACCAACCGGCTCAGTTCGGCGTTAAGTTCGGCGTACTTTGCCGGGTTGATGACGTTGCCGTTCCATTCCGAGGCGTATTTCGCGGCCAGGGGTAGGGTCCGTTTGGGTCCGGTGCCGCCAATCAGGATGGGCGGACCGCCGGGCCGGGCCGGGCGCGGCAAAAGAATGGCATCGTGCAACTGAAAGTATTTGCCTTCAAATTCGACCGGCTGGTCGCTCTTGAAAAGGCGGGTAATGACCTGTAACCCTTCCTCGAACCGGGCGAAGCGTTCGGGAATCGGCAGTAAATCCCAGCCGTAGTTGTGGTGTTCGCGCTCCTGCCAGCCTGCCCCCAGGCCCAACGTGAGCCGCCCGCCGCTCAGGTCGTCCACGGCGCTTGCCATGCGGGCGGTCATGGTCGGGTGCCGAAAAGTTACCGGGCTGACCATCGAGCCGAACTCAATCCGCCTGGTATGCCCGGCCAGCCAGGTTAACGAGACCCACAATTCCAGCGAATCCTGGTCCGGCGTTTCCGGGTTGGTGTAGTGGTCCGAGCGGTACAGCCCCACAAATCCCAGGTCTTCGACCGCCCGGGCGATGCGCTGCCAGCGCGACCAGTTAAGGCCGTTCTGGCCCTCTATCATTATGGCGACTTCTATCACCGGTTTAGCCTCAATTCAATGTAATGGTCAGTTCGTCCTGGCCCGCCTCCGGGGTTACCAGCACGCCCTGGTCATTTGTTTCGGAAGCGCCGTTGGTTACCCCGGCGACTTCCCCGGTCCCGCGCAGCAACAGTTTCCAGTTGCGGGCCGAGCCTTCCGCCTTTACTTTGATTTCGTTGCCGTTCCGGCTGACTTCGATAGCCAGGGCTGTTTCGCCGGTCGTGGCCGGTACTTCCACCCGGCGGTTGGCCCCTTCGGCGAGTTCGAAGACATGGAAGGCCACGCCATCGACAAAATCGTAGTCGGGTTGGGTGTCGTTGCTGCCGAGCGGGATAATCGCGCCGGGCCGGGCCAGCAGCGGCAGGCTCATATAGGAATAGGTTTCCTTGTACCAGCGCCCGCCCTCGTAGGTTTCCCCGTTCAGGAAATGGGTCCAGCGCCCTTCCGGGACGTAGAAACTGACCTGGCCGTCGTCGGTAAAGACCGGGGCCACCAGCAGGTTGTCGCCCAGCATGTACTGGCGGTCGAGATAGTCACAGGCCGGGTCGTCGGGGAATTCGAGGACCATCGCCCGCAGGATGGGCGTGCCGGTCTGGTGGGCTTCGACGGCTTTTCCAAAGAGATAGGGCATCAGGCGGCATTTTAGTTTCGTGAAGTAGCGCAGCACGTCCACCGCTTCTTCGTCGAACAGCCACGGCACCCGGTACGATTGGCTGCCGTGTAAGCGGCTATGGGAAGAAAGCAGGCCAAAGGCGCACCAGCGCTTGTAGAGGGCCGCGGTGGCGGTCGCCTCGAAGCCGCCGATGTCGTGGCTCCAGAAGCCGAAGCCGGAGAGAGCCAGCGAGAGGCCGCCGCGCAAGGTTTCGGCCATTGATTCGAACGAGGCCATGCTGTCGCCGCCCCAGTGGACCGGGAACTGCTGGCCGCCGGTCGTGGCCGAGCGGGCGAACAATGCCGCTTCACCGATACCCAGTTTTTCTTCCAGGACTTCAAAGACAACCTTGTTATAGAGGAAGGTGTAGTAGTTGTGCATCTTGACCGGGTCGGAGCCATCGAAGTAGACCACGTCGGTCGGAATCCGTTCGCCAAAGTCGGTCTTGAAACAGTCCACACCCATATCAATTAAGGTCCGCAGCTTGTCGCCGTACCACTTGCAGGCGTCCGGGTTGGTAAAGTCGACCAGGCCCATCCCGGCCTGCCACATATCCCACTGCCAGACATCACCGTTGGGCCGTTTCAGGAGATAGCCGCCCGCCTTGCCTTCCTCGAACATGGCCGATTGCTGGGCTATGTAGGAGTTAATCCAGACGCAGATTTTTAGCCCTCGCGCTTTCAGGTCGCGCAGCATCCCGGCGGGGTCGGGGAAGACCCGTTCGTCCCACAGGAAATCGACCCAATGGAACTCTTTCATCCAGAAGCAGTCGAAGTGGAAGACGTGGAGCGGAATGTCACGGTCGGCCATCCCCTGGATAAAGCTGTTGACCGTGGCAGTATCGTAGTTGGTGGTAAAGGAGGTGGTCAGCCAGAGGCCGAAGGTCCAGGCCGGAGGCAGGGCCGGGCGACCTGTCAGGGCGGTATAGCGTTGCAGGACTTCCTTGGGGGTCGGACCGTAAATTACAAAATATTCTAAAGTTTCGCCCGGTACGCTGAACTGGACGCTTTCGACCGTTTCTGAGGCGACTTCAAGCTGGACCCTTTCGGAGTGGTTGATAAAGATGCCATAGCCGCGATTGGTCAGGTAGAAAGGAATGTTTTTGTAGGTTATTTCGCTGGCGGTGCCGCCGTCCTCGTTCCAGAGGTCGATTACCTGGCCGTTTTTGACAAAGGGGGTAAAGCGCTCACCCAGGCCGTAGACACATTCACCGACCGAGAGCATCAGCCGTTCGAGCATGAAGCGGCCTTCCGGGGTATCGGCATAGCCGCTGCCCTTCCCCGCCGTCCGGGTAATAACCTTGTTGCCATCGAGGAAATCGAGGGCCCAGGGGGCGTTACGTTTGAAACGGGCGGTAAGCTGGCCGCTGGTCAGGCTGGCCTGTTCGGTATCGGTTACAACCTGGACTTCGTGGTCTTGCGCGCCAAAAAGTTCGAACTCCGGCTTTTGGGGCCGACCACCCGCGAAGTGGGTCAGCCTGACCCCGATGATGTTCGGGGCCGGTGAGAAAAGCTTGACGGTAATCACGGGCAGATTGAGGGTATCGCCGCGACTGACAATCCGCCGGGTCGGGGCGTAAACGGTCAGGGAGTTGGCGTCGCTCAGGATTTCGTGTGCTTCGGCGGCGAAATGCGGGGTGACGCCTGGCCGCATATGCCAGAAACCATCATTAAACTTCATAGTCTCCCAATTTTCTTTTTAAGAGCCGGATTCCCTAAAGGAGCGAGGTATCCAACCCGTTTGAACTTATCGAAGTCGCACTGGTCGCAGACCAGGCCGGGCCAACCGGGAATTCGTAAAAATCGAGCGATTCGGGCCGCATTGTGATGCTGTAGCCGGGCATTTGCGGGGGCATATAGCGCCCGTTCCGCATGGTCACCGGGTCGAAGAAGTGTTCGTGCAGGTGGTCTACGAACTCCACGAGCCGGTTTTCAAGCGAGGCGCTGACTGCGATATAATCGAACATGGAAAGATGCTGGACGTATTCGCACAGGCCGACCCCGCCCGCGTGCGGGCAGACCGGTACGCCGAACTTGGCGGCCATCAGCAGCACGGCCAGGATTTCGTTTACCCCGCCCAGGCGGCAGCTATCAATCTGGCAGAACGAAATGGCTTTGGCCTGTAATAGCTGTTTGAAGATAACCCGGTTCTGGCAATGCTCGCCGGTCGCGACGCCAATCGGCTCGATGGCGCGGGCAATCGCGGCGTGGCCCAGGACATCGTCCGGGCTGGTTGGTTCCTCAATCCACCAGGGGTTAAACTCGGCCAACCGGCCCATGTTCGCGATAGCTTCACCCACGTCCCAGCGCTGGTTAGCGTCAAACATTAGCTTGAAATCCGGCCCGATAGTTTCGCGGACAATCCGGGCTCGCCGGATGTCATCCTCTAGGTCGGCCCCGACTTTTAGCTTGAAATGGGTCCAACCCGCGTCCATCCCTTCCTGGCAGAGCCGCCGGATTTTAGCGTCATCGTAGCCGAGCCACCCGGCGGAGGTAGTGTATGACGGATAGCCGTTTTCGAGCAAATCGGCTTCCCTCTGGGCCTTGGTGGGGGCGTTGCGGCGCAGGATTTCGAGGGCTTCTGCCGGGGTCAGGGCGTCGGTGATATAGCGGAAGTCGATACAGCCGACCACCTCCTCCGGGGTCATATCGGCCAGCAGTTTCCAGAGTGGTTTACCCTCGGCCTTGGCGTACAGGTCCCAGACCGCGTTGACGATAGCGGCGGTCGCCAGGTGAATGACCCCCTTTTCGGGGCCGAGCCAGCGCAACTGGCTGTCACCGGTAATATGCCGCCAGAACCCGGCCATATCGGCGGTAAATGATTTGAGGGTGCGGCCAATCACGAGATAAGATAGTGCCTTGATGGCCTCGACGCAAAGTTCGTTACCCCGGCCTATAGTAAAAGTCAGGCCATGCCCTTCCAGCCCGGCGGGGCTATCGGTATGCAAAACAACGTAGGCCGCCGAATAATCGGGGTCGGGGTTCATGGCGTCGGAACCATCAAGCGAGCGAGAAGTCGGGAACCGGATGTCTCTGGCGGTCACTCCCGTAATTGTGACTGGCATAGCTATCTCCTGTGATTGGCTTTATTAAAGGGACCTGAGTTGGGTATTAATTATTGTATACTATATTCTTTATAAAATAAAGAGAGACTTTTCGGCGTTTAACGATATAACGGGGAACGGAATTCGCCTTTTGCGTAAGGTACAGCCCCCCAAATTGTCATTCCGAACGAAGTGAGGAATCTCCGGTCCGTTGGACAATAGCACGGTCGCAGGTATATGAATTGCTTTTCGGACTTTGCATTTGCCCTGAACTGCCCTAACCTGAGAGTTGCAATTTGCATGTGTGTCAATCTATGGCTAAATTGCAGAATTACGATTCTCTGCAATATTGACTGTGACATTCGCCATCGGCGCTGCCCAAAGGGAACCCTACGGGCTTGATTCCTCGACTACGCTTGGAATGACACTATTCTAGGGTGGGTCAGACGTTAATGGTATTTTTCGGAATCCCGTTGAACGCGCCCTTTACGGGTGAACGTTGTTTCGTGCCTTTTATGGGCAAACGACTTTGCATTACTCTGCCTGACTATTGCCCTAACTTGCGACATGTCGCTCCAAAAGGGTATAATTGAACCAGATTTTCTAATTAAACCCGGCTTTTGATGCCAAAGGCGTCAAAGCGAACCTGTAATAATAATCAAGCATGTCAGCGGCTTCAGAACTCGAAAAAATAGCCCGTGAAGTGGCGGTTTGTACCAAATGCGACCTTTGTCGTCACCGGACCAATACGGTTCCCGGCGAAGGCAGTCCGCATGCACGGGTTATGTTTATTGGCGAGGCTCCCGGCTTTCACGAAGACCAGCAGGGCCGCCCGTTTGTGGGGCCTTCCGGCCAGTTACTTAATAAACTACTCGACGCTATTAAACTGCCCCGCGAAGATGTCTTTATCGCCAATGTCGTAAAGTGCCACCCGCCCCAGAACCTCGACCCGACACCCGAACAGATGGCGGCCTGCAAGCCTTACCTGGACCGCCAGATTGCCGCTATCAACCCCCGGTTGATTGTCACGCTGGGCCGTTTTTCGATGGCTCGTTACTGGCCCGGCCAGTACATTTCGCAGATTCACGGCCAGGTGAAACAGGCCGATGGTCGACTCTACCTGCCAATGTTCCACCCTTCGGCGGCCCTGCGGGACCGCGACCGGACTTTGCCGAAGTTTAAGGCAGACGGCTTGCAAATCCCGGCCCTGCTCGCCCGCGCCGAAGAACTGGCCCGCAACGAAATCTGGGGCTACCCTGTAACCGAGGAGGCCGAAGCACCAGCCCCGGCTAAGCCGCTGTCCGCGTCTGCCAAACAGCTTATTGCCGACGCCACGGCCATTTTCGAAACCAAAGTTTCGCCTGAACCGTTAAAAGAGGAGCCCGAACGGCCCGCGCCTTTCGTGGCCCCGGTGGGCGAAACCCTGCAAGCCGAAGAGGCACCTGTGCCAACCAGCCTCGCGCCTGTGAATGTTTTGTCCACCGAAGCCTTGCAACCAGAAGCGGAAGCCCCGGCGCAAACGGTCCAGGTAGTCCTGGAAGCTAGCGCGGCCCCGGAGAAAAAAGCGGCGCGACCCCGGAAGGCTAAAGCTGCTCCCGCCGAAAAGGGGGTTACTGATAAGCCCGGTGATGGTAACACTAAAAAGTCTAATGGCGCAGGAGATTTGACCGCCCTGGCGGCCCAGGCTGAAGTCGCGCCGGGTCTATCGCTGGCCGAGGCCGGGAAGACCGAGCGCAGCCGCAAACCGCAGGGGGACCCAGCCAAACCACGCAAGAAACGCCCGGAAGCGCCCGGCGAGCAGTTGACCATGTTCTAAATATGAAAAAAGACTTTCAATTTACAATTAAATCGCCGGAGACCGGCCCGCTTTCGCGGCTGGCCGGGCTTTGGGAGACCACGGGATGAAAATTTACCGTTTATCGCGGGCGGGCCGGATACGGGCCGGGGTGGTCCTTTTGACCCTGGCTGTTATCGCGCTTTACAGTGGCCGCAAAGCCCTGGGCCTGTGGAGTGGCGTTTCGGCCAAACCTTCCGACCCCAATCTTTTCGGCCTCAACTTCAATACGACCGTCCCGGCCTTCTTTTTGAGCCTGGTGGCCCTGGGTTGCCTGGCGACGGCCTGGTACGTGATCGTTGAAATGCTTTCGGAAGTGCGCCTCGACGAAAGCGGCATTTTGTTGTACGCGCCCGGCTACCGGCTTTACTATCGCTGGAATGAAATCAGCGCGATAGATGTTTTGCAGGAGCCGGAGGAAGACGCCCCGGCAACCCTGCGCGTGGCCGCGCCTTCCGACGCGGAGACGACCGCTATCCTGCCGGAGGAAGCCGAACTGGAAGAGGACGAGGAACCGGACGAAGTGGCGGCCTTTTTGAGTGAGGCCGATTTGCGGGAAAACCGCCGCCTGCGCCGCCGCCAGGTCCAGGCTCGCCGCCGCCAACTCCAGGCTATCCGGGCGCGCTGCACGCGCCCTGATGGCCGCGCCCTGAGCCCCTGGCTACGTGTCCTTTATCCCCAGGCCTGGAAGCCGGACTATCTTCTACTTTACCCGGCCCTGGAAGACCGTCCCGCCCTGATTGCCGAGATTGAGCGCCATCTCGCCACGGCCTGATTTTTGGAATTTTAAGGCTATTACGAATTAGCCTTTTAAGTTTTTATTGTGGCTTTTTAACATCACCCGGCACCTGTTCCCGGCTGGCCCCTTTTTATGGGAAAGCGGTTCAAAATCGACATGGTAACGAGCGTGGGCGGCGTTGTCCGCGCCTTTACCAGTTAAAACACCGTTTCCGCCCTTCTTACAAAGCTTTTAAAATTAGCTTTGCAGAAGGGATTTTGGGGTATGGCCTGGATTCGCGCCGGACTAAACAGGACATGAGGCTTTTTTGGACGATATACAAATAGAGGCCCCGTCGCAATCCCGTGTAAAAGTTATACCCCTGGGCGGCGTGGGTGAAGTGGGTAAAAATATTACCTGCTTCGAATATGGCGACGATATTATCCTGGTAGATGTCGGCCTGGGCTTTCCGACCGCCGATATGTACGGGGTAGACCTGGTTATCCCCGATATTACCTATCTTCAAGATAAACTCGACCACATCCGGGCTATTTTTCTGACGCACGGCCACGAAGACCATATTGGCGCTTTACCCTATCTGTTGCCTCAACTCGGTATTCGTCTACCCCTCTATTGCACCCGCCTGACCGCCGGGCTGGTCCGGGTCAAACTCAAAGAACGCAAACTGGTCGAAGGCGCCCAAATCCACGTGGTAAACCCGAACGACGTTATCCAGGCCGGGGCCTTCAAAGTGGAGTTCTTCCGGGTATCCCATTCGGTGCCGGATGGGGTGGGGCTGGCAATTACCAGCCCGGCAGGCTTAATCGTCCATACCGGCGACTTCAAGTTCGACCAGACCCCCGTGGACGGTAAAGTAACCGAATTCGGCAAGCTGGCGGAAATCGGCAACCGGGGTGTGGATCTCCTGATGAGTGATTGCGTTCACGTCGAGTCGCCGGGCATGACCCCCAGCGAGTCGGTCGTCACCCAGGCGTTCGACCAGATTTTCCGTGACGCCGAGGGCCGGATTATCGTCGCGACCTTTGCCTCCCTGATTTCGCGGGTCCAGCAGGTCCTGGATACTGCCTACAAGTACGGGCGCAAGGTGGCCCCGCTGGGCCGCAGCCTGGAAAACAACGTGGCGATGGCCCGCGACCTCGGCTACCTGGATATTCCCGAAAATACCCTTATCAAGGCCGGAGAAGCCGCCAACCAGCATCCTTTACAGGTAGCCTATGTCGTGACCGGGGCGCAGGGCGAGCCGATGGCCGTCCTGAGCCGGATTGCCAACAAGGAACACAAGACCCTTTCAATCCAGCCGGGTGATACGGTCATTATTTCGGCCACGCCCATCCCCGGCAACGAAACCTCGGTAGGCCGGATTATCAACAGCCTGGTCCGCCAGGGAGCGAATGTCATCTACAGCGCCATCCAGCGGGTCCACGTATCGGGCCACGCCAGCCAGGAAGAACTCAAACTGATGATAAACCTGGTCAAACCGCGCTATGTGATGCCGATTCACGGCGAGCCGCGCCACCTCTCCCTTTACGGCAAACTGGCCCAGGAACTCGGTTACGAAGAGTCGAATGTCTTGATTATGGAAAACGGCAAGGTCGCGGAGTTCGGGCCGGATTTTGGCGGCATCACCGGGACGGTCCCGGCGGGGCCGATTTTCGTGGATGGCTCGACGGTCGGTGACATCGGGGACGTGGTTATCAAGGACCGGGGCCTGCTGGCTCGCGACGGTATTTTAATGATTGTCCTGGTGGCGGATGCCGAAAGCGGGATGTTGGCCGGGTCGGTGGACGTGGTCAGCCGGGGCTTTGTCTACATGCGCGAGGCCGGGGAACTGCTGGATTACGTTCGGAGCCGGGTTGAGGAGCAATTCGGCCAGGAAGACCTTTTGGGCGACCGGGCCGCGACTATCAAACGGGTCAAGGATTTCGTGGGCGATTTGCTCTACGCCCAGGTCAAACGCCGCCCGGTGGTGATGCCTCTGATTATGAAAATTTAATCGTTAGTAGTCAGAAGCCAGTAGTCAGAGGTCAGTGGGGAGTTCTTAGCAGGTAAATTTCTCCCCGAATTACTAACTTCCGGCGACCCGGTTTTAACTTACTGGTTACTGACCTCTGACTTCTGGCTTCTGAATTATGTCTTCCAAAGAGAAAAAAGTTACCGGAAAGAGCGGGCCAGCGCCTCTTATGCTTGAAGCGGCCCGGCAGGCCCTGGCCGAGCATGGCGAGAACCCGGCTTGCTGGATTCTGGGCGCTAACGAGGTCGCGGGGAAAGTGTCTTTCCTGTGCGCCTCGCCGCCCTTCCTGGCTTACTACGATTACGGCGGTCCGCTGCTCGACCTGGCCCTGGCAAATAATCTTTCCCTGTTCGTCCACCTTACCTCGGACGGCCCCCATATCGAAGGCGTGGCCGGGGTTTCGCTCGGCTTTGCCGTACCCGGCCTGGTCGAACCCTCTTTGAAAGTCGGCGATACCGGCATCCCACCTCAGTTCGGGCAGATGGTCCCGGTTAAAAAGCAAACCGACTCCCTGGCGGCGGTACGTTCGGGTCTCGCGGAAATGTTGCGGCTTGGTTTCGGGCGGCTAAAGGCTCCCTTGGCGCCGGGCTGGCCTCCTTCACCCAAAATGGAACTGCTGGTCAGGCCGGATGGTGGGCTAAAAATCGGCAGCTTCGACCCCCGGATTACGCTGGGAAAATTTTTGGGAGTGATGAGCGCCGGAGCGGGCCGGGCCAAACTGACCCGCTTGCGGCAGAGCGCCCAGGACTGCGGCGGTTGTGGGCGCTGCTGTCACGATGGCGATATTCCGGTGACCTACTTTGACCTGCGCGGCCTGGCCCGGACCCGCTACGCCGAGCGGTTCGCTCACCAGCCGGAACTGGCCCTGGCCGAGGCCCAGGCTAACTTTACGGTGGCTCGCCCTCTCCAACCGGGCGAACCTTTACCGCTTGCCAGCGCCCCAAAACTGCTCATGCGCAAAAAGGACGGCACCAGCGCCGAGGGCAAGCCCTGTCTTTCGCTGGATGGCCGGGGTCTGTGCAGCGTCTACGCGGGACGGCCTTTGCTCTGCCGCCTCTATCACTGCGCCCGGACCTCTCCGGCCCTGGAAAACCTCTTTTATTCGGCTTATTATAACGTGGAATGGTTGGGCCGGGCTGTCAGGAGCGGCCTGTGGCAGCCCGAAGAAGAAATAACCCTCGATTTTCTTTCCGAGCAACTGCTGGCCCAACTCGCCAGCCCCTCGGCCCTGGCCCAGGTGCTTGAAGAGGTATCGTCAAAAGCCCCACCCGGCGCTAAGAAATAATAACTACCTGCGTACTGGCGACTGTAACATGGTCCAACGGACCGGAGATCCTTCGCTACGCTCAGGATGTACTAGTCTTACTATCTATCTATACCCAATAGTATTTTTAATTAGTCGTATTTGACATAATCTTGGTTAGGAACTGTTTGAGTTCTACGAGTTCTTCCAGGCTAATTTCGTGCTGGCCGGGGAATTCGTAGTACTCGACGTTGACCCCGGCGTCTTTGAGCAGTTTATGGGCGGACCGGCCACCCGCTACGGGCAGCACCGCGTCGTAGGTGCCGTGGGCGATAAAAATAGGGGTCTGGCGGCGGGCGGTTTCTTCGAGGGCCGCTTTTAAATCCTGGTCTTGCTCGTAATAATGGGTGAACCGCACGGGTTGAGTGTCGAGAGGAACGTTTGCCAGCAACATGCCACTCATTACCGCCAACCCCGCCAGTTTTTCGGGATAGCGCAAACCCACCTCAAAGGCCATCATACCGCCCTGGCTGAACCCACCAAGGATTACCCGGTTGGCCGGAGTTTGATATTTCTCGCGCAGTTCCGTAATCAGTTTCGTGACCATCGCGCGAGCGTCTTTCGCGGCTACCACCCGGTTGGGATTGTCAATCCGGAACCACTCGTAGTAAGCGCCCGGTACGGGCAGGGGTGCGTCCGGGAAGACAAACCGGATTCCGTCCTCACTGATGATAGGGGCCAGGTCTACATAACTTGCGGCCCGGTCGCCCCGGCCATGCATACAGATAAAGAGGGGCAGGTCGCGCCCGGTGGTATCATCCGGGGTTACCTCGATACAATTCAGGCCCGCCGCTTTAAACCGGCTTGCTTTCATTTGACGGCTTCTCACTTTCTTTTCCGGTTTCTTCTTGTGGTCCGGTTTCCGCCGGGAGTTCGGCTATCCAGGCTTGCAGGACCGGTAGGGCCACCCTGGCGGCGGTCTGCTGGGCGATTAGTTTGGTGGAACCCTCGCCCCGGCCCAGGGTACGCCCGCCCAACCGGGCTTCGATTTCAAAGATACGTTCGTGTTCGAGGCCGCGTTCGCTGACTACCTGGTAGGTCGGGGTGGTGTGGAAGGTTTTCTGGGCGGCTTTTTGCAGCAGCCCTTTGTAGTCGTAGTGGCGGCCTTCGGTCAGGATTTCCACCAACTCTTTTTCGACCAGGGGCAGGAGCCAGTTTGCCGCCTCGGAGTGGCCGCGTTCGAGATAAATCGCGCCCAGGATAGCCTCGAAGGCGCTGGCAAGCGTCAAAGCCCGGCTGCGCCCGCCGGTCTGGTCCTCACCTTTGCCCAGGTAAAGATACTGGCCGATTTGCAGTTGGGCGGCCCATTTAGCCAGGGTTTCCCGCCGCACCAGGGCGCTCCGCAGGTCGGTCAGTTCGCCTTCGGGCCGGTCGGGGAATTGCCGGAAAAGATAGTCGGCCACGACCAGGCTGAGGACCGCGTCTCCCAGGAATTCCAGCCGTTCGTTTGATTCGGTGGCGTTGTTGCGCTCGTTGAGGTAGGAGCGGTGGACCAGGGCCAGGTGCAGCAGGTTGCGGTTTTCAAAGGTAACCCCAAGCTGTTTTTCCAGGCCCTCTACAGGCGGGTGATGAAACCGGTGGTGCGGCGTTGTCATAGGGTTATTGTTTCTGCAAATTGGCGAAACTAGCCATCAGCCGTTTGATACCCTGCCCGTCGAAAGCGACCGTCACTTCCTCGTCGTTGCCGCTGGCCTTGCTGCTGACCACCATGCCTTTGCCGAACTTGGCGTGCAAGACTTTCTCGCCCGCCTTGAATTGCAGGCCGCCATTGGTCGAAGGGGTCCGGCTTTCGGGAGCGCTGCCGGGCCGGGAAGCCCCCAGCCCTAACCGGTTCGGGTTGGCCCCAGTAGTAGAACGTCCATTTGAGCCGTAGGACGGGCTGTTGTTGCCGCTCCGGTAGGTGCTGCCGGAATTGGAAGAACCCCACCGGGTCGGGCTGCTCCCGAACATCCCGGTCTGGCCGTTCGCGCTGACGCTGGCCGCTTTCTGGTCGCGCCCTTTTATCAGGTTCGGCGGGATTTCGGCCAGGAAGCGCGAGGGTTTGCTGGCCTGGGGGTTACCGAAGACGGTTCGCCGGAAGGCATAGACCAGGTAGAGCCGCCGCATGGCGCGGGTGATACCTACATAGAGCAGGCGGCGTTCTTCTTCGAGGTCGTTCTCTCGTTCGAGGGAACGGCTGTGCGGCAGGATATTTTCTTCCAGACCGAGGATAAAGACGACCGGGAATTCCAACCCCTTGGCGGCGTGCAAGGTAATCATGGTCACGGCGTCGGCCTGGGGGTCGTACTTATCCACGTCCGCCACCAGCGCCACGTCTTCCAGGAAGGCCGCCAGGGCCTCGGATAGCGGCAGGTGGGCAAAATCGGCGGTCACGTTCTTTAGCTGCTGGATGTTTTCCCAGCGTTCGTCGCCCTCGGTGCTGCCGTCGCGCAGGGTCTGTTCGTAGCCGGTCTTCTTCAGGACGTAATCGAGAAAATCGGGCAACTTCATTTCGTTGGAATCTTTGGCGGTTATAAAACCTTCCAGCATATTTACGAAATCGAACAGGGCCGACCTTATTTTGGGGGCCAGGCTGATAGGCGGCAAAATATCTTCTTCGGGGGCGGGTTGCCCGGTGCGCTTGCGTTCCTGTTCGTCGGCCTCGGCGCTTTGCAACAGTTGCAGCCCGACATAGACCGGCAAATCCATGCCCTGGGCCCAGACGGTCAGGTCGGTGATGGATTTCGGCCCGATGCCCTTACCGCTGGGGGTATTGACCATAATCCGGTTAAAGCTCATGCCGTCGTAGGGGCTGTTTATCAGGCGCAGGTAGGCCAGGGTATCCTTGACCTCTTTGCGTTCGTAGAAGCGCAAACCGCCGATAATCTGGTAGGGAATACCCCGCATTACGAAGGTTCTTTCAAGGTTCTGGCTCTGGGCGTTGGTGCGGTAGAGCAGGGCGACCTCGTTATACTTCTTTATTTCGTTGCGCGAGAGCAGTCGCTCGACTTCGTTGACGACGTAGTTGGCCTCTTCCATCTCGTTGTAGGCTTCAAAGACCTGGATGGCCTTGCCGACCCCGTTTTCGGTCCAGAGCTTTTTGTTCTTGCGCTGGGTGTTGGACTGGATAAGGCCGGTCGCCGCGTCGAGAATGACCTGGGTGCTGCGGTAGTTCTGCTCCAGGGCGATAACTTTAGCTTCGGGGTAATCGGTTTCGAATTCGAGAATGTTGCGAATATCCGCCGAACGCCAGCCGTAGATGGACTGGTTCTCGTCGCCTACCACGCAGAGGTTCTTATATTTCCCGGCCAGTAAACTCACCAGCTTGTACTGGACCATGTTCGTGTCCTGGTACTCGTCCACCATCAGGTAGCGGTAGCGTTCCTGGTAGCGTTCGAGGACATCGGGCCGCTCCTGGAACAGTTGGACCGTGACGTTAATCAGGTCGTCGAAGTCGAGGGCCCGGTTAATCCGCAAAAGTTCCTGGTAACGCGGGTAGATGCGGGCGACGATTTCCTCAAAGTATTCGCGGGCGATTTTTTGAAATTCCGCCGGGTTTATCAGGTTGCTTTTGGCGCTGCTGATACGGCTGAGGATGGCGCGGGGGCTGTACTGTTTGTCGCTGACCCCGATGGCCGACATGGCCTGTTTGATTATCGACAACTGGTCGCTATCGTCATAGATGGCAAAGTTGCGGTCGAGACCGATATTGGTCGCCTCGACGCGCAGGATGCGGACGCAGACCGAGTGGAAAGTGCCGACGGTCAGGTACTTGGCAACCTCGCTGCCTTCGCCGAACTGGACTTTAATCAGCTTTTCGAGGCGTTCGCGCATTTCGCGGGCGGCTTTGTTGGTAAAAGTGACCGCCATAATCCGGTGCGGGTCTATGCGGGGCCGGGCCTCGCTAATCATGTAGGCGATGCGGTGGGTCAGGACGCGGGTCTTGCCGCTGCCCGGTCCGGCCAGGATTAGGACCGGCCCTTCGATGGTCGAGGCCGCCTCGCGCTGGACCGGGTTAAGCCCTTCCAGCAGGGATTTGACGGGCGGTCGGTCGTCGAAATCGTATTCCGGTTCGTAATCGGGCTCAGGTATGTAATCGTACTCGTCGGACAATCTAAATTCCTCTTAATTTAAGGCGCGACTTACAACAGGTAAAGCGTTGGCGCTAAATAACTCGGTTTAACGCCGGGCCAGGCGGCTACGGTGAAGTCTGGGTTATAAAATCTGGCTTTATTTTAGCATTTATAAATCCCTGCCGCTATTAAAAAAGGCCGGTTAGATAATATTTACTAAAAATAGTTAAACAGGCCCATTGGTCCTGGATTCCCTTTTCTATCACGCAATTCCTGCAAAAGATTATTGTTTTTTCCCGGAAGATGTGTTACTTTCTTAATAGTACATACGTTCTATTTTGGGCAGAATAAAAAAGCCGCTGCAAAGGGGCTTGCCATGCCTATCTGCAAAAGACGTATAAGGTGCCGCGCCTAGACCATAGAAAGAGGGACTCCAGTGGAAATTGATCCGGCTGAGTTGTATCGTTTGCGTTACCAGGAAGGGCTACCGCGCCTGCGAGTGCCTTTCTTTGCCGGGCGGGTGGCGGCGGGTTTCCCCAGCCCTGCCGACGACTATATCGAAATGCAGCTTGACCTCAACGACCTGTGTATCCAGCACCCCAACGCGACCTTTTTCGCCAGGGCGACCGGCCTTTCCATGATAAACGCCGGGATTCTGCCGGGGGATGTCCTGGTGATAGACCGGGCGGTCGAGCCCCAGGACGGCTCGATTGTGGTGGCCCTGCTTGATGGGGGGTTTACGGTCAAACGCTACAGCAATAAGCCCGGCCAACCCCTGATGCTGGTAGCCGAGAACGAAGATTATCCGCCTATCGTAATTAACGAGTATATGGGCTTTGAAGTCTGGGGCGTGGTGGTGTCGACCGTGCGCGTAATGAGCAAAAAATCGGCCCTGACCCACCACATCGCCCGGCATCTGAGGTGAGGTGACGCTATGGCACAGTCCCCGGTCGCCCTGGTTGACGCGAATAATTTTTATGTTTCGTGCGAACGGGTCTTTAACCCGGCGCTGTTAGGTAAGCCGGTCGTGGTGTTATCGAACAATGACGGCTGCGTGGTGGCTCGCTCCCAGGAAGCCAAAGACCTCGGCATCGCGATGGGGGTGCCGGTCTTTCAAATACGCGACCTGATAAGAAAACATCACGTGGAAACCTGGTCGTCTAACTATACCCTCTACGGCACGATGAGCCACCGGGTGATGTCTACCCTCGAAACGCTGGCCCCGGAAGTGGAACGCTATTCGATAGACGAGGCTTTCGTCTGGCTGCCCGGTTTCAGCCCGGCGGAGTTGGACCGCCACGCCGTTAAAATGCGCCAGACCGTCACCCGGCATACCGGTATCCCGGTTTCGGTCGGGCTGAGCCAGACCAAGACCCTGGCAAAACTTGCCAACCACCAGGCCAAGAAGAATCCCGAATTTAAGGAGGAAGGGGTCTGCAACCTCCTCCATTTCTCGCAGCCCGAACTGGACGAATTGCTTTCAAAGGTGCCGGTCGGGGATGTATGGGGTATCGGGCGGCGGCGGACCCAATTTTTGCAACAGCACGGCGTCTATACGGCCTACGACCTCAAGGAGATGCCGGACGGTTGGCTGCTAAAAAACCTGACCATTACGGGGTTGAGGACGGCCTGGGAGCTGCGGGGTATTCCCTGTCTGCCGCGTGAGATGACGCCCCCGGCTAAGAAGACCATCATCACCTCGCGGGGTTTCGGGCGGCTTATCGAAAGTTTGGAGGAGTTGACCGAGGCGGTCACGCTCTATGTTACCCGGCTGGGCGAAAAACTCCGGGCGCAACATTCGGTGGCCTCGCGGCTGGAAGTTTTTATTAACACCAGCCACTTTGCCTCGCACGGCGAGCGTTACGCGAACGCGGTGACTTTGCGCCTGCCCCAACCGACCGCCTACACGCCCGAACTGGTCAAGCACGCCCGGCGCGCTCTCGAAAAGATTTACCGGCCTGGCTTCAAGTATCAGAAAGCCGGGGTGATGGTCATGGACCTGGTGCCGGATAGCTGCCGCCAGCTAAACCTTTTTGGCGAAGGCGAGGGCGGCCCGGAGATTATCGAACGCAACCGCCAGCTTATGCTCACGGTCGACCGGGTTAACAAAACGATGGGCCAGAGTACGCTCCGGGTCGGGCCGGTCGGGGCCCGCCCGGACTGGGGTATGCGCCGGGAGAAGCTGTCTCGCCGCTATACCACCCGCTGGGACGAAATCCTCGAAATCACCGAGTAGTCTCACCAGGCTACTTTGTTTAACCCTGGCGCCCCGTTGCTTGTTAATTCCCCTGTTTTTCGCGCCCGGTTTACAGCCCGGCTCAGGCTTCGACAACCACCTGGCAGGTGATTTCCATCGCCGGGTTGTCTTCGTGCGGGTCCCAGCCGAAGCGAGTCCGGGTATCATTGATGTTATCAAAGAAATTGCCGCTAATCGTCGCTTTTATCTGCCCTTCCAGGTGACCGTCCCGGATGACCAGGCAGCGCGGCGCGGAGAGTGAAAAACGGCCACTGGTACTGTCCTGGGTGTGCATGCCCAGGACCGAGTAAATCAGGAGACCGTTGTCCACCTGCTCGACCAGGTCCTTAAAACTCTGGCGCTGGCCGCCGTCGTCAATCTCGATATAGAGGCCGCCGCCTATGGTCGGTGGGAACCCGGTAATCCCGGCATATTTGAGGTCGAGGGCCGGGGTAATCAGTTTGCCTCGCTCGATAAGCGGTCCCCGCCCACCCGGAATACCTTCCGAGGTGACGCGGCTGGCGCTGGTTTCGAAAGGCCGGGTGCCGTCTATCACCAGCGAAATATCCTGCCGGATGACCTGTTTATTTTCTTTGAAGTCGTCCAGGCTGTAGGCTGACTGGCGGTTTGCCACGCCGCTCCCCGAAAGGTTGCCGCCGATATACTGCCCGACGAACGACCCGGCCAGCCCGGTATCCAGCACTACCCGGCTCCCGGTGGGATTGGCTTGGAAACTCCCCGTCTTTTTAAGCTCGGCGGTCACTTCCCGCACGTCCGCCAGGACACGGCCCAGTTCTTCTTCGGGGGCAAGGCGGCGTTTGCTATAGCCGTTGCCGTAAAGACTGTCGGCGTAGAAAGAATAGTTGAACATGCTGCTCGGATACGAGACATTCAGCCCTTTCGAATTGCGCAGAAAGCGGCGACTGCTGCTGGCGCTGGCCCCGGCGTCTAGGAACTCCACCCCGCCCGCGCCCCGCAACTCTTTTTCCCCGGCCTGCAAGATTTTGAAAAGCAGTTCGGTTTCGCCCTGCACCAGGGGTTCAAGCTGGGGGTCGTACATCTCCACTACGGGATAGGTAGGGTCGGGCTGGCGAATATCGGGGGCGCGTTCGTCGGTATAGGCGCTGTTACGCCACTCTCGCAGCCGCATCTCGAATTCGGGGACGGTCAGCCGGTCAATCGAGCCGTTCGAGCGTTTCTCGTCGTCCCAGATAAGATACAGCCCTCCACTCAGACTATCGCGGGCCGTGGCCGGACCGTAAACGCTGCCGAGCTTGTTATCCACGATGGAGAGCGATACCGAGCGTCCCTCGGAAACATCGAAACGCCAGCCCTTTAATTTTGGCAGGTCCGCCCACGCGCCCTGGACCGCTTTTTCCAGCAGGGCGACCAGTTGGTCGGCGTAGATAGGTTGGTTTTCAGTTTGCGACATTTTAGCTGGCTCCTCCAATCGTCACGTTCTCGTTACGGTCTACCACCACGAAGCTGTGCGCTCCGCCGCTGCTGGGGACGCTCTGCCCACCTTTGCCGCAGTGACCCATGGCGTCGAGGTGCAAGGGGCCGAGCCCGCCCAGGATGGAATGCAGGGCCGCCAGGACTTTACCGCTAAAGATGGCCGGTTGGTAGAGCGGCAGGTCGGGCTGGCTCAGGTCGTAAATGGCGGCGCAGTTAAAGACAAAGTCGCCGTCCTTGGGGTTGACCTGCCCGCCCTTGTACCCGGCCAGGTAAAGGGCCGGTTCGCCTTCTTTCAGGAGGCCGTTCGCCAGGAGGGTTTCGCGCAGTTCTTCGGGCGTGACCAGTTCGAAGCGGGTCTCGAATTTTACCGGGTCCTGGACAGTAATCCGAATGTTAGTCATGCGCGGCAGGGGAAGGTTGCGGTAGCTTTCGATGCGTTCGGCCCCGCTAATCGGCACCCCGGCTTTGCCAGCGGAAAAGAGGTCGGCCAGCCCGGCCCGCAAGACCCCGTCTTTGAGGATTTCGACGGTCTGGCGGGGCATGCCGTTGGCGCTGACCGGCTGGTAGGCGTAGTCGCCCAGCACCGGCCCATCGGTAATAGTTACGAATTCGGCGGCCATTTTCTCCCCGACTCGCATGATGCCTTCTTTGCCAAGAATCGAGGTTTCCATCCCGTCGGTTTCGCTGGCGTGGCCGAAAGCTTCGTGGGCCAGCCCTTTCGCCAGGGCGTAATCTATGACCAGTTTGTAGCTGCCGCCTTTAATCTGGGGGGCGTTGACCAGCCGTTGGGCCAGGTTGGCGGCCTTGCGAGTGCGCAAATCGAGCCGTTCCTGGAAGATTTCATCCAGCAAGACCCGGCTGTCCGGCCCGCTCACGCTGGCGCTGGCCGTCGCCGGTTTGCCGCCGCTGGCCGGGGCGGTGATAGACATGCCGACCGAGGCATGAGGGGTATCGAACGAGATGTCGGTGCCGTCGCTGCGGACAATTCGCCAGTGAGGGTCGGAGATACCGTGGCCGCTGCGGACCGACAGGCCGTTGCCGTAGCCGCGGGCCTGTTCGTTGGCTCCCAGGAGCGTTTTGACCTGCTCGTCGTAAGAAGTTTCGTCCAGGGTCTTGAAGTCGGTGGCAATAGTCTGTTTGCCGTTGGATTCGATTTCGAAGACGGCGCGATTGGTTTCGGTGCCGAAAGCCGAGGCGCTGCGGGCCAGCCGGGCGGCGGTCTCAACCAGGTTCCGGCAACTTTCAGGGGTCACCTGGTCGCTGGAAACAAACCCGGTATGGCCTTCCGGGGTAAAGACCTGTACGCCGATGCCAACCGAACTGCCGGTATCAATCCGTTCCAGGCGGCCATTATTGACACTGAGGCTGCGGCCCCGGCTGTCCTGAATCCGCCCGATGGCGTAGACGCCCAGTTCGTCCGCCTTTTTAAGGAGCGCGTCTACGGCCTCGTTATAACTTTCGACCCTAAGCTTTTTGGGCATGTTCGTTTCTTTCTCGCTAAACCTAACTTCGGTGCCAACTGTGTCGTTGGGTCCGCCTATTATATACGGAGTCAAAATTTAAGACCATTTTAAAACGGTCTTGCAAAGGAATAAAATCGTTGAACGTTGAACGTGGTTCCGACTGGGCTTATTGGAATAAGACACAACCTTAAGAACTATCATCCTATAGCTTTGCACGCGCCCGGAGGGTGTCTCCACGCCTTTGGCGAATAGCACGGACGTTTACACAAAGGAGAAATCTTGCTCTCAACAGTTTGATAACAGGAAAAGGATGTGCAAACCCTAACCCCTTACCGCGCCGAGCAGCATCCCCTGGGTGAAAAAGCGATGCACGTAGCGATAAATAATCAGGGCCGGGATGGTCGACAGAACTATCAGCGCCATCGAACTACTGTTGGCGGTATTCTGGACCAGGCTGCTCCGTAAAATCAGTTGCAGGGGGAACAAATCGGGGTCTCTTAAATAAATCAGGGCGTCAAAGTAGGAGTTCCACTGGAAAGTAGCGTACATCAGAATCAAAATAGCCATAATCGGCCTGGAAAGGGGCAGCACCACCGACCAGATAAAGCGCAGGTCGCCGCACCCGTCCAGCGCCGCCGCTTCTTCCAGGTCGTCCGGGATATTGCTTTGAAAAAAGGTCCGGGCCACGATAACCTGCCAGACCCCGATAGCTTGCGGTATCAGCAAAGCCCACCGCGTGTTAAGTAAACCCACCGACTTCACTACCAGGTAGGTCGGGATTAAGCCGCCCGAAAACAGCATCGTGAAGACAATCGCCGCCATCAGGACACCCCGGCCATAAAAAGTCCGGCGCGACAGCGGGTAGGCGATAGCGATGGTCAGGGCTACGCTGATAACGGTGCCAAAAAAGGTATAAAAGAGGGAGTTGAACAGGCCGAGCGGTATGCGCTGGTCGCCCAGGGCCTGGGAATAGTTCCGCAGGGAGAAATCGACCGGCCAGAGCAGCACCCGCCCGGAGGCCACGGCACCGGGGCTGCTCAAAGAGGCGCTGACAATATAAAGCAGGGGAAACAGGATAATGACCAGCACCAGTAGCAGAAACAGGTAAATTCCGGCCAGGAACAGGCGGTCCCCGACCGATTCTTTGATGGTGCTTGGCCGGGAGTGCCGTTCCGGGGGTCGGGTCTGGACCTGCTCGTGCAGGGCAATAAGGGCGTATTCTTTCGCCACGCCTCCTATGACCCTGGCAATTGCCTCTGCTTTGGCCCGGTCATTGGCCCCCGCCAGTATCTCGCCGGTATTTTCGTTAACTACTACCCAGGGAAACCCGTTGTTCATGAAAAATACTTCAAATTGAATTTAGTGCTTGGGGCGAAGTTTGAGAAAAAATAGTCGCCCTGGTCCTCGGCGTGTTCGCCGGTATAGCCGTTATCCCAGAGGCCGGTCGGCTTCAAGTTGAACTAAAACAGGGTAGAGGCCGTTCGATTGGCCGGGGTAGTTCCCCGGTATCTGATAAGTTGCTATTCCTTCGCTTCCGTTTAGCGGTTTCCAGTGACCTGGCTATCGGTAGATAGAATAGCAGATTTATCAGATTGGGGCGAGAAAAAGGGCGACTTAACTCTAATCTAGTCCAGGCCGGTCCTGCCGGCTTCCCAGAACGGCTTGACCTGCAAATTCTGTTTGGGCCAGCCCTTTTCTAACAAATAGCTGCGGATAGCCAGGCAGGTTTTCGTCTCCCCGGCCACATAAGCAACGCCGGGTTCGGGTGGCAGTTCTATCTTTTTGATGGCTTCGAACAGGCCGCTTTCAGGTGAAGCGGGCTTACCCTGGCGATAAACCCAGGGGAGAGTCTTTCCCGGCAGGTCGGGCAAAGCGTCCTCAGGGGTGTCCGCCTCGAAAGCGCCCAGGACTTTTTTCTCGGCGGGGAAATTTTTCCATAGGGCCTGGAGCGCTACCGCGCCGGTTTCCTCGGCGGCAAGAAGATAGTAGGAAGCTTCCGGTATAATCCTGAACCGGCCCAGCACGCTTATAAACGTGGCGGAATCGCCCACTTTGACCTTTTCCACCCACTTGCTGCCCGGACCCTCGCCATGTACCAGCATCAACAGGTCAACAAGTCCTTCCTCGCCGTCATAGTGCCAGACCGAGTAAGAGCGCAGGCTATCATGTAATTTCAACAGGGAGTCTACAAATATCCGGATGTGATGCCCCTGCCCCCAATTCTGGTGGCGCAATTCTTTCCCGGCCAGGCGGACCCGCTTCATGTGCGGGGTGACCATCTCGATTTCGACAACTTTCCCGGTCCGGCCAATCAGTTTTTCTTTTCCAAATACGGCCATAATTATTCTCTTTTGTAGGCTAATAAATTGATAGATTTTGGAAGTAAATCCTGATGCCAGGATTTAAGATTAGTATAACCTGCTATATATAATTCTGTAAAGCTAATTAATTAAATTAGTCAATACTTATCAAGAAAGCGATAGAGAGGTCTTACCCAGGCCGAACAGCCGCCGGATAGAAGACATATCCCTTAAAACTGGTTTACAAAAAACCTACCTCCGGTACTCTTTGAGAAAGCGCAGAAGGTAGGCTATAAAAGTTTAGAACCGGACCGCCAAAGTCTCCCCGGCCTGCACCTGGCGCGGTTCTTCGAACCTGGCTGGCACGTTCCCGCCGAGGCCAAGTTCGCGCAGGGTCAAAGAGCCGTGAAGCACGGTCAACTCCACCTCGCGTCCCTGCTCGCCCGGCTTCTGGGCAAAAGTGCCCCAGGCGTAACCGTTCGACCAGAAGACCTGTGAAGCCTCCGGGGTGGCTGCGAACTCCATGGACTGACGGACCCCCGAATAGTGGTAGCCGCTCAAAGCCAGCACCGGGGCCCAGCTTGCCATGGCCCTGGCGTAGTGGTGGCCGCACTCGGCTTCGTTGAAGGGGCTCCGGCGCTGCCCATCATAGCGGCGGCGAATCGAGGTGATAACCTTCAGCCCGTCCTCAAGCTGCCCCTCGTAAAGCATGTGGGCCGCCGCCGTGTATTCGAAGCCGGTCATGACCTCGGTGAAGTAGGGGAAAGGCCGTTCGGGCCGTCGCCCCTTGGGGTAGGAGGCCATGAGCAAGGCCGCTTCGTCGTTGAGGACGAACGAGCGCATGTTGTTGAAATGGCCGAAGAAACTCTCCCGGTAGTTGTAGCGCATGATACTGGCGAGGGTCTGGCGCATCTGCTCCGGGTCGCCCAGGTAGCCCAGCCCGCAGATATGGGCCATATACTGCCCGACTAACTGGTCGACCAGGCAGCCCGCCCCCAGTTGCAATTCCGGGTTATCCAGGTTGGCGGCCCCCATGTCTTTGTGGCGGATACCGGGGGCGAGTTTAGCCCCGTGGCCCAGCGGGCGAATTTCGTGCTCGAAATAGTCCCCGTTGAACAAATTCTTACCGGTCCATTCGCTCCCGTTTTTGAAAAGGCCCTGGCAGTAGTCCGCAAAATCGGTCTCGCCCAGGTAGCGGGCCATTTCCTCGCAGGCCCGCAGCGCCCCCAGATACCAGAAAGTCATCTGCGGGTTGGGGCCGTAATACTCCACGTCCATGGTATTGTGCTGGCAGCCTTCCATGACTCCGTCCCGGTCGGCGTCCCAACCGCCTTCAAGCCAGCAGAATTCGAGGGCTTTGCGGGCCTGCGGCCATAAATCCCGCAGCATGGCGTCGTCACCGGATAACTGCCAGTCCCGGTAGAGCTTCATCAAGCAGCCCATTTGCCCGTCGGCGGCGGCCAGACCCCAGTTGGTGGCGTATTCGAGCGGCAGATAGACCCGGAAACTCATGTGGCCGTTGGCAAGGGTGGCCTGTTTGAACTCGACCTCGCGCATCCGGCAGGCCAGGTCACCAAAAAGAAACGCTGTCGCCTGCTCGTAATTCCAGACGTGCGTACACGAACCGAGACAGGACCCTTTGTGGTCGTGGTTGCCTTCCCAGCCCCAGAACCGCCCGTCCGGGGTGCGGAAGCAGGTCTGAGTCCGGAGCGTACTCACGTTATAGAGGGCCGCTTCTTTGACCACCTCAGGCAGGTCGCTTTCGCAGAAAGCTTTGACGAAAAGCAGGGTCTTTTCTTCCAGGCCCGGCAGTTCGGGCGCGATTTTAGCGGCGGCGTCCCAGGCGTCGGCGTAAAGGGTCGTGTAATAGTTGCCGATAGTGGGTGCGCCGCAATCGTTAGCCCCGCCGTCATACCAGGTAGCTTCGCCGCCGGGTGACCAGCTTTGCCGGTTGGGGAAATGCCAGGTCAGGAGGAAAGTGACGGTCCGGCTTTCCCCTGCCGGGATGTCCAGTTTTACCGCCAGCGAGCCGACCGGCGCGTCTACCCCGGCCTGTTCCCGTTCGTCCAGTCTGCCGTCGGCGCTAAAATCGTCCCAGAAATCGAGTAAGGAGTTGCTCCAACTGACCGGTTTGGTCCAACTGGTCCGGTAACTTAACTCGTCCTGGCTGGTGGTCGTCAGGGCCATGCTGCCCCATTGTTCGGCCTCCGGGCTGACCCCTGCCGAGCGGAAAACTAAACCCCGCAGCCCGGCGGTTTCCTGGTAACCGTTAAAGTTCCGGTCGGGTTTGCCGTTGAGGCCGTCTTCCCCGATAAAGTTTTGCAGACTGCCGCAGACCGCCGCGGTAACGGTCTGGCCGGTCGGGTTGCTCAGGCGATAACGCAGGACTGCCACCGGCAGACTGCTGGCGGCAGGGTCTGCCGGGACCAGCGGGTTAAAGGCTTCGAGCCGGACCGTGAGCGGCACTTCGGGGTCGCTCAGCAAGACCTGGCCGAACGGGTAAGCCGCCTCGAAAGAAGCTTCCCGGAAACGGGGCAACCCGTGATTGACCGCGATGCTCCCCGACGAGCCTTCGAAATACTGTACGTCAAGCGGTCCTTCCAGGGCGCGGCTTACGGCCTGTCCCCCGGCGGTTTGAGTGTAAAGCGCGAAAAAGCAGTTCGAGGGGGTAAAACCTTTGGCCGGGCGGTTGACGATTTCCCAGTCGTGCAAATAGCCCCGGCCCCCTAGCGATACCGTGCCGGTGCCGATGCCGCCCAGGGGCAGGGCAATCCGGGCCAGGTGGTCGCGGTCGTACCGGGTCAAGACCGGCCAGTCGTTGGCGGAGTCAGGATTGAGTGTAGAAGACATAAGCTACTTTGCTTTCTAAAAAATATTAACCAGGGTTTAGCCGCGGGCCGGTTCGGCCATTACGAGGCGGGCCTGGGCCGATAGTTCCGGTAAGTGACCTTCGTTTTCGATAACCTGCTGCAAGTGCTGCATCCGTTTGGGCGAGGCTGTCGCAAGCATGGCCGGGCCAAAAGCCTGGTCGAGCCAGAAGCGCGAAGCCCCGTCAATAAATTCCACCAGGTCGGCAAGCTCGGCCTCGGTCTCGCAGTGGCGGGCCAGGTTCAACGTGAACATTCTGCGCCGGGTGCCGCCGCCAAACGAGGCGTGCATGATGTTGTGGTCGAACACCACCACGTCACCCGGTTGGGTAGTCAGGATTGCCGCCGGAACCTCGGACTGCTCGATGCCCCAGAGTTCTTTGGAGGTAGCGGCCCTGCGAATTTTGGCTGTCTTCGGGAGTTTGTGCGAACCGGGAATGACCCGCAAGGCCCCGCTGGTCGGGCCAACCGGGTCCAGGTAGAGGGCTATCTTGATATAGCCGTTATTCTCGTGCAGCCCGTCGCTGTGCCAGGAGGTGTCGCCCGTATAAAAATTGCCGTCGCTACCGAGATAGTTAAAGTCCGCACCGAGCAGCCCCTCCGCAATCATCTCGATAGCCGGGTGGTCGAGCAGGCTCGATAGATAGGCGTCCTGGTCAATAAACGGCACGATAACGCTCCGTTTGGTGGGGTCGTGTTGCAATTTGGCCGTCTCGAAGACGCCCTCGAACTTGCGGGTGATTTCCTCGATTTCCGGTTTGAGCAGGCCCGGAAAAGCCAGGTAGCCAAAAGTCTCAAAGAATTGGCGCTGGCCCTGGGAAAGAGTTAATTCAGCCACGGTCATCTTCCTCTATCGTCATAGGACTTTCGCTTGAAGCAAGCCTTTGAAGTTAATTTAAGGCTTTTCACGCACAAAGCGAAAGTCGCACTTTATTAAATTGCTAATGGGAGCAGGGGTTTATGTGTGGGAAACACGGCACAACCCTGTACCTTGTTAATTTCTGGTTTGTAAAAAAGGATATTTGCCGGGAAAAGCAGGTTTGCCGGTGATGCTAAAAACCAGCCTCATTATACAAAAAAGGCCGGTTTTTGCATACTGTATTTTGGGGCAATTCAGAATGTTAACCGTCTATTTATCTTTTTGACTATCAGGAGCCCTTTTCCGGTTGTATAATCTGGGGACGAAGACGCTTTTATATCGTTGCTTCAATAATTTTACGAGGTGGTAAATATGTCAGACGAAGTTAACGCGACCACGTTTCAACTGAAAAGCCCCGATGGCGTAGATGTTTTTGTAAGGAAGTGGGTTCCTACAGGGTCAGCACCCCAGGCCGTTGTCCTGGTCATTCACGGGGCCGCCGAGCATAGCGCCCGTTACGACCGCCTGGCCCGGATACTGGCCGGGCAGGGTTACGCGGTCTACGCCCCCGACCACCGGGGTCACGGCCAGACCGCTGCAAACCTCGAAAACGCCGGATGGGCCGGACCGGAAGGTTGGAGCGGCATCCTCAACGATATTCACCAACTGGCAGGACAGGCCACCAGCGAAAATCCCGGTCTGCCGGTCTTTATCCTGGGCCACAGCATGGGCTCCTTCCTCACCCAGAACTATATCGAGCTGTACGGCAACGAACTGGCCGGGGTTATCCTGACCGGCAGCACGGGTGCCCTGGCCGGGGCCGACCAGATGTTGCCTTTTTTGCAGGGAGCAGCCACGGCTGATGCTCGCCAACCTTCGGCAGCCTTTGCCCAGATGTTTGTCGGGTTTAATGCGCCTTTCACTCCAAAGACCGGTTTTGAGTGGTTGAGCCGGGATGAAGCCGAGGTCCAGAAGTATGTAGATGACCCATGGTCCGGTTTTGGTTTTTCGAACCAGCTTGTCTACGATATGTTTAACGGTATGCTCGAAATGTGGAAGCCGGAGAACGAGGCCCGTGTCCCCAAAGACTTGCCCATACTGATTGCTTCGGGCAGTCATGACCCGGTCGGTGGCGAGAACTCCGAAGGGGTTAAAGCCCTGGCTGACCGCTACCGGGCGCAGGGCATCAAGGATGTCGAACTGGTCCTTTACCCGGAGGCCCGCCACGAAATTCTGAACGAAACCAACCGGGACGAGGTTCACGGGCTTATTACCGGTTGGCTGGCAAAGCACCTGCCCGTTAAAGCCTGATACCACTAAAAGGTTATAACGTTAAGAGAAGCCTTTCCCGATTTTGCCGGGCAGAGGGCTTCTTTTATTTTTCTTATAACACTCTTTATAGAAGTAGCATCAGGAGAAATATTTGGCCCAACCTCCGTAAAAAGGGTGGTCGTTAGTGATGGGGAGCGCGACGTTCTGGCCCGTATACGCCGAGTGGTAGATGGCGGTCAGCAGTTCCAGCGAACTCCGCGCATCGTCGAGCGTTACCGGGAGAGCGGTCCCGTTGTTAAAGGCCACCGCGAAACGGTAAAATTGCCCGCCCTTACCTTCCGGCAAAGGTTCGAACTGGGCCAGGGCCGCATCAATTTGGGCTTGCGCCTCCGGGCTATCCCCTGTAAAAACCCAGGGATCGCCGCTATTGCTGTAGGGCCGGGTGTTGCTCTCGGCGGTTAAATTGCCAAAACAGAAGCGGTGCCGCGAGATTTGTTCCGCCGAACCTACCGTCGCCGAGAGCGAAGCCAGCGAACCATCGGCCATTTCCAGCGAGACCGAGGCGCAATCCTCGACCTCTACCGGGTTGACCCGCGTGTTCATCCGGGCAAAGACCGTTTTGACCGGGCCGAGGATATAGGTCAGCATGTCGTGGGTGTGGAGGGCGTGGCCGGTCAGGGTGCCGCCGATTTCGGTCTGCCACTTTCCGCGCCAGGGGACACTGTAATAGTCCGCCCGTCTGCGCCAGGCTGTTTCGACCGTGGACAGGTAGGCCGGCCCGGTCAGCCCCTGCTCTTTTAACAGCTTCAATTTTTGCAGGCCGTGGCCGAAGCGGTACTGGAAAATGGGCATCAATATTCGCCCGGCCTTTTCCTGGGCCAGCTTTAACTCGTCTAGCTCTTTCAAGGAGCCGACCAGCGGTTTTTCGCAGATGACATGTTTCCCGGCGGCCAGCCCTTCCAATACCTGGGCATAATGCAGGAAAGGCGGGGTCGCCAGGTCAATCACGTCCAGGTCGTCCCGGCGGCAAAGCTCGGCATAGTCCGTATAGACTCCCGTCACGCCGAACTCGCTCGCCACCGCCCGGGCTTTGTTGGCGTCGAGGTCGCACACGGCCACCACCTCGAACCACTCGGCCAGTCCGGTCAAAGCCTGGACGTGTTCGCGGCCCACGCCGCACCCCACCACCGCGATTCTTATTTTCTTCGGTTCACTCATTATGGTTGGTTTCCTGAGGTTTTATAGCCAGCGTTTGAACCAGGGAATGACATCCCGGCCATCGAAGCGGTGCGCCCCTTCGTAAACGCTGTGATAAACTTTCTCGCCGCTCCCGGCCCCGGTGAGGGCATACGCCTGCCGGGTAATGGCTAACTGCTCGGTTACGTTGGCAATTCCGCGCTCCCCGTTGAGGCCGTCCAGGGTGCCGCTTTCGATAAGCAGCGGGCGCGGGCAAATCAGCGCGCCGAGGTCGCCCATGTCGGCGGTCTGCCAGAGGCCGGGGACGTAATTGCAGCTACAGTTGTTGCTCAGCTTCAAGAGCGCGTCTTTATAACCGTAGAAATAGCCGCTTATCGCCGCCACCTTGACCCTGGTATCGAAAATGGTCAACCAGAGGGTTTGCAGACCTCCGCCCGAAAAGCCCAGGCAACCTAGCCGTTCCGGGTCGCATTCGGGCCGGGTGACCACAAAATCGACCAGCCGCAGCAAGTCCCAGGTGAACATGCCTGTCACGGTCTGGCCGAGCGGTTCGCCCATGTGGCTCAGGTAGTTGCAAGATTGTCCCAGGACAAGGTCACTCGTTTCTCCCTGGGAAAAGCTCTCCCGTCTTTCGCCAAACCCGCGCGCGTCGGGACAGACTGCGATAAACCCGGCTTTGACCAGTTGCACGCCAAAATCGTAGTTATAAAAATCGATTCTTTCGGCAATTGCGGGGTTCTCCCGCCGTCCCGCCACCGCCGCTTTGCCACCACCACCGTGACCGTGCAGGGCCAGCACCGTTGGACGCCGTTCGCCGGGTTTCAGGTCGGCGGGGGTCAGGATGTAGAAAGGCATTCGGACGCCCGGCTCGGTATCAATTTCGATGCGCTGGCTTTGATAACCTTCGAAATCTTCGGGCGGGTCGTAGCTGGGATTCGGCGGAGTTTTCTCAAAAGTATCCAGGCCGAGCAGCCCGGCCAGTTTCTCGCGCAACCGGGCCTGCCACCCCGCCAACTCGGCGGGTTTAAGGTCGGCTGGCAGTCCCATGGAGCGCCCGAAGCGTTCGAACCGTTCCACAAAATGAGTTTCAGCGGTGAAATACATTTTTTCCATTCCACGTTCTATATTGTTTTAACTGCCTGTTCCGGCAGTTTAATTTTCGGTTTTGTAACGCTGCCCTGCCGCCCGGTAAATCTCTCAGGGAACTTGCCTATCGCACGCCGGGTTGCCGGGACAATCCACGCCCATTTTGAACCGGCCCTTGAAACGGGGCCAGCTTTACAAATTGTACACCAAGCCGTCCCGGTTCGGAAACAACACAGCTATGCCCGGAAGTCGTTAAACGTTTGCCCAGGGGCGCGAAACTAGGTTGAACACGTGGAGGCACCCTTCTTTTAAATTTTACCTTCTCAAAAGGGAAAACAATTTTATAAAAAGGGCGGGTCCGTAGCCAGAGTATGGGTGTATAATGCAAAATCATTGACGCGGCTTATTGAGGACTTTTATCAGGGGACGGGTGTTATTAAATTATGACTTCTTTTGTGCTTGGTTTTCAGGAAATTGACAGGACAAAACTTTCTGAAGTTGGCGGAAAAGGCGCGAACCTGGGTGAACTTTCCCGGATTGAAGGTATCAGCGTGCCGGACGGTTTTTGTGTTTCTACGGAAGCCTTTAAAAGAGTCATCGGGGAAACCCCGTCAATTAACGAATTACTGGAGCAGTTAGCCCTTCTAAAGGTCACAGACCGGGAGAAAATCGCTGGACTCAGCCGGGAGATTCGCGCTCTCATCGAGGAGATAGCCATCCCCGAAGACATTGTAGAAGAAATCGCCCGCCACCTCTCCGGCCCCGGGGAGAATACTCCCTACGCCGTACGGTCCAGCGCCACCGCCGAGGATTTGCCCACGGCCTCCTTTGCCGGGCAGCAGGATACCTATTTGAACGTTACCGGCCAGGCGGCCATTCTGAAACATATCAGTAAGTGCTGGGCCTCGCTTTTTACCGAGCGGGCCGTAACTTACCGCCTTCAAAACGGCTTCGACCACCGCAAAGTCTACCTGGCGGTGGTTGTTCAAAAAATGGTCTTCCCACAGGTCTCAGGAATTTTGTTTACCGCCGACCCTATCACTTCTAACCGGAAAGTTGTGTCTATTGACGCCAGTTTTGGGCTGGGTGAAGCCCTGGTCTCCGGCCTGGTGAATGCGGATGTCTATAAAGTGCGTGATGGCAAGGTTATCTCTAAAAAAATCTCTACCAAGAAACTGGCTATTTATGCCCTGAAAGAAGGCGGCACCCAGGAACAGGCGGTTGAACCAGGACAGCAGGACCGGCCAGCCCTGACAGACAGGCAGATTTTGCAGCTTGCGGGCCTGGGCCGAAAAATCGAAGCACATTTCGGTCGCCCCCAGGACATCGAATGGTGCCTGGTTGACGGGACCTTTTTTATTGTCCAGAGCCGCCCAATCACCACTCTTTTCCCACTCCCGGAAGCGACTGACCGGGAAAACCGGGTCTATGTCTCGGTCGGGCATGGACAAATGATGACCGACCCAATCAAACCCCTGGGGCTATCCTTTTTCCTGGCAACGACCCGCGCCCCCATGCGTAAGGCGGGAGGCTGGTTATTCGTGGATATTACCCGCCAACTGGCCGCGCCTTCCAGCCGGAAAGATATTATCGAGGTCATGGGCCAGGGTGACCCACTCATAAGGGACGCCCTCCTGACCGTCGTAAAACGCAAGGATTTTATAAAATTTGTCCCGGATGCCGAGGGCGCAAAGACCCGCAGCCGCCACAACGTCAATAAGGTGTTGTCCTGGGACTACCTGGCCCAATTTGAAAATAACCCGGCTATCGTGCCCGATTTAATTAAGCAGACCCAAACCTCAATAGAGGAGTTAAGGCGAAACATCCAGACTAAATCGGGTGCGGAGTTACTAGATTTTATCCGAGAAGATATTCAGCAGTTGCAAAAAATTCTGTTTAACCCCCAGAGTTCTGCAGTCATTATGGCCGGTCTGTATGCCCTGGCCTGGCTCAACAAAAGGCTACTGAAGTGGTTGGGGGAGAAGAACGTCGCGGGTACCCTTTCTCAGTCGGCACCCGACAATATTACCTCGGAAATGGGCCTGGAACTGCTGGATGTCGCGGATGTTATCCGGCCTTACCCGGCAGTAATTGAGTATTTGCAGCAGGTAAAAGAGAGTAACGTCACCTTTTTGGATGAGCTGGCTAAGTTTGAGGGTGGCAAGGAAGCCCAGGCTGCTATCCAGGCTTTTCTTGACAAATACGGGATGCGCTGCGCCGGGGAAATAGATATAACCAGGCCCCGGTGGAGTGAAAAACCAACCATCCTGGTCCCTGTGATTCTCGGTAACATCAAGAACTTTGCGCCCGGTGAAAGCCGGCGAAAATTTGAGCAAGGGCGGCAGGAGGCTTTTTATAAAGAGCAAGAGTTGATAGGCCGGTTGGAGCAATTACCGGCTGGCAAACGAAAAGCCAACGAGACCAGGCGCATGACCAGCCTGCTTCGGAGCTTAATCGGCTACCGGGAATATCCGAAATACGGCATGGTTAGCCGCTACTTCATCTATAAGCAAGCCTTGCTCAAAGAAGCCGGGCAACTCGTCCGGGCCAACCTTATCCAGGAAAAAGAAGATATTTACTATCTCACTTTTGAGGAACTCCGCGAGGTCGTAAGCACCCAAAAACTGGATTACCGTCTTATCACCGGCCGCAAAGAGGACTACAAAATATATGAAAAACTGACTCCCTCGCGGGTTATGACCTCGGACGGTGAAAGGGTAGCGGGCGCATACAAACGCGAAAATCTGCCAGCCGGGGCAATTGTAGGTATGCCCGTTTCTGCGGGGCTGGTAGAGGGGCGCGCGCGGGTCATCTTAAACATGGAAGACGCGGACCTGGAAGAAGATGATATTCTTGTTACCTCCTTTACCGACCCTAGCTGGACGCCCCTGTTTGTCTCTATAAAAGGGCTGGTCACCGAGGTTGGCGGCCTCATGACCCATGGGGCGGTTATCGCTCGCGAGTATGGTTTACCGGCGGTTGTCGGGGTAGAAAACGCTACCAGGGTCATCAAAGATGGGCAACGTATCCGGGTGCATGGGACGGAAGGGTATATAGAAATACTTGATTAGCCCTGGCAAATGGGATAAAAGCGGGCTATTTATACGCCACCGTCACGGCGCATAAGCCTTCCTTTTCGACAGAACTGGTAATTCTGGAAAATCCGGCATCCTTTACCCAGCCTTCAATCTTTTCCAGGGGACGGCAATTTAAAAGGAAGGGTCCTCCCGAATAGCTGGTCATGACGTTGACCACGAAATCGAGTTGAGGGTGCTGTAACTGGGTAGTGAGGATGATTATCCCGCCGGGAGCCAGGAAATCGTAAAAGGTCTGGAGCGATTTTTTGACGGTGGAATCATCGGGAATCTGCTCATAAAGACCCGAAACCACCAGGCTATTGGGGGGACCTCCCAATAAAGTGGTGGTCGGGGCCGGGTTAAAAGCGTCGCCCACTTCAAAATGAATATTGTCCAGGCCGCTCTCGGCTGCTTCGCGCCTGCCCTGGTTTAAGCCTTCCTCTTTCAGGTCGCGACAAAGCACCCGAATATTAGCCGGGTCTTCTTTTAATAGCTCTTGCAGGTAGCGCCCCGGTCCCGCCGCCGGGTCCAGCAGGCGAATCGCCTCCTCTTCGGCCCGAAACTTCTTTAGTTCAGTCCGCAAGACGGCTTGGAGCAGGTCGCGGCGGTTACGGATAGCCCGCCAGCCCACCGCATTAAGGTAGGTCTTATCAAGAAGTTTGCCTATCCCCAGGCGGCCCTGCGGTTTATTAAGATAGACATAATCGAGCATCGTCCCGCTGTTGAAGCCGTATTTGTAGCCCAGTCTTACCCCGTTTGAGCTTTTACCCACGGTCTGCATGAAGGTTTTTACCATTTTCCAGCGGATTTTCCCCACTATTCCCGGTTTGGCCGGCTCTAACTTGGGTGCTTTCATAGTGAATCTCTAATTTATATTTTAAACTCAATAAATCCAAATCCAAAATTTAACTGGCAGTATACTCGGCCTGGTGCTGGTGCCGGTATTGCTCCAACTCGCGTATACGTCTGGTGAGAATGGGCACCAGGGCCACCCCGATAGAGGGTTCGCGGCGCATTGCGTCCAGGAAGACCCACCGCCCTAACTCGACCACCCTGGTTTCAGACAGGGCCGTAATGGTGGCGCTGCGCGGGAACCCGTCAATCAGGGCCATCTCTCCGAAGAAATCGCCCTGGGAAAGGGTCGTTATTTTTATTTCCGAGGCGGTGGGGTTGGGTTTGACGGTGACCTCGACCGTACCGTCCAGGATGACGAACAGACCAGCCCCCGGCTCGCCCTGTTGAATAATTTTCTTGCCTTTACCAAAATTTTTGATAGTGGCAAGCCTGGCAAGCATCTGCAACTGCTCGGTGCTAAGTGCTCCCAGCAAGGGAACCTGCTTCAAACTCTCTGCAAGGTTATCCATGGTGGCTCCTTCTTAAAGAAATTTTGTTATTTTATATCAGGTTTGCACAGTTTTCCTGAATGTTAAATCGGTAAAAAGGCTTCCTGCCAGGTGCCGATAGAGCGGTATTTGCGGTACCGTTGTTCCACCAGTTTGGCCGGACCAACCGGTCCATCCTTGAAGATACCATCCAACTCCGCCAGGTCTTCCAGCAGCTTTTCTTTTAAAGCCTCTAGCATCCCGGAGCGGTCGGTGTGGTTGCCGCCGGGCGGTTCCGGCACTACCGCGTCCACAAGTCCCAGTTCCAGCAGTTCCGGGGCGGTGATTTTAAGGGAAACGGCGGCTTCCGGGGCTAACGAGGATGACCGCCACAGGATAGAGGCGGCGGCTTCGGGGCTGGCAACCGAATAAATCGAATTTTCAAGCATTATTACCCGGTCGGCCTGCCCGATTGCCAGGGCACCCCCGCTGCCCCCTTCCCCGATGATTACGGCAATAAAGGGTGTCGCCAACTCCGCCATAACCAGCAGGTTTTCGGCGATAGCCTGGGCCACACTGCGCTCCTCGCTTTCGAGACCGGGGAAAGCCCCCGGCGTATCAATAAAGGTCAGGACCGGGAGTCCTAATTTCTCGGCCAGCCTGAAAAGCCGCAGGGCTTTCCGGTAGCCTTCGGGCCGGGGCATCCCAAAGTTCCGGTATAGATTTTCTTTGGTGTCGGTACCTTTCTGGTGGCCGATGGCAACCACCGGGCGGCCCTCGAACAGGGCCAGCCCACCGATTATGGCGGCATCATCGCTGAAACGGCGGTCCCCGCGCAGTTCGAAAAAGTGGCTGAACAGCCCCTGGAAATATTCCTGGGTGTGCAGCCTCTTAGGATGCCGCGCCAGTTTGACCCTTTCCCAGGCCATGTCCTGGGCCGAAAGCTGGCCTTGCGACAATCCCCCTGCTTCAACCTCACCTTTAACCGTATAGCCATCTTTAGTAGCGGTTTCCCGGATTTCCCCGGACATAACGGCGGCTCCGGTGTTCTCTTCTGGGGCTGTTTCAGGCTGATTGCCTTCGGCTCCCTCACCCAACGATTGCCCTGCCCCCTGGCCCAAAATTCCCAGCAGTTTGCTCAGGACATCGGGCAGATTCTTACGCTCAACCACCGCATCTATCATCCCGTGTTCAAGCAAAAACTCCGCCGTTTGAAACCCTTCCGGCAGATTTTCCCGGATGGTCTGTTGAATTACCCTGGGCCCGGCAAACCCGACCATGGCCCCCGGCTCGGCCAGAATTACGTCCGCCACCATCGGGTAACTGGCGGTCACGCCCCCGTAACAGGGGTCGGCCAGTAGAGCGATATGGGGCAGGCGGGCTTTACCCAGCCGGGCCAGGGCCGCCGTCGTTTTGGACATTTGCATCAGCGAAAAAAGCCCTTCGTGCATCCGGGCGCCCCCGCTGCTGGAAATTGTCAAAAGAGGGAGGTTCTTTTCAATGGCCGTTTCGACCAGCCGGACAAACTTCTCGCCAAAGACGCTGCCCATACTCGCCCCCATAAAGGCGAAGTCGGCCACCGCCACGGCTAAAGGTTGGCCTTTGAGGGTAGCGGTCCCGGTCACCAGGGCGTCCCCCATGGAAGTGCGGTACTGGGTATCCCTGATTTTATTGATATAGGTATCGGTCGAGGTTTGAAAGTTGAGGCGGTCCCCGGCTTCCAGCCAGAGGTCTTGCTCGAAAAATGAGCCCAGGTCCAGCAGGTAAAGGATGCGCTCGAACCAGCGCAGCCGCCCGTGATAATTACAGGCCGGGCAAACCCGTAAATTTTGCTCGAATTGTTTGATATAGGTCAGGGTCTTGCATTTTGAACAGGAAAACCATATATCAACCGACAAAGGATTGGCGGCCAGGGCATTTACCCTGGGCATCGTCTTGGTTTGAAAAAAGGGGGAAGGATTAGGCCCCCGGTGGGGGTCCGGTTTGAGGCTGGGTAAAATAATATTGGTACCGTCTAAGGCTTCTACATCTTCTTGCATTGTCACACCAACTTCTTTAATAAACCACTAAATATCACTGTATTTCTAACACTAACCAATAATGAATACATTTCTAACTGGCCTATTTACCAGAAATTCGGGAGGTCGTTAAAAGAGTCCCACTCCTTCATGCTAATAAGCTGTGATTCAAGTTGAGCCAGGTCCGACGCCGGACGGTCAACAATTTCAACGGTGCAGCGGGCAGCACTGACCAGAATCCCCTTCTCATCAATGATATTGACATCCCAGACCATGCTGGTACGCCCCTGGTGGATCGGCCTGCCAATCCCGGTCATCACGCCGTCCTTGCGGGAGCGAAAATGGTTGGCCGTTATCGACAGGCCGAAGCACATCTGGCGGCTGGTATCTATATTGATAGCCGTCCCCAGGGTCGCCAGGGATTCCATCAGCGTTAGCATGGCCCCACCGTGTAAAAAGCCGCTCTGCTGCGTGGTCCGGGGCGAGACGGGCATGGTGGCGGTTACCTCGTCCTGGCTGATGCCGGTAATGGTTATATCCAGGCTTTCCCAGATTGTCCCGGCTTTCATGTACCCGTTTAAGGCTTCTAAGAGTTTTTCGTCTTCCAACTGGTTCACCTCACAACAAAACGGTCGAATAAAAACGGGCTAACTGGTTTCGGATAACCTTTTAAGGTTGGCAACCTGGTTCGTGATGACCTTTTCGTTGGTCTTTTCGACGCTGGGCCGGAGTAAGGGGTTGTTAAGCAATTTCGGGATGGTGTAATCGAGTTCAACTTCTACCAGGGTAGTTTCGCCCTGACTTTGCAAATGCCAGCTCCACCGGGAAGGCAAATCGCCGGTAGTTTCGTAAATGGCGACAAAAGGTCGCTCCACCACCAGCATCCTGGTAGTACCTTTGAACTTTAACCCGCTCATTTTGTATTCCCAGGAATTGTCAAAACCGCCGATGGTCGAGGGAGTGTAAGAAGTTAAAACAAGGTCGGGATTTAATTCGTGGGCGAGTTTGGGGTCGGCCAGAATCTCAAAAACGCGCTCGGCGGGCGCCGTGACGGCGGTCGACTTTTTTATTACCGGCATAAAAATCTCCTTTTGGTTAATTAAAATCGGTCTGGGATGGTTGCCTGACCGGAAAGGCGGTTGAAGTCGGGGGTCCGCCTGACTTCGGCAATACTCTGGGTATCGCAATAAATCTCCAGGTAGCGGACCTTGCCCCAGCGCAGGTGAAAAATATGCACGCCCTGGTTGGTGTAAGGCAGCCCATTTTTACGGGTGGCCTGGCATTTCCACTTCACACAGACCCTGGTATTGTGCGGCCACCCGCTCACGACAAGGTCTTCGACCTCGAATTTCAGGGCAGGGTAAATTTCGAAAATCCGGCGGTAGAGGTTTATGGTGCCTTCAAGGTTAAAGCGCGGCCCTTTATGGCCGGGCAGGCCGGGGAAAAACAGTTCGAACTCCGCCGGGAAGCCTTGCACCATCGGTTCAAACTGCTCCCGGTTTAACCTTGCCATTCCTTTGCGCAAACGGCTCCGTACTATCGCGTGGTACATACCTGTTTCTACCTCCCTGGCCGGCTAAATAACGGTCTTTTCTCCGATTTTTGCGAGGATAGCGCGGGCTACCCTGACCCCACCGGGGTCATTATCTTTGCTCAGCGTAATAAATTGGTTCAGGTCATCGGCGGCGTTGCCCAGTTGAAGTTGCTGGCGATAGGCTTCCGCCCGGTTTAAGTAGGCTTCGGGTATATTCGGGTTAAGCCGGATGGCCTGCGAAAAATTCTGGATGGCCTGGTTGTAGTCCCTTAGCTGGTAGAAAAGTTTTCCCCGGTTAAGCCAGACAGCCGGGTCGTTTTTATCAATATCCAGCGCCCGGTTATAGTCTTTAAGAGCTTTCTCCACTTCGCCCAGCGTCTTAAAACACTCGGCCCGGTTGAGATAGCCTCTTAGCTGGTGCGGGTTCAGTTCCAGGGCTTGCCGGTAGACTTCAATGGCCTGGTAGAAGTCTCTTTCATTTTGTAACTGCTGGCCGCGCTTGAATAAAAAGTCAGCCTGCCCGTCCTGGTCAGGTTTAGCATTAGGGCCGGGGTTGGGAAAAACCGGGGGCGCTGCCGGGCGGGAAATGAAATTAAACTGGCCGGTCACATTCTTAAAGCTGCCGGTAATATTGTGGAACCCGGTCAGGGTATGGGAATGAAACTCCAGTTCCTCGCGGGCTTCCACCGCTGCCAGGATGCGTTCGGCCCGGCGCACGCGAGGGGCATCGAACCGGCTCTGCGCCAGTTGATGGGCCTGCCAGGCAAAACTTTTAGCCTGTTTGAGCTCTTGCAGTTTGAGGCTGAATTCAACCAGGTTGGTCAGGAAGGTAAATTCGGCGGCGGCTTGCCCGGTCCGGCGGCTTAACTGGACCCCTACCAGCGATACGGCCAGCCCCTTCTCGGAAGCATGGACTTCCAGGTAGAGGTTGGATAGCTGGGTTAAAATAATTACCTGGTTTTGTTCGTCAAAACCGGTCTCCCGCATTAGTTTCAGGCTTTGCTCGTAGTAATCAATGGCCTCGTTATCCTGGCCCATGCTTTTGCTTAACTCGGCCAACCGGGTAAGCTGGTTAATCCTGACCGCAGGGAGGCCCGCCGGGCCGGCTGGATTGACCAACTCTTTTTTAATCAGGTCGAGCAGTTCGGCTTTTCGCAAGTCGTCCGGCAGCTTCGAGAAGCTCTGGGCCGGGACTAATTCGGGGTCAGGTATCCGACCGGCGGGCGAGGGTTGGGCCGGGGTGTTAGTAAACCCAGGCAGCGGCGGACGGACTTCGGAAGTCCTCGGCTGCGGTTGGGGCGGTTGCTTCGGTTGGATGTGCGCCATTGGCTGGAACTGCGGCTGGGGTTGTGACGGTAATTGGAACTGAGGTTGCGGCTGAGCCTGAGGCTGAGGCCGGACCTGCACCTGGGGTTGGGGCTGAGATGGCGGATTAAACTGGGCCGGGGCCGGACTTTGCACCTGATACTGTGGCAACGGTAGCGACGGCGTAAACGAGGGTCGCGGCGAACCGTTCGAAGTGGCACTCAACACCGGGGCGGGCAGCGGGATAGTCCCTTCCTCTAATTCCGGCTCAAACTCCGGCTCTTTTTCGGCCAGCCCGAGTTTGTGATGGAGTTTCACCAGGAAGCCAGGAGCCCACCAGTTATATTTACCCATGAGCCGCATCGAGGCGGGCAGCAAGAGGGTGCGGACCACCGTCGCGTCAACCAGGATAGCCACCGCCAGGCCCAGGCCGATTTGTTTGATAAAGAGAACTTCCCCGGTTACAAAGCTGCCGATGACCACTACCAGCAGGAGCGCCGCGCTGGTTATGATACCCCCGGTCTTCTGGACCCCCAGGGCGACCGAGGAGCGCAGGTCGTTGGTCCGGTCGTAATGCTCTTTTATCCGCGATAAAAGGAAGACCTCGTAGTCGAGGGAAAGGCCAAAGGCCCCTGCGAAGATGAGGACGGGCTGGGTGCTGTCAATCGTCCCGGTTTTGGTAAAGCCGAGCCAATCGGCAAAGTTACCGTCCTGGAAGACCCAGACCAGGGTACCAAAACAGGCCGATAATGAAAGAATATTGAGGATGACCGCCTTTAAGGGGACGACCAGGCTGCCCAGCATCAGATAGAGCAGGACGAACAGGACCAGCACAATCAGGCCAAAGGCCAGGGGCAGGCTGCGCGCCAGACTGCTTAACAGGTCAACCAGCGAGGCTGTTTCCCCGCCCACCGTCAGGATAAGCTGGCCGGGTGGGGTGATTTGCCGGATGGTGCGGACCAGGTCCTGGGTGCTACCGGCAAACTTGTTATCCTTGAAGATGACATTTATCAGAGTGAAATTGCCGTTCGAAAAGCGCTGGGCCAGTTGAGCCGCCTGGGGATTCTGGGCCCGGTTAGCCTCGGAATAAAAGGCCGCATACCCGGCTTTGTCAAGGTTCGGGTCAGCGGTTACCAGGCTGTCAACCCGTACCACTCCCGGTAAGGACTGCAACTTGCGGGTCAGGTCGAACAGGCTCCCCAGGGTGGTCGGGTCCAGGGCCGGGTTTATTGAAAAGGCCGTAATCTCGATGGGCGAGGTTTCATTCGGTGGGAACTGACTATCCAGCACGTCGTTGACCTGGCGGCTGGCGTGGTTGTCGGGGAGGGTGCGGGCATCAAAGGTTGAAAAGTCGATCCTCAAAAAAGGGCTGCCGATAGCCAGTAACGGCACCAGGGTAAGGACCAGCACCAGGATGGGACGGCGCATTACAAACTGGCTGGTCCGGTACCAGTAACCGGTGTTGACCAGCTCACGCCCTACCGCCGGTTGTTTTTCCTTGCGCCGCTTTGGTAGCAGCGAGTTGAGCGAGAGAAAGTTTACTTTCTCACCGAGCAGGGCCAGGATAGCCGGGAGAATGGTCAGCGAAGCCAGCATTGCCACCAGGACCGCCGCCGCGCCGCCGTACCCCATGCTTTTGAGGAATTGCGGTTCAAAGACCAGCAGGCTCAACAGGCTGATAATAACGGTCAGCCCGCTAAAGAAAACGGTGTGCCCTGCCGTTTGCATGGTCCTGACCAGGGCAGGCAAAACTCTCCCCTGGTGGATTTTTAGTTCCTCTCGGAAGCGGCTTATCACAAACAGGCTGTAGTCAATCGAAAGCCCCAGGCCGAGCATTGTAATGATATTCAGGGCAAAAATGGATACATCGGTGAAGGTGCTGGCAATCCGCAAAATCAGGTAAGCGCCCAGGATAGCCGTACCACCCAGCAGCAGAGGTAGAAAAGCCGCCACCACACTGCGGAAGATTAAAAACAACAGGATACCAACGATAGGAAAGGTAAAGAGTTCGGCCCGGAGTAAATCAACCTCGGATTGTTTTACAATCTCGAAATTAACCACGGGGCGGCCCCCTACCCGGACCTGTAGCAAAGGGGTATCGGTGAACAAAGGGTGCAGCCGTTCGACAGTCTTGAACTGGGCGTCGTCGTTACCCGGCAACCCGACCACGGCATAGGTGCTTTTTTTGTCATTCGAGACAAACTGGGCCAGGCCGCTATTGTAAAAGGTAATCTCGCTACCGACCCCGCTACCTTTAAAACGCGCCAGGACCGCCTCCACGTCCTGTTTATATTCGGGCCGGTCGACCGTCAGGCCCGTTTTTGAGGTAAAAAGCACCACCATCAAGCCCTGTTCCCGGCCAAGCTGGCTCTCGGCAATCTCGGCAGCTAAATTCGAGTCGGAGGTGTCGTCAATAAAGCCCCCGATTTTGAGGTTATCGGAAAGTTTGTAGCTGGCGGCGGCGCTCAGGATTACAAAAACAAGACCGCCTATAACAATCAACCAGGGATGGCGGAAAGTAAATTTACCAAGTGATACAAACACGCGACTGCTCCTTTTTGCCGCAACTTTAATCCCTTAAATCTCACATCACCTGACCGGGTGACTATCCACGGTTTACTGCCAGCTTAAATTCTCCAGGACCATTTCTTTTTGGCCCGTTTCGCTGTAAAAAGCCCACTCTGTCCCCCCGGTAACTCCCTCTAAGTAACCCGGCGACCGGAAATCAGCCGGGTAAACCGCCAGTCGGCCCACCTTTAATTGGGTCGGGTTCTTCTGGCTGGAAAAATGGAAAGAAGTGCGCCAGATGTTTTCAAGGGCCGCGCCGGGCAACCGCAGGGTGGGCAAAAATGGTAGGGTCCAGAGGTCCGCCTCAAAACAGGGCTGGACCGGGCCGGAAAAAGTCCTCTCGGCGTTACCCTGGAAAGAAGCCAGCTTGAAAATGTGCCCGTGCCAGCGGAGCAGCGAACTATCTTCAAATTCGACTTTTTCGCTATTCTTCGTCTGTCCGTTTAACCTGCCGGGCGCTTGTGAGAGGTTAACGCCAGGTTTAGAAGGCTCCTGGCGGCTGAAAACCACTTTTAGCCGGGCCAGATTTTGGGTTGTTTCCGGCTGATTCGGGTCGCTGCTGACTGCCAGTTCCAGGGCGACGACCCAGTTCCCCTGCTGCCAGGAGCCGTGGGCCTCTTTTACCAGGGCAAACGCCTCTTTCCCGCTGGTAGCCAGGCGGTCCAGGTCGATTTCAAAATCTTCGAGGGCGGCCAGCGTCAGTTTAGGCCAGCCTTCCGGGGCCAGCCATTCGGCCAGGGCTACCGCGTATTCGAGGACCAGGCTTGCCGTTAGGGCCGGGCGACCCCCTAAGCTAAAGTCGGCCATGGCCGGGGTCAGGCCCGGCTCGATACGGCTTACTGCTTTGACCGAATTAAAGATGTGAAAATCCAAAATTTCGCCGGTAAAGAACAGGGGAGAATACAACTTCTCGGCCTGGGGCACCTCGGAGAATAAAGGGAAGCCGTACAGGTGGGCGGGCGTGACGGCGCTTCCGACTGGGCCGTTAAAGCAAACTTCCCCGAACCCCTGGCTGAGCAGCTCGGCCTGCCAGTGGTAAAGACCTTCCTCGACATCTATCGCGGCCATGTATTTGAGGGTCGCCTCGAAATTGGCAATCATGCCAAGACGGTCCCAGGTCGGCCAGGAGAGAGATTTCAAGGGGTAGTTCACCTGCGAGGCCGCCCATAACCCCAGGCGGGCCAGCCCTTCGTTACCGGAGGCGTAGTCGAGTTGGCCAACCATCCCACCCCAGCGCCCGGTCAAAGAACCGACGCAATTGAAGAATTTCAAAGGGTGGTCTTTTAAGGCTTCAAACAGGTTCATGAATCCGGTTACCTTGGTGCCGATAGTCTGGACAAAATTGTCTGGGGTCTTGGAGGGCAACCTCACCGGGGTATCGACCCCGGCGTTGTGAATAACCCCGCTTAACCCACTGCCAAGCTCGGCCAGCAAACGCTGCAACTGTTCCGGCGAGGTGAAATCGCAGACCCGGTATTCCACCGGCAGACCTTTTTGCTTTAACGCCTGCAAATTGTCGTAGAGCTCTTTTTGGCGTTTAAGTTCCTCGATTCCCCGCCTGACTTCGCCCACCTTTTTTCCCGGCGGGATGGTCTTATACAACTGCTGGGTATAAGCCTTAAAGGAGGCGGGGTCCATTTCCAGCCAGGGGGCCGGGCCGGGCGCGGACTGGCGTCCGGTAACTATAACCCGGCAGCCGTAATTTTGGGCCAGGGCTTCCGCCAGGGCATAACCGATGCCCCGCCCACCGCCTGAGATAAGAACTGTATCGCGCGTGGTTAGCTCGATAACCGGGGGTCGCGCCGCCTGGTTGTGGCAGGCCAGGCCGTAACGCTGGCCGTCTTTGTAACCGATTTCGAACAGGCCCCAGCGGTAGATTTCACGGGCGACAATCTCGCCTATATTCCGAAAATCTCCCGTGGCGAAATCGAGGATTTTGAGGTTGCAGTTGGGTATCTCGCGGGGCAAGGTCTTGGCTAACCCGGCCCAGATGCCCCCAAAAGGCTGGGCAAATTCTCCGCTGGCGGTCTCAAAACCCATGGTCCCGCCCAGGCGCGTCACCGGCATGTAAAAGACCCTGGTCGCGTCGGTAGTGGTGGCCCATTCTTCGTAATAAAGTTTTAGCAGCACGACCGTCAGCCGCAGGGCTGTCTGCCAGCTTGCGGGATAGGTCGGCTCGGCGGCCTCGCATACATTCAGGTCTATCAGGCCGTCTACCGTTCCGGTCAGTTTTTTGAGGGCTACCGCTTCGGCCTCAAGGTTCCGGGTGGGATGAAAGTGGTAAACTTTCGCTCCACCTTTGGTTAAGGCCCCGGACAGGCGAGCGGCGGTGTCGCTCGAACCTCCGGCAATCACAATCTTTTTCCCGGCCAGGCGCGGCGAATAACCCGCAGGAGCCGGGTCAAGCTGGAAAGGTTGCCAGATGGCCCGTTCCACCGGAATCACCGACCCATCCTCAGGGTAAGTTATTACCGGCCTGGTCAGTTCCTTTAACTGTGTCATAGCTGTAGCCCGTTCCTTCTACCGGGTTGCCCGAAAACTCTCCAATTAGCAGCACTTTAATAACCCTGGTCCATCCCAATCAAGGAGACCCTATTTTTTATGCAGAGTCATTTTGATGCCGTCTTTTGGGTGCAGCGTGTTAAGGGTGCTGAATTCGACCGGGTGGCCCGGTTGTAGGTGCAGGTGGAACTGCTGGACCACCATCGCGATAACCACCTGCATTTGCATCAAGGCGTACCGGCTGCCGATACACTGGCGCTGCCCACCCCCAAAGGGATAGAAAGCGAACCGGGAGCGGAGGGCCGTATTTTCCGGGTTAAACCGCTCCGGGTCGAAGGCTTCCGGGTTTTCCCAGACCGCCGGGCTGTGGTGGGTTACGTAAGGCGATAAAAGAACCATCGAACCGGCGGGAACCCGGTATTCCCCCAGCATATCCTCGTTGATGGCGTCCCTTGGATAAGCCCAGATGGGCGGGTAAAGCCGCAAGGATTCGTTGACAACCATCTGCAAATAGGGCAGGTTGGGCAGGTCTTCCACCCTGGGGGCACGCCCACCCAGCACCTTTTCCAGTTCGTCTTCCAGTCGCCGCCGCACGTCCGGGTGCTGGGAGAGGGCATATAAAGCCCAGGCCGCCCCGCTCCCAACCGTTTCGTAACCCGCCAGAATCAGGGTCCGAATTTCGTCATAGACCTGGTAATCGGTCAGTGGCTCGCCGGTCTGTTTATCCCTGGCGTTAAGGAGAAGGGCGATGTAATCGTCATCAGGCGCGTTTTCGCGGCGGTGCTCCTGGATCATCCCGTAGCACCATTTTCGCAAAGCGGCCTGGACTTGTTGCGAGGAACGCGTCGAGGGTAGTGGTACGTTTTTGGGAATCAGGTCCACCAGCGGCGCGAACCACATGTGGCGGGTGGTTTTCTCCACCACCGCCTTCAGGTAAGGCCGTAACTCCTTGTAGGCAGGGTCGGCTATGTCGGTGCTGAGAAAAGACTTGAGAAGAATCCGCAAACTGAGTCGCAGCATCTCCTCCTCAAGGTCAATCGACTGTTTATCCCGCTCTTTAAGGTGCCAGCGGTCCAGTAAATCCGAAGTACAGCCCGCCATGGTCTCAATCAGGGTGTTCAGGTGTTCCATGTGGAATTGGGGCTGGGTAACCCGGCGGTGGTAGAGCCAGGTCTCTCCTTCCAGGGTCAGCAACCCGACCCCGAAGAAAATTTTGAATCGCTCGTAAATCCGGCCCCGGCAGTAGTTCTGGATGTTGTCCTGCAAGACCCGTTTGACCAGTTCGGGCTCGATAACCAGGTAGGAGTCGAAAGGGCCAAACTTCAACCGCACGACATCGGGGGACATTGCCGCCGACCGTACCAGCAAGCGGGTCGGGTTCAGCATGAATTCGGGTAGAACCCCCATAAAAGGGAGTCCGTCGGGGCCGGGGGCAAGCCGGGCTTTCGCCGGCTTGCTCGTAGCGGCAGCGTTTTCTCTGGTAAGTGGGCTCGACATTCTTTTAGCTCCTGGAAGCGGTACTGGTGCGTTGCATTTCGTCAATCTTCTCGCGGGTGACAAATTCCCCGGTGTGGCGGTGGACGTAGCCCATAATCACCCCGGTCATGTCTTTGAGTTGCAGAATAATCTTGCCGTCGGGGCGGACCGCCACGCAGCGGTTACCGCCGCGCTCCCGCCCGAAGTCAAGCTCGCGAGGCGTCGCGTACATATCAATCCGCTCGTATTTTTGGGAAAGCTGGCAATCGTTGACCGCCTCGTAAATGTCAATCCGGCGAATGGAGGCCGGGGCCACCAATGGGATGTAATCTTCCAGGACGAAATTCAAGACCTGGACGCGGGCCAGACCATCCAGCAAGATACTGGGCAGGCGGAACTGCGAGAAGGTCGGGTCGTCCGGGGCAACCCGGAGTTTGTAGGTCGCCCGTTTCCCCAGCGGGTTGAGCCGGGTGTCGGTGGTCGAGACAAACATATCGGTCAGCAGCACCGGGGCCGCCGGGAAGTGATAGGGGTCGGGGACAGGCTGTTCGTTGGCCGGGCTCCAGGCTTCCCAGGAGGGCGCTTCCGGTACTTCCCGGCTCATCACCACCTTTATTTCAAAGTGGAGTTTATCCCTGGTCAGGACAATCCCTTTTGGCCCGATGACATCGGTCATCACCTTCACCTGGACCAGGGCGCGGTCAGCCGAGCGTTCGATTAACCGGGCCTGGATTTTCTTCACACCGGGTTTGGTCTTGTCATAGACCCGCAAGAAGTGATGGAAGACCGCGTCTTCCAGGGCAATTACCTTCAGGTCCGGCACAAGCTGGCTGGCGACCTCGGTGGCAATCTCCGGTACGAAAGTGCCGGGGAGAGTGGCATAGCCGTTCACAACGTGGTGGTCGAGGTAGCTATCTTTATCCAGGTCAAAGACCCGCTCGAAGGTAACTTCTTCCGCTGTACGTGAGAGTTCGCGCCCCAGGTAGAAACCCGGCCCGGTCGAACTTGCGGCGGTCGCCGGGAGTTTGCCCTGCTCCTGCCAGGTCTGGCGCGCCTCGAAGAAATCGGGGCGAATATCGGTGATAAGCTTGCGCTCGGAAATCCCCAGGTGCGTCACAAACCCTTCCCGGCCCGGCAGGTGCAACTCTCGCATGAAGTGGTGGATACCCTCCTCGGTCGCCATCCCGGTATAAAGCTTTTGCTTTTCCAGGTATTCTTTGGTCATCGGGGTAGCGCCCAGGCCCACGTCAGCCCACAGGCCCCACCCGATGGAGAATTCGTCCGTCCCGGTCTGGCTGCGGCTGTATACAGCGGCGCTCGATAAGAAGTCGTTCCCGGCAGAATAATCGGTCTCGCCCAGTTGTCCGGTCAGGCCGATAAACGAGTTGAAGTTACACCACATACGGGGCGGATTCTGGCGGGTGGCATATTTCAGGTTCTGGTAGCCTTTAATCTTGATGTCGCGGACTGCCCGGAAGTCTCCCAGGCTCTTTAGCGGGATAGAGGCCGAACGGCTCAGTCCGGCGGCGTTAATCAGAAGGTCAATCCAGCCGTGGGTTTTGATGATTTTGTTAAGGGTCCGGCTTAACTCGGCCCGGTCCAGGACATCACAGGCCAGGTAGTGGACCCGCTCTTTGCCGCAGAACTGCTCCATCAACCGCAAATTCCGGTAAGTGGCCCGCGCGTCAATCAGGCGGTCGTAAGCCTTGCTCAACTGGCCGAGCGTTTTCTCCGGGTGCGCCAGTTTTTCGCGGCGCAGGTATTCAGGACGCTTCCGGGCAAATTCCTCGTCCGTCCCTTCGAAGGTCTCCGGTGGGTAATTTTCCAGCCGGTTGCTCCCCAGGAGATAGAGATGCGGCTTGAAATTGGCCGCCAGGGCCTTGACCAGTTCGGCGGTAATACCGCGCGCCCCGGCGGTTGCTACCACCACCGAATTGTGGTCGAGCACCGCCGCCGGGTTGTCCCTCAACGTGCCCCGGTTTTCGTCCAGGAAATAGGTCAACCGCTGGTTCCCCCGGTAGTAAATCACCGGGATGAAGTGCTTGTTGGCCGTTTCCGACCCGGCTACCCGCGCCGCCTCGCCCGCGTCTTTGAGGTCGGTAAAGAGGGCGAAGGTCAGACAGCCCTGTAATTCGAGCATGGCGCTCTTAAGCGTCCCGGCAAAAAGACCGCTCATCGGGTGAGGCGTTGCGCCCGGCATCGCGTCTAAAAAGAGTTCCACGAAACTGCTTTCCTGCCCGACCAGGCTGTCGTAATTCTCTTTGAGAGCCAGGAATACCAGGTCGTGCAAGGCGGTAAGGTCCGGCGTCTCCTGCGACAGGCTTTCGGTGGCCGGGGCCGATACGCCCAGGTCGGCCAGCACTCGCAGGTGTTTAATCCGCCCTTTGAAAGGACTCAGCACCTGTTGGACGGCTTCCAGGTTTATCTCTGGCAGGTAAAAACGGTTGGAAGGGCTTTTGCCGTTGAGAGAAGGGCCAAACGGCGCGGTCGAAAGGACCACCAGGTCGGCGGGTAGCTCTCCCAATTTATCAAGCAATTGAGGCCGGTCGGTCACGAGTAAAGTCCGGGGCGGCAGGAACGGTAATGCTGGCCGGACCTTTTCGACCGGGAACTCCTGCAAGACCGGGACATAGCGTTTAATCTGGAAGGGCTGGCCCGGCGCGTATTCAACGGTATCTTTGAACCGTTCCGGCATACCGGCGGGGGTCGCCGGGGCTTCCGCCTTCGCTTGTTTAGGGTCCGGCGCGGCAGTAGGCGCATAAATTTTTAGCTGGGTCACCGGCCCGGTGGCGGTTTCGCGGCAGGAGATGGTCGTTTCAGGCTTCCCGCTGTGCAGCGCTCGCAGGACCGCCAACGCGCCTTCGGCGCCCAGGTAGTTTGGCGCGGCGTGATTGAACCCGGCTTCAATCTCATTCTCGCTTCCGGTAGCAGCCTGCTTTTTAAGACTCAGGTCGCCTACAAAGCCGAGGATGGGCAGGTTATTCTGCCGGGCCGTCGCTTCGGTGGTCAGGGCAAAGAGAAACGCTCCTTCGGCCAGGGCCGGTTCCCCGGCTACTCCCAGGTCGCGCAGGATTACCCGCATTTCTTCCATGCTGTTGCCGTTGATACCCCCCACCAATATCATGTCCAGTTCCCGGCTGCGCAGGTAGCGACTGGCCATTTCAAAGGTGGTCAGAGTCGATGAAAAGCCGGTGTCCAGGGTGATATTCAACCCTTTAAGGTCGAAGTAGTTGGTTACCCTGGCCGGGATAACATTCGGCATGCTGCCCGGGAAAGCGTCTTCGTTGGCGGGTGGGGCCAATTTTCGCACTTCGCCGGTCAGGGTAGCCAGCACCTCTTCCAACCGGGAAGACTTTGCCAGGTAAGGGTTGGCGTGAAGCTCCTTTTTCACGTCGTCGAGATAGCTACGCAGCCCGTAAAGGGTGGCGGCCCTGGTCTGCCCCATATGGCCCATCAGAACCCCCGATTTGAACTTGTTATTTTCCCAGAAATCGCCCAACTGGCTGCGCAACCGCTGGGCACATTCCAGCACCATCAACTGGCAGCGGTCTATCGTCCGGATAGTGCTGGGCGGCATCCGAACTTTATCAAAAGGCGGGAGCGGGTAGAATTCGCCAAAGGAAGCCTGGGGGCCTTTCCCGGACCCTTTCAGCCAGCTTTCTATCTCGGCGTTGGTTTCCAGGCCGGGCAAATAGGCCGACCAGCCTACAATCGCGACTCGCTCCTGATAGGCTCGCTTTCGCTTTGGAGCGGGTTTGGCCTGCGGCAGGTATTCCTGGATTACCATGTGAGCGTTGGTCCCACCAAAGCCAAAGCCGGAGATGGCGGCGGCCCGCGCCCCCTGGGCCTTGGACGGCCAGGCCGTCACTTTTGTGGGAATTTTCAGGCTGCATTTTTCGATTTCGAAATGGGCCGGGGTGGCCGTAAAGCGGTGCTGGGGCGGGATAGCCCCTTTCTGCAAACCGAGGACCACCTGGATAATTGAGGCCACCCCGGCAGCCCAGCCGGTGTGCCCGATAAGCGATTTGTTCGAGGTCAGGTAGATAGACCGCTCCGCCTTGCCGTAGATTTCTTTGAGCGTCTTGAACTCGGCAGAATCCCCGGCGGGAGTCCCGGTGGCGTGGGCCACCACCCAATCAATATCTTTAAGCTCGACGCCAGGGTTTTGCAGGGTCCGTTCGACCGCGATAGCCTGCCCGGCAGAGCTTGGCGCATAAATAGCCTTGCCCTTACCGTCCGACGACGAACCAAAAGCCTTTATTACAGCCAGGATGTTGTCGCCATCGGCCTGGGCCCGTTTCAGCTTTTTCAGAATGACTACCCCGGCCCCGTCCGAGAAAAGGACGCCGTCGCTATCCTTATCGAGGGGGCGGACCTCCCCGCCCACCGAGAGGCCGTGCAGTTTGGCAAAGAGGACGCCAGGCCGGGGAGCCAGCCCAAAAGCCCCACCGCAAATAGCCAGGTCGTGCTTACCCATCAACAGACCCATGATACCGAGGTCAACCGCGTACATCGAGGATGAACAGGCCGTATCCACCATGACTACTTCCGTATCGCCCGGCAAAACCCCTTTGATCGCGTTCTGTCCGACCGCGTATGGCAGGAAGCGGGAGGGCGAGTCGACCCCGCGCCAGTACCGCTTTTTCAGGGCTGCGGCCATCTCCTGGAGCATTTTTTCTTTTTCCGGTCCGGCCAGGCCCTGGGCATCCAGGCCGCTTTCCAGGCGTTGCAGCATCCCGGTCAAAACCTGGGCTTCTTCGAGTTGGGGGCTGCCGTCGGCGGTATAGCCCACGGCGAAAGAAATGCGATCGCCCTCTTTTTGCTTGACCCCTTTTAGCGCCTGAAGCAAGGAATGGCGCAGCCAGAGAGTCGTCATCTCATAATCGGTCCGCTCGTTTTGCAGTTCGGTCTTAAGGGCGGGTTCAGGCTCGAAATCGGTAATAAAGACCGATTTGCCCTGGTAGGTCTTATCCTCGGCGGCCATATCGGGGGACCAGAAGGTTTTGTAGTCCCAGCGGTCTTCGGGAACGAGGCTGAACAAGTCCTTACCAGTTAGCATGGCCTGCCAGTATTCTTCGAGGTTATTCGCGCCCGGAAAAGCCATTCCCATCCCGACTATCGCGATTTCCTCGTTGTCGTCCGCCGCCTCGGCGTCCGCTTTAACAGGTAAGGGCAATTTAGCCTCAAAAGGCGCTTCGGTAGCCAGGAATGGTTTTAACGCGCCGTTGGCCTGGGCGGGCGAAAGGCCGTTTAACCCCCCACCCCTGATGCCGTTATTGGAGGTGCCGTTGGTAGAAGGAGCCACCGCCGCAGTTGGAGTGGTTGCGGTTTTCGGTGTCGGCGGGACGGCAGCTTGGGGCTTGTCGAGCGCCTGGTCGGCAGCCGGTTTGGCCTGGGGTTGGTCCACCGCCTCGTTTAGATTGAGGTTCAACGACGCCAGCAAATTGCGGGCGTAGACCAGCCGCTCGCCTGGAGGGGCCAGCCCTTCGCTGTTGAGAGATAGCCCGCCATCGGCCAGGATAGTTTGCCCGGTTATCAGGCGCGACTGTTTGGAAGTCAAAAACATTACGAGGTCTGCCAGGTCATCCTCGGTCCCGATGCGTCCCAGCGGGGTAGCGGCAATACTGGCCGCTTTCATTTCCTCGTAACGCGGGAACAACTTGGCAACGTCACCCTCAAGCAAGGTGGCCGAGGCCGTATTTACCCGGATATTCAGGGGGCCATATTCCACCGCCAGGTAACGGGTCAGGGCTTCAACCGCCGCCTTCGAGGTACCCACCACCAGGTAGTTCGCGATTACCTGACCGGCGCCCATCGAAGAAAGGTTTACGATTTGCCCTCCGCCCCGTTTTGCCATCAGGGGCGCGGCCCGGCGGGCGCACCAGAAACTCCCTTTCAGGTTGGTGTCGAGGGCCCGCCCGAAAAAATCTTCCGTGACCCCTTCCGTCCCGACAAAAGCGCCGGAGGCGGCATTGTTGACCAGGATGTCGAGATAACCGAATTTCTCCTCAATCTCGTTAAACATCCGGTCCACCTGGTCTTTCCGGGCAACCGAGGCGCGCATCACCTCAACTTTAGCGCCGGTAGCTTCCAGTTCGGCCCTGGTCTGTTTGGCGGCTTCCAGGGAGTGGAAGAAGTTGATAATGACATGCGCTCCTCGCTCGGCGAGCTTGGTCGCAATAACTTTACCCAGCCCCTTACCACCTCCTGTAACCAGCGCCAGTTTTCCCTCAAGGTCTCTCATTCTAAAATCTCTTTCTCTATGGTTTGAAGAAACCCGAACCCTGTCACGATGGGGACCACCCTATGCGATAGGCGTCTTATGCGAAAGGAACCGGTTTATTAGCGTACGCCAGCCAGGGCTTTGCCCTGAGTCCCGGCTCCTTTGCCCTGCATCTCAAAGACAAAGTCGGTAATCAGGCCCATGGTGTGGTAGTCGCTCATCCTGAAGTCGGCAGGGCGTTCGGGCAGGTTGTATTTCTCGCTGACCCGCGCCAACAGTTCGGTCTGTTTGACCGAGTCGATGCCAAGTTCGCCTTCGAGTTCGACTTCCTCGCTGAAGACTTCTTCGGGGTATTCCAGGGCGGCGGCATAAAGGGTGGTCAATTCCTTAAAGAGTTTCTCGCGGCTGAGACCACTGGCGGAGGGGGTCACGGCTTGCTGGACCACCGTTGTAACCGGCTGAGTCGGGGTCGCGGCTACCGGGGGGCTAACCGGCGCCGAGGCTCCTTTGCCCTGCATCTCAAAGACAAAGTCGGTGATGAGGCCCATGGTGTGGTAGTCGCTCATTCTGAAATCGGCAGGGCGTTCGGGCAGGTTATATTTCTCACTGACCCGCGCCAACAGTTCGGTCTGTTTGACCGAGTCGATGCCAAGTTCGCCTTCGAGTTCGACTTCCTCGCTGAAGACCTCTTCGGGGTATTCCAGGGCGGTAGCGTAGAGAGCGGTAAGCTCCTTAAAGAGTTTCTCGCGGCTGAGACCGGCGGAGGCGGGGGCAGGGCTGGCGGAAACCGGGGCCGTTACGGTTAAGACCGGGGAAGCCGGGGCGGGTTCGGCCATTTCCATGGAACTCAAAGCCTGCGTGAACAACTGGGCGAAGCTGATTTTATTGGAGGCCAGGAAATCTTCAAACTCTTCCATAGCGTAACCGGCGATATTCTTGCCCCTATCGGCCCAGAAAGCTTCAAAAGTAGCTTTGGCGATGCCGGGAAAGATGGTGTTGCCCAGGTTTTCAATCAGGGAATCGTCCAGGGTATCGGGGGTGTGAGTAGGTTCGGTCATCATAATAACAATCTCCTTTTTCTCAGAAACCAGGTTATAAGTTTTCATGGTGTTGATAGCATTTTCAAAAGATTTTTCGTCGCCCAGCCGGGGTAATAGAGTAGGAATGGTGATGGGTTCGGCTTCCTTTAATATCCGGGTAACGATTTTGGAAAGGGTATCGAGGGCGCTGCTCTCGACGAAGAAATGCGTACCCTCCTGGTGAAGCCGTTGGACGGACCCGATAAACCTGACCGGCATAACCAGGTGCCCGGCCAGGCAATCCGTCAAAACGTCTTCAGGCTGGTAATAGCGTTCCATTATGGGCGAGTAGACCGGGGTCTTTAGCGGAGCCGCCTGCAAATGGCGCATCCGGGCGGAGAAAGCTTCCACCGCCGGTTGCATCAGGGGGCTGTGAAAGGGATAGGGCGAATTTAGTTTTGTAAAGGTAATTTGAAGGATCCGGCAGAGGTCGCCGACCGCGTCCATTACCTCTTTGGTGCCGGATATAACGGTCTGGCTCAGGTGATTTTCGACGGCAACGGCAGCCTGTTTGTTGTTTAATAAGTCTACTATTTTGTAGGCCCGGTGCGCGTCAACCCCCAGGGCGGCCATATAACCACCAGAAGTATCGAGTTCACGCAGGGATAACACCCGGTGGCAGACTATTTCCGCGCCCTGTTCGACCGTAAAGGCCCCGGCGCTGACCAGGGCGGCGATTTCACCAAAGCTATGCCCGACCAGGAGGGTTGGCTCGACATTTTGTTCTTCCAGCAAAGCATAAGTGGCGACCGAAATACCGTACATGGCAAGCTGCAAGAGGTCCGGGGTTTCTTTTACAACCTGGTCGAAAGAGGTGGTAGGCTGACCCCAGATTTTGTCTGATACGGTAAATTTCAGGTGGGCGGAGGCGACCCTGTCAACGGTGTCGAAAACTTCTTTTACTTTGGAATTATTATGGTAGAAATAATCAAAAACACCCTTGTAGAAGGCCCCCTGACCGGGAAATAATACAGCCAAAGATTGCTTTTCCATGATAACTTACTCCTGGTGGAAATAAGAAGAAAAAATATAAAACAAATTATGCTGATAAACTTAGCCAAAAAAATTTTCCTTATGCCGAAGAAAGATAATCAGACTGGTTAGTGAGAAGGTACCGGATAAAGAAATGTAATCAGGTAATGGTGCCCTAAATGGTGTTTAGAAAGTAATCTGGGCCTGGTATGATGGCGACTTGGTTAAGTATCAGAAAATAATATCCATTAGAAAGTTGGGACTATAAATTATCAGTTGCTAACCCGAAACCCTGGAGTGAGCATTTTAACCGTTGGGTAAAACACTCAATATTATTGACAACCTTTGGATATACTCATTATAGCATCAATATACTCAAATCCAACATTTTAATTTAGTATATTAATTCACAATGCATTCCATCCGTTTGTCCCGATTTATAATGATAGGCGTTTAGAATAACTATAGATTGATAAACGGTTTGGTTCACTAACATTAACGATGCTGGCTAACTTTCTGTCTATATTCTAAAATAGCTTTTAATTTTTTGTAGTTACTATGTTCACACCTTGAGGGTGATTAATGGCACGATAAGACCCCAAAACGGGTTGTTTTCCGCCAAAAAGTTTAGTATGATAAAATCCAACAATCTGAATAAGTTAAATTTCGGGTTTAACACCAATCTATTTTTCTCAATCTCTCGATAAAACTGTCCGGTTTTACTCCAACCCTTTCCAGGATTTTAAAAATCCCGCCCGACCCTATTTTTTCAAACTTTAACCCTCGGCTTCCAGGTTGCCGAAAGCCAATAAATAAAAAATAATTCCAAAAATTGCCAGAGAAGTGGGAGGTTTTATGCTTGACGAACCCTCTGAAAATACCTCTGAACCGCTGACCACCCCGTTTTCCGAGACGTCTTTTACTTCACCTGCCGCGCCCGCCACAAATTCGGGCAAGGCCGAAAACCCTCCAAAGCGCGCCGGGGCAGACGAAAGACGCCAGGGCGTCAGGCGGGAAGACCACCGTTATAAAATCCTGGTAAGAGTGGCCTGTTTACTGAACTCCGAAATGGACCTGGACCGGTTGCTTGACCTGATTATTATCGAAGCCAACAATTTGCTCGATACCGACCGCACTTCCCTTTACCTGGTTGATGCCGATAAAAAAGAGCTTTACAGTAAGATTGCGCTTGGTATCCGGCAAGAAATCCGGCTACCGCTTGGGACCGGGTTGGCCGGGTTAGTGGCGGTGACGGGTGAAACCATCAATGTCGAGGACGCCCAGCACGATGGGCGGGCTTATCACGGGGTTGACCGCGAGGTTGGCTATATTACCCGGAATGTCCTGACCATGCCCCTGCGAAACCATAACCATACTATCATCGGGGTCATTCAGTCGATAAATAAGCACGGGAAAAGTTTTGACGAGAGTGATATTGAAATCCTGGAAGCTTTTGCCTCGGTGGTGGCCGTCTCAATTGAAAACGCCACCCTTCGCCGCGACATCGAAAGAATGTTTAACAGTTTTGTAGATACAATGGCCTCGACCATTGACGCCCGCAGTCCGCAGACTGCCGGGCACAGCAACCGGGTGGCTTTTTATTCCCAGAAGGTAGCCCTCGAACTGGGTATGACGCCCAGACAGGCCCAGGTGGTTTACCTGGCCGGGCTGCTGCACGACTTTGGGAAAATCGGGGTGCCGGAAGCGGTCCTGACCAATCCCGGTCCCCTTAGCGAGGCGGAATGGGTGCTGATGCGCCGTCACGTGGTCCAGACTAAAGAAATCCTGAGCAATATGTATTTTATCGGTGAACTGAAACGGATTCCCCTGATTGCGGGTCAGCACCACGAGCGGTTGAACGGCAAAGGCTATCCCCAGAATTTAACCGGGGAGCAAATCGAGTTCGAGGCTAAAATCCTGGCCGTCTGTGATGTCTACGATGCCCTGACCGTGAAGCGCTACTATCGCAACCCGCTTGGGGCGGGGGAAGTTTTGGAGTACATGAGCGGGCTGGTAGGAATAGAATTCGATGGAACCTGTATGGAGGGGCTGGCAAGGGTGGTAAAGATAATTGGCACACCTCAGAATCCCACCAATGACACCGCCGAACAGCTTTATCTTCAAAAGGACAGGAACACGCGAGACTATATCCGGGGTTAATCGGGCCACTGCCAGCATTTGAGGTCAAAACGGGGGCTTTCCAGGGCAAGGGCGGCCCGGTAGTCCGGATAGGGATTGAGCGCGGCCACCGACCAGCGGCCCGCCTCACGGGCGCTCCCGTCAATCGTGACAATTCGCGCCGCCTCGCCGGGTACAAATGTGACGACTACCCGGTCAAGCCCGATTGAAATACCACCCCCGCAGGCTTTCAGGTAGGCTTCCTTGCGCGTCCAGGCGTTAAAAAAGGCTTCGGGCTGCTGCGCTGCCGGTAAGTTGTTGAAAGTTTCAATCTCCACCGGGGCAAAAAAGCGTTTGACCAGGTCGCTCATCGAGATGTTATCCTTTTGATACTCTATATCGACGCCGACTGGGTTGCTGGTTGTTACGGCAAGGAGGGCGGCCTGGTGTGAATTGCTCAAATTAAATTCTAAACCGGTTTTCCCGGCCAGGGCGGGCTTACCCTGTGGCCCGTACGAAAAAGTAAGCCCGGCAGGGTCTTCGTCCAGGTAAAGCCCCAGGATTTTTCGTAAAATGGCCCGCCCGACCGTAAACCGGTTTCTATCGCGCTCGAAATAATAGCGGGCCGCTCGGACCTGCTCGGCCTCGTTCAGGTACCCGCGCAGTTTTGCCAGTTCGGTGGGCGACCTTTCCAGGCCAATTTGCCAGACGTGGACATCGCCCTGCGCCAGTCCGAGCGCTGGCGGCGGCGGTAACCAGACTTCGTTCATCCATTCGCTCTCACTAAAATGCGCATTATTGCCAATCCTTTTCGTGCTAAATATACAGGTTTTTATCATCATATTTAAAGAAGGCTTTGGCAACTTTTATCTCATGCGGTTTAGAGTAGCTTATTGCGATAAAGATGCGCAAAACGTATAAAACGTAAGCCGGTTTTAAAGAACCGGCTTACGTCTGACCTTAAAAGTTGTTTGTTACTCTACTACGAGTGGTTAACTAAAAGCCTGCTCGCCTCGCTCCAACGGTTCCACCGGGGCATAGGCCTCCAAATAATCGGAGGGGTGCGTTGCATCACTACCGCGCCGTGCGCCAATCGCCTCAAAGACCGGCGTTAGCACCGCCGCCAGCACCAGGTTGAGAACGACCGCCGAAACCGCTTCGTACATCGGGATACCAAAAATGGCATAAATAGATTTTTGCCCGGCGACGATAAACATGGTGGTCCCGGCTACCATCCCGGCCAGCCAGCCGATCAACAAGGCCCAGCGATTAAACCAGCGGGTGTAGAGGCCCAGGAAAACGGCTGGTAAAATCTGCATAATCCAGATGCCACCGAGTAACTGGTAATTGATGACCTGGACGGTCGGGATATAAACGATAAAAAGCAATGCCCCGAATTTGACCACAAACGAAACCAGTTTAGCCACCTGTGACTCTTCTTTCAGGTCCGCTTTAGGTCGGATAAATTCGACGTAAATGTTGCGGGTGAAAGTATTGGCGGCAGCAATCGACATCGCGGCGGCGGGGACCAGGGCCCCAATCGAGATGGCGGCAAAGGCAAACCCGGCGAACCAGGAGGGGAAACTCTGGTTAATCAGGGCCGGGATAGCCCCGTTAGCCCCGAACCCGGCCAGGGGGGTTACTTTGGCGGCAATTGCCATATAGCCGAGCAGCGCCAGAAAACCGAGCATTAACGAATAAATCGGCAACAGAGCGGCGTTGCGTTTAATCACCCGGCGTTCGTTGCTGGCAAGGACCCCCAGTTGGGAGTGAGGGTAGAGAAAGAGGGCTACTGCCGAACCGAGGGCCAGGGTTGTATAGGCCACGTAGTTACCGGACGCCAGCAAGTCATTAAACCCGGAACCGGGGGTTTGGGCTTTGGCCTGGGCGGCGCTAAAGATGTTGCCAAAGCCGCCCAGTTTGGACGGGATAATGATAATCGTGGCAAAAAGGACGATAAAAATCATAATATCCTTGACCAACGCTATCATGGCCGGGGCGCGCAGACCGCTGGTATAGGTGTAGGCGGCCAGGATTAAAAAGGCGACCAGTAGCGGAATATCAATATCAAGCCCGGCAATATTGAAGGTCAGGGGCACCCCTAAAGCCGCCAGCGAAATCTGGATACCAAACATTTGCAAGGCAATATAAGGCATGGTCGCCAGGATGCCCGTGAAGGAAACGGCCAGGGCCAGGCCCCGGCTGCCAAAGCGGTCCTTGACGAAGTCGGCGGCGGTAACATAATTGTGCTGTTTGCAGACTGACCAGAAGCGCGGCATTATCAGGTAAATCAGTGGGTAGACCAGGATGGTATAAGGCACCGCGAAGAAACCGTTGAGCGCGCCGATGCCGTACATCGCCGCCGGGACCGCGATAAAAGTATAGGCGGTATAAAGGTCACCTCCCAAAAGAAACCAGGTCACAACTGTCCCAAAGCGCCGTCCTGCCAGACCCCATTCACTTATCGTGGAAAGGTCACCCCGTCTCCACCGGGCCGCCACGAAGCCAAGCACCGTTACCAGGATGAAGAAGAAAGCGAAAACCAAGAAGGCTTCCCAGTTCATAAGACCCACTCCTTATTCAATTATTCTCTCAAAGGTTAACAGTAATTATCCGGTCCCAAATTGCCGGATGCGCTCAAACATCCAGCCAGTAGACCAGGGCAGTAATTAACGCGGTAATAACTACCCAGAGCAACTGGAACCAATAAAAGAAGGGAAACCCGGCTAACATAGGGTCGCGGAAGTTATAAAAGGGGGGCCATAACAAAACAATAAAAGGAACGGCCAGCAGAAGCAAAAACCAGCGCCGGCCTTTTCTCGCGCCATTGCGATTGCGGTTACTATCCGAAGGACGACTAGCCATGGGCTTAATTCCACCTCGAATTCTTTATTAATTTGGGCCATTTTTCCAACAAGCCAGAATCTAACCCTACCAACCTGGTTCCGAACGCCATCAAAGCTAAACAGGCTATACCTACCGTGGCTCGGCTAATAACGAAAGAAGCGAAAAGAAAGGTAAACCTGGAAAGACGGCCCCTGGTTGGGGCAGACTGTTATGTTAGAGTGACGCGATTTTAATCAGGCAGGTCAGGCAAGCAGGAAGTAAATCGTCACTGCACGATTTACCCTGATTTTGCAAACTAATATCAGGCAGCGATATAGTTGCAACGAAACCAATTGGACTGGTGCGAACCGTTGAAATCATAAAACCATAAGAAAAAGGCTTTGTCAAGACATAATTAATCTGAATAACAAGGTGGCCCGATTTCCGGTTATCAGATTTCGGGCCGGTAAACTTTTGGGGACTTTGTGAGCTTCAGGGGCGTTGTCAGCTTACTGTTGAGAGAACAACTCAAACGGCCTTTCTGGTTTTGAAATAGCCGACCAGCATAAGGCCAAACATCGAGGTTGCTAAAATCATTATGAAGCCAAAAGCCTGCTGAATCCCTACCAGGTCGGCCAGCCAGCCTAACGCGAACGGTGAGACCAGCAGCGCAAGACCAGAGGCCGAGGTTAGCCGGGCGCTTATAAGGTCGGCCTGGGCCGGGGCGAGGCTGATAGCGGCGGGCACATTTAACGGAACCAGGTTGGCGATACCCAGCCCCATAAATAGCAAACTGGGGATGCTGATAAACGGGTTGGGTACCAGCCAGAAGACCGGAAAACCTACCAGGATAAAGGCCGCTGAAAGGGGAAGCAATACGTTGGCGGCAAAATGGCGAATCAGGCGGCTGACGACAATCCGGCTGAAGACGATTATTACAAAATAGAGGCCCATTACCAGGGCTGAATTACTTTTACTGAGCCCGCCAACCTTGTTCAGGAAATCGACCCCCCAGAAGCCCACACACCATTCGGTCGAAACCGCCAGAAATCCGACCAGCCAGAAAAGCCAGAATATAGCCGGAAGCCTTTTCTTCCTGGTATTTGAGGCTGTAAAAGTCGCGGCATTAAAGGTGGACTCGGTGGCTTGTCGGGTTGGAGGTAGCGCCGGGGCACCCTGCCCTTTGAAAATTAGGAGGAAAGCCAGCACCACCGGCCCGACCAGCCAGAGCGAAAACCGCCAGCCCAACACGGTATTCGCGGCGAACCCGATTACCCAGGCCGATAGGCTCGACCCAAAACTGGCAATAATATTGGCTTCGGTCAGGGCGATGCCCCGTTGGTGTCCGTGGTGGTCGGACAAACTGGACTGGACGGTCACCAGCAGCCAGGAGCCGAGCAAGCCCATCAAGAATACACCTGCGACCGACTGGACCGGACCGGCGCTAAGGACCAGCAGCAGCGTACCGAACGCCATTCCCAGGGTACCGCCCCAGAGCGTCATCGAGCGGCCCACCAGCCTGTTTACCCGGTCCCCGCTCGCCCCGGCCAGGAACATCCCCAGGGCAAAGGCGCTGAAATGCAGGCTGCTGGTGATGTAATCGAGGTTAAAATCAATTACCAGGAAAGCGATAACCGGCCCCAGGAGGGCCAACAGGTAGGAGTAATAACCAAGTAAGCTGTAGGAAAGCCAGGTAAATTTATCTCTCTTGAAAGTTCTGGCAACTTGTTCGGCTGAAACTCCGGGGTCTGACACGATAGCAGGATTTAATAAACTGGTCGAGATAAGGTTGGTATTTTCGCTCATTCTTTCCTTTTCTATAAGGATAACGCCACTCGGAAGTTCGAAGTCAGCCTGTCGAATTTTATAGATGCTCACCTGTTCCGGTCAGAACGAATTAAGCTTAACAGTCGCATTAGCTTATGTCCAATATAGTTTAATGATATGAAGAATAGGGTAAATATATAAGATATTCAGTAAATTTTTAAGGAGTGTAAAGGTTATGGCAGGTTGGCCCACATGGGATTTGACACCCGTTCCTGCCGGGGATACTATTTTCAGCGCCCGTTGAGAGGTCTTTTTTATCCTCCGACTTTACACAGTTTTCATATCAACAACCTGCAAAGGAAGACATTCATGCCGTTTCAAACACCCGTACCCATCCCACTCCAACGCCCGGACGTTCGCATTGACGACCCCTTCTGGTCGCCGCGCCTGGAAACATTCCGAACGGTCACGCTGCCGGACGTGTTTACGAAGTTCGAGCAAGACCACGAAGGGGCCTTCACCAACTTCGACTGGGTCCGTGACGGCGCGAAAGGTCACCATGTTGGTCCCCCCTGGTACGATGGTTTGATTTACGAAACCATCCGGGCCGCCTCGGATTTCCTGGCCGATACCTACGACACGGCAATCGACGCCCGAATTGACGGCTATATCTCACGTTTCCAGGCCGCCCAGGACGCGGACCCGGATGGGTATTTGAACACTTACACTACCCTGGTATGCCCGGAGTACCGCTGGGGTATGAATGGCGGCAACCTCATCTGGCAGCACGAATTGTATAACGCCGGGTGTCTCACCGAGGCCGCGGTCCATCACTACCGGGCTTTAGGCAAGACAAATTTGTTGCGGGTCGCCGTCCGCATGGCGAACCTGCTGGTGGCGACCATCGGACCGGCCCCCTGGCTAAATATCGTGCCCGCCCACTCGCTGCCGGAAGAAGCGCTGGTGAAGTTGCACCGGTTGTTCCGGGACTTCCCGGAGGCGGCGGCAGAACTTGGGGTGAAAGATGGTGGGGTCGCATACCTCGACCTCGCCCGGTTCTGGGTGGAGCACCGGGGTCGCCACGAGGACCGCGCCAGCTATCCCCGCTACATGGGAGAGTACGCCCAGGACCACCGTCCCGTCCGCGAACAGGCGGAGGCGGTGGGCCATGCCGTCCGGGCCACGCTCTTTTATACCGGCATTGTGGCGGTGGCTGTCGAGGATAGCGATGCCACCTTGCTGCGAACCTCCGAAAAGTTGTGGGATAACGCCGTGCATCGCAAACTGCACATTTCAGGCGGGGTTGGAGCGGTCCACAACGAGGAAAAGTTTGGCTACGAGTACCAACTACCGAACGACGCCTACCTTGAAACCTGCGCGGCGGTCGGAATGGGCTTCTGGTCCGGCGCGCTGGCTTACGCTTTGACTGAAGCGAAATACGCGGATACCTACGAGCGTATTCTATACAACGGGGTACTTCCGGGCCTTTCGCTGGACGGCAGCAAGTATTTCTACCGCAACCCGCTCCTGAGTAAAGGTGATGACCACCGCTGGGAATGGCACGGCTGTCCCTGCTGCCCGCCGATGTTCCTCAAATTTATGGCCGACCTGCCGAACCAGCTTGCCGTCCGGGATGCCGCCGGGCTGATTGTGAACCAGTACGTGGGCAGCACCCTTGTCTTCGAACGGGAAGGCCACAACCTTTCTTTCCGTATCGCGAGCGGTTTGCCCTGGAACGGTTCCGTTTCCCTGACCTACGAAGGCGCAGCGCCCTCGGCGTTCTCATTGCGTCTGCGTATTCCCGAATGGAGCCCGGACTTCACGCTGAGCATTGGCGGTGAAACTTTCGCAGCGCCTATCCAGGACGGCTACGCGGTGCTGGACCGGAATTGGTCGCCAGGTGACACGGTACGGCTTGAACTGACCATGCCGACGGTGCGCCAGCGGGCCCATCCCTATGTGAAAGAAGACCTGGGCCGGGTAGCTTTGCAGCGCGGCCCGGTCCTGTACTGCGTGGAGGGACTGGACAACGCTGGCGAGGCGAATCCCTTGCTGGCGGAAACGCAACACTTCACCGAAACGTTCGAACCGGGGTTACTCGGTGGGGTGGTGCTGGTAGAGGGCCAGGCTGTGGTGGAAAGCCGGGAGGATGGGGCGCCGCCGGAAAGCCGCCCTTTCAGGGCTGTACCCTACTACGCCTGGGACAACCGGGAGGCGAGTCCGATGAATGTCTGGCTGCGGCAGGATGGTCCGGCGGCGACCGACCGTTCGCTGGAAGGTTGGGAAGGGAAGCTGTACCGGCCAATTTAAAAGATTTCGCGTGAAGAAGGGGGATAACGGCCACAACTGTTATCCCCCTTTGCTTTTATTTTTCACTTTATTCAGGTCAACGTCTTTAGCCTTCCGCCATATCGAGCCAGTCCAACTCTTCCTCTATCTGGTGAAAAGCGTCGTCACCAATCTCTTTGTTGACCCGCATAGCGAGGACCGCCTTGCGGGCAGCATGAAGGGCTTTTTGATAAAGCTCGGTGTGAATGGAAAGAGCGGTCTGGGCATCTTCTCCGGCTCCATCTCTGCTCTCGTTTGCCAGGTGGGTCTTTATCTCCTTCCGAACTACTTCCGCTATCGGGGATTGGTGGTCTTTCAGGCTTGCCAGCCCTGCTTCCAACGCCCGTTCCCGTGCCGCATTCACTTCACGTCCGACCGGGTCATCATCGTGGAGGTCGAGCGCTTTCAGGAGCGGTTTGAGGGTCAATCCCTGGATAACCAGCGTGCCGAGGACGACCGAAAAAGCTGTCAACACAATCAGGTCGCGATAGGGGAAATTCTCCGGGAGGGCCAGGGAGGCCGCAAGTGTGACAATTCCACGCATCCCGGACCAGGAGATAACCAGCCCACTCCCGACACTTGGTCGCAACATTGGCCGGGGCGGGTGAAAGCCGAAACGATGATACCACAAACGGAGGCTGGCATTGAAAGTCATGTGCCAGGCAACCCGCACGGCAATTACCGTAAAGAGGACTGCCCCGGCCACCGCCAAATAGGGCCACCGGTTTTCTTCTTTGAGACTTTCCAGGATTGGGCGCATTTGCAAGCCGATAAAGATAAAAGCCAGGATATTTACCGCGAAGACTACCGTATCCCAAACGGCATAGCTCGGAATTCGGGAGCGGGCAGGGGTCACCGCCGGGGCGGTCCGGGCCAGGGTGATGGCATAACAGACCATTGTCAGGACACCCGACAGGCCAATTTCGTCGGCCAGGATCCAGACCCCAAAAGTGGAGACAAACTGCAATATGATAGCAGTGGGGATGTGCTTGACCTGCGCGGTCAGGCGGAGCATTAACCAACCAAGCACAAATCCGGCTGCCGCGCTGCCCACCACGGTTATTAAAAGAGTTGGGACCACCGACACCGGCGAAAACCCGTTGTCTGTTACCGCGCCAACGGCCAGGCGGAAGATTAACAGGGCGCTGGCATCATTGAGCAGACTCTCCCCTTCGAGGACTTTTAGAATCCGGTAGGGCGGGTTTAGCTGGCGGAGTACGGCTATAGCCGCGACGGCGTCGGGAGGGGCGACCACCGCTCCTAGCGCAATAGCCGCTCCCCAGGGAATATCCGGTATGAGCCAATGGGTGACAACCGCTACTGCTGCCGTTGTAAGACTAACTGCGACAACCACCAGGCTGACTACCGGCAGCCAGTTGTCTTTGAGGTCTCTGACCGAGGTATCGAAAGCGGCGTCGAGCAGGACCGGCGCGACAAAAAGAGCCAGGACGAGTTCGGGAGGTATCGAAAGTGAGGGGGTGGCCGGTAAAAAAGCCAGGACAGCCCCGCCTACAGCCAGGAATATAGGGTAAGGCGCGCCCACCCGCCGCGCCGCCGCTGCCAGGAGGACAGCCGCTATAAAAAGGATTAGAATTTGTACCAGGTCACCCAAATTGAATCCCTGCTTCCTACTTTTACTTTTCCTATTTGCGAAGTGAATGGAAAATTGAGTCTATTTATCCTATCGTAAATAGCTCAATCTTACAAGGAATTTGAGGTCGGCGTCCCGGAATTTAGTTTTATAGCCTTCCTTTTTGAAGATTTTACAAGCCTGACCAGGGAACTTGGGCAAATAAAGTTCCCCGGTTCTTTTTTCGGTAAAACTGCCGGTTGGACCCGACTTATTGAACCCTTTAGGGAGTAGGCACTACCCTATCAATTAAACCCTCGGCCTTCAGATCCGACCATAACTCCACCGGGATATTTCTGGCTAAGGCGGCCAGGTTCCCCTCGACCTGCGGGATAGACTCTACTCCAACCACCAGCGAAGTAACTGCCGGGTGCGCCAGCGGAAATTGCAGAGCTACCGCGTCTATCGGCACCTGGTAACGGGCGCAAACTGTCTCAATCTGCCTTACCCGCTCCATTATTTCCGGGGGTGCGTCCCGGTAATTAAATTTAGCGCCGGGAATGGCCCCGGTCGCCAGTATCCCGCTGTTAAAGACCCCTCCCAGGAAAACTTTTATGCCCTTTTGCTGGCATTTGTCCAGGAGGCCAATCGCGCCCTGGTGCAGAAGCGTATATCGCCCGGCCAGGAGAAAACAGTCAAAATCGGCTTCATCGGCGAACTCATCCAGCAATTCCCACTGGTTCAGTCCCGCTCCGATAGCCTTGATGGTACCCTGGGCCCGCAGGTCGGTCAGCAGCGGAAAGACTTCGGCCAGGGCAACCTTCTTAAAGTCCTCCGAATTAAGCACATTCAGCGGCGGTTCATGAATGTGGACTATATCCAGCCGGTCGGTCTTCAGCCGCTTAAAACTACCTTCAAGGCTGCGCAGAATACCGTCCCGGCTTAAATCCACTTCTATTTTTTGTTCGGCGTTTAACAGGTAGCCGACCTTTGTCGCCAGGGTGAAACTGGAACGCGGTTCGCCCTCCAGAGCCAGCCCCAGCCGTGTCTCGCTCACCCCGGCTCCATACAGGGGTGCGGTATCGAAAAAATTCACCCGGCTTTCCAGGCAGAACCGGATAACTTCGACAGCTTCCTCGTCGGACAGGGTCTTATATAGACCTCCCAGTGGGGCCGTTCCCATTCCTAAAAGCGGCAGTTCCAGAGTATTTTCAGTCATGTTGGTTTATCGTATGCCCTTTTATTAAGCTAATTTGTAGTAAAAGAAATGACACGGTAAAGCCGCATTTCTGCTGCTTATTATGACGCTTTACCGTTAAGTTGGATGCTACACTTTGGATTTGGTCGCGAAGTTATTAAAGAACTGCTTAAATTTCCAGGCTGCGCATTACTACCCCGGTCGGTAACTTCGGAATGAAGTAGGTGGATTTGCGCGGCATCCGGTCGTGGGCATCGGCGATTGCCAGCACAGCGGTGACGGGTGTAGGTTGCAGGAAGAAGGCCAGTTGGGCCGACCCCGCTTCCACCATCTCGATGGCCTCGACCGGGTCTTTAATGTAAAGGATGTCTTTCCCCGCCGCCAGGGTTTGCTCGGTCATGCCGATACCGTCCTGCAAAATCGCCTTTTGCAAAATCGCCACATCCAGTTCGCGCCAGGCTGCCGAATGGTCAGGGCTATCCGCCATCGCGGCGCTATTGAGCAGCCGTAAAAGACTGACACTCCCCGGTTTCAGCCCGTAGGCCCCGAAAATGTGGCCTTCACCTTTATGCTCAGCCAGCAGCCGGGCGACGGTCCGGGCCGGGTTATCGCCGGTTGGAAAATGCTCGACGGCGAAATTCCCGGCGAGGTGGGTTTCCAGGTTGGCGCGGGCAGTGGCTGAAAGCGCGGTAATCAGGCGGTGGGTCGGGAGAATGACCAGACCGGGGTCGTTGATTTCGGTCAGGGCCATCAGCACGAATTCGGCGGGTTGCTCGGAATCACCGCCACCGGCCCGCTGCTCGTTGCGATAGTTCAGGGCTGTCTCGTAACGGTGGTGCCCATCGGCTATATACAATCGTTTGTCCGCAAAGGCTGCGCTAATAGCCGCAACGGCTTCCGTTCCTGACACCGGGCTGAAGCGGTGCCGATTGCCTTCCGCGTCTGCAAAAGCAAAACCGGGCCGGACCGGATTATCCTGGCCTGCCTCAGAGGCTTCTTGCACAGCTATACCCCGGTTGATAGCCTGGCTGATAGTGCCAGCCGTATCGTCGTAGACCGAAAAAATGGGGCTGAGATTGGCGCGGGTGGCCTGGAGCAGCGCCAGGCGGTCGGCTTTTGGCCCGGTCATCGTACTTTCGTGGGGCATGATTACATCGTCGGCCCAATCGTAAAGACGGACGGCGGCAAAAATCGCCCGGCAGGTAAGCTTTGAACCGTCCGGCAAAGCGTATTCTTCATCGTAGACATAAAAAGCGGGGCTCCCATCCCGGGCCAGGATACCAGTCGCCAGCCATTCGCGCAGAAACCGGGCCGCCTCGTTGTAGCGGTCTTCACCCTCCGGCAGTTCAAGCCGCACCACGTTATAGGGGCTGGCGGCAATAAGGGCCTTTCTTTTTTCAGCGTCAATCACGTCATAAGGCGGGGCGATAAGCTGAGCCATGGCCTGGGCATCCCCAAACCGGGCCAGGTTGTAACGTAATCCGGCGAAAGGTCGGACATCTGCCACTGGAACACCTCCGAATTTCATATAATTTGGATGAAAGAGCCAGCTACAATAAATAGCAGAAACGGCAGGTGTTGGCAAATCAGAATGGCCTCTAACCGGGACCGCGATTTGCCGTTGACGCCAGTGATATTGTTTATGAGGCCGCGAAGGGCCTGGAAATTGCAGTAAACTTTTATGGGTTTGCTAACTATAAAACAAAAGGGAGATTGGGATGAATTACAGAAAACTTGGCAAAACCGGCTTAAACGTATCCGAAATAGGTTTTGGGGCCTGGGGTATCGGTAAGACAAGTTGGGTTGGCGCGAACGACGATGAATCTTTACAGGCGCTGAATAAATCAATTGACCTCGGCCTGAATTTTATTGATACCGCCCTCGGTTATGGCGATGGGCACAGCGAACAACTGGTCGGTCAGGTGGTAAAAGGACGCTCCGAAACAATTTATGTCGCCACCAAAATACCTCCAAAAGACGGAAACTGGCCTGCTCGCAGCGGAGTGACCGTCGATAAGACTTTCCCGGCAGCGCACGTGGTGGAATGTACCGAGAGGAGCCTGCGCAACCTGGGCCTGGAAACAATTGATGTAATGCAGTTTCATGTCTGGCTGGACGAATGGGTCGGACAGGGCGACTGGCTTGAGGCAATTGAGAAATTAAAAAAAGAAGGGAAAATCCGTTTCTTTGGAGTCTCTATCAACGACCACCAGGCGGATAATGCCCTTAAACTTATTGAAACCGGGGTCGTAGATACGGTCCAGGTCATTTATAACATTTTTGACCAGAGCCCGGAAGACCGTTTATTACCGGCCTGCCTGGAGCATAATGTCGGGGTGATTGTCCGGGTGGCCCTGGACGAAGGGGGTTTGACCGGGAAAATCACGCCGGAAACAACTTTCGCCGAAGGCGACTTCCGCAATACCTATTTTGGCGGCGCTAGAAAGAAAGAAATATTCGAACGGAACCAGGCTATAATTTCGGACCTGAATATCTCCCTGGACCAGTTGCCCGAAACCGCTTTGCGCTATGTGTTGAGTCACCCGGCGGTATCCACGGTTATACCGGGGATGCGGACGGTGCGAAACGTTGAACTGAATACCAGAGTTGGGGACGGGAAAGGTCTCCCGGCGGACCAGGTCCAAAAGCTCAAAAAGCACCGCTGGATCAGGAATTTTTACGGGGCTTAATCCAGTCCAGGTAGGGCTGACCACAGTTAAGAATTTAGGTTTCTAAGTTTTATTTCCGGGCTTTTTTACGGCAAAGAGCCCGGATTTTCTCACCGGGTTTAATAACCGGCCTTGAGGCAAAGCTGAAAATAGGAGTAAAGGATTTAGCTGATGCGCCAGGAAAATTCTTTCGAGGATGTAAAACGCCAGTATGAGGCCATTGTACCCCGCTACCCGGAATTTAAGGGACAGGTCGCCCTGGTGACCGGGTCGAGCCGGGGTATCGGTCACGGTATCGCTTTACGGTTGGGCCGCGAGGGGATGAAGGTGGTTCTGACCGGCTTTGACGCCGAAGAACTGGCTATCACCGACGACCGTTTCGCCCGGTTGGGCATCGAGCATGTCACGGTCCCCGGCGACCTGGCCCGGCCCGAATATATCGACGAACTGTTCCAGAAAGTCGAAGCCAGCTATGGCACCCTCGATTTACTGGTTAATAACGCCGCTTCTATGGGTTCAATCAATCCGGGCAATATGGACCTGGAAATAATGCAGACCCAGTTTGATAGCAACATCCGGGGGTCTTTTCTCTGTTCGTATAAGGCGGTCGAGCTGATGCGCAAAGGCCACAAGGGCGGCAACATCATCAGTCTGAGTTCGGTGGGTGGGGCCAGGGCTCACTGGCACTCCATTCCCTACGATATTACCAAGGGGGCGATAGATTCCCTGACGCGGGCGCTGGCCCTGGAAGTGAGCGCGGAGGATATCCGCGTAAACGCTATCGGGCCGGGAGCAATCCAGAACCGGACCCACGCAGGAGACGACAACCCGGAAGGCATCCCGGAGGAACTTCCTTTGATACCGTTGGGTCGCTATGGCATTCCCCAGGATATTGCCTCGATGGTGGCGTTCCTGGCCTCGCCCGAAGCCAGTTATATCACCGGGCAGATTTTCTATGTCGATGGCGGTTTGCTGGCCCAGCTATCTCCTCGCGAACATCCCATTTAATTTTGAAGGCAGGGCTGGGCGCAACATTTAATAAAAATACACCTGTCCCATCGCATCCAGGGGTCGTAGCCAGGGAGAAACCGTATTCAAAAAGGCCCGGGAATTACTTACCAGGAAACTTAGCAGGGATAAAAATTTAGAAAGGACGCTTACAAATGCAATATACTCACCTGGGCCGGACCGGCCTGAGTGTCAGCCGCCTGTGCCTCGGTACTATGAACTTTGGCCCGGTGACCGATGAAAAAGAAAGTTTCCGCATCATGGACGAAGCCCTCGACCAGGGGATAAACTTCTTTGACTCGGCCAACGGCTATGGGGGTCACCTCGGCGTGGGCGTCACCGAAAGCATCGTGGGCCGCTGGTTTGCCCAGGGCGGCGGGCGGCGGGAAAAAGTGGTAATGGCGACCAAAGTTTATGGAAAAATGGATGAATGGCCGAATTTCTCCAGGCTATCGGCGGTGAATATCAAACGGGCCGTTGAGGCCAGCCTGAAACGGCTTCAAACCGACCATATCGACCTTTACCAGATGCACCATATCGACCGGGATACCCCCTGGGAAGAAATCTGGCAGGCCATGGAACAACTGGTCCGTGAGGGTAAAATCGTTTATGTCGGGAGCAGCAATTTCGCGGGCTGGCATATCGCCCAGGCCAACGAAATCGCCCGAAGCCGCCATTTCCTGGGCCTGGTTGCGGAGCAAAGCCTCTATAACCTGACCGCCCGGACGGTCGAACTGGAAGTATTACCGGCCTGTAAAGAGTATGGCGTGGGAGTTATACCGTGGGGACCGCTGGCGGGTGGTTTGCTGGGTGGTTTTATCAAAAAGGCCACCGAAGGACGCCGGGCTGAAGACCAGATTCAACGGAAGTTCGAGCAGAACCGGGCCAAAATTGAGGCCTTTGAAAATTACAGCGCCGAACTTGGCGAAGAACCGGCGGATATTGGGCTGGCCTGGCTCCTGGCGAACCCGGTCGTGACCGGCCCGATTATCGGGCCGCGCTCGGTGGACCAGCTCAAAAGCAATATTCACTCGCTCGACATTAAATTGACGGACGAGAATATGAAGAAGTTGGACGAAATATTTCCCGGTCCCGGTGGAGCGGCGCCGGAGGCTTATGCCTGGTAGCAGCCTTTAAATCCGCAAGACCGGCATGCCCGCCAGATGGAAGTGGTGTAAATGTCTATCACACTTCGCCTGTATAGAGGTAATATATAAAGGAAAGCCGGGTGAGTCTTTCATCCGGCTTTTTTAAATTAACCCGCCAGCGGGCGCCTTGAACTTGGGAAAAATCTTCAGCTATTGGAGACAGTACCACCACCCATCCCGTTTTTGGGGGTTTGGGGCCGCAAAGTCGCCGGTTAGCCAGGTCTGATCGGGCAGCAGTTCGGTAAAACTGGGTTCGAGGGCAGCCTACCGCGTTTCCACGTCATCGTATTATTCCAGGACCTGCCAGACCCTTAAAACAAGTTTGCAGACTGCCGGGGTATCGAGAAAATATTCGTCTTGCTGTTCAAGCTCTTGAGCCAGGTTGATTGTCATAAAATCCCCTGCCATTTCTTTTCTAAAAAAACTCTAAATTACATTAAACAAAAAAGGTTTATTCACCGAGATATGCAATTTCATCTCTTGAATAAACCTTCAGCCGCCTGCAGCGTAGATAGAAAGAAACCCTGACAAGGTCGGGATAAATACCCTTGGCGGCTACCTTCTACCTTTCAAACTTTCGGACCAGTTTCCAGGCCAGCGGTGTGGCAACGCCGCCCAACAAAGCCTTGATTATGCCGCCCGGAATAAAGACCAGGAACCCTTTTTCGATGGCATCTTGCCATTCCATCCCGGTCGCGAATTTCAACCAGGGCACCCCAATTCCAAAAATAACCAGTTGCCCGACCGCAAAGGTAATAATAGCCAGAAGCGGCTTGCGGTCAGCACCTCGCTCCGCCATAAAACCCATAATCCCGGCCACAATTGGGAAAGCTACAAGGAACCCGCCGGTAGCCCCAAAAATAACCTGCCAACCGTGACTTCCACCGGAATAGACCGGCAGGAAAAGTCCCATCAGGAGGTACAGCAACTGGGAACTTGCCCCACGCCACGCTCCCAGGGAAGCCCCGGCGATTACTACGGCCAGTGTCTGGCCAGTTATCGGTACCGGGGAATTGGGTAATGGAATTGAAACCTGGGCGCCTATTACCGTCAGTAAGGCCCCACCAACTACCAAAACCGCGTCTCGCCACCACCGTGCCCCTGGAATGGCATCCACCAGGACCCGAAAAGGGTAGGGGCGGTTAGTTACAGCGGAAGAATACATCTGTCGTACTCCTTTCGTAAGGAAGGCTTTTCATTAACTGTCGATCCAGAATTATTTTATTACCTTTTAAAAATAAGGAGAATCTGTTACCTCGCCAAATTACCGGAAAACCTTAAAACAGTCAAATGAAATGGTTTAGTTTATATGTCTTCAAAATCAGGTGTATTGAGGTCAACACCTTGTTTTTACCCGCGCTCCGGTCAGGCGTTTTAACTTGATGGCTGTTAGGGATTCTTACTCATTTATACCCTGAATTTAACAATCTCTCCCTAAGATAGTAGTGAGATGTCTGAGCATTTCGATGCAAATAACCAAGGAGGTCTAAAATGAGTAATGCATCCTTTACACCTTCCTCTTCACCACCAGACGACCAAAACCCGGACCGTTCTACCCCTCCTTTTAATCCGCCTGGTCAGCCTGGAGAGGGGTTTCCGCCACCCGGTTCTGAGGTACCACCAAATTCCGGCCCACTCCCTTATTATCCACCGCCGCCACCCTATCCGGGATACCGGCCTTACGGCAACCAGCCCTATTATCTCTATCCGCGCGGACAGGAAATGGCCGGGGAGTTGGTAGGTTTCTGGCCCAGGGCGGTTGCTTTAATTATTGATAGCATTATCGTAAGTATTCCCAGCGGTATCTTCTATGGGATAATAAACGCGGTAATGCGGCCTTTCTGGAACGATTGGAGTAGTTGGCCCGGTACGCAATATCCGTTTGGTTGGACCGGTTCAATCATCTTCTGGGGTCTGTATGCATGGTTCTGCTATGCCAATTTGCACGGCAATACCCTCGGCAAATCGGTGATGGGTATCAAGATAGTTAACCCGGACGGTTCGAAACCAACTTTACCGACTTTCTTGCTCCACTATACCGTCGGCTACTGGATAAATGGGCTGGTTATCGGCCTTGGCTATATCTGGGCAGCCTTTGATGCAAACAAGCAAACCTGGGGTCAAAAAATTTTCAAAGACTTAACGGTACGGGGGAACTGGTAATTATTTTACCAGGCAATAAAAGATAGCCCAATCTTCAAGTTTGTAAGTTAGGTTATTTACCAGCCAATCAAAACAGGAGCGACCTGACTAACCGGGTCGCTCCTGTTTTTGTTTCTTTTTGCCAGCTTTCCCCCCTGACTTAACAAGGGTTAAAAAGCTAAAAGTCTGGGAATTTATTCCGTCAGCCTGGTGATTCCCTTCCGGCAGCTAACAACCGGTTAAAGGCTAAAAGGAAGAAATAGCACCAGGCCAGGCGTTGACTACGAAGAAAAGGCGAAGTAAAAATGGAAACCCGGACAGCCTTTTGTAAAAAGAGTTAAAGCAAAATCTAAACGGCCAGGATGGTACACTGCGAGTTTTCTAACCTGATCAGGTCATCGAACTCATCTTCACCCCAGCAATCCTGCTCGTAAGTCACTACTTCTTCGATGCCCTCTTGCCGGGCAGCCTGGACCAAATTGGCAAGCCTGGGTTCGATGGCGGCTTCTTCCGACCAGCTACCGGTAATGGTGTCGGTTTCCGAGCACCCGGTAATAACCAATCGGTAGCCGGTAGTTTTGGCAATATGTAAGGCATTTTCAATACAGCGGCTGGCCTGTTTCGACCCGTTGGTAACGAGCAGAATACTGGGCGAAGCCGGTTGCAGGTGTGATGGCATGGATAGTTCCTCCAAATTAGAAGGGGTGATTTGGTCTGGCCCTTCGATTAACTTAGTGTCTTCTGAGTGAATTTCTTATTCTTTACTACAGGGCTTTCCGGGGAGAGGTTTGAGGTTTTTCCTTTCTAGCTCATTCCTATTCATCTTTTTTGATTTGTCCCATCCCAACAATACAAAATTAGAGTTAAAACCAGAGTTTAAAAGTGTAAACATTGTGAGAAAAAGTACAAATGCAATTAAATCAATTTTGTATTTACGTTAAAAGCCCTGACCACCTCCTGTAACTGCTCCACCGACAAACCTTCGGCTTTTCCGCCACACACCAGGTCCATATATTCGTAATGAGCTGCCGTTTCTAGGTATTCAATCCGGTCCGCTGCCCGCGTGACCGACTTATCCGAGCGGGCCATCACGCCGTGCTTTCCCCATAGCACCACCTGGTGCTCCCGCAAAAGTTTTACATTGCCTTCCATCATAGCGGGAGAGCCGGGCAGCAAGAAGGGGAGCACACCGAGCCCTTCCGGTAGTTGCACAATCGTTTCCGGCTCCCAGCGGATTATTCGTTTGTTCATAAAGGTCTGGTCCTGGTAGGCCGGGACGTGACTCAGGTAAACCAGGTTGGGCGGTTGGGCGTGGATAAGGGCCTGGAAGTTGGTCCCAAAAAGGGTTACCTGGTCATTGTGGACGGCCAGGTGCGAATTAAATTCGCTGGTGACACGCTCGAAAAGCCGCCGGGGTGAGGTGTGGAGGGTGCCGGTAATACCATCCGTTCCGATAACGATAGCGGCCAGGTTTGCCGCCGGGTCGGTATGGATGTCCCGCAGTCTACGGCCAGAGCCACTCACAATAATGGTTTGACCGGCCAGGGCCGGGGCGGGCAGCGGCAGTTCAATGGGTTCCGCGATGGGAAAGCGGCGGCGCACCTCAATCGGCCAGCCGATAAGAATGGAAATATTCCCGGCAGCCCCTTCGCTTGCCTCTATGGAGGCCAGGCGCTGCCCCGCGATACCGATAGCAACCAGGAATTCATCCAGGTCCGGAAATGGTTCGGTTAATGACATAAACTTATGCTCCTTCAAGCCCTGGAGGTGCCGGGATAACCACCATTCCCGTTACCCCGGCACCTCCAGGACAATTTACAAATCTTCAATGAATCATCCTAGCATAAATTAACCTTATAAATAAGCGGGTTAAAAATCTTGGTTCAAGTTTAACCCGGTTTGCACGGGTTTGCCACATTTTCTATTAGATTATGGACAGGTAGAGCAAGTTGACCGGTCCACCCAATAAATCACCGGGTAGAGGGATGCCAGGCAGTTATTTTTAAGTTATAGTGAAAGTGTTCCAAATTTCTTCAGGTAAAAATGCCTTATCACCTGTAAAACTAAATTAATTAAGAAATAGCGCAATTATTTCTTCACACGAAAGCTTTTTTGAGAAAGCTTATAGAAGGTCTATCGCTATGCGTTTCAATCCTTTACCCAAAAAAATTGCTCTTTCCACTAAAATACGCTGGCAACTTTTCTTTTCCCATTTTTTTATTGCTTTCCTGGGGGTGCTGGTCGGGTCGGTCTTTAGCTTCTTTAGAAACGACTTTAGTATCAACTGGCTTATCAGCCTGATAGGTCTGGAGTTTGCTTTTGTATTTGGTCTTCTTGGTCATTTTGTGTCCGGGAATATCTGGCGCGGCCTGCGCAAGCTTGAAGCCATACTTGCTCGGCTTGCTAAAGGCGAGGCCCCTGCCGTACCCGCCCTGAGACCGCGTTTTCACTGGCCGCTCTCCGGTCTTAACCCTGAGTTAGAACGGATAGGTGAGCGGGCCAGCCAGTATTCCTTTCGCCTCGACCGGGTAGACCAGGTTCGAGACCAGTGGTTACGCCAGATTGGCGAGGCGGCGGCCCAGGCCGAACGCAACCGGTTAGCCCGCGACCTTCACGACTCTATCAAGCAACAACTCTTTACCATCTCCGCGACTGCAACTTCGGCTCAACTTCGCTGGGATAAAGACCCGCAGGGGGCCCAGGCAGACCTGGCGGCGGTCCGGCGGTCGGTAAGGGAAGCCCAGACCGAGATGAATGTGCTGCTGCAACAACTTCGCCCGGCACCCCTGGAAACGGTGGGTCTATTGGAAGCCCTGAAAGACCAGTGTCAGGCCCTGGAATACCGCTCAGGCGCCAGCGTTATATTTGAGGCGGACGAACTACCGCCAGCCGAAAGACTACCGGCCAACGCCCAGGAAACTCTCTTTCGGATTGCCCAGGAAGCCCTGAGTAACGTGGCCCGGCACGCCCGCGCCGAAACCGTAAGCGTTTCTCTGCGCAAGAAATTTCAGCTTGGCCGGGAATGGTTACTCCTGGAAGTCGTGGATGACGGGCAGGGTTTTGTCGTCCCTAAAGACTTTGGCCTTGAAACAACCGAAGCCACTGCCCGGGAAGGCGGCATGGGTCTGAAAAATATGGCCGAACGGACCAGGGATATTGACGCGAATATAAATCTCAAAAGCAAGCCGGGCCAGGGGACCACCCTTCAGGTCTGGTTGCCTTTGCTCGACCCGAAACCGTTAGAGGTCGCGTCCAACTCTGAAAGTTTGAAGAAGGCGGCTCTAAAATTGCGGGCCAACCTCATTCTTTCCTGTGCCATAACCGGGGCTTTATTTTTGGTCGGGGGTGGCGTTTTCTTTGGAATATCGCTGGCAAGTTACCGGGACATGAATACTCATCCCCTGGGGGTTATTCAAAACAATATTTTCTGGTTCTTCCCGGCCCTGATTTTTCTACCAATAAATCAGTTATATATTTCTCGCACTACAAAACGTCTGGAAGCGCAACAAACCGGCCCATTACTTCAAGAGATTTATTGGTTAGCACTTTTCCGGGAAGGGGCCGGGTTTAGTTTGGCAATGATAGGGTTAATGTTTGTACCTCTCTTACCGGTAATCTGGCTGGAAAGACCGCTATCAACCAACCTTCAAATACTGCTGGCAATAGTTTTTGTGGTAGGGCTAGTTTACTTCACCTGGCAATTACACAAATTAAATAATGTGCAACTCACCCTACTTTCACCGGAAGAACGGTCTGAAAAACTGGAAAAAACGCGCAAAAGTATTAAATGGTTTCCTCTGATTTTAATAACCTCTGGAGCCCAGGTTTATTTCCAATTAGCTAATTCCCAGCCTGAAATAGGCGAGGCGGCTCCCCTGGCAGGTTGGTATCGCGTCGGAATCATTTTCTTTTCATTGTTGATTGTCATTTCGTTTTTGTTAAGTTACTGGTTCTATTTCGAGCAATCTAAAAAGCGGTTTTCTGCCCTCAGTCTTCGTACCAGGGTACTGGTTGGGGCCGGAGTGGTGGGTATTGTCCTGGCCGGGTTATTATTATGGGTTCTGACGGGTAGCAAATTTGAAGAAATTCGTAGTTTCCAGTCAGGTGGGGAATACTTTTTTGCCCGGCAGATGGTGGCTTCGCCGGACGGGCAATCCCTGGTGCTTCTCTCCAGCGAGGGGGAAGCGCTTTTACTGGACAGTCAGGCTAAACTTAAAACCAGTCTACCCGGTCTTGTAAAGCTTGAAAAAAATGAATCAAGCCAGGCGAGCATTGGCTGGTCGAAGACAACCGGTCAAATTTTGTTTGTCGAAAAAGCGGCTTTTCTCAAACGCTGGGACTCGGCTGGTAACGCCCTGCCCGATTTACCTTTGGAAGGCATCACGAGCCTGTTCAGCCCGGCTTTTACCGCCGATGGGCAGCGCCTTATTGCCGGGTTTGGGGACTTGAAACAGACCGGCCTCTGGGACACCACCAGCGGCCACATGCTGGGCAAGTATCCTTACTCTCCGGGCGTTTTGTCGCCGGACGGCACGAAAGTTGTTAAGCCTACGGGTGCAGGAATTTCTATAGTTTCTCTCCAAACCGGTAAAGAAATTGCCAGGTCGCCAATTAGCCAGTCTGGTCAAATTGATGAACTGGCCTGGTCCCCGGACGGTCAAACTATCGCTGCTGCCTATGGTTACCTCGGTAGTTCGGAAGATGAAAACCCGATCCGGTTATGGAACAGTGATGGCACTCTCCGTGCGACTTTGGTAGGGCATAATCGTGATATAAACGGCCTGGCGTGGTCCCCGGATGGCCGGTACCTGGTGTCGGCGGCGGACGATGGGCTGCGTCTTTGGAGCGCATCCGGCCAGGAAGTCAGTTCGTTCAACAAGAAGTTTACGAATTTTGGCAACCCGGTCTGGCTGGATAACGGCAAAAGCCTGGCAACGACCAATTACACCCCGTTACTGTCTATCTGGCAAATCAATAACCAGGGGAACGGTTCATAAAAGTTTAATGGTAAAGCTGTTGCCTGGAAAGGTTAATTATTGGGGCGATGTCCGGTAAAATAAAGGTAGGATTGGTGGACGACCACCGGGTGGTGCGTCACGGTTTGCAAAGGCTTATCGAAGCCTGTGACGACCTGGTGGTAGTGGGTATGGCTTCCAGTGGCGAAGAAGCGCTCAAGCATTTCAAAAACTGGCAAGCCGATGTTGTTATAATGGATTTACTCCTGCCAGGCGGCATTGACGGTATCGAAACCACCCGCCAGTTAAAACAGAAAGGCCCGGCTACCAGGGTGATAGTCCTGACCGGTTACACCGACGATGAGCGGGTCATTGCCGCTTTACGGGCGGGAGCGACCGGCTACGTGCGTAAAGAAGCCGAGCCGGAAATTCTACTGGGGGCCATCCGGGCGGCGGCGAACGGGCAAAGCGTTTTCGACCCTTCTATACCTGAAGAAATATGGCAAAACTGGAAGCATTCTTCCTCAGATGTTAGCAAAGCCGCTAATAACGGGCTTACTGAGCGGGAGGCGCTGGTGTTGCGGCACGTGGCGCAAGGCCAGACCAATCGCGAAATAGCCCAGACCTTGCAGGTCAGTGAAGAAACCGTCAAGACCCATGTCTCCCATTTGTTAAGCAAACTGGGTCTTAGTGGGCGAAACCAGCTAATCTTTTATGCGCTCAAGCGTGGTTTAATTCGCCTGGATGAAATAACCCCTTAATTAGATAAACCGGTCATCAAAACCAGTTAAGTACACTACATATCCCTTAAACTTAACTTAACAAAGCATTATTAAAACTAAAGACAAAAAAAACAAAAATTCAAAATAAAATTGGGTTAGTGAAAATTCCAATTGAAGAAACCTGCTATCCCATATTCACGGCATCAACTGCGCAATAAATTCTACCTCAGATTTATGTTAATGGGGCTATGAAATCAATAGAAACATCTAAGGCTCCCGGTGCGTTTCCACCGGAGGGATTTTTTATTTATGTGTTTGTTCCCCATATTTATATAAAAATCCCCTGTTGCTATATTACCTGATTGTATGATAGAATAGTTCTCCAAAAATATTAGGCTAACCTCTACCCTGGCATAAAGGAATTAAACCAAATGCAAGTCCAACCCGCTAGGTCCGTTCAAATAACCACACACGGACCGGTTATTCGTGTGAGCGACCTTAACAAGAGCTTTAAGGTTTACCACGGTCGTAAAGGGTTTCTAGGAACAATCACCAACTTTTTCTCCAACGATTACAAACTGGTCGAGGCGGTTAAGAACATATCCTTCGAGGTCGGAAGGGGCGAAATCCTGGGCTACCTGGGGCCAAACGGGGCCGGGAAATCCACCTCTATCAAGATGTTGACCGGTATCCTTACCCCTTCCAGCGGCGAGGTACGGGTAAACGGCCTCAATCCCCAGAGTAATCGCCGCGAAAACGCCCGGCAAATCGGGGTGGTTTTCGGGCAACGCACTCAACTCTGGTGGGATTTACCCCTGATAGACTCCTTCGAACTGCTCCGCCACATTTATAAGGTGCCCGCGGACCGCTACCGGCGTAACCTCGACACTTTCCGCGAACTCCTGGACCTGGATAGCTTTATAAATACCCCCGTCCGCCAGTTGTCGCTCGGCCAGCGTATGCGGGGCGATATTGCAGCGGCGCTAATGCATAACCCTGTCATTCTGTTCCTCGATGAGCCGACCATCGGCCTGGATGTGGTGGCAAAAGAGCGGTTACGCAATTTCATCCGGGCTATCAACAAAGAACAGGATGTCACCATCCTGCTGACCACCCACGATATGAGCGACATCGAACAGCTTTGCAAACGGCTGATTATCATCGACAAGGGGAGCCTGATTTATGACGGTGGCCTGGACCAGATACGCCGGCTTTACGGGAAATACCGCACCCTGGTGGTCGACCTCGAAAGCGATACCTTTGCTAACAACGTGCCTTTGGAAGTGCCGGACGCGGTAGAAATAAAAGGGGAAGGGCCGCGCCGCTGGCTGCAATTCAACCGCGAGGCTATCAGCGCGGCGGCCCTTATCGGCCAGGTAGCGGCCCGGTATCCTTTGCAAGACCTCAGTATCGAGGAGCCCGAAATCGAGGCGATTATCCGCCAGATATATGAAGAAGGTTTTGACGCTAAAAGGGCCGGTTAAACAACATGCAACTTTATTACCAAACAGGATGGTCGAGCGCCCTGCGGCTCTATTACGAAGTAGGGCGCAAAGCCTTCCAGCGCAGCACCACCTACAAACTGGCAACCCTGACCGGGCTGGTCGTCAACAGTTTTTTTGGCTATATCCATAGCTATGTCTTCCTGGCGGTCTATAGCTCGGTGCTGGTCAGTACCGTGGCGGGTTTTAGCGCCCTGAACGCGGTCAGCTATACCTGGCTCTCCCAGGCCCTTATAACGGTCACCCAGGTCTGGTTTGAAAAGGATATTTCCAAAACGATTGTCACAGGCGATGTTGTCAGCGACTTTTACAAACCTTTTGATTATCAAACTTTCTGGTTCAGCCGCTTTGCCGGAAACAGCGTCTACGCGGCCATCTTCCGGGCCATTCCTACCTACACTATCGGGATAATATTCTTCGGGGCCCAACTCCCGCAACACCTGGCAACGCTGCCGCTTTTCCTGGTCAGCCTGGTTTTCTCGGTAACGGTCAGCTTCTTGATTGGCTATATTTTTAACCTTACGACTTTCTGGACCCTTAATCCCAACGGCGTCTTGACCCTGGGGGCCATTATTCAGATGTTCTTTTCAGGCTTTATTGTTCCGCTGGCCTATTTGCCCGACTGGTTAGGTCTCCTGGCGGACCTCTTGCCCTTCCAGGCCATAATTTCTATCCCGGCCCAGGTCTGGCTGGAACAGCATACCGGCTGGGATATTTTACTGCCGCAAATTTTCTGGGTGCTGGTGTTGTGGTTCGCGGCCCGGGGCGTGACCCGCCTGGCAAGTCGCAAAATAACGATACAGGGAGGCTAAAAATTAGAAATGCTGGATACAACTCGCCTCTATTTTCGTTTAATCGGCGCGCAACTTCGCAGCAGACTGCAATACAAGGCCAATCTTGTAATCGAGTCGTTTGCCCAGTTCTTGATAACTTTTATTGATTTCGCGGGCGTGGCGGTACTGTTTCACCAGTTTCCCGCCTTGCAGGGTTGGAACTTATCCGAGGTAGCCTTTCTCTATGGAACTTCGGCGGTCAGTTTCACCCTGGCCCAACTGGTCGTGCGCGGTTTCGAACAATTTGATAAATATATCCAGATGGGCGAACTCGATAGGGTGTTGGTGAGGCCGGTCAGCCCGTTTATCCAAATCCTGGGGGTCGAACTGTCGCTAAACCGTTTAGGCAGGTTAGCCCAGGGCTTGCTGGTGCTGGCTATCGGTCTGGGTGGGGTAACCATTCACTGGGACTTCGCCAAAGTGGGGCTTTTTGTAATGATGCTGGTGGCCGGGGCCATTATCTTCGTGGCGGTTTTCATTATCGGGGCGGTCACGACCATCTGGACGGTTTCGACGGTCGAATTCACCAATATTTTCACCAATGGCGGCAACTACCTGACCAGTTTCCCCATGAGTATTTACCAGGAATGGTTTCGGAATTTCTTTATTTTTATCGTGCCGCTCGGTTTTATCAACTTCCTCCCGACCCTACTGATCCTGGATAAGAGCGGTCAAAGCAGTTTACCGTCCTGGTTGGGCTGGCTGACCCTGCCTGCCGCGCTTATCTTTTTTGGTGTGGCGCTCGCCATCTGGAACTGGGGCTTGAGGAAATACCAGAGCACCGGGAATTAGCCCGAGTAAGGTTGGGCCACCTCAGGATTGGGTGATTTCGGGTGGCGCACCCGGAACTTTTGTACCGAATTGGCGGGCGTATTCCGCGTTGAGCCGGGGCCAACCGAACTTCATCGCCTCGCCCCCCACGATACGGCCCAGGGGGTTTTCACTGAGAAGGTGGTCCAGCACATCGAAGCAGATATGCCACCCCGCCGCGCCCATTGAAATGTACCGCCGGTCAATGTTGTGCCAGAGGGTCAGGCGGGTGCCGCCACTCCAGGGTTCGAGTTGCCACCGAATATCGTTGCCACCCCAGTTGTATTCGAGCAGCCTGGGCGCATCGGCGTGGGTCACCTTTGTTTCGGAGACCAGCGGGCTCGGCGCGCCCACCGTGGTAAGGTTTACTGTAGCGCCTGCCGTACCCAAATTTCTATCGGCGTCAAAAGGGGCCCACTCGTGCAGATGGGCCGGGTCGGTCAGGGCCAGCCAGACTTTTTCCGGGGCGTGGCGCAGTTCTCTGACCAGGACGAGCGTCCAGGTTGTATCTCCGTCCTTCAGGGCCTGCGCCCCACTGGCCGGACCCGGTGTGTATTGCTCGCGTTTGATCACCTTTTCCTCCTTAATTTACTTTTCGGCGGGGTTGTCTGATTCCATGCGGTCGAGGTGGCGTTCGAGGGCATCGACATGCCTGGACCAGAACTGGCGGAACGGGTCCAACCAGGCATCCACCTCCTGGAGTGGGGCAGGTCTCAGGCGGTAAAGACGGCGCTGGGCGTCCACCGTGGCTTCCACGAAACCGGCCTCCCGCAGCACCCGCAGGTGCTTGGACACGGTTGTCTGGGGCATCTGAAGCTTCAGGCCAATCTCACCCACGGTTTGTTGGGATGAAGCCAGGAGGCTCAAGATAGCCCGGCGATTCGGTTCCGCAATGATTTCGAATACAGATTCCACTCTCTTAGTATACTCCACTAAAGCAGGGGTGTTTCAAAGTATATACAGGCAGGGAACCCGACAACAGTTTTAAACCACTTTGGACGGTGGGCGGGATGGAACCTCTCAACGATGATACCACCCCGCCGGTTCGCCGCCGTTTTACCAGGAAAGCTGGGTGATTTGAATAAGGTTGCCGCAGCCATCGTTCAACTGCGTAATGGTCGAGCCGGTCACGTCGGTGGGCGGCATCGTGAACTCGCCACCCTTCCCCTTGATGCGTTCGTAGTCGCCCTTGACATCGCCGGTGAAGAACATTAGTGCGGGCTGGCCCTGCTGGAAAATCCCTTCCTGGTAGGCTTTAGCCACCGGGTTGTTGTTCGGGGCCAACTGAATTTCAACGCCGTCCGGGTCCTCGGGCGAAATGACGGTCAACCAGCGATAGGGGCCCTGGGTAAAATCATTCTTTTTGGTAAAACCGAGTACCTCGGTATAGAAGTGGAGGGCTTTTTCCTGGTCGTCTACATAGACACTGGCTACTTTGAATTTCATTGCTTTTCTCCTTTATCAGGGCGCGACTGAGGCCGCCTCGTCTTATTGCTTCTTTACATTTCGCTAATGCTGCCTGGTAGTGGCGTTCGAACTACTCCTGGGTACGGGCCGGACCTGCTGAGAGCTTCCCCCAGCCTTTCCACCCGGTTTAACTGCTGGTACTCTGGATGAATCCGAACATTTATTCCACTTCTCTAGTATACCGCATGGCGTACATACGTGTCAAGGTATATAAGGGCCAATTTCGAAACTGATTCTACAAACTCACAACCTGCGAGTTTTCCACAATTCTTTACCTTTTGCCTTGCGGGCTGGACCGCAACTCTGGCCCGGTTGTATACTTCCCAAACACACCACGGCTCATATGGCTAAAGACCTGTTAGTAGCCTGAAGAAAATAAGAAGGTTCAACAATTGGAAAAAATTGACTTATTGGTGGTTGGTCCGCATTTCCTGACCATGCAGGGTGAGGGGGTAGGTTATCTACCAGATAGCGCGCTGGCAGTGGACCGGGGCCGGATTGTTGCCATCGGTCCGGCTGCGCAGCTAACGGGGTTATTTCAGGCGGAACGCACTATTCAGGCCCGAAATAAAGTGGTCCTGCCCGGTTTTATTGACGCTCACATGCATACCGGGATGGGCCTTCTGCGGGGCCTGGCCCAGGATACGAGTTTCTGGATGATGTACGGCCTGGGGCCTTTTGCCGATGTACTGAACGCTAACCCTGATGCCGTCAACGCCGGGAGCCGCCTCGTAATTTTGGAGGCCCTTCGCAATGGGACCACCACCTTTGGCGACCTCGGCCACAATATGCCCGTAGTCTGCCAGTTTATAGAAAAGGCCGGGGTAAGGGGCCGGGTCGCGGTCATGATTCGGGAGGCCCTACCCCGGATTTATGCTCCTGGCGAGCTTTATGAGTTTGACCCGGCCTTCGGACAGCGCCTGTTAAATGATAATATCGAACTGGCGGAAAAATGGCACGGGCAAGCCAATGGCCGGATAACGGTAATGTTTGGGCCGCAGGGGGCGGACTTTGCCAGCCGCGAGATGCTCTTGAAGGTGCGCCAACTGGCCCTGTCCTATGGCACAAAAATTCACATGCACGTCCAGCAAGGCGACCGGGAGATTGCCCAGCTAATGCAGCGTTATGGGAAGCGTCCGATTGCCTGGCTGGATGAAATCGGCTACCTGGATAAAAATCTTCTCGCCGTTCACCTGACCGAAGCGACCGAGGAAGAAGCGGCCCTGGTCGCCAGGCGAGGCGCTTCGATGGTGCTGTGCAGCGGTTCCATCGGCATCATTGACGGGCTGGTGCCCCCGGCGCGGGCCTTCCAGCAAGCGGGCGGCATGGTAGGACTCGGCTCGGACCAGGCCCCCGGCAATAACTGCCATAATATTTTCAATGAGATGAAGCTAACGGCCCTTTTTAATAAGATACGTTATGCCGACCCCGAAGTAATGCCCGCCTGGAAGGTTTTGAGGATGGCTACTATTGAGGGAGCCAGGGCGCTGGGCCTTGAAAACGAAATCGGTTCGCTAGAAGAAGGCAAACGGGCCGATTTTATCCTGGTGGACTTGCTCCGGCCCACCATGCAACCGGTCTTTACCGAGCCGATGCGCAATATCGTGCCAAATCTGGTCTACAGCGCCAGGGGCGACGAGGTTTCGCTGGTAGCGGTGGATGGCCGGGTTATTTACGAGGAAGGGAGGTTCCTGACCATAGATGAGCCGGAAATAATGGCGGAAGCGCAACGGCTGGCGAACCCAATTGGGCAAGCGGCGGCGGGACGTTTTTGGGAGGTAAACGGCTCCAATGCCATGTTCATGTGGGAAGGTAAGTTGTAAACCGGGCGATTTAGTTATAGCTCACCGGCCAATAAAACCATCAACTGAATTTATGAAAGAGGAAAAATGCCAGATTCTCCTGTACGTACAACCAAGCTGCCTTCCGGCGAAAGTGTCCCGGTCCTGGGGCAGGGCACCTGGTACATGGCCGAAAATCCGCGCCGCCGGGCCGATGAAATCACCTCCCTTCGCCTGGGTCTTGACCTGGGGCTGAGCCTCATCGACACCGCCGAAATGTATGCCAGCGGGGCTGCCGAAACATTAGTGGGTGAGGCTATCAAAGGCCGCCGGGACGAAACTTTCCTGGTCAGTAAGGTGCTGCCTTCCAACGCGACCCGCCAGGGCACCATCGCTGCCTGCGAACGCAGCCTCAAACGCCTGGATACCGACAGAATCGACTTATACCTGTTGCACTGGCGCGGGCGGGTGCCGCTGGCCGAAACTGTCGCGGCTTTCGAGGATTTAATTAAAGCGGGCAAAATCCGCTACTGGGGCGTCAGCAATTTCGATGTGGCCGATATGCAACAACTGCCTTCTCCGGCGGGTGGGAACCGGGCCGCGACCAACCAGGTGCTATATAACCTGACGCGGCGGGGAATTGAGTTTGATTTGCTGCCCTGGTGCGACCGCCACCATCTCCCGGTGATGGCCTACTCCCCGATTGAGCAGGGCGACCTTTTGCATCATCCCACTCTGCAAAGAATTGCCGAGCGGCACCAGGCCACTCCGGCCCAGGTCGGCTTGGCCTGGGTGTTGCGCCTGGAAAATGTTATTGCCATTCCTAAAGCAGGTACGCCTGACCACGTCAGGGAGAACCGGGAAGCCCTGGACCTGGCGCTAACCCAGGAGGACTTTGCCGAGCTAGACCGGGTCTTTGCGCCACCGACCCGAAAAAAGGCTCTTGAGATGCTTTAGCGTTCCTCGACCTGCTAAATCTCGCTTTCCCAGGCTAAAAATTTGGGCCAGTCAAACCCGGCTGGCCTTTTTATTTCCCAATTTCTGAGCCAGCCAAAATTAGAAAACTTCCATAATTTTCCAACCAACCTTCAATCCGGGTCTTTTAGAATTTTATTGATTACGGAAACTCGTTTTAACAAACAAAAATATTAAGAAAGACCAGGATACCAAATGTACCGGAGAAATTTTATAAAAGTAATGACCTTTGGCGCAATCTTGCCTTCCCTGGCGGTGGCTACCTTGACCGCTACCACCACCTCAACCGCCCAGGCAGCCACAGAAACAACGGCTACCCTGCCAACCGCCGCCAAAATAACCAACATGCCGGTTTATGCCCAACAACACCATCTTTCGTGCGAATATTCCGCGACCAGGGCCGCCCTGGCGCGCTGGGGTATTCAAATTTCGGAAGCTACGTTTATAAAAGCCATCGGGGTGAACCAGAATCCACACCTCGGTTTCCGGGGAAATATAGACGGGAACTGGGGCGGGGTAAATGATTATGGAATTTATGCCGAGCCGATTGCCCGTTTCCTGAAGACCCAGGGAGTTAATACAAAATTGCTCTGGAATGGTGTAACTTCAATAAAAGAGGAGCTTTCTTATGGTAGACCGGTAGTGGTCTGGATAATCGGGGGGATGTGGTCCGGCACCTCTGTTACCTCGGAGGCCGGTGGGGTTGGTTTTACCCTGGCGGCTGATGAACATGCCATGACCCTTTACGGTTATGATGCCAATGGTGTTTACTCGGCTAACCCCGGCTCCAGCACCTACGGCTATTATAGCTGGGCGGTTTTTTCCCGGAGCTGGAGTGTGCTTGGTAATATGGCGATGTCGGTCTGGCCTTCCAGCGAGGGCATGGTAACAGGCGAGGTGCCCGGAATTGACCCTGAATTTTATCATTACTGGTTAAACGTGGCGGGGTTAAGTCTGAACGGGCAACCCCTGGATGCTTCGTTTAACAAAAATAATAAACTCTACCAGTATTTTGAGCGCACCCGGCTTGAATACGATAGCGCCCAGCCCGCCGCCTTCCAGGTTAGCCGGGGTTTGCTGGGTACCGAAGTGACGGCAAACCGCCGCAACGAGGCAGCTTTCCAGGCGCTAAACTCTACCGAAATAGCGGCTCTGAACGCCACCGATAAGGCTAATTTTTACTCAACGACCGGGTTCTATATAGCCCGGCAGTTTGCCGATTTCTGGCAAGCCGAGGGCGCTCTACCGGTTTTCGGGTATCCAATCTCGCGGCCATTTACCGAAAACGGGCTGGTAGTCCAGTATTTTGAACGGGCGCGCCTGGAACTCCAACCGGCTACCGCTGCCAACGCCGCTTATGTCTCGCTGGGTCTTTTAGGGCAGGAGCAATTTTCTACCGGACAGGCTTTATAAGTTAGCCTGATTCATTTCAGGCCGCGCTTTTTATGGTTCGGCCTGGACTTTCCGCTCGAACGCCGCCTGAATTAATTCTTTCAGGTTAGAAAGATCAACCTCGTCAAGAGATTTGATATAGAGGCACCCTTTGCCGGTGGTGTATTTACCCAGCTTTTCCGCCAGGTTGCCATCCTGCTCGAGCCCGCCCATGTTATAGATAGCCAGGTTTTGCTTGCGCGGGGAGAAACCTATAAGCATCGAATCGCCTTCCCGCCCGCTGGCATATTTATAGTGGTAACTGCCAAACCCGACGATACTGGCGCCCCACATGGCCGGTTCCAGGCCGGTAACTTCCCGCATAAGTTTTAGCAAAGCAAAGCTATCTTTTCGTTTTTGTTCGCTCTCAAGCGAGTTGAGGAATTGTTCGACGCTATCGCCGGTAGGCACTGTTTTGTTCTGAATCATCCCAACTACCTCCTCTTAATTACTCCTGTTGACTATATTTCAGCGAAATCTTACCAATCTTATCAGCAAATTGTGGAATCAAGGCTTTCCTTCATAGCTTTCTTTCAAAGAGATTAACGGTAAACCCAAAAAGACCGTTATAACTTTTGGGAGTTATAACGGTCTTTCGCTTTTAAGGACCGGATTGGTTTAGCCTATTGGACCGTGAAATTAAGGGTCTTGGTAAGGGTGTCGTTGAGATAAATCTCGAACTTGTAGCTGCCGGTCGGCAAATTATTGGTCAGAGAAAGGTCGAAGTGGGCCGTGTAGTTTTTGCCCGCTTCCAGGGTCAGGGTTTTTGAAGCGATCTGCTGGTTCTGGGCTCCTCCCGCGTCCACCGCCGTCCAGACCCCTTTGAGGGTCGCCCCTGCCGTGGTGTTCTGGACTTTCACCACACAGTAGAACGGGTTGTCTGTCGGGCTAAAGGTCGAGGTCGGGTTGACGGCTTCGTTGTTGGCGAAACCTTTAGCCATGGTGGCATCGGTAATTTGCATGGGACCGGTACTGAAAGAAAACGAGCCGGTAACTACCCCGGTGGCGACCCCGACTACCCCCAGCACCACGACCACGGCGACCACTACGAGCAGGGCCACCACGCAGCCAGGCATGCCCTTTTTGCGGGGTGCGCCTCCCTGCGGACCGCCCTGGCCGTAGTACGGTTGTGGGGGTGGGTAGTTCGGATTGTAATTGGGGGGATAGCCCCCCGGTGGCTGGTTAGGGTTGTAGCCTTGCGGTGGTTGCTGCGGATTATAGGCTGGTGGTTGGCCGTTATTCGGGTAGGGCGGTTGGTTCGGGTTGTTAGGTTGCATCTTATACTCCTTTAGAATGACTATCAATAGCCCTGGTCTAATTATCAATTACTTCTAAAATAATACAAGGCCCACTTATTTGAGCAGGGATCGTGCCCTGGTCTTGTCGTTTTGGAAGGCGATTCTTTTAAGTTGAAGAATTTGCCGGTGGTATGCCATAATAAAACCGTACAACCATTTCTTGCTTATGCCCCAGGAAAATCTTGAAATATTGCGTGCTGAGAAGTTTTCCACGACCGCTGGCGGCTAAATTCGTTGCTGAATTTTGTTTCGCCGGAAAAGGACTAAAAAATGGACTCTTTTAGTAAGCTTAAAGTTACAGAGTGTGAAACGCCTATTGTTACCGTTGACCTGGATATTATGGAACGGAATATCCGGCGGGAACAGGACTATTTTGACGGCCTGGGCCTGAAATTCCGGCCCCACGTAAAGACCCATAAAATCCCGGAACTAACCCGGCTTCAGCTGGAAGCGGGAGCAGCGGGCATCTGTTGTCAGAAGCTGAGTGAAGCGGAAGTAATGGCCGACGAAGCAGGCGCGACCGATATTTTTATTCCCTACAACATCGTCGGGCCTAAAAAAATCCAGCGCCTGGCGGGACTGCTCGAACGGCCCGGCCTGGTTATGACCGTGGGGGCCGATTCGCTTGATGCAGCCCTGGCCGCCAACGAGGCGGGCCGGTTGGCCGGACGGTCCGTGGGTGTCATGATTGAGTGTGATACCGGCGGGAAAAGAGCCGGGCTTTCCTCGACCGAAGCGGTCCTGGAATTGGCCCTTGAGATTAAACGCCAGTGTGAAATGGTTGACCTGGTGGGGTTATTTACCTTTCCGACCGAACTGACCCAGACCCCGGCCTTTTTTAGCGAGGCGGCTAAAAAGCTGGAAGATAACGGGATAGTGCCGCGTATGTTTAGCGGCGGAGGTACCCCGATTCAATGGCAGGTCGGCGGACTGCCTTACATAACCGAACACCGGGCCGGTACCTACATTTTCAATGATAAGAATACCCTGGGGGCCGGGGCCTGTACCGTTGATGATTGCGCCATGCGGGTGATTTGTACGGTGGTGAGCCGTCCCAGCGAAACCAGGGCTATCATAGATGGGGGCTCCAAGGTTTTTTCGAGCGACCCCTGGCTGACCGGCCCGGCGGAAGCTAAATATACTTTTGGCCTGGTGCTGGAATATCCAGAGGCGGTCCTGGCCGCTTTTTCGGAGGAACACGGCACCCTCGACCTTTCCAAATGCACCGAGCGTCCAAAAATCGGGGAGCAACTTACCATAATCCCCAATCACTGCTGCACCACCACCAACATGCACGACCAGATTTACGGGGTGCGAGATGGGGAGATTGTACGCGAATTCAAGATAGCGGCGCGGGGCAAGGTCTGGTAACGATCCAGGCTGCCTGAATTCTTTTTGCTAATCAAATTGCGGGGATGGTCCAATCCACCCTCGCAGTTTGATTTAAAGCGGGGTTTGGGAGCCGGGCGCTGTCCAAACCCCGAATAAACAGGCGAAGGGTGCAAACAGGTATGAATACAAGAATATAAGGCTAAAATTTAGTTAGGAATTAAGCTTTACTCCAATCTTCTGATTTTGCTATGATGCGCTATCGGTACAGCTTGTGAAACCTGGCAAAAATAACGATTGGGGAACTATTGTGAAACTACCAAAGTCCGGTTACCTGGCCCTCTCCCTGCTCCTTTTCTTATTTACCCCTTTGACCCTCCTGGCCTATGATTGGCCTCAATTCGATGGCAATCCGCAGCGGAGCGGTAACAATACCCAGGAGACAACCCTAACCAGCGCCAACGTCAGCGGCCTGGTAAAACTTTTTCAGGTAAACCTGGGCGCGACCGCCGATGGGGCCCCGGCCTTTCTGGAGAATGTTAGTACAACCGGCGGGACCAAAAATCTTGTTTTTCTAACAACTACCGACGGTCATATTTTAGCCAGGGATGCCCTGACCGGGGCCAGCGTCTGGAGCAAGCAAAACCCGCCCGGTAGCTGTAAGATAAATAACGGTTCAAACACCTGTTACACTACCTCTTCCCCGGTGGTTGACCCCAACCGCCTCTATGTCTATTCCTACGGGTTGGATGGGAAAGTCCACAAGTACCAGGTGGGCGACGGCACCGAAATATCTACTGGGGGCTGGCCCGAACTCATCACTAACAAAGCTTTTGATGAAAAAGGCTCTTCTTCCCTCAGCCTGGCAACCGCTGGCGGTATAAGTTATCTCTATATGGTCACTTCCGGCTATCCGGGAGATAACGGGGATTACCAGGGGCACGTGGTAGCGATAAATTTAAGTAACGGCACCCAGAAGGTCTTTAACTCGCTATGCAGTAACCAGGCCGTCCATTTTCTTGAAACGCCGGGCACCCCGGACTGCGCCGAAAAACAATCCGGTATCTGGGCGCGGGCCGGAGTAGTCTACGATGCGCAGACCAACCGGATTTATATGGTCACCGGGAATGCGAAATTTGACCCGGCCCATCATCACTGGGGGGATACCGTTTTTGCCCTTAACCCGGACGGCAGCGGGAACGGGGCGGGCAACCCGGTAGATACCTATACCCCCACTAATTACCAGGCCCTCCAGGGCGGTGACATTGACCTGGGGAGTACCAACGTGGCGATTCTGCCGGTGCCCGCAGGTAGCACAATCCAGAACCTGGGGGTAGTGAGCGGCAAAGACGGCAAACTCCGTCTCCTGAACCTTTCCAACCTGAGTAGCCAGGGTGGGACCGGGCATACCGGGGGCGAGGTCAACTCGATTATAGACACGCCGCAAAACCTCCGCTCCGGGGCCGGGTATGGCGGTGTCCTGACCCAACCGGCGGTCTGGACCAACCCGTCTGACAACTCGACCTGGGTCTTTGTGGCAAACTTTAACGGTATCTCGGGCCTCAAGTTGGGGCTTAACGGGAGTAATGTGCCGGTCCTCAACCCGGTCTGGCAAACCGCTAACGCTGGAACCTCGCCCGTAATCGCGAATGGCGTCCTCTATTATATGAATAACAATATTGTCAGGGCCCTGAATCCGCTGACCGGCGCTACCCTGTGGAGCAGTAATGTTATCGGCGGGGTCCACTGGCAAAGCCCCATCGTAGCAAATGGAATTCTTTATCTGAGCGACAACAGCAGCCAGTTATTTGCCTTCGGGTTGAATATCCCGTTACCGCCTTCAAACCTGGCCGCAACCACTTTTTCGTCCACCCAGTTAAACCTGACCTGGACTGATAATTCCTCAAACGAGACCGGCTTTTTAGTGGAACGAAAGACCGGGCTTGATGGGACTTACAGCCAGATTGCCAGTCTTTCCGCGAATACCGTTTCTTACCAGGATACCGGCCTGCTGAATGGCGTCACCTATTATTACCGGGTCCGCGCTACCAACAACCAGGGCAATTCGGCTTATTCCAACCAGGCCAATGCTACCACCACCTTACCGGCCCCTGATACCCTGGTCGCTACCGCCAGTTCCTTTATTCAGATAAACCTGACCTGGCAGGACCATTCCACGGGTGAAGCCGGCTTTGAAATCCAGAGAAAGACCGGGTCTGGTGGCACTTTTGCCCGGATTGCCCTGACCAGCCCTAACGCGACCGGTTTCCGGGATATTGGTCTGACCCCGAATACAACCTATTACTACCAGGTGCGGGCCTTTAGCGCCGCGACAACCTCAAGTTTTTCGGCTCCGGCTAATGACACGACCCTTGCCGCAGCAGATAAGGTGGTAAATAATAATTTTGACAGTGGTAGCGGCTCCCTGCGCCAGGCCCTGACTGATGTCGCGATCAATGGGAGCATCGGTTTCGCGAACGGCGTGACCAGCATTAGCCCCGCCAGCGCTTTACCGGCCCTGAAATCCGGGGTTACCCTGGCCGGAAGTTGTACCACTGGCCCGGTGGTCCACCTGGACGGGACAAATATAACCGCCAGCAATACTCCCGGTCTTTCGCTTGGCGGAAACAATATTATTTTTGGCATAAAAATAGAGAAGTTTACCGGGGTACAGCTAAGTGATAACCTGGTAAGCCCTGCCAAACCCGGTAATGCGTTTAAATGCGTCGGCGCGAGTTCTCCCTAGCTGCCAAAGACTCGCTTGATGGCCTCAAGGTAGCCGGTGCCATTGTCGGTGTCGGGGAGCAGATAGCTGCCTTCGGTCCATTCGTTCCAGGCGTTTATCGTCAGCATTTTGGGATTCAAATCGTGGGCGTCAATAAAATCCCTGGCTTTCCGCAAAGCTTCTTCAAAAGCGGCGGGAGTGTTGCCCACGATTACATTGGTCCACGGGTAAGGGGCCTTCTGGAAGGGTATTTCCTGGTTGGTCCGGGGCGAAGCATCCCAGCCCATGCTGACATTTGGCATGTAAGGGACCGGGAAGGTCCGGGTGTATTCCTCCCAAACCCGGTAGTTATCTTCGGCAATTTCCTCGTAAGGGGCGGTCGGAAAACTTTTAGTGCCCAGGTCGGTATGGTGGATCCAGACATAACTTCCCACGCTGTTCAGGCCAAGGTATTCGACTATCCGGGCCGGGTCTTCGACTTTAACCTCGCTCGGCAAGACCTGGAAACCCCAGGTAACACCGTTAAGATGTAAATCGGGGAAACCCTGGGCTTTAGTGTATTCCCGGAAATGGTCGAGGGCTGCTTTGGCTGCTTCAAGTCCGCCCAGTCCTTCTATAAAAGTGCCAAGCTCATAAATTGAGAAATAAGGCGCGCCGTCAATCTTAAAGTAGCCGGGATGTCTGAAATAAGTCTTGACCACGTACTCGACCATCCGGTCAAAATTGGGCCGGTCCACCGCGCCATCGGCCAGCAAGGGTGGCTCTTCGTGGGCGATGTTGTTAAAAATCCTGACCCAACGGTGGTTGGCCCACATCAGCCCGAATTTTAGGCGTTGGTTGTTGGGAGCCGCCATAAAGCCCTTTTCGAGCCCATCCTGCAAAAAAGGTTTTCCCTCGTACCAGTACCAATCGTAAATAAAACTGGTGATGCCATGGTCGGCGGCCAGGTCAATTTCTTTAGCGGCCCAGGCCGGGTCAGCCTCGTTGAAGTAACCCCAGGCCGGGATGATAGGCTGGCGGTGCCCTTCGAACCGGGGCCGGGCGGCTTTCACCAGTTCCCATTCGGTCCAACCGGGCCGGTGCCATATATCGTTGGTCGGGTCGGAGTGATACTGGGGAAAGTAATAGACCGCCACTTCGTATTTGTTTGCCATAGCGATTGTTTAAAGTCTCCTTTTCTTTTAGTAGGCGTGGGACATGCGGGTACTGAATCATCCCAGGTAGTTTACAAAACCTTTTCTTTGCAGGGAAACCACAAAGCTTGGCTGTATGCCGTTGGCGGATTTATTCATGGCATGTTGGCTTTGAAACCATTTTCAGGTCAAAACGTTCTTAAAATATGTCAGTAATAAACCGGCGTGCAATTTTTGGCCGGATGAGGTAAATTAGCAGGCGTTAAAGTTTCTATTTAAGCTAACACGATTTTGCCAGCCAGGTCCCAGCTATTTCTCTCCTTTTATATATAAAAGAAGCTTTACCAGTTTATCGGAATTTTCTGCGCTTATCCTAAAGCGCACGGTATTGGGGTGTGTGGACTAATTATTTTTTATAAGGTCAAGGTATTAAGGTATATGGTTAGAATGAATAAATTCCCTCGAAGGCCAAAACTCCAAAAAGCCTTCCATCTTTTTTTACTTCCGCTATTATTATTCTCTTTTCTAGGTTCAACGATTTCCTTTTCTTCGGTCCCTTTCGCGGCGGCAGCGCCGGACTTTGCCAACCCCGATTTTCAGAATGTCTGGAACCGGACCGACCTGCCGGTAAAGAACGGCCAAACTTCCCGTTCCTACCTGTGGGGTCCGCAGCCCTTTAGCGGGGCCATCCAGGAGGATTACGCGGAAGCGCCGGGCGGCAAACGGGTAGTCCAGTATTTCGACAAGAGCCGGATGGAGATAAACAACCCGCAGGGGGACCGTTCCAATCCTTTCTTCGTGACCAACGGCTTACTGGTTAAAGAGTTGATAACGGGGCAACTTCAACTCGGTGATAATAAATTCGAAGGCCGGACCCCGGCTGAAATCGGGGTCGCGGGAGATATAGATGATACCGGCGGTCCGACCTATAGAGCGCTTGGCAACCTGCTTGCCCCCGCCGAGAATTTAACCGGCCAGGCGGTAAACGGGGCGGTAGACCGGCAGGGCAACCCTATCCCGGCGACCGGTTTTACCAATCAATATCCCCTTACCTATGCCTATTACGAGCCCTTGACTCAGCACAATATCGCCGGGCCGTTCTGGACTTTTCTCAACCAGACCGGGCCGGTCAATAATACGGGCGGCGGACTGGTGCAGGACCGCCTCTTTAACCCGTTTTTTTACGCGACGGGCCTGCCGATAACCGAGGCTTATTGGGCCCGCGTGAAGGTGGCGGGCCAGGTTAAGGATGTCCTGGTGCAGGCTTTCGAACGGCGCGTCCTGACCTACACCCCTGCTAACGATCCGGCATTCCAGGTTGAAATGGGCAACGTGGGTCTGCACTATTACACCTGGCGCTATAGTAACACCACCCCAATACCCGCGCCGGGAAATACAAACTTGCCCGCCGTACCCGCCGGGCTTAAACCTACTTTCATGGTGGGGTTGGGTAACCAGCCGGGTGATTTATCCTGGATGACTTCGAGCGGGGTGCCCTGGGATTTGCGCTATACCTATCTCTCCGGTGGGGTAAACAGGGGTCAGGGCTGGACAACCTGGCAATGGAACGCCGTGGCCCCGGGCCAGTATGCCCTCGACTTTTTAAATAGTAGCGCCAAACCCGGTAACAATCTCCCCGGTTATATCCCGGTCTTAACCTATTACCAGTTGCTCCAATCGGGCCCCGCTGCCGGGGGTTCCGAAGGGGATAAAGACTTTAACAACCTCAATAACGCGGATACGATGGGTTGTTATTTCCGGGAATTCCGGCTGCTGATGGAAAAAGCTAACGCCGCCGGGGTTACGGCGATTGTCCATGTCGAACCGGATTTATGGGGATTTATGGAGCGGCGCAATGAAGACCCTGCTCAAATCAGCGCGAAGGTCAAAAGCAGTAACGGTTCCGGCAGTCTGAAATGCGACCCGGCTTTAAGCGGCCAGCCCAACGAGTTAAGTGACCTGCCCGCTCTCCCCGACCTATCAGGCTATGACGATACGGTGGCCGGGTTCGCCCAGGCCCTGGTCGGAATCCGCAACGCCTATGCCCCCAAAGTGCTGCTGGCTTATCACGTTTCTCCCTGGGCTACCCAGGCCTATGGCGACCTTGGTACCAGTAAGAGCCCTACTTTTAATGTAGCAGGGACCGCCCAGAAGATTGCCAATTTCTATAACCAGACCAAAGCAAATTTTGACCTGCTTTTCTATGATATTGCCGACCGCGATGCCGCTTTTAAGGCTATCCAGTACGGTGACAACAGCGGCTGGTTGGATGCTGGCAACAACACTTTTCCTAATTTCAACCGGTTCCACCAGTTCATTTCTTACATGACCGGCTACACCAACCGGCGCGGGATGCTCTGGCAGGTGCCGCTCGGCAACACCATTTACCGCACCATGAACAATACCGATTATCACTACCAGGATAACAAGGTTCAATATTATCTAAATGATAATAGCCAGCATATCCAGGACGCGGCCAACAGCGGGTTAATCGGTATTTTGTTTGGCGCGGGGGCCGATAAAGTCACGGCTTATACCGACGCAGCCAATGATGGGATAACCAACCCGGCCCCTATCAACGGGAACAACGAGGTCTCGAAATACCCGGATGACGATGGGGGCTACCTGCGCCTCCAGGGTGGGGCTTATTACAGCCGGGGCGCGGTGGCCCTGCCAGGGTAATTTAAGTGGTTTCGCCTATGCGGGTTCCGGTAACTTTTGAAGCAGGTAACCTTCCGGCCTTTGAGGTGCCGTTAAGTGAATCGCCTTCGATGGTTACGTCGAACACCAGATTTAAGCGCATGGGTTTTGTGATGGATTGCCGCCAGGTAAGGTGATTACCGCTAAGTACCGGTTCTATTAGAGGGATAGTCTCCTTATCACCCCTGGCAAATCCCTGGATTGTACCGTTGTGCTGGCTCAGTTCCAGCACAACTTTCTGGGTGCCTATGGGCGTCACAATCTTCAGGTCCCACAAACCGAAATTAGTAGACATTAGGTTGCTCCGTTTCTTCTCTTAGTGTATCGGCTAAGCGATTCTCTATAAACCCACTACTTCAAGACCGGTGTTTCGCCAGGTAACACCGCGTCTTTCGTATTCAAAAAGTTCTTCCACATAATGGGCAATGCGCGGTCCAAATTTGAGTTCCAGGAGATAAAGACCCAGGTCAAGCCCGGAAGTTACCCCACCTGCCGAAATCAAGTTGCCATCTTCAACTATGCGACCGTTTAAAGGGATAGCCCCGGTTGCACTGAGGGCATCCATTCCCATGTGATGCGTAACAACATAGCGGCCTTCCAGCAACCCGGCCATTGCCAGGGCCAGCGAACCGCCGCATACTGTCGCCACGATAATTTCAGGGTTATCCAGGGCCTTTTGCAGCAGGGCAGGTAAGTCGGTTTCGATAGTACGGGCAAGCAGGACTGGAATAGTTTCAAGCTCAGGACCGTCTTCCGGCTGATTAATGGGGCCAACCGCCCCCGGCACGACGATAAGGTCGGCCCGGTCGGGGTCAAGGGTCGCTGTCGCCTCTAAAGAGAGACCTGAACCGGACCTCACCAGGCGCGGTCCTTCCGCTGAAACAAATTCCAGGGTGTGAGGGCCACCTGTTGCGGTGCTTCCCGCCCACAAAACTTCATAGGGGGCTATCACATCCAGGGGGTCAAAGCCGTCAAAAAGAACGATCTGGGCGTGCATTTTGTGAACCTTTCCAAATCAGAGATAAAATTTAGCTATTTGAACCGAATCCCAATATAAATCACCCAGGGTGCTAATAAAAGTGGCGCAAAAGCCATATATCAACGAATTTAAGCCAGACTGACCGGTCTAAAAATGTTACAATAGTGCCGGTTTATTTGAGTTTGGAGGGGTTATATGCTCTCTATTAAGAGGCCCAGGTTATTGCTATGCATACCGTCGCTGTAATTGCCCTGGATGGGGTACTTGCCTTTGATTTATCCACGCCGGTAGAGCTATTCGGGCGGGTCCGTCTGCCCAACGGCCAACCGGCATACCGGGTGCTGGTGTGTGCCGCTACCGGGGAGGTCAGCGCAGGGCCTTTCGTTATGCGCGTTCCCTGGGGATTGGATAAATTAGCAGAGGCGGATACAATCATATTACCCGGTCTGGCCGATATTTCGGCCCCTGTTCCCGGTGAAGTTCTAGTCGCCTTACACCAGGCAGCGGAGCGGGGGACGCGCCTTGCTTCAATTTGTGTGGGGGCATTTACCCTGGCTGCCACCGGGCTGTTAGATGGCCTTCGGGCAACTACTCACTGGCTGGCAGCGCATGAATTAGCCCGGCAATATCCGAATATCTCAGTAGACCCCAATGTTTTGTTTGTCGACAACGGTCAATTTCTAACCTCAGCCGGGGCTGCCGCCGGTCTTGATTTATGTTTGTACCTGGTGCGGAAGGATTATGGCGCGGCAGTGGCCGCCGATGCGGCCAGGTATGCCGTAATGCCGCTGGAAAGGGATGGCGGGCAGGCCCAATTTATCATCCACGAGCGGCCCTCCCTGGATGGAGTGAGCCTCGAACCACTTATGCGCTGGATTGAGGGGAATATCTGGCGGAATCTGACACTTGAAGAACTTGCTGTTCAGGCAGGAATGAGTCTACGCACTTTCAGCCGCCATTTCCGAGAGCAGACCGGTACAACTCCGATGCAATGGGTGCAGCGGGCCAGGTTGCACCAGGCCCAATACTTGCTCGAAACGACCGATTTCTCGGTGGAGCAGATTGCCAGCCGGGTTGGTTTCGGGTCAACGACGACCTTCCGGGATAATTTCCGGCAATTTATAGGGAACAGTCCCCAGTCTTATCGCCGCAACTTTCGCTATTCTCAGCCCCAATCCTGATAAGGTTTAGCGTTCTTAACACCATTATCTTGCTCAAACGCTTCCTGGTAGTTCTTACATAGGTTAGGGTGCATGGTTTAACTCTATGAAGGACGCCGGTTAACCCATAAAATTGCTACCGCTTTATTATTTGTGAGTTTTTTTATGACTTACTTACTGTTTGACCTTGACACCTTAAAACATTATGTATACAATATATTCTATAAAGAATTCAAGAGGGTGTGAAAACGGATTTTTCAATCAATCAATTGATTGTCTTATTTTGAATAATATTCAGTTGCTTTGTTAATATGTTACAATAATCCAAACCCCAGGCTTGAAGGTTTGTAAAAAGCCCGGATTGCTACGAGGTGTTGCACTAGACCATCCTAGCTCTTTACCAGGGAATTGACTTATGGAAATGAATCTTGAGGCGCCAGAATCCCTCAACCAATTCACCCACGCCATGTTCGTATTATTATGGGGCCAGGACCGTCCGGCGGTCCTCACAGTTGTAGACCAGGCCTACGAATGGATCTGGCGGCAGCAAATCGTCTTGGCGGGAAAGACGCCCCGGCGGCTTTCGGATATAGCCATCGCGGCGGAACTCCGCATCAGCCGGACCCCGGTCCGCCAGGCCCTCGACCGGTTGGCCCAGGAGGGCCTGGTTCATTTTGACCCGCGCCGGGGCTTCTGGACCCACGTTTATACCGCCGAGGACGTGGAGGAAATCTACCAGATTCGAGAAGCTACCGAGGTATTAGCCCTCCGCCTTGCTGCGCCCAGACTCAAACAGGCTGAACTGGAAAACCATCTCAAAACGCTGCTGGACATACGGGCCACGCTGCCTAACCCCCACTATGGCGACTTTCTCGAAGCCGACATACGCCTGCACAACTATCTTATCCATAATTGCGGCAACGAACGGCTCATCCGGCTCCTCTCGGCCCTGCGGAGCCAGCTGGCCCTTTTCCAGGTGCGCGATACCCCCTACCCGGACCGGATTGCCATCGCCCTGGACGACCACGAGCGATTTATCAGGGCGTTGCTCGACCACGATACCGAGTCAGCGGCCCGGATGCTGGGGTTGCATATTCAAAATGCCAAAGAGGGGGTGTTGACCGATATGTTCCCCGAATATTACAACCCCAAAATGGCGGTCAGCCGGTAACCCGGTCACCTTTTAGGGGCCGGGCGGTTCCACTTTTCCAGGCCCGGTCTTCCTGGGGCTAGACTCCCGCTAGTCGTCAATCGCCTGGTAAACCAGCGTATTGAAATCCTCGCTGATATGTTGGGGACCGCTCATCATCTGATAAAGCAACACTATAACCAGGTCTTCCCCTGGGTCGGCCACCCAGTGGGTGCCATAAGCGCCACCCCAGGTATAGGCCCCGGCGCCTGGGCCAAGCTGGGTCTGCTCATTAATGGTAGCAACCCCAAAACCGTAACCCTGGTTACTCCCAAAACCGGGACCACCAATCGCCGCCGCCCGTTGTTCCGAGTTCAACTGGTCTGTGGTCATCAGTTCGACCGCCTTCCGGCTGAGTATCCGGGTATTGTCTACCTTACCCTTCCCCAGCAACATCCGGCCAAATTTTAAATAATCGTCCGCCGTTGAAACCAGCCCGGCAGCCCCCGAAGGAAAAATGGGCGGGCGGGCATAGAAAGAGTTGGCCGGGTGGTCAATCGCGATAATTTTCTGGCCGGTGCTATCCAGGGCATAGCCTACCGTAAACCGGTCAAGTTTCTCGGCAGGGACCACGAACCCGGTATCGCGCATCCCCAGCGGTTCGAACAGGCGCTGCTGCAAGAATTTTGCTAAATCCATCCCGGTTGCGCGGGCTAGCAACACCCCTAAAATATCTGAGGCGGTGTTATAGAGCCAGTATTCACCCGGCGAATAGCGCCAGGGCAGCTTTCCAATTTCGGCCATCCATTCGTCCGGCGGCAAATCAAGGGTCTTGCGGGGATGGCCCTGGTTGCGCTGGGCGTAAGAGAGAGGACCAGGGTTATAGTCCAGCGTCATGGCGCAGTAAGGCACGCGGCCCAGGTGAAACCCGATACCCAGCCGGTTAGTCAGGATGTCACGCAGGGTAATGGGGGTGAGAGAAGGATAGACCTCGCCATCCAGCGGACCATCCGGGTCAAGGAGGATTTGCCGGTCGGCCAGTTCGGGCAACCAGGGGTCCACCGGGTCATCCAGCCGCAACGTGCCTTCCTCCACCAGCGTCAGGGCCGCCGCCGCAATAACCGGCTTGGTCATCGACATAATGCGAAAAATGGAGTCGGGCTGCATTGGCACGAGGTTTTCCCGGTCCTGCCAGCCCAGGGTAACCTGGTGGGCTAAAACCCCGTGCCGGAAGACCCGCGTAACCGCACCGAGAATTTCTTCGCGCTCCAGGTAACCTTCCAGACTCCTGGTGACTCTTTCCAGCCGGGAACGCGAAAAGCCGCCCAACCCTGCTTCATCTTGAAAACTCACACAAAGCTCCTTCTGCTTTTACTTTGACCCACCCACATTTAAAAGGAGGCTTATCCACCTGCCTATTATTATAAGCCAGGACGGATAAGCCTCTGTTTGCTGAGTTAAAAGATTAGGATTGAGTTATTTGAAGGTTGGACATAAATCAAAGAATGTCCAAAAAGGCTTTAACCGCTCTTGGAACAAGACCCTCAGAGTGGTTGTAAAAAACAATTAAGTCGTAAGCAACCATCGCTGCCAGGATTTCTGCACCC
>Ga0209935_1000437_pt1 | contig 107084 bp, 85 predicted proteins | sample ThiBio_1000_plan_2_FD_183958 | JGI IMG/M metagenome (GOLD analysis project Ga0209935, IMG submission 183958) | Wastewater bioreactor microbial communities from Cape Town, South Africa - Thiocy_cont_1000_plan (SPAdes) | ecosystem: Engineered > Bioreactor > Thiocyanate-remediating >... | reverse complement strand
TCGTGAGATTTAATGGCTTTGATAATTTGTTCTTCTGTGTAACGTTTTTTCATTTTGAGTTCTCCAATATTGTAATTTTAATGGAAATCTCATCAATGTCATGGTCTTATTTTGGGGGGAAAGGTCATTTCCATTATCTGTCTCTAATATAGACTTGGGGATATTCCACATGGAGGCAAATTTTGAATTACAATCAATGATCTTGTTATGCAAATCGATCACTAAAATTCCATCAGCAGATGATTCAAATGTTGACCTTAAGAGGGATAATGATTGTTGTAATGATTCTGTGCGCTCCTCAACAGTTTCTTGCAGTATCTTTTGATGATGCTTGGAATCATTGGCCAAAATCCATTTTCTCGTTAGCGCACAGGCAAGTTGTCTTACTGCGACCACGTCAAAAGGTTTTTTCAAAATAAGATAATTATCTCCCATACCTAATTCTTTTACTGTTTCCTCCCAACTGTAATCAGAATATGCAGTGCAAATGACGACCTGGATATCAGGATCAATCTTCCACATGTGTTTTATTGTTTCAATACCATCCCATCCTGGAGGCATTCTTATATCGACAAAGGCTAAAGCATAATGTATTCCTTTGTCTAACTCTTCGCGAATTTTTTGAATCGCTTCTTGGCCTTGGCATGCTGTAGTAAATATAAATTTGGGCAAAAAGAATTCTATCTCGGGACTAGTTGGTTCAAGTAAAGAGAGCTCATCATCAAATAATTGTCTGTCTAAATGGTTTAATTCTGACGTAGTGTTTGATGCAGTCAAAACTTTAATAAAGTCCTGATGTATTGAAGGATTATCATCAATAATCATAATATGTAGTGGTATATCACTCATCAGGGCCTCCCTGTTCTATTGATAATAGGTAAAGTCAATATAAATTGAGCACCAAGTCCCTCACCTTTGCTTTCAGCGATAAGAGAGCCACCCATTTCTCGAGCTGACAAGGCGGAACTGTGCAAGCCAAAACCATGGCCATTTTTTTTTGTAGTGAATCCGAAAGCGAAGATACGTTGTAAGTTTTCCGTATTAATGCCAATCCCATTATCTTCGACAAAAATGTTCACTGAGTTTTTTCCTGTTTTTTGTATGATTAATTTGATTTCTTTAATAGTAGACGCAGTGTTTTCTAAAACTGATTCTTTGGCATTTTGAATGAGATTGATCAATATTTGCAGTAGCTTGGATTTATCTATATGAACCAACGGTACTGGTTTAAACTCTTTAGTAATCGTAATATGAGCATTTTTTGAGGAGTTCATGGTAATGTTTACCGCGGTATCAAGTATTTCTGGCAAGTAGACTTTTTCATTCATACTTGATAGACCGCTAATTGGTTTTTGCGTATCAACTATTTGACCTATATGCTGTAAGTCATTCTGTAGATTATCTATTTCAATATTATTTTTTTCATTTTCTTCTACGATAACTTTGGCAAGTGCGAGCAGGTATCGAGGTATGATTTGCCCCTTGGGATCATGGGTTAAAAAATCGATTAAATCGATTTGATGTTGCTCCATCATCTCCGTAATTTTCAATAACTTTTGATGATAATCGAGATTAAAACTGTTTTTTAAAAGGGTGATTGAAACATTAGAACTGTTTAAAATATTACCGATATTGTGCAAAATAGTCGTTGCCACTTCCGCCATTCCTGCGCGGCGGGCAGCAGACGATATTTGTTGATTTAATTCTTTAATTTTTTCTTCAAAAACTTTACTTTTATGGATATCAATGACGATTCCAGCAAGCTGTTTTTCCCCTTCCTGACACTGACAAATTATGCGATACCAATGGTAATTTCCGTCAGGGTTTTTTATACGCAGTTCACATTCATAATCGATTTTATCGTTAAGTGCGCGTTTTACTTTGTGTGTCAAATCAAATCTGTCCTGTTCATGGACCAAATCGATAAACTCATCGAGTGAAGGAGCTTTATGAGTAGGATTTAAATGGAATATATTGAATAATTCATTGGACCAGATAGTGCGCTGAATATTGCCATCATAGGACCAATATCCTAAGCCTGCAATATGTTGGGCATATTCAAGTTTTTCATTCAGGCCCATCATTTCTCGGGAGGAAATGTTCATACTGCGCTCGTGCAAATAACGTTCTTGATCCGCGTCTATGTATGCGTTGTTGACGCGTTGAATAAAAGTATGCCACTGCTCATCAGTTTCTGGTTTTTTATCTTGAGCAAGGTTTGAGTGCTCTAGCTGTCGCTTTAATAATTTATGAATTTCCATATCACTCATAGTTATGTTTTATTATGTTTCGTAAATTGTTGTAATCGTCATTGTTTGATTATGTAATTCGCAATTTCCAACAGAAAATGGTGATAATTCCCCATATGAATAAAAGCCTATCTGGGTCGAACCCTCAGGCAAAGCCGACATCGTTGATTCGATTTCTTCTTCTGTTCGTTCACCTAAAAGCAGTCGTCTTCCCACGCAACTGATGTCAATAGCTAAAACAGGACCCAATTGTTTTAAGTTACCGTTCAGCATTAATTGATTTGCTAGAAGAGCTGCTTCATTAGCACTATCAATTAATCGATCAAAATTGGCCCTCATCAATTGAGCATGCCATCCTGTTGGAATATCTCCTGCAAATACCAGAGATTGTTCTCTCTCATCCACGGCAAGAATTGTACGAACCAAGCGAGTGTCATTATGAGCTTCAGGATTATTGATTGCTAAAGGATAAAGCAATCCTGAAGAGGGTAATTCAGATGCTTTTTCGCCCAAGTATTCTTTATAAAGTTGTAAAGCAGGTTGATAATCAAGCTCATATAAAACATTAGATTCTGAACGTGTAACCCGGCGAACTGGACCAAAAATATCCCATCCTCCTTTAGAGGCATGGCCAATATGAATATCAGAACCATAAAAACCTACGGCTACGACATAATGATCAAGAATTTTATTGTTTAAAACGGTCCATGTTTTTTTGAAGTCGCTGCCATCACCAGCTAATCCACCGGTCATAACAAGCTTATGAGTATTATTTACGCTATTTAATCCTTGTACTAATTCAGAGCCATTCACATTCAGTCCGTCAGATAAGATAAAGATGCTGTGTAGATCATCTGCTTTTAATTGCTCAGCAATTAATTGCCCCGTATTTTTAGAGTTTTTATTGTGATTTACCTCTGCTTTGGCAATTTTTAATGATGTTTTGGCGAATTTGATGACAGCAACTGTAATACTGTGGTCGAAAAGATTCTTACCAAAAATTTCACCCGCAGTGGAGCAGCCTATGACTTTTGATTTGGGATAAAAGTTAGCTAATTGAATTATAGGCTCTTGAAAATCCAAGAATTCTGGAGCTGCAAAAATAAGAACTAAAGTGCTCTCTGAGTCAAGGTCTGGAAATTCTTTCAAGCTCCATCCTTTATTCATAAGGAATTGAAAGGTTTTTATTTCCATATTGTCTCCTGAGCGAAATATGACCGTAAAAAGAAGTATTTTTAATTAGTATAGTGTTAATTTTGGTTTTTTTCTTGAGCAAGTTGGCTGTGTTTTGGTGTGCAAATACGATTGACGTGCTTCCAGCTAGATTTTTTTGCTACCCTCATGAAAATTCGCTATGATGAATTTCTTTATGTTGGCTCAAGGAACGTAGTTTTTATGGAAGGAGAAAGGTCACCTACTAAGAAAAATAAAACGGTGATTTCTAAACGTTGGCGCGAGCGTTACCCAGCAGACAATTGGTTAGGGCTGCTCATTATCTGTATTGCTTTGGTTGCAGCGCTATGGCTTTATATTGTCACTAAAAAAACAAAAAATACAGCGCCAAAACCTATCCCTGTTGTTGCAGACATTTCTGCTAGTCGTGATGTACCTATTTATGCTCCAGCACTCGGTACAGTAACACCAGTTTATACTGTGACGGTGCAAACTCAAATCAATGGCTTATTAATGAAAGTTCTTTTTAAGGAAGGGCAATTGGTCAAAAAAGGACAGCTACTTGCGCAAATTGATCAGCGCCCTTATGAAGCATTACTTATCCAATATGAAGGCGATCTTAAACGAGATTCAGCGCTGTTGGCTAATGCACGAATTGACTTAAAACGTTATCAAAAATTATGGAAAGAAGATTCTATTTCTCAACAAACCCTCGCAACGCAGCAATCATTGGTAGAACAATATGAAGGTAATGTTAAAGCCGATTTGGGCCTGATTCAGAGCACTAAAGTCAATCTTATCTACTGTAATATTACGTCGCCAATAGATGGACGGATTGGTTTGCGCTTAGTTGATCCCGGTAATTTTGTGCAAACGTCAAATACCCAAGGTATTGCAGTGATCACGACCAATGATCCCATTACCGTCATTTTCCCTGTTGCTGAAGATTATGTACCACGAATTGCACCACAGGCCTATGCTGGCAAAGAGATGCAAGTGAAAGTTTATGATCGACAACAGAATAATTTACTTGGAATAGGAACATTATTGGCTTTGGACAACCAGATAAGCACAACTACTGGAACAGTAAGGCTGAGAGGGATTTTTAATAATGAAAAAAACAAATTATTTCCTAATCAATTTGTGAATGTAAAAATTTTAATTGAAATATTGCACCAAGCGACCGTTGTACCCACTGCGGCGATACAACATTCAACTGCGAAAGATTTTGTGTATGTGATTCATGCAAACAATACAGTCACCACTCAAGAGGTGGTCAAGGGGCCTACTAGTGGTGAGTATTCTGTAATCAAAAGTGGTTTGTTACCAGGCCAAAAAGTGGTAGTAAATGGTGCTGATAAATTAATAAATGGCTCAACAGTACTGGTCAAAAAAGAGCCTGCCAGTAAGCCAGTTCAAAATGCAGGTAATAGCTCTCTTTCAAAGCCCACTGCAGTCGAGTTTCGAAAAAGGTCTAATGAATCGAGAGCGCGCACTATCACATGAGTATTTCAGGCCCATTTATCGCAAGAGCTATAGCCACTTCGCTGTTAATGTTCGCTATTTTTCTTAGTGGAGTTCTTTCTTACAAACTCTTGCCTGTATCCGCTTTACCTGATGTGGAATATCCGACAATTCAAGTATCAACGTTTTATCCTGGGGCGAGTCCCTATGTGATGAGTACCACGGTTACTGCACCACTTGAGCGACAATTTGGACAAATGCCAGGTTTGGATCAAATGACCTCAAACAGTTCATATGGCTCGTCGATTATTACCTTACAGTTTAAACTGGATATCTCGTTAGATGTTGCTGAACAAGAGGTTCAACAATCCATCAACGCAGCGAGTAGTTATTTACCTGCTGATTTACCAAATCCCCCAGTTTATAGCAAAGTAAATCCAGCAGATACACCCATTATTACTTTAGCGCTCACTTCAAAGACAATACCTTTAACAAAAGTCGAAGATTATGCTGAGACGCGCTTAGTTCCCAAGATTTCTCAATTAAGCGGAGTAGGATTAGTGAGTTTGGGAGGAGGGCATAGACCTGCCGTACGCATTCAAGCGAATCCTAATGCATTATCCGCTTATGGATTAACTCTAGAAGATGTGCGTGCGATTGTTACAGCTTCTAACGTGAACACAGCAAAAGGAAGTTTTTCTGGTCCTCGTTTGGCGTATACCATTAATTCAAATGATCAATTATTGACTGCAGAGGCGTACCGTCCGCTGATCATTTCCTATCAAAATGGTGCTCCAGTCCGTCTATCTGATGTTGCTAATGTCATAGATGGTGCAGAAAATAGCATGCAAGAAGCATGGATGAATAATGAGCCTGCAATTATTGTGAATGTCCAACGCCAGCCTGGTGCCAATGTGATTGAAGTGGCACAACGGGTCAAAAAATTATTAAATCAAATGAAGTCTGCAATTCCTGCTGGAATGGAAATTAAGGTCCTAACGGATCGTACTATTAGCATTCAGGCATCGGTAACAAATGTGCAATTCGAATTGCTTTTGTCTGTAGCATTAGTGGTTATGGTGATTTTCCTTTTCTTACGCAAATTACCTGCAACCATTATCCCCAGTATTTCGGTACCTTTGGCACTTGTAGGTACTTTGGGTCTAATGTACTTACTCGGATTTAGCCTTAACAACCTTACTTTAATGGGATTGACTATTGCTGCAGGTTTCGTGGTCGATGATGCGATTGTGATGATCGAAAACATCATGCGCTATATTGAACTGGGTGAAAAACCTTTAGTTGCTGCTCATAAAGGCGCAGAACAAATTGGGTTTACTATTATTTCTTTATCTATATCACTTATTGCGGTACTTATTCCTTTGTTGTTTATGGGCGATGTGGTCGGCAGGCTATTTCGAGAGTTCGCACTGACGTTAACTATAACGATTGCTATATCTGCGTTCGTTTCTTTAACGTTGACACCTATGTTGTGTTCGCGCATTTTAAAGCCAGAAAGTGAAAGTAAAAGTAATGATTTGCAAAAATCTCTTGAGCACAAACTAAATTATCTTATTGAAAAATATAAAATTTCTTTACAATGGGTTTTGTCACGCCAACCGCTTATTTTATTGATTTTCTTTATTACTGTACTCATTACAGCGATTTTGTTATTTCTTATTCCCAAAGGATTTTTCCCTATTCAAGATACTGGGGTGATCCAAGGCATTTCTGTGGCAGCTGACTCGGTCTCATTTCAAGAAATGGCTAATCGTCAGAAAGCTTTAGCAAAAGCGGTACTTTCTGATCCAGCTGTAGAAAGCTTATCTTCCTTTATTGGAATTGATGGAACAAATATTACTTTAAATAGTGGGCGTATTCTTATTAATCTTAAACCTTTTGATGAACGACCCGGCGTAGACGAGGTGATAAGACGATTGCAATCTAAGGTTAGAAATGTGGTTGGTGCCAGATTGTATATGCAGCCAGTTCAGGATTTAACCATAGATACTTTAACGAGTCGTACTGAGTTTCAATACAGTGTGAATGGGCCTGATCTTGATGAAGTGACCAAGTGGTCAAAATTAATTCTAAAACGAATGCAAAAATTACCTGCACTGAAAGACGTCAACTCAGATCAACAAAATCTAGGTTTGGTTACGGAATTGGATGTGGACCGTGATACGGCATATCGGCTTGGAATCAGCATGCAAATGATTGATGATACGCTTTATGATTCTTTTGGTCAGCGACAAATATCGATTATGTTTACCCAGCGCAATCAATATCGGGTTGTATTAGAAGTTTTGCCTTCGCTACAAAAGGAAGCAGTCGCCTTTGATAATATTTATATCAATTCGACTGTCTATAATTCTACTCCGAGTATTTCTTCGATAAAGAATGCTTCTAGCCCTGGAATAAATTATCCGACGGTTAATTCATTAGGTGCCACGATTACTCCGGGTTCGGTATCATCATCTATAACTACTTCGAGTGGCTCAGTTCCTATAAAGACATTTGCGAGTGTCAAACAAACTGTAGGGCCATTAGTTATTGCACATAAAGACCAATTTCCAGCGGCAACACTTTCATTCAACCTTGCTAAAAATGGATCATTGGGCGCGGCAGTGCAACAAATGGATGAGATGAGGGACAACCTTAATTTACCACTGAGTATTACTGCGGAATTTCAAGGAACAGCAAAAAGCTTTCAAAATGCACTCGCGAATGAGGGATGGTTGATTCTTGCCGCAGTTATAGTGGTATACATTGTATTGGGCGTGCTTTACGAAAGCTATATCCATCCCTTAACTATTTTATCTACGCTGCCTTCAGCGACTATGGGCGCTTTATTGGCGTTATATCTGACAAATAATGAATTCAGTATTATTGCTTTGATCGCCATTATTTTATTAATTGGTATTGTATTAAAAAATGCCATTATGATGATTGACTTTGCGCTTGAGCAAGAGCGTGAATACAATAGAAAGCCCATAGATGCAATTTATGAAGCTGCATTATTACGTTTTAGACCCATTTTGATGACGACTATGGCTTCAATGCTCGGAGCAATTCCTTTAGCGTTTAGTAATGGCATCGGAGGGGAGTTACGACGTCCATTAGGTATTGCCATTATTGGTGGTCTAATCGTGAGTCAGTTAGTTACTTTGTACACAACCCCAATTATCTATCTAACTTTTGATAGAATGTCGCGCAAGGTAATGAGTTACCGCAGTGATAACCTCCATAAAGTGAGGGGGAACGGGTGAATTTATCCTCATTATTTATTCATAAACCTATAGGAACAATATTACTTGCATTCGGACTAAGTGTTGCGGGCATTCTCGCATTTAATCTTTTACCTGTGGCTCCTTTACCACAAATTGATTTTCCTACAATTACAGTTCAAGCACAGTTGCCAGGCGGAAGCCCTGAAGTCATGGCTACTTCTGTAGCCGCTCCTTTAGAGCGTCAAATCGGACTTATTGCTGGGATTACTCAGCTTACGTCATCAAGTACTTTAGGGCAGTCTATTATAACGGTGCAATTTGATTTATCGCGTGATATTGATGGCGCCGCGCGCGACATACAGGCAGCGATTAACGCATCGTTAAGCCAATTACCTACGAATTTGACCAATAACCCGACGTATCGCAAAGTAAATCCTGCTGACGCGCCGATTATGATTATCGCTTTGACTTCAGATAAAAAAACTCCAGGACAATTGTATGATGTAGCGTCTACCTTTTTACAACAAAAAATCCTGAGAAGTGAGGGAGTAGGGCAAGTGAACGTTGGTGGCAGCTCTTTGCCTGCTGTTCGTGTTGAAATCAATCCAACCGCGTTAAACAGTTATGGAATAGGATTGACGCAACTCGCTAATGCTATTGCTGCTGCGAATCTAAACCAAGCAAAAGGGCAAGTGCTTCAGGGTGGTTTGACATCAACAATTAAAAGTAATGATCAAATACTCAAAGCCGCAGGATATGCCCCGCTGATTATTAGTTATTTTAACAATCAACCGGTGCGGCTTTCTGATGTGGCTGATGTGATTGACTCAGTTGCTGATGTGCGTAATGCAGGTTTGGCTAATGGACAACCTGCAGTTTTACTGGTTTTATTTAAAGAACCAGGTCGCAATATAATTAAAACGGTTGACAACATAAAAGCGATGCTGCCACAACTTGAAGCGTCATTATCCAGTGACATTAAATTAAAAATTTTGATGGATAGAACAACAACAATTCGCACGTCCTTGCATGATGTGGAGTTTACCTTGCTTATTGCAATGTGTTTGGTAATTTTTGTTACCTATTTCTTTCTTGGCAGTATACGTGCCATGATGATTCCTGGAGTTGCTGTGCCATTATCGTTACTTGGCACGTTCGCTGTTATGAAATTGTTAAACTACAGTCTGGATAACTTATCCCTTATGGCATTAACCATTTCAACTGGCTTTGTAGTCGATGATGCTGTAGTTGTACTTGAAAATATTTCTCGTCATATTGCCATGGGTAAAAAACCTTTTAAGGCAGCTTTAGACGGCTCTAAGGAAATTAGTTTTACCGTATTATCCATCAGTATTTCTTTGGTCGCAGTATTTATTCCAATTTTGTTCATGGGGGGAATAGTTGGGCGCCTATTTCGTGAATTTGTGGTGACGCTTTCGGTGGCAATCGTGATCTCTATGATTGTTTCATTAACATTGACACCGATGATGTGTTCGCGAATGCTTGATTCAGATGAGGGTAAAAAAGAGCACTTTTTTATTCGCTTTAATGAGTACATTAGAATGCGCTATGCAAGGGGTTTGCGTTGGGCATTACACCATCCCATATTAATGCTTGTTCTCACTTTGGGCACTATCTTACTCACGGCTTATTTATTTATTATTATTCCAAAAGGATTTTTCCCGCAACAAAATACAGGCAGAATTGCAGGTTCATTACAGGCTGATCAAAATATTTCATTTGCTGCAATGAAGAAAAAATTAATCCAATTTGTTTCTGAAATACGTAAGGATCCGGCAGTAGAAAATGTTGCGGGTTTTATAGGGAGTGGTCCTGGTAATAATACAGCAAACACTGGATCTGTATTTATTATGATGAAGCCTTCTGTACTCACTAAAGAGACTACTGATCAGGTGAAGGATAGATTACGATCCGAGTTATCTCATATTTCTGGTGCAACACTCTATATGCAGGCAGCGCAGGATTTGACCCTGGGTGGCAGACAAAGTGCTGCTCAATTTCAATACACAGTGTCTGCTGATAACTTAAAGGATCTGGCGACTTGGACCCCGCGAATTATGGAAAATTTGTCCAAGCTACATGGCATTGTTGATTTGAACAATGACCAGCTCAATCATGGCTTACAGATATATGTTGATGTGGATCATGATACTGCGTCGCGTTTTGGTCTCACGCCAGAACAAATTGATAGGGTGCTCTATAACGCATTTGGGCAAAGCCAAATTTCAGTGATGTATATGCCCATGAACCAATATTATGTGGTGATGAATGTGGCACAGAAATATTGGCAATATCCTGAAGTGTTGGATGAAATTTATGTTATTTCACCGGATGGTAATGAAGTACCTTTATCTGCATTTGCAAGTTTCAAACAAGGAGCAACTTTGTTGTCTGTCAATCATCAAGGCCAGGCTCCTGCAGCAACGTTTTCATTTAATTTAGCCCCGGGAACCTCGTTAGGTGACGCGGTGACTAAGGTGACTAAAATTATTAATAATATGAACTTACCACCAACTATGCGTGGTTCCTTCCAGGGAACAGCTCAAGCATTTCAGGAATCTTTTGCAAATGAAAAATTTTTGATTATGAGTGCTATTTTCGCTGTTTATATTGTGTTGGGAATGCTGTATGAAAGCTTTATTCATCCAATCACTATTTTATCGACTTTACCATCGGCAGGTGTTGGCGCTTTACTCGCTTTAATGCTGTTCAAATCAGACTTAAGTATTATTGCGCTTATCGGGATGATCCTTCTTATTGGTATAGTGAAAAAAAATGCCATTATGATGATAGATTTTGCTTTAGACGCAGAGCGCAATGAAAATAAATCACCGCGCGAAGCGATTTTTGAGGCGGCGTTATTACGTTTCCGCCCAATTATGATGACAACTATGGCGGCTATATTGGGCGCTATGCCTTTAGTCATCGGCTTTGGTGTGGGTTCTGAATTACGCCGACCGCTTGGAATCGCGATTGTTGGTGGCTTAATCGTAAGTCAGTTATTAACACTATACACGACCCCAGTTATTTATTTAGCAATGGATACTGCTGGAAGACGTGCGCGCCATTTTATGAAACAATTTAAATTACGAGGTGCCTATGGCCACTCATAATCAATTAAAATTTCCATGCAGCCTGGGTGCAGCGCAGCGAAACACGGGTAGGTGGTGGCATAATACTCTCGGGTGCTGCTGCGCAGTACCTAGGCTACAGTTTTCTAAGAACTTCAGAATTTCTTTAATTCTAGTTCTGTTTTCTTTTTTACTGCCATCTTGTATGGTTGGTCCTAATTATGTGCCTCCAAAGCTTGTGGTGCCAACACAGTTCAAAGAAGCTAAAGGCAAAAAAGAAATCGGAGCTAAACGTAAAAATTGGAAGCCTATTCAGCCACAGGATAATATGGATCGTGGGCAATGGTGGAAAATTTTTAATGACCCGGTACTCAATGATCTGGAAAATCAGTTATATCATTACAACCAAAGTATTGTGAATGCCGAAGCAAATTTTCGTCAATCACTGGCCATTGTAGACCAAGCTCGCGCAAATCTATATCCGACAGTAGTAGGTGCATTTAGTTTATTCGAACAGCGACAAGCGGGGGGATCTACTTCAATTATCAGTACCTCAGGAACGACAGGGACTGCAACAACAAACATTGCGCCGGCAGCAACCACGACAACAATTTACACCTCATTCTTGAATGCAAGCTGGGAACCTGATCTTTGGGGGCTTGTGCGCCGAACCATCGAGGCAGATCTTTCTTTAGCAGAATCTAATGAAGCATTGATTGGAGTGACGCGTTTGTCGGCTCAAGGTGCTTTAGCACAATACTATTTTGAATTACGTACATTGGATAAAATTCAAAAGTATTTAGATGACACCGTGATTGCTTATAGAAAAGTCTTACAACTGACAAAAAATCAATATAAATCGGGGGTTGTCTCGCGCGCTAATGTGCTTCAAGCGCAAATTCAACTTGAATCAGCCCAAGCATCGGCCATTAACAACGGTATTTTACGCGGCCAATACGAACATGCAATTGCTGTATTAATGGGACGTCCTCCAGCTTATTTTTCTCTAAAACCTGTTATTATCAAATTGAAACCCCCCACGATTCCTGTGCAAGTACCTACTGCTTGGTTGGAGAGAAGACCTGATATTGCACAAGCTGAGCGTTTGGTTCAACAAGCAAGTGCCTTAATTGGAGTTGCCGTTGCTGCCTATTTCCCAACGTTAACTTTGACTGGAACTGTTAGTGCCGCAGGACACAGTTTTCATCAACTGTTTCATAAGCCGGCAATCAGTTGGTCTACTGGTCTGCAACTGGCAGAAACTATTTTTGATGGAGGTTATCGTTCAGCAGGAGTGATAGCCGCAAAAGAGCAATACATGGCTCAGGTCGCCAATTACCGTCAAGTAGTACTCACTGCTTTTCAAAACGTTGAGGATAATTTGATTTCATTGCGTCTTTTGGAAAAGCAAAGCATTGCTCAAGATAAAGAAGCTGCTGATGCGCTTCTTGCGCTCAAAATTGTTAAAAACCAATATAAAGCTGGAACTGTTCCTTATTCGAGTGTACTTACTGCGCAAATCAGTGCTCTGGCAGCAGAACAGGCAGCAACACAAGTAGACGGCCTGCAAATGTCTTCTGCAGTGGGATTGGTTAAGGCATTAGGAGGCGGTTGGGTTGCTAATGTAACGATGTTACCTAAGAAGTACAAGGCCCGACAAATTTGAAACCTGCTGAATTGTAGCCTCGGTGAAGCGGAAGCCGCAGCTTGATTTTTTGATCAGAAACCCAGGTCATGGCTCGTAGTCTCGCTTCGGCTGGAGCTGAAATGCTTGAATGCATGAACGAAGCGTCTATGACTACAGAAATTCAGGCGAGTATGTTTATATAAAATAAGAAAAAATAATGGAAGAGTCCTATGCTGTATTTACTTGGTGAAAAAGAATTATATTACATTTTTGATGGACAAACGGTTAGCGAAATTGCAAGTAGGGCACTTACAACGTACAGAAATCGCCCTGGTTTTTTTACTCCTTATAGAGATGGTTATGAGTTCGTAGGAGAGTTAATCGCACCAGGTTTATATCCATTTGCGGGTCTTGCATTGGCAGGATATTCTGCGCTTGCTTTTGTAGGTTCAGCAGTTGTTTGTATTGGTGCTTATCTTGTTGCTGCTGGTGCTTTCTTATTTAATGCCACAGGATTCCGCGATGATGCACTTAAATTTGCAGGCTCAGCGCTACATTTTACTGGTATCGCACTTTTCGAATCGGCTGTGGGCTTCTTACTCGCACTCATAAGCTTTCCTCACAGTTTGCTCTCTATTGTTACGCGTGCTGCGGCTACAGTAATTGCGGCAGGTTCAGAGCCTTCTGCAGAGCAAGAGAGGATAGATGCTGAAGGGCCTGATGAGTATACTTTCCAATTGAATTAGGGCTAACCTAGAGCCCTTTTTTTCTGATGCTTCTCTTCGCGCTCCAAATAATGTTCTATCATTTTTAACTCCTTTTGAACGCGAGTGATTTTTTCTTCTAGTTTATTTTCTAGATCTTGGCAATTTTTAAGATCTAGAGTGACCACTTCTTTTTTTTCTTGTTGTTGCGTGATGAAATTAAGCCAATTGATTTCGCTCACTGGATTCACAATAAGTGAGTTAGAGACAGGTTGATTAATTCGTTCTTCAATTTGCTGAAAGTGTAGTTCGAGCTCTTGTTTTTGATGCCGAACTGTATGTAAATGTACATCAAACTCATTGAGTTGTCGGTTTAACTTGCTTATTAAGATATTGAGTGACTCATTCATTTTTTAACATAGGAAAATATTTTTACATACTAAATACTTTAAGTTCAGTATGGATTAAATCAAACTGACACAATGAAAGCAATCCTATGAATGGAAATAACCTGTAAAAGTATTTCTTAATAATTGTGATGCAATAGCCTTGATAGCAAAATGTGATTAATATGATTGTTAGTTGCTCATTGATATTGTTAGAATATGCGTAAAATTGCTCGCAGTTTTATATGTAAAGAGATACTTAATGAAAGAAATCACTCTAACCGCTGTATTTGAAGGCACTATCTATAGCATTGAAGAACCTAATACTCATTTGCATGAAGTGTTATATAGAGATTGTAAAGGAGTACGTATTACTTCAGCCGATGAAGTAGAGCAACATAAAGACGCCACTCATTTAAAAATGGGTTTCAATGGATGTGGTGTTGATTATGGTGTCACAGGACTTTTATTTGGTGCAGGAGTAGAAGAACAAAGTGATCAGGTTGTAGCTGTTGTCAAAAAGCTAATTCAAGATGGATATACAGTTAAGTTTAACGCTATTGGCTTAAGCCGAGGTGGAATTGCTGCAATTTTGGCAGCCCTTAAGTTGGCCAGTATTGATCGCTTTCATCTGGAAACGAATTTACTTCTTTTAGATCCCGTACCGGGTAATTTATTTTCCACAGCATTTTTAGATTTTTTTAACCATACATTAGCTAATCGAGCAGTTGATTTGTCTGGGTCTAAAAACTTAAATTATGTTGAAACACTTTATCCCTATCTTGAAGTGGGGGATGATACCGGCGAATTTTTGGACCGTGTTCTTGCCAAGTTCCATATCCCCATAAGACCCACTTATCCGAAACAATGTGAGGTAAGGGAGGAAGTTATTCTGGGGGCACATTTAAAGGCTTTTCAGGACCTTAATAAAGAGAATGATGCTGCTCATTTGATTTATGGGGTGAATGTAATTCCTGTAATCAGGAAACTCAGCAAAGCAATTATGTATCAATTCTTGAGTCGCGTTGGCTGTTTGCCAGAATCGGGAGAAAATATACATCAATCTGAAATCATTAATGAGTTTCAACGAGAAAGAGAAAAATGGACACAACATCTTACAGCTATTATTGCGAATATTATTCCCAAAAGTAGAAGTTTACATTCTCAGGATGGTTCTAAAATTACGGTTTCAAACTCAGCAAAATATCTTAATAAAACGCATCGTGAACTTGTTGATACAGAGTCACTTGAGCCTGATGAGTTATGTTTAAAAGTAGAGCCGGAACGTATCCGTTTGCAAAAGGAAAAGCAACCATTAATCAAAGCAGATTTGTTGCGTTTAATAGACGTCATCGAAAATAGTATGAGTGCTAAGAGTAAGCTTGGTAAAAAGAAATTATTACTGGATAGAATTAAAGCCGGTTTGAATGATAGTGATTTTGCTGAGGAGCAGTTGAGTTTTATACTGAGAGATATTCTCACGGTTGCATTACAACGTGACCGAAACAGCTATAGTTTTTATAGTACAACAACCTCAGGTTTAGCCTTGGTTAGTGCCTTGAATCAGCCTGAGTTTAGTGCTGTCAAAGAGCTCGTACAATCGGATGATGATCCTATTCAATACGCTGATTTATGTGCTTATGTTATAGGTAGAAATGATTTGGTACACTTTAATAGTCAAGATAAGGATATAAATCTTTCACATGTTGAGGAGCATATGGTTGGAGAGGATGGCTATAGGATGTTGATTTAATGCGTATTGATTCAAAGAAAGCAATCAAGGATGAAACAATCAATGGTAAAAAATCTAAAGAAAAAAGTATTACAGTATGTTGCTAAAAGACAGACTTGTGCAAAAGATATGTTTTTTTTCGTTTCAGTACGGTTGCTATAATGTTTCACTGGCTTAAAAAATGGCGGTACGAACGGATTATGCGCCATTCACCTATAAGCGATGATGAATGGATTGAAGCATTTCAAAGTTTATCTTTACTGCGACGCTTGAATAAACAAGAAAAAATAAAGCTGAAACAACTGGCTATTTTATTTCTTCATTACAAATCATTAGAGGGCGTTGGTGATCTTCAGATTACAACGTCAATGCAGTTAAATATTGCCTTACAGGCATGCCTTCCTATTCTTAATCTTGGATTTGATTGGTACGATGGTTGGGTTTCGGTCATCATTTATCCTGGAGCCTATTCACGAGAGGACAAGGTAATCGATGAGTTTGGAATAGAACATTTAGGGCGATCTAATTTAAGCGGCGAGTCGTGGCAACGTGGACCTGTTATTATCTCTTGGGACGATACGCAACATCATGGTGGTGCTACTGGACGAAATGTAGTGATCCATGAGTTTGCACATAAGTTGGATATGCAAAATGGTCGGGCGAATGGTTTTCCACCACTTCACAAAGGAATGTCCGCGTCGCATTGGGCTGAGGCTTTTAACTCAGGCTATCATGATTTGGTAAATCGTCTGCAACAAGATGATCCTATTCCAATTGATCCATATGCGACTACATCCCCAGCTGAGTTTTTCGCTGTATTTTCTGAATTATTTTTCGAAAAACCTGAAATAATAAGTCATTATTATTCTGAGATTTATCATTTGCTTGCCCAATTTTATCGTCAAAATCCGTTGGGGGATTTGTAGTTTTGTGGCATTGTAGCCTGGGTGAAGGCGTAAGCCGTAACCCGGGGAATCTGTGGAAAATCGCGGGTTCTGCTGCGCTTCAGCCAGGCTACAATGCTACGATAATTACCAATTAAATGTATATCGTGTTTCTTTGGAACTCCATCCGTCAGTAATATAGACTTCAAGTGAGTTTTGAGAAATGAGATGAAACTCGATTAGTGAGCCCCAATAAGGATTATGGAATTCAAAACTTTGTTTTGTCTGCCCAGTTGTTAGCTTGCAAGAAAGTTGCCTTGGTTCAGGAGCACCAAGACCATCCCCATAGCTTAAATCCAATTGAGTTGAACCTTGTGAATTAGCCACAGACGCGACTGCATTCAACCAATTACATTCAATCTTTGCAGATTGAGGGTTTTGGTTTTTAAGTTTTAAACAGCTTCGATTTGTACTCATACACGGTTTTGCAAAACTTGTACCTGCCAGTAAACCCAACAAAAGAAAAGTGTACAATTTAGTCATTTTTATACCTGCTCAGTTAGGGTGTGTGATGTTTTTAGCATTGTTATTAAATTGTTGTCAATGGTCTCAATTGATTGTTGTTTATTAAAAAAGCAGAAAATAAAGAAAAAAATCATTAACGGAATCAAAAGAAGTCTGAATTAATAAATAACAGATTTTATATTAGACGATCTTCGGATAATATTTGAACCAGAATTTTAATATGATAAGGAAAAAGTATGAAACAAAATATTTCTATGTACTCTGCATCGATACCAGTGTTCAAACAAATGCTTACTTCATTAAATGCAATTTTGGAAAAAACGCAGGCTCATATTGATAACAATAAAATGGACCCTAATGCTTTTTTACAAGCCAGACTTTTCCCAGATATGTTTCATTTTACGCGTCAGGTACAGATCGCGACTGATTTTGCTAAAAGTACGGCAGCACGTTTGGCAGACAAGGAAATACCTGTCTTTGAAGACAATGAGCAAACATTCTTTGAATTACGTGGCCGAATAGAAAAAACACTGTTCTTTCTTTCTAGTATTTCTCCAGAAGATATGAACGGCAGTGAAGAAAAAGAAATTATTCTCCGTCCCGGAACGCCAAAAGAACGAAAACTGATTGGTCAAACATATCTTTTGCACTATGGAATACCACAGTTTTTCTTTCACGTTACTACAGCTTATGACATCTTAAGAAGTTTGGGCGTTACTATTGGAAAAATGGATTATATGGGAACATTTTAAAACCATACCCCGGGTTAAGCGTATGCTGTAACCCGGGTTCTGCGCTACCAATGCACTATGATACAACGGATATTGCTGCATTTTGAACATTCTCTAGTTCGAACTCACCAAGTGGTTCTTCTTGTCTTCCAGGAATCTTTGTTTGTTCTTGAGCTAGATTTGCTTCATAACGTAATAACTCGCTTGTTTTGAAGAATCGACGCGTCTGATAACGTGTTTTTTTCTTTTCTTCTGCTGCAATTTTATCAATAGCAGGTTCTGTTTCTTGAAGTTCTTTTTCTATCACGGCAACCTGTTGTTTTGATGCATCAACAAGATGAGCGCTCAGATCACGTTTAATCTGCTCTATGCGGCTTGTTACTAATTCGGTCCTTTTTCTATCCAATCGATCATTTTGATCGCTTAATGCATCCCTACATTCTGTTTCTTCCTCTTGAAGTTGTCGTAAAGTGTTTTCGAGTTGTACCTTTGTCCTTTCAAAGGATTGGACATTTTTTCCTAATGAACTATTTTTATACATTAACGTGCCTTGTTCCCAAAGGGAGCAAGTAGACTCTTTCATGCGTGTTTCTGCTTTTACAATAAGTGCTTTTGTTTCTGATATATCTTTTATCTGTTTGCTGATTTGTTCTCTAGTACTCTTTACTGTGCTTTGGATTTGCCCCAGATCAACTTTGAGTCTTGACTGTTCATCTAAAAGGGCAGTAACACTTTCGTCAGGCTCTTGACCTAAAATCCTCCTGAGTTGGCTCAAATCTACTGCATTTAATTTCCAATTTAATTGTTTCAGTTCATCGACATATTCTAGTTTCTTGCGAATTGATTCAGGAAGCTCGTTACGATCAATCTGAACATTATTCCAATTAAGATTTAAAAGTGTTTTGAGTCTGAATAATTTCTCAAATTCAGGACGCATTTTTGGTGGAAGAACATCGACCACATTTTCATTAGATAAATTGAGAAGCGTATTTTTATTTTGTTCAACAACTACTTTAATTTTTTGGAGTTCGTTTTGCTCTGCTTCAACTCGTGTAAGAAACGAGGATTGATATCCAGTGAATCCTTGCTGCAACTCCGCATCCTCAACCTGTAATTCGATATAGGATTGAATACCATCAGTACCACTTTGAATACGTACTTTTTCTGGATTTACTTTCAATAAAGTAGCAAATTGGGTTTTCTTTTGTGCAAATAAACTTTCCTCTACATCTTGATTTAACCCATCTGCTTGAGCTAACTCTTCTATAGAGTACTTTAGTTGTTTTTTCAAAGCATTAAGTTGGTTTACATAGGGTCGATATTCTTTATAAGAGCTAAAGCGTAAGGTCGCCTCATATAACTCATGCACCACATGGCTGGGATTGTCTTTACTCTGACGACTTATTTGGAGCAATGAGTTTTTCAAATGCTCCCAAGTAGGGTCGACGGTCTTGAAAAAATAAGGTGATGTATTCGTTAAATAGCTACGAAAACCAGCTATTTGATGCTCTGCAACTATTTTATCGTGACAGTTTTTCCTAAAGTCGAGATCACAATGCGGGACATTATGTAATGAATCAATTGCATTCAGTGCATCATTGATTACATCTCTTGGGGATGAGTGAGTTATCGAAAACAGATACTTATCTTTTAAAACGGCTTTGTGACGTTCAAGTGTGGCATAAAGTGCCCGAATTTTATCTTTATCCTCAGGAAAGTTACTTAAGTCTTCAGCAAGCGTATGAATTTCTAAAGCTGCTTTTTTGGCTACGGTCCGTTCGAAGTAGGCATGGAGAGGCTCGGGTTTTTCTTTTACCCAAGCAAACTCATCGAGCAGGTATTGAGCCAGTTTTTTCATTGCTTCTTCGTTGTAGCTTTTTTGCAATGCGTTTAACTCTGGATCCTCAGGCAAGCCTAAATTTCTATAAAGTGTCGTAAAAGAGAGAACTAAACCTTGCATTTTAAATTGCTCAACGAGCGAAAACTGTGTTAAGTCGTTGCAGTGATTTATGATTAAAGGTTTGATTTGATCTAATAAATTCTGAATGGTTTTATCATCTGCTGTCATTAATTTTTTTTGGTAAAATTGAATGATGCTGTCAGTAACTTCTTGATGCTCTTCGCTCTTCCATACCTTGTTTTTTTGTTCAATTAACGTATTAATTCCAATTCTGATTATTTCTGGGACAAACGAAGAGTTTTTAGCCGTGTTTTTAGGGAAAAATACTTTTGTGGTTTCTGGACAAAGAGTACAAAATTCTCCAATTAAATAGGGTAAAATTTGTTTGCTTTGTGCCAACTCCAGAGCTCTTTTTGCTTGGCCTTCGGGTTTGGTATAATTTAGAACTGCGCCTGCTTTATCGGCAATTATTGTTTCTAAGTTTTGATGCATTAAGGCTTTTGCACCAGCTGAAAACGGCTTTGATTTTTGTTTGAGCTTTGTTTGAACATTTAACTCTTGAACAAAATCTAGCTGTTTTAAAAACTTAAGCCTCAGTCCTTGCTCGTGGCTCATTTTGCTTGCTTTTTCTGCTTTAGCCGCCCATTTTTCTTCTCGAGCTGTCTCCCACAGTTTGTTAGCCGATTTCTTAAATTGCTCGATACTTTCAGTAAGGGTACGTTCGGATACATTGGCATTTTGAGAACGGGTCAGCTCACTCAAAAGCGCTTCACGCCATTGGTAGAACTCAAATTGTATTTTGGGATCTCCAGGATAAAGTTCAATAAGTAAGCTTTCCCACGCTTCAATTTGTTGCATCAGGATTTGTTGTGCCTCATCAATGGCCTGGGTATATATCCTCTCTACGGTAGCTTGTAATTTGATTTTATTTTTTAATTCTTCAACCGATTGTTCATTAATACTTTGACGTGTCCATGGAAAAACGTAATAAAGAAATTTGTTAAGCGTGTCTTCAGGCGCTTTTACTTGATAAATAGGAAGCCATTCGCCAGGTTTACCATTACGTGCGGCACGGCCTGCGATTTGTGTACTCATTCGCTCAGTATCTGGATAACTTTGTATTACAAATAAACCTTTAGGATGATCACCAGGATTGATGTCTATTCCTTTTGCAAGCATTGCTGTCCCTACAGTAATCGTGTTCACTTGACCTGCTTGCTTGATGAGCTTATCCAGTTCGGCAGGGGATTCCTTACCGGTAATAATCTGAATTTTGAACCCTTGCTCTTCATAGGTTTTTAAACTGTTACCAATTGCTTGTGCCTCATCAAAATCTTCGCTCACAATAAGCATTGGTTGCGTTTGGTCACGACTCCATTCTTCAATCGCTTTATTTCTCTGCGCAACTAAATGTTCATGCTCTTCATAGGTTTGAATGTCTTCATCAGGATTAATATCCATTCTCGTTTTTGTAACTGGGCGTCTAATCTTATCAAAGGTCTCATGTATGGCTTTGATTGTTCCTTCCCGATCTAAAGTAAAAATCGGGTCATGATTGATGCGCTTGTCTCCGGCATGTGGTGCTACACTGACTGCCTGGATTCCGATAGACGTATCTAAGCTTTTGAGCTCAAGCTTGTCCCCTGGCGTTGCTGAAATTCCAAGTAAGCGTCCTAAGGTCTTTTTGAAAAACTTAATTAATCCTTGCGCCGATTGGCTTGCAAGTACAGAGGGAACGGAGTCAATAAAAATATGCTGGGCTTGATCTTTATTTTCCGCTTTGAGTCGAGCTTGTAACGCCTGTTGTACTTCCTCAGTAAAAATCGAACCGTGCTTTGGTGTACTGCGAATTAACGGAACACAGGCAATTTTTTTAATAATTTCGTGACCGCTCTCATCCTTTTCTTTGACTGGTTGCACTATAAAATGCTTGTTTTCCACTAAAGTGGCGGCGACACCGCTTGCATGGATCCATTGTTTGAGTTGGGTGTTACTTGCTGCCATCAAATAATTTTGTTTTTCAATGTCCCCATTAAATTGTTCGTTAATTTGTTTGTTGAGAAATAATCGAAATTGATCGAGATCCTCATCTTCATCCCAAACTTTACCTTGAGATGCTTTAACATTACGAAATGCTTGCCAATTGATGAATTGATAGGCGAGGGGATAAATCCATTGAGCGGGGTTATTAGCCTGTACTGCCTCAGCTTCTGTAACCAGTTTATAAAGTGCCTGTTGATCTAAAAGCGTATCGTCACATTCATCTAAAACAATATGCACAGGGCCATTAGTTTGGAGTAGCTTTTCTTTTTTAGTTATTTTTGCAGCCAAATGGAAACTTGCCATATCCTCAACTGTGGAACAGTTGATTCCATCAGGTACAAATGCTTCAGTTGGGGTATTACTTTGGATGAGTGCTGATTCAATTCCCAAGAATTTAAAAAATGGTTCGCAGTTGTTCTCATAATCTCGAACCAGAAGTGTTGGGTTAGCAGTCCATTGTAGAACAGTACCCCCTTGCGCCCATTGAAGCGCCGAAAGCATCGGTGTATTAATACTTTTTCCTTCTCCAGTTTTGATACGCATTAATATATCGGAAGATGGATCTTCTAGAGCAAGTAACAATACAAGCATTTGCGTGGTGTTTGGGAATAAGCCTGTAGTTCGGAAATAGATTTCTCTTAAATAGGCTAAAAGCTCCAGATTGATGACTTCTATTTGTTCGGGTGCTACTGATTTCGCGCGCAGATCTAGAAGTATTTGACTGGCACGGTTTTTTAATTCTTCACGTGACTTAGCAGTTAAGTTTCTTAAGCTTGTAAAATCACCAGGATTTAGGGGATCGGTATAGCCTAATGTTTCTATATAGGTTAATTGTCGTGCAAGCTTCATTAGCAATGCGTGAGGAAAATCTTCTTCATGAAGCAAATCTTGTAGGTTAACTAGAGCTTCTTTGATGCGATCTGTTGCAAAATGCTTGGCTAAATCCCTTTTTTCATTGTTTTTAGCAAAAGGATTTGTATCGAAGTTTAAACAATAGGCATGTAATTTACTTTGGTCGGGCGCAAGTAACGCTGCGTTTAGATTTTTTGCATCGGGGTAGGGGGGCGTTGCAAATAATTTTAAAACTTTATCTATATCATCATCAGAATGACATCGCTTTAAGCCGTTGACGACATCCAATAATGCACTTAGATTGACTGTGGTGTCTTTTTTATTACTGGCCAAACGCGTTAAAATTGTAGCAATTTTTATTCTATTATTATCACTAAATCCCTTCATTTCTCGAAGAATTTGAGGATAAGCTTCGAGATCTTGGTTGAGCTTTTTTTGTGAGATTTTTTTGAGTAATGAAATGCAGAGTTCAGCTTGTTCCGGCCTCTCAGTTAAGAATAATTGAGTTTCCTCGATCAATGACTTAATCAGTTTCGAATCTACGCCAGATAGTCCTAAAATTTCAATAATTTTTTTGATAATTAATGGCTTAGTTTCTTCTGGAAGGGCTGATTTTTTGAATTGATTTAATGCGGCAAGAGGGAAAGGACTTGCACTTCTCAAATTATGAGCCATGCTCATTTTGAAGAACATGGTTTGTGTTTCTTGCTCAAGGTCAGCAATATTAAAGAGGTCGACTAAGCCATTGATGGCTCGTTCAATTGCTTCATCATTTGCAGTAGGACACTCCTCTAAAGCTTGAGTGGTAAGCTTTAGATAAAGATCTAATTTTTCCGAGCTGTCTTTAACTAATTTACCCGCTAGAATTTGCTTTTGCTTATAATTTAAGCGCGCTAGAGTTCCTGTACTCAGTTGCTTGTATATCTTATTAAATTGTTCTGGTAGTCGGGTGTTGATATCAATAAGCAAGTTGAGGTAATTTGCAATGGATTCAATTTTGTTTTTATAACTTTGTAGCGCTTGGTCTGAAGGAGCGTTTTCATCGATTAAAGCAGCCTCATCAAGAATACTTTTTTCAAACTCTGGATCTTGAGTCTTGAGCTGCTGTAAGGTTTTTTTCAAAGCGGGCAATACTTTTTTCTGAATCAACTCTTCTTTGAAAAAGAAAGTTAAAGAGTGTGTCTCGTTAAATGTTGCCATCCAACCAAGACACGTATTTAAATCCAAGTCTTTGACAATTTGCTTATTCTGAGGATTTTCAAAGAAAGCTCTCATTTGAGAAAGAAGTAAGGAGTGAACTGGACCTAAAACTCCAGCAAATGCTTTTCCCGTAGTTTGATCGTTTGCCTTTCTTTTCCCTGTGAGCAGGAAACTTAAAATATATTCCCCTTTAGTTTCCCCTATAATGAGACTATAGGTTCCGTTGAGTAATGTAGGTTTTGTTTCTTCGAAAAAGCGAAATTTTGCAAGGACTTCTGAGAATTGAGGATTAGGTTGTTGCAACAAAGTAACTAATTCATCCAGTGCGTCAAAAAGTGGCATCAGTTCTCGATCCAGTTGATCGCGTAATTGTTGAGGAACCATGAAGTTTTGCAAATTCTTTTTCAGTTCTTTCTTCAAGAGGTCAACTTTAAAGACAGCACTTCGTTTTTTTATGGCATCAACTAAAGCATCAACAATTAAATCATCGAGCTTGGAGATATCCCCATTACCTAATACACAATCTTTTAAAAGATTTATGTCAATAATCAGGGTTTTTAGCCATTCTTCTTGTTGTTCTGGGCTTCTACATTCATCGGGAATAACAATGTCTGCTGCATGTAGCAGTGTATTCAGAAACGTATTCACTTTATCGGCTTTAGGTAATTCTTGCGACTTTGAGATATTGATTTGACTTAATACGCTCAGTACCGCTCTATGAAATTCTATACCTTTCGTATCTCTTATGTTTTGAAGGGCTAATAATATATTAGCAACTTGATCTTGATCTAAATTGGCTTCATTGAGTTTTGCTAATAATTTAATATGCTCTGCTGTTAAATTCTGACGATTTTTTTGTAATACAGAGGTAAACGATGCGATAGCTGATAGAGAAAATTGGCTTACTTCAGGTGCTGGATCTGTTTTTTGAATACGTTCTTGCAGTGTGTTTAATATTTCAATGCCTTCATTTTCCAAACAAGAAACCAGTGGCGTAACGAAATCATCTTTGAGTTTCTTATCAGGAAACGCGACTTTGAACTCAATACATTGCTTCATTAATGTATTGATTTGTGCAAGCGAAAGGTTAGGCTTAAATTTAAATGAGCGAGAAAATGCTTGCAGTAAATCACTACGATCAGTTTGCTCCAATGTCTGTAATGCATGAATACAATTGTTTAAAGTTTCTTTCCATTGAGAAGCGTTTAGAGCGTCTTTATTTGAAAAAGCACAGGTTAAAATAAAGGTTAATTGATTTTTTTGCTCTTGAGTCCAGGAGGCGAGCTTTTCGATTTCCAGAAGCTGCTCTTGGATGTCTGCTAATCTTATTTCTGCTTTCCAATGCTGCCCAAAATATCGAAATAGCCAAGGCTTAAGTTCACGTCCCTCAGTATAAATAAGTTCGGGATCAGTAATAGAATCTTCTGGATTTTCGATTTTCATACATGCAGCAACATGCTTAAATTGTGCAGCAGATGGTTTTTGCGACATGGCGTAATGTACGCCTGTTGGTCCCCAATTGAGTTCTTCTAAAGAAAGACATTGCTCTTGTGGATTTTGAGCATGGTCTATAACATCCAATACCCTATTTAAGGTAATGAGAAAATGGCCTTTATGTTTAATTGGGCAGGGGACAGGTAGTGTAAGATTTTTTTCTGCAATTCGTGGGAGAACGATTTGTGTGTAGGCCTCAAAAAAAGTATTAAAATCAAAACTGTTCTTATCATAGTCTAGATGCGCTGCAACCAGTGTATTCCACCATTCTTTCTGTTCTGCAGGAAGTTGCACTAATTTTTGAAGATTTTTAATTCCTCGTGTGCTCAAAAGATCATTTTGAACTTCGGGGTTTTTGAGAAACTCGAGATTAATTTTTTTATTCAAACACGCACTAAGTAATCTGACTAAAACAATAGCATGAGCTTCACCTCCCAACGCATATTGTTTACAAAGCAACGGAATGATGAATTCGTCATGTTGCAGTAATTGCAGAAAGGCTTTGATTTCATTTTCATAGGCAGGAAGCAAGGCTATGAAGGTATTTTTTTGGTTAGGTGAGTACCTAGAGTCCAAAAGCAAAGAAATAGTTGTTTGCGGAAGGTGAGGTAATAGTGCTGTTGCTTCTTCAATTGTAGGTAAAACTAAAGCTTCTTGTTTTTTAAGTGCGGGTGCTAACGCAGAAGGAAGTTTTCTTGGGTTATTAGTATAACAAAACGCTTTTTTGTCTTTGTTTATATAAAACCCTTTGGGCAAATTCTGTGGAATAATGCCATCTTTAAAGGCAGAACTGTATTCTTTTATGATAGGAATGGCTGACTCTTCTAGATTGTCAATGCCTAATGCCCTGAGTTGTTTGACTAATTCAGGTAGTTCAGGAAGATCAATAGGTACTAGTTGTAAATCCGGACTAGCAATATGTTCACTCTGCTCGAGGCGAGCCTCTTTTTGTACGCTTGGAGGTTTGGGTAAAACAATGCTTTTTTGAATTTGGATACGTGCTCGGACTGCAGGTGACTTAGTGTTTAGCGCATATTTTAATGGATTAATCTTAGGGGTGTTAGACGTAGTTTTAAGAATTGTTTCTGCAGATTTATTTAATACTGAGCGACGTGCAAGAAATGCGAGTTGTTTTGATGCTTGCTCGCTCTCTGGAATTTTAAAAATAAAAAGACGCTTACGTTCATCACTAATAAACTTTGATAGATCTTCAATATCTTTTGCAGAGTAGGGTTGTGCATCAAGTGGAATTTCTAAGGGAGTATAATTGACTTCAGTTTCATAAGAAGCTATCAAATTTTCGAGTAATGATTGAAGGTACTTATTTTCTGAGAATTGAGGCACAGCAAAACTCCTAGAATCAAAAGAAATAGATAATACATCTTTATTATTAACAGGAGATTAAGAGTTAAAAATGAATGTATTCTTATTTCACTCAGGTAAAATTGTAGTATGCAGTATAATGAAAAAAAGAGAAGCGATACAGCTCAATATGTAAATAAGCCACTCATTTAAAGAGTGATTTTTATAGCGAATTACAAAGGCAAAATAAGTGCATCCATTTTCTGTAAGTTGAGCGTTTAAAAGTCGATTACCCCTTTTTTTAATTCCAAAACACGCTTCTTTATCGAAAATGAAAAATTTACTTGACAGATCTTGGGTAGCTCATTAAACTGCGAACCTAATTTTGGGGTTATAGCTCAGCTGGGAGAGCGCTTGCATGGCATGCAAGAGGTCGGCGGTTCGATCCCGCCTAGCTCCACCATCAACATCTTTGATGTTGATGGGGAAATGCCTAAGGTCCCCATCGTCTAGCGGCCTAGGACACTGCCCTTTCACGGCGGTAACAGGGGTTCGAACCCCCTTGGGGACGCCATTATTGGTGTTTTGTAGTGTGTAGTAAAAAGTTGTAAAATTAAGATCCAGGTCCCCATCGTCTAGCGGCCTAGGACACTGCCCTTTCACGGCGGTAACAGGGGTTCGAACCCCCTTGGGGACGCCATTTTTATGGCAATGTCTTTGAATACCAAAGTTGACACTTTAGTCAAACGCGTAAAAATTACCCTAAGTAGCGATACAACTCGAATAATTTTTATCGTACCCTATTACCACGCATAAGTATTTCTAACGTCCTCATGATTTATTTTCTGTAAAAAAGGTAACTTACATTGAGTAAGTTACCTGAATTAGACTGCCTATTTACTACCAGAAACTGCAGCAAGGTTAGAGTTGATGATATTGGCGGGTACGGTGAGTAAAAGTGGTGAACTCCAGCTATTTCCCCCATTAATACTAATATATGAGAAAGGAAAGAGGTTTGACGGATTAGTTTGCCCAGAACCAATAGTAGAACAAAGAATTCCATCATTACCGCAGAACACTCCATTTAATGTGTTGCCATCAAATCCTTGTGGTATAGCAGGTAGAATAGGGGCACTCCAGGTACTGCCACTATTATTACTCGTATAAGCAAGATTGTTTAGCACACCACCAATAGTTACATATCCAGTAGCAGTACAAAGTCCAGAATTGCTACAAGACACTGCTAATAACTCGCTATCTTCACTGGATGCTGGGGAGGGTAAAATGGGAGCACTCCAAGTTGAACCACCATTAACTGTTGTATAAGTAACTGGGACGGGAATTCCTGTGGTCTCATCAAATGAGGAACCTACTGCGCTGCATGTCAATCCGGAGCTATCGCAGGAGACTGATGATAGAGTATTGGTAAAACCAGGCTGTGTCGTTAGAATGTTTGCTGTACTCCAACTAGAACCTCCAGAAGTACTACTATAGCTTATTGGTGCTCCTGCATGAGTACCGACAGCGACGCACTGGAGACCAGAGCTGCTGCAAGCGACACTAGACAAAGTTGAATTTCCTGACAGGGGCGTGGGCAATATAGGGCTACTCCAGGTTGCCCCACTATCCATGCTTGTGTAAGCTACTGCAAAAGTTTTAGGTGGGACCCTCGTACTGCCAACAGCAACACAGTTCACTCCGGTATTATCACAAGCAATACCTGGGAGCGGTACTTGTGTAGCACCCGCAAGTACTGATGGAAATACAGGAGAAGACCATGAGTTTCCACCGTCTTTACTGTTATAAATCATGGGTTGGGTGGCGCTTATTCGGCCAACCGTGACGCAATTAAGACCTGAGTCATCACAAGTAACATTGTTCAATTGGCCTGTACCTTGTAGCTGAATTAGTGGGCTCCATGAACTGCCTCCGTCAGTACTAGTGAAAGCAATTGGCATGTTTTGACCATTTATGCTAGCAAGCCCAACAGTCACTCTTCTTATAAGTGGTGCAGTTGATAAGGTAACCTTTAACTTATCTTCTTCACTGGGTTGAGAGCAGAGAAACTGATCTGGGTTATTATTTCCAGGTCCTATAGTTTTACATACTTCAGGTCCGCCATTTATTCCATTGGATGGAATCGCATTACCGTGAATGACCAAGCTTAATTGGCAATCTTGACCTGGTTTCAGGGTAAATGGACTAGAACAAGGTTTAGTAGCTCCAGTGCCTTGGCTGACCCCTTGTATTGCTTTAAAAGTTAAAGTTCGTTCATATTTGGTATTATTAATGATTGTATAACTCAGAGTAATAGTACCCTTGGGATAAACTTGATGTTCCCCTTTTGCTGTTGCAAGAATGGAAAATTTGGGTTGAGGTTTAGGTGCTGCATGTAGGATGACTGGCGTAAAAACAGCGCTACTTAGTAAAAAATAAATCCATTTTTTATTCATTTTCAATCCTTAGATTAGATAACTTAAGCTAAATTGCAATTGATTCGTATACAAATGATTCATACCAGGGCCATTGTTCAGTGTTTGCCCAGGCGCTCGTCCAAGATAGCTTTTTCCCCAATCTGCAAATTCATATCCAATACCGACCTGCCACCTAGAATAGAACTCTTTTTGGATCCCTGCACCTACTGTATAAGTAAATGCAGTATGAGTATGAGAAGTAAATCCCGGCGCAGGAATTTCTTCAACTATTTTAGGGGTAATGGTGAAGTTGTGCGCACGGTTAAAACCCACTCCTAAGCTTCCACTAATATATGGATTTACAGGAGCATTGAAATGACCAATCAACTTTCCTTTGGCAGCGATATGAGTATGATTGATTTTATAGGTGTAGAAAAAATTATCGAAATCTGGATCAGCATCTTCCCATACATCACCTTTCAATTTTGCATTAGATGTTACCGCGGCAGCTAAACCCAATTGACCGGTAAATGTAGCATTTAATGCGTGTTGCAAACCATAGAAAATCTCTCCATCAAAAAGGGTGCTTGTATTTTCATTTGCAGTGTATGTTTTTTCAACATCTGATTGTAAGAAGAAGGTATTTGTTTCGCCAGTATCAGTCCAGGCTGGGCCTAGGCTTAAGGTGATAACTTGTGTCCAGGGCGAACTAACTGGTCCCATAGTACCTGAAAAGCTATTTTGAGCAAGCGTTGTCGCAATAAGTACCGTAAGAGTCTTTGTTATATCCATTTTATTCTTAGTTCTCCATGAATTAAAAAAAGATGATAATCTATTTTGGGAAGACATCCCAGCTTGGAATAATAAAAATCGAAAACTCAATAAGGTAATGATGTACTCTCAAAGTCTTTCGAAAATTGTTCGTGTATTAAATCCAAACAATCGCTCATGCATTCTATAGGCATACTCATCAGTCATGTTAGCCAGGTAATCACAAACAATTCGGTAGGCAACAGTTTCATCTTCTGCTTGTTTAAATAAAACTCGATTTTTGTTGTCTAATAAACTACCAGGATTTGAGCTGATGGCATCGAAAAGCCTAAGAACTACTGTTTGGCCACCATATTCAAAAGTACGGGCTTCTTGGGAGTCAATGACATTATTGAAGATGCATTGTTTTAAATAATTCAGCAGAGCATCTGCTTCAGGAACAAGTGCTAAATTATATTTAAGTAAATTATTCTCGAATTGTTCATTGGTCGTTATGATTTGAGTCGAGGTAATAAAATAATTGACCATTTCTCCTATGGTCTGCTTTCTTGAATAATGATCCTGAGAAAATAGTGAGTCTATCAACTGGTTTTTTCGATTACCTAAAATGGTATTACTTAATAACTGTCTAAACTCTTGGGTATCCAGATGTGCGGCATTGATAAGACGTAAATGAATGGCGTCTTCAAGATCATGAACTCCATACGCAATATCATCAGCAATGTCCATAATGGAGCAATCAAAGCTATGGTAGGCTGATTTTCCTGCTTTTGTACCATGCGGTGCTTGCGACAACGATTGAAATAACTCTTTGTCCCTATCAGAAAAAGGTGACAACAACCAATCAATCTCTGGCTGCTCACAATCAAAATAAGCTTTAGGTGGTAACCAGTCATTAATTTTGATGGTTTTATGAATGGACTCATGTACTGGAGGGTGTTTTGGGGCGACGACATTAGAGCGCTTCACAGGGTATTTTAAAATACCAAGCAATGCACGTCGGGTTAAATCAAGACCATAGGTTCCATAACTACTTTCAACCTTAGTGAGTAGGCGCAATGTTTGTCCGTTTGCTTCAAACCCACCATAGTTTCGCATCATATAATTGAGGGCTACTTCACCGCCATGTCCGAAAGGTGGATGGCCAATGTCATGCAGTAAGCAAATCACAGAGATCAGGTCATCATTAGGTAGTAAACCCGCTAAAACAATTTGTTTTTCTTGGTTCATTAAGAGGTTGTGTACAATACTGCGCCCGATTGAATCGACCTCTAAAGAGTGGGTCAGACGAGTACGGTGAAAATCACCTTCATCTGTTCCTAAAATTTGTGTTTTTCTTTGTAATCTTCTGAAGGCGGGGCAGTGAATTACGCGGGTGCGGTCTCGCTCATAAGGATCTCGATGATCCTGATTTCCCCTTTGATTCGTTTGTCCTGAACGTCGATGTGTCCACATAAGTTTTTATTGTCGAAATAAGAAAAAAATTACTGTAAGACATAATTTGTTCTTTAACAATACAAATTTCTAAAGTTTTTTCTAATTATGTAGATATAGTAGGCAGGGAGCAAATAAAAAGAACTATAACTAGGGGAATGACAATGAATAAGAAAATAAACTTAGCGCTCACAGTAATTTGTGCGTTTGCTATGTCTTCCTGTACGAAAGATAGTGATACCATCTCATATCCAGCATTTTCATATGTTGATATCACACAACAACCTTATAATATAAATAGTTACAATATGACGAATTATGATTATAGATATCAACAAAAACGGGAAGTAAGCGTTCCTAATTCATATCATGTTGGAGAGCTGCATTCTCCTGTTTCTTTTAAAGACAGAGATCAGACTTGGGTAAATAGTCAAAATCCTCAAGCTTATACAATTGAATTGACTGAAGGGGATAAAGCATCTCACGTGGCGCAAGTCCTGTATAAAGCACCCAAAAAAAATCGGATGGCCCAGGTGAAATATGATCAAGATGGGAAAACCCGATATAAAGGGGTATATGGAACCTACAGTACCTCCGAAGAAGCACAAAAAGCGTTAAATTCGTTACCTCCTGAACTAAAAGGTGGTGCTTCAGTGGTTAATTGGAGCAGCGTGCAACAATAATATGAATAAAAAATTAATCGAGTGAAGACATCAGCATCGGCTTCACTCAGACACCTTCTCGGGGATTGTATATGCTAGCTAATGTCAAAATACCTTAATCTACGTCTGCTAAATTGTAGCCTTCACCCAGGCTACTTTTTGACTACCAGCAAGCGTAAAGCCTTTTTGACGTCTGTTGTAAATATGGCCATATTTCTGCAATTTAAGCGGTGACTACGATTTTACCTACTTGTTCATTGGACTCCATGTACCTATGTGCGTCGACTATATGTCCCAAAGAGAACATTTGAGCAATTTGAGGATGAAATGATCCATCTTGTAAGCGGTCAAAAATATATTTTTCTGCTTTTTTACGCACATCGGCTTGGGATACAATTTCAAAAAGCGTATAACCTCTCAAAGAAATGCCTTTATTTAACGCGGCGAAAAGTGGAAATGGAGTAATCTCTTCTAAAGACAAGTTACCATAAACAAAAAGTGTTCCGCCTGGAGAGAGTGCTTCTGCTAAAGTCTCAACGCCTTTGCCAGCGATTGGATCAAAAACAATTTTTACTCCGGCGCCTTTAGTTATTTCACGTACACGTTCAGGAAGATTTTCTTCATTGGTGACAATGACATGATCTGCACCTAAAGAGAGTAGCTCAGCTTTTTTCTTAGGGGTTCGTGTAGTAACAATACTTATTGCACCTTGAGCACGTGTCATTTGAATGGCAGCAAGTCCTACGCTACTACTTGCTGCAGTAATTAAAACAAAATCATTTTTAGCAAGCGCACCATAATGTATCAGGGCTCCATAAGCGGTCATATATTGCATCCAAATGGACGTTCCCTCTGCATAGGACAATTTCTCAGGATATGCTGCGAGTGCATATGCAGGAACTATTGCTACTTCCCCATACACACCATATTTACCAAGATCAAAACAAGGAACCGTGCTGTATGTTTTGCCAATTATTTTTTTATCTACATCTGGACCGACTGCTTCAACCACACCAGAGGCTTCATAGCCAATTTTTGATGGAAAATGGGGTTGTATTAAATAACGTCCGGTACGAAACATAATTTCAGCACGATTTAAACCAATTGCATGAACACGCAAGCGAACTTCGCCTTTCCCTGGTTCTGGCAATGATACTTCTTCGAGCTTTAATACCTCTGGACCTCCAGTTTCGTGAAAACGAACAATTTTAACTGATGAGTTTGACATAAATTTCCTTATTTTTATGAATTATTTGAATAGCATATTAAACCCGGGCTCCACTACGCTGCACCCAGGCTACAATTAATAATCTAGGCTACAATACAGATTAAGTTTTAGAAGCTGAGCTAATCAGAATCGATAAACGTGTTACACCTGGTGTTTTCGAACGGTCTGCTTCAAATTGTTTTACTGTAATCGCATAGCGTTGATTTATTTTATCCAACCAAGTAATAAATAAATTAAAAGCAACTGCATCAAAAGTCAGCTGAATATCTCCTGAGCCAGTTTGTTGTAACTGATAAGGAAATTTTATAGTCGAATCGTTTTTTAGTTGTGTAGCGAGGGCGGTTAATAGTTGGCTGTTATCAACTATTTGTTTTTTTGTTTGCTTTGCATTGTTTTGTTGTCTGATTTTGTTCATCCACTCGAGCGTAGCGGTTTTTTCGACGAGTTGGGTTGATTTTTGGTTTACTTGTTGACTCAACGGGCTATATAAAAATAAATAATATACATAAAGAAAGAGGCACACTGCTGTTCCAATCAACATCCATTTTTCGCGATCATTCAGTGTGCTTAAATAGGCTTTCACATTAACTCCAAAGTGGCTACAACGTGTTGTTCACGTGTTGATGCTTGGGTTTGTTTCACTTTAAGTTGCAGCTTTCTTAATTCATTTTCCAATTCTTCTAAACTGGCAAAGTCAGTGCTGACTAAGGTGACTGATAAAGTCTTATTCTGATAACGTAATTGCTCCAGAGTATTATGTTCATTTTTCATTACCTTGGCAAATTGGTTCAGTAAGAACCAAAAGCGATTTTGTTCTTCGGTATTATTGCTTTTTAACAGTTCTGTGATGCGAAATTTAGGGCTAATAACTTGTTTTGCGTCAGGGAAAAACTCACGATAAACCACAGCAATTTGTCCATCAACTTTCTGAGTTTCTTTATTAAGTAGATGCAATTTAACGCCATTTGTTACAAGGAGAGAGATTAGCCAAACCAAAAAAAGAGCACCGAGAACCTGATATCCTTTTTTTAGTAAATCCGCTTTATTCCCATGCTGCATTTCCCCTTGGCAGAGATTCAGTAACTTCGATTTTAATATTCTTTGTGCAATCCACGTGTAGGATGTTTCTTGACTCTTAGGTAATGATGAATCATTTTGGATTGTACTGTCAGCAAAAAGTAAGGGTTGATGTTGCGGATGGTTTTTTAGATAGATATGAGCTAACTCTCCAGAAAGAGCGCCTTTGAAATCATCTGTATTAATTAGTAGTGTTGTTTCGCAAACACATAATTCTTGTGGTTCTAAAGCAAACCAATCCACGGTAATTCCAGAAAACTCTATTTCTTGCTCATTGAGAAATAGCATAAGATAACGAATGCGCTGTTTGCTTATCACAGCAACCAGATATTGATTATTTTGATATCGTGCTTTATCAAAAGCAAAATGAAGTTCATCTACGGGCTGCGCTAATTTCTCTTCTAAAGCATAAGGAATTGCAATGCGTGCTTTTCTATCTGGAAGCCACGAAAACTCAAGATTAAGAAGGCTGACGTGCTCACATGTTTCAATGACTAAGGTTTTACATTCTGTCTGTAATGACTTAATTTCGACAAAACTACGTTGTGCAGGTGGTGCAACTAATGCTCCATCTGCATCCATTTTGAGGCAGAAGCATCCTGCCTCATCAAGATGTTTTGCAAAGAGAAAAAGAGTATCCATTCTTAAACATAAGCTCTATGTTTTTTTATATTTACGGCAGCCCACTGCTGTTTTAATTGTTGTGATAACAGATAAACCACAAGTGCATACTGCGGACTTGAATTGTACCGGGTTATCACAAAGAAATTGGGATAAGCAATCCAAAATTCGTTTCCTTTTGCAGTGACTAATTCAATCAAAGCGGCGCGTGAAGGATGATTATGTGCTGCAGTCATAGGTTTAACTCCATTTGCAATCAATTGTGTGTAATAGTAATTGGTTTTTCTAGGATTTACTTGAATTCGTTTATAACGAGTACCTACTACCATAGCATGCTGAGCTACTCCATCATTAGGTCTCCAACCATGATGGTAGAAGTAATTAGCAATGCTTCCGATAGAGTCCGCATTGTTAGTTACAAGATCACGTTTGCCAGTATGATTAAAATCAACAGCGAAGTTACGGTAACTGCTCGGCATAAATTGCGGCTGGCCTATGGCACCAGCATACGAACCTTTATATTGCGTTGCAGGAACGCCATGTTCGCGACAAAGGAGCAGGTACTCTTTTAATTCTTTGGTAAAATAAGGCGCGCGTTTTGGATAATTAAACGCCAGTGTTGCTAGTGCATCAAGAACTCGATGTTCCCCTTGCTTTTCCCCGTATAAGGTTTCCACTCCTAAAATTGCAATAATAATTTCTGGAGGAACACCATATTTTTTTTGTGCTCGATCAAGTGCCTTTTTATTAGCTGCCCAATAATCTAATCCACCCTTTAGACGAGCAGGGGTGAGAAATAAATCTCTATAAACATCCCAGTTTTTCTTTTCATAGGGTTTTTCCATTGATTCAATGATATCGGGTTGGATAACGACCTGATTCATTGTTGCTGTAAGCTCTTTGGCATTAAAGTGGTATTCCTTAACCATACTTTTAATAAAAAGCTGCACATCTTTTCTTTGTGTAAATGCGGTATTTGAATAAGTTGAGAAAGAAAGAAGTAGCAGCGTTATTGCCATAAACCCCAAACTTGATATTCTTCGCATAGCGCACCCTAATAATATATAAAACGAAATGCTAAATCTTATTAAAAATGCACTGTATTAGCAAATACTTTAAGGCTGCGCTTATTTAAGCTAGAATGCGCTATTTGCAAAAAAGGTAATTCAGTTGAGTGATTTAAAGCGGATTCGCAATTTTTCGATTATTGCCCATATTGATCATGGTAAATCAACCTTGGCGGATCGATTTATCCAAATTTGTGGTGGTTTAACTGAGCGTGAAATGAGTGCTCAAGTTCTTGACTCTATGGATATAGAGCGAGAAAGAGGTATCACCATTAAAGCTCAATGTGTTTCTTTAAATTATCGTGCGAAAGATGGCAAGACCTATCTTTTGAACTTTATTGATACGCCAGGGCATGTGGATTTCAGCTATGAAGTATCCCGCTCCTTGGCTGCATGTGAAGGTGCTATTCTCGTCGTTGATGCAGCTCAAGGGGTAGAAGCACAAACGGTAGCTGTTTGTTATACGGCCATTGATCAATCATTATCTGTTTTGCCGGTGCTTAATAAAATTGATTTACCGCAAGCTGAACCAGAGCGTGTTATCTCAGAAATTGAGGATATTATTGGGGTAGATGCACACGATGCAATAAGAGCGAGTGCTAAAAGTGGATTGGGTGTAGAGGATGTACTCGAAGCTTTAGTCACTCGTATTCCTCCACCAGAAGGCAATATCGATGAGCCTTTACAAGCTTTAATTATCGACTCTTGGTTTGATAGCTATCTTGGTGTTGTTTCTTTGGTGCGTATTGTAAATGGCTCAATACGTAAAGGAGACAAGATGAGAGTTATGTCTACAGGGCGATCTTATGAGGTTGATCAAGTCGGCATATTTACTCCTAAACGTACTAAGCTGGATATGTTGAATGCAGGTGAAGTAGGTTATGTAGTTGCAGGAATCAAAGAAATTCAAGGCGCTCCAGTGGGAGATACACTCACTCTGGAAAAAAATTCTGCGCAAAAACCACTTCCTGGTTTCCAGCGTGTGAAGCCTCAGGTTTATGCCGGTCTATTTCCTATCAGCGCCGATGATTTTGAGGCGTTCCGTGAAGCCTTAGCTAAATTAAGTCTAAATGATGCTTCATTATTTTATGAGCCAGAATCTTCTGAGGCTCTGGGTTTTGGTTTCCGATGCGGTTTCTTAGGCATGCTGCATATGGAGATTGTACAGGAGCGTTTGGAAAGGGAGTACAATCTTGATCTCATATCTACCGCACCTACGGTGGTCTATCAAATCGTGACGCAAAAGGGCGAGACGATGCTCATTGATAACCCATCCCATCTGCCGCCGCTTCCGCAAATTAAAGAAATGTATGAGCCTATTGTGAGGGCCAATATACTTGTACCACAGGATTATCTCGGTTCAATAATTAATTTGTGTATTGAGCGACGTGGTGTTCAGGTAAATATGACTTACAGTGGCCGTCAAGTTTCTGTAACCTATGATATTCCCATGAGTGAAGTCGTTTCTGACTTTTTTGATCGATTAAAATCGGTGAGTCGTGGTTATGCTTCTTTAGATTATAATTTTTTGCGTTTTCAGGAAGCTGATTTGGTTAAAATGGATATTTTGATTAATAGTGAACGAGTGGATGCACTCTCAGTGATTGTCCATCGCTCTTCATCACATAGTCGTGGAAAATTAATTGCTGAAAAAATGCGAGATTTAATTCCAAGACAAATGTTTGATGTGGCAATTCAAGCGGCTTTAGGAAGCCATATTATTGCCAGACAAACAGTAAAGGCTTTACGAAAGAACGTTACTGCAAAATGTTATGGTGGTGATGTGTCACGAAAACGAAAATTATTGGAAAAACAAAAGGCGGGTAAAAAGCGTATGAAGCAAGTTGGGCATGTAGAAATACCCCAAGAAGCATTCATGGCTGTTTTTCAAACGGATAAAAAGAAATAGTGCTGGGGCTGCATGGTTATTTCACTAGCTTGTTCACGCGAGCAGAAATATAAATGGGTTAAGTGCCATGTAATGTATCATGAAATTTAAGTTTGCTTAGGATATAAATTTATGAATTTTGCTTTAATATTGGTTGTCCTATCGTTTATCAGTGGATTTATCTATCTATTAGATGTCTTGTTCTGGTCAAAAAAACGTACGCAGGATGAAAAACCCAATCGTATTATTGAATATTCACGATCTTTTTTTCCTGTTTTTTTTATTGTTTTAATTTTACGCTCATTCATTATCGAACCTTTTCGCATTCCGTCGGGTTCATTAGAGCCGACATTGCTTGTTGGTGATTTTGTAGCAGTAAATAAGTTTATTTATGGATTAAGACTCCCTGTTTGGGAAAAGAAAGTTCTTTCAATTTCCGATCCTAAAACAGGGGCGGTTGCTGTATTTCGTTGGCCTCCAGATCCTTCTTATGATTATATTAAAAGGGTAATAGGAGTTCCCGGCGATAAAGTTAGTTATCACAATAAGGTATTAACAATCAATGGAAAGGAAGCAAAGCAAACTTTTGTTGAGTACACCATCGATGAGAGTTCTGGGAAGGCAGTTAGCAAATATAAAGAAGATTTGAATGGGACTGTGCATAATATTTTCATTAGAGCTGATGTTCCCGCAGTAGATTTTGATGTTGTAGTGCCCGCGGGAAATTATTTCATGATGGGCGACAATCGTGATGACAGTGCCGATAGTAGATTCTGGGGATTTGTACCTGAGTCCTATTTGCGAGGTAAAGCATTTTTAGTTTGGATGAGTTGGAATAGTAAGACAGATAGTGTTCGTTGGTCTAAAATAGGAAAATTAATACCATAAGTCTATGGTAGAAATATATTGATTTATTTAGAATAGATAAAAGGAATAACGCATGCGAAAACAAAAGGGAATGACTTTTATAGGGATGTTATTTACTATAGTTGTGCTTGTTATGGCTGCTGTGGTAGTAATGCGTGTTATTCCAGTTTACTTGCAATATTACTCTGTTCTTAAATCAATAAAAGGATTAAATTCGATTCCTCCATCCTCATTAACTGGAGATCCGGTTGCAGATGTCAACGTTTTGAAAAGTACTTTGGATAAACGACTGGATGTGAATGATGTAGACGCTTTCAAGGAAAACCAATTAACTATTGAACCTATTGGCGCTAATAAATTTAGAGTAAAATTGAAATACCAAGTGATTAAGCCTTTAGTATACAATATAAGCTTATTATTTGATTTTGCTCATACTGAAGAGGTTGTAACCGGCAGTGAAAGTTGATTTAGAAAGGTTATGCAGGCGATTAAATTATCAATTTAAAAACGTTGCTTATCTTAAGCAAGCTTTGACGCACTGTAGTGTTGGTAGTGAAAACTATGAGCGTTTTGAGTTTCTAGGAGATTCAATTTTAAGTTTTGTAATTGCTAATGAACTTTTTCATCGATTTCCGATGCAGAGTGAAGGCCAGTTAAGCCGCTTGCGTTCATTTTTGGTCCGGGGCGAGATGTTGGTCGAATTAGCTAAAGAAATTGATATTGGCGATTTTCTTTTTTTAGGCCAGGGTGAGCTAAAAAGTGGTGGTTTTCGCCGTGCTTCAATTCTATCGGATGCTATGGAAGCTGTTTTCGCAGCAATTTTTCTAGATGGCGGCATCGAGTCCTCAAAAGAGGTTATTTTAAGGTTATATCATTCTCGACTTGAAGATCCTAATTTAAACGACTGTTTAAAAGACGCAAAAACGCAACTACAAGAATATTTGCAAGCTGAAAAAATTGCGCTCCCGGAATATACCTTAACCAAGGTAGAAGGTGATGAACACAATCAAATATTTTATATCACCTGTGCGGTTAATGGCGCAAAGCAAAAAACTTTTGGTCAAGGCTCAAATCGACGTAAGGCAGAGCAACTCGCCGCGAAGTTGATGTTAGAGATTCTACGTTCTGGTCATTAGCTGGAAAAAAATAAAAATATTATAGGCTGGCTGCACCACAGTACTACCCAGAGGACGGTCCGGGACGGGCTCCGATGCGTTTTGAACAAATTGATGACTAATAATTGCAGGGGTCCGTCCCCACATTAAACTAAATCTTCTAAGCTACTGCTAATTTCTAACCATTCTTCTTCGACCTGATTTAAAGAGGAATGAGCGAGATGACGTTTTTGTATTAGTTGATTAAGTTTATTTTGTTGTGCACTGTCCTCATAAAGGCTCGAGTCACTTAGCTGAGTATCCAGTTTGGTAATTTCCCCTTGATGCTGTTCAATCAATTGCTCTAATTTTTTTAGACGATTTTGTAAGGTCTTTTTTTCTTTATAATCAACAGCAGTTGAGCTAACAGTATTTTCTTTAATTGAGTCTTTAGTTTGTAGCCAAGAGTAATAATCATCTAAGTCTCCATCAAAAGCCTGTACTTTTTGTTGGTACACTAGATAGAAATTATCAACGCTGGTTTTGAGCATATGACGATCATGAGAAATAAGGATAAGCGCACCTTCATAGCTTTGCAACGCAAGCTCTATGGCGGAACGCATCCCAAGGTCCAAATGGTTAGTTGGCTCATCAAGCAGCAGTAAATTAGGTTTGAGCCAAACAAGTTTGGCCAAAGCCAAACGTGCTTTTTCGCCGCCGGAAAAGTGGGTTATAGGTTGTACTGCCATATCACCGGCAAAATTAAAGCCACCTAAAAAATCACGAATGGTTTGTTCGCGAGCCTCTGGTGATAACGCTTGGATTGTTTCCACAGGACTTAAATTGTAATCCAGTTGTTCTAATTGGTGTTGTGCATAATAACCAATTTTTAAATGAGCTGAGCGATGAATAGTACCATGCAAAGGAGTTAATGAGCCGGTTAATGTCTTGATTAGGGTCGATTTTCCTTCGCCGTTAGGTCCTAACAAGGCTATTCTGTCGCCTGGATTGAGTGAGAAATTTATTCTTTTTAATATAGGTTTTTCAGATTGATATCCTGCATCAACCATATTGCATTGTATTAACGGATTTCCTGCCCGGGGGCATGGGAAAAAATCGAAAGAAAAAGGAGAGTCAGCCTGTGCTGCAGCGATAATTTCCATTCTTTCTATAGCCTTAAGCCGTCCTTGTGCTTGTTTTGCTTTAGTCGCTTTAGCTCTAAATCGATTTACAAATGACATCATGTGATTAATTTTGGTTTGCTGCTTCTCATACATCGCTTGTTGTAATGCCAATTGTTGTGCATGTGTTTTTTCAAAACAACTGTAATCACCACTGTAAAGAGTTAGATTTTGCTTCTCAATATGCAAAATATGAGTAACAAATGCATCAAGAAATTCACGATCATGAGAAATAAGAACAATAGTACTCGGACTTTGCTTTAAAAAACGTTCTAACCAAAAAATGGCCTCCATGTCTAAATGGTTGGTAGGTTCATCCAGTAAAAATAAATCAGCTGGTTTCATTAAGCAGCGCGCAAGACTTAAACGCATTCTCCAACCACCGGAAAAGCTATTTACTGAAGCCTGCTGTTGCTCGCCTCTAAAGCCAAGACCAGACATTATCGTTGCTGCTTGGGCAGGTTTACTGTAACCGCCACTGTGGCTTAACTCTTCATGGCATGCCAATACTTCGGCATCATTACCTGCTGCTTCGGAATCTTTTAGACGTTGCAGCAGCTTAATGTAAGCTTCATCACCACTTAATACAAAATCCAGAGCTTTTTCATCACTGTCCGGTAATTGTTGTGATAAATGGCTGATAGTGAGTTGGGGATTAATTAAAAATTCACCCGTATCAGGGGATAGCTTTCCTAATAAAAAATCAAATAATGTTGATTTGCCACATCCATTATGACCAATAAGACCTATTTTTTGCTTTTCATATAGAGTGACATTAACTTTATCTAATAAAACTTTATTGCCACGACTTAGAGTAATTTGACGAAGAGTAAGCATGATAAATCTTTTGCCATAAATAGAGTTGGTTGTATAAAATTATGAAATCGTAGGAACTTAGCCTGGTTGCAGCAAACTGAGGATTTCTATGTTCAATTAACCCCAGGACTTTGCTGTGCTGCACTCAGGCTTCACCTCGAACTTATTTCAATTCTAACATAAATCTGTTTAACTTGGTTCTGGCTCAATCGTTTTTTTCCTCGCCGATTGATAACGTGCTTGTTTTTCAATGTCGATATAACGGTCTGTTGTGGCACTTGAGCTGTGGCCTGCATCGTCTCGTACGTGCTCACGAGGGCGAATTTTAACATCCTCAGAAATACCTGTATGCCTTAACCAGTGGACAGTTGCCGCGGCCAAATTATCGGCTTCTTCACCATGACCTTTCATCCGCAATTGCTCACCTGCCAGATCAAAACATCGTTGAATAATTCTACGTATTGGTGCTGTATCACTCATAGGCCCATTTCCACGGATTTTGGGTATGAGTGGGCTATTATCAGCAGGAGAGGGGAGTGGCGATAATCCTAGGAAGCAACGCCAGCGTATTAAACTCTCCAGCATTGCTTCGCTTACGGCGATTTGTCGTTCTTTATTTCCTTTACCTACGGTTGTAAACCACCAATAGCCGTTACTGTCTTTGGCAAAATCATTCATACTGGGGATCCAGCGATCACTAGCTGCCAATTCGGATATACGAAGATACATACCAAACAATAAACTCAACATAAAGCGCGTGCGCTCATGTTTCAGAGGGGATTCTTCGGCAAGGGATTCGGCCGCCTCTAATACGGCACTCCATTGCAGCAGGCTCAATCTTCGTATGGGGGTATTTTGTTGGCGTTTTCGAATGAATTTACTTTTTTGACGAATTAGTGCAACAGGATTAGATGCGAGATATTCTTCAGCAATCAAGAAATTGAACAGTGTACTTAAAATAGCAAATATTTCTTGAGTGGCTCCTTGAGACAACTTAAATTGATCAATTTGTGGCTTATGTCCATCTTTTATAGCAGATTTACTTAAAGTAACTACAAAGGGTCTCCATTCTTCATTGGGAATTCGTGTCCCATCTTTTTCAATAAAACGAGGTACCTTTTTTAAACTGATCCAGGATTTTGGTGGTTTTTGGCAAAAATGGATGTAATTTTCTATATCATCACGTTTTAACTCATTGAGCGTTACATTTTTAATTAACCAAGACCATTGTAATAAACGTTCGGTCTCTCGGCGGTAACTATTGAACGTGCCTTGACTGCCAGTATAACTTTTCAAAAAACTCAAAGCATAATTAAAATCATTTTGAAAACGAGTATCGGGCAGCACAACATGCTCATGATTTTTATGCAGGTAATTTATGTTGTCGAAGATAGGAATCAGTTTAAATTTCATATATTCAGATTGCAATGAACAATAATTTCCAATGCTAGCTGAAAACTCAAAAAGATTCGAGTAGGGGATGAGTGCGTGTATGGGTAATCGGCTAGATGTTTGAAAAAATAACGATTTGTGCAAGCGAAGCAAATCGATACAGCAATAAAGTAAAATTAATTAAAATTAAATGATTTAAGATATTGACCTTGATGAAGGCACCTAGTATCATCTGCGCTCTGTCCTTGGGACGGGTTTTACGGGGTGTAGCGCAGTTTGGTAGCGCGCCTGCTTTGGGAGCAGGATGTCGGGGGTTCGAATCCCTCCACCCCGACCAAGATGCGCCCGTAGCTCATCTGGATAGAGCATCGGCCTTCTAAGCCGAGGGTAGCAGGTTCGAATCCTGCCGGGCGTGCCAGCCCAGATATTGTTCATAAGAACTCTGGTAAAAAAGTTTTTATGGTGAGCGTAGCTCAGTTGGTAGAGCCCCGGGTTGTGATCCCGGTTGTCGTGGGTTCGAGTCCCATCGTTCACCCCATTTAAGAGATACAAAAGGTTTATCGCTAAAGATTTATCTGAGTCTTTACAAGACCGAATTACTGATTGATAATCCAACCTGATTTGCGAAAGTGGCGGAATTGGTAGACGCACTGGATTTAGGTTCCAGCGGGGCGACCCGTGAGAGTTCGAGTCTCTCCTTTCGCACCATTTATCATTATAAATTCCAAGAGGTGATATTAATGCAAGTTTCTGTTGAGACCCTAAAAGGTTTGGAACGTAAGGTAACAGTTTCTGTGCCTTCAGAGAAAGTTGAGGAAGAAGTGAGCTTACGTCTCAAGAATCTTGCTCGCAAAGTTAAGATTGATGGTTTTCGCCCTGGTAAAGTCCCCTTACATGTTGTTGTCAACCGCTATTCTGATAGTGTTCGTGAAGAAGTTGCTCGAGATATGGTGCAATCTACTTTATTTGAAGCATTACAAAAAAATGAATTAGTTCCCGCTGGATATCCAGCAGTTGAGCCTGAGCAACTAGAGAAAGGTAAAGACTTCAAATATTCCGCAACATTTGAAGTAATGCCTGTTTTTGAAGTTGCTGAATTAAATCAAGCATCAGTTGAACTGGCTCGTTCAGAAGTAACGGATAAAGATGTTGAAGAAATGTTGGACAAACTTCGTGAACAAAATAAAGAATGGCAGGATGTCTCCCGAGCTGTCAAAAAAGGTGACAAAGTAGTTATTGATTTTGAAGGGTACTTAAATGATCAACTTTTTGATGGTGGTAGTGCTAAAGGACATGAGTTAGTTATTGGTTCTGGAGCAATGATTCCTGGTTTCGAAGACGGAATTACTGGTAATAAAAAAGAGAAGCCTTTTGATATCAAAGTAACGTTTCCTGCTGACTATGGCCATAAAGAGTTAGCTGCTAAAGAAGCTGTTTTCAAAATTACTATTCATAATGTGATGGAAGGACAGTTGCCTGAGCTCAATGACGCCTTTGCTGAAAAATTTAATATCAAAGAAGGTGGCGTAGACGCGTTGAAAAAAGACATTAAAGACAATATGTCTCGTGAATTAGAGCGTCGCGTTAGTATGATGAATCGGGAAAAACTATTCGATAAATTAATGGAAGTTAATGTTATTGAATTACCAATGGCTTTAATTGACAAAGAAATCGAGCATTTAAAACATGATATGTATCATCGACTTTTTGGTCATGAGCATCATGAGAATGAAACGATTCCTGATTTTCCACGTGAGCTGTTTGAAGAGCAAGCAAAACGTCGTGTTCATCTTGGACTACTCTTTTCTGAGTATGTTAAAAAGCATCAAATCGTTGCAGATAAAGATAAAGTTAATACAGTAATTGAACGATTTGCTAATGCTTACGAAAATCCTGATGAGTTACGTGCCTGGTATCAAAGCAGCAAAGAGCATATGGCTGAAATTGAAGCGCTTGTTATGGAAGAGATGGTTGCAGATAAAATTGCTGAAGATGCAAAAATTAAATATAAGAACAAAGATTACGATTCAGTAATGAATCCTAAGCCTGCAACTGAAGCAACTGATAAAAAAGGAGAGTAATTATATGTCAGGATATTCAGAGAACATAATTCGCAATGCCAGTGGACTAGTCCCAATGGTTATTGAGCAAACCTCACGTGGTGAACGTTCATATGATATTTATTCAAGATTATTAAAAGAGCGCATTATCTTTCTTTTGGGGGAAGTTGAAGACCATATGGCGAATTTAGTAGTTGCTCAATTGTTATTTCTTGAGTCTGAAAACCCTGAAAAAGATATTTCTCTCTATATTAATTCTCCTGGAGGGGTGGTAACTGCAGGCTTAGCAATTTACGATACCATGCAGTTTATTAAACCTGATGTAAGTACTTTGTGTATTGGGCAAGCAGCAAGTGCTGCTGCCTTATTGCTTTGTGCTGGAGCTGATGGTAAGAGATTCTGCTTGCCAAACTCTCGAGTAATGATTCACCAACCTTTGGGTGGTTATCGAGGTCAGGCTACTGATATCGAAATTCATGCTCGCGAAACCTTAGCCGTAAGAGAGCGTTTAAATACTATTATGGCAAAACATACTAAAAAGACATCAGATCAAATTATGCGCGATACAGAGCGTGATAATTTTATGAGTGCTACCCAAGCTGTCGAGTACGGCTTAATTGATCAAGTGCTTTATGATCGAGAGTCTGTGAATAAAACAGAGTAATTCTTTACTTTAAATTCAAAGAACTGAACTATAATGTATCATAGCCCAGCTGCGGCGAAGCGGAACCCGGGGATTGATGTTCAAGTTTATCGGGTTCCGCTTCGCTACACCCAGGCTAGGAATGCGAATAGGGGTCCTTTTGTATTGATTCATTACTACTTTTTCGTATTTTGTTTTTGTATTTAAAAATAGTTACATGAAAAACATGTGGCATATCTTTTTCTGATTGACTAATATTTTACATATATTATCTATTTTTTTCCGATAATCGTTGTAAGAAGGGGTTTGGTTATGAGTAAATCCGGTAACGGAAGTGGAGATAAAGTTTTGTATTGTTCTTTTTGCGGAAAGAGCCAACATGAAGTAAAAAAGTTGATTGCTGGTCCTTCTGTATTTGTCTGTGATGAGTGCGTTGAACTCTGCAATGATATTATTCGTGAAGAAACTCATGAAGCTCATGAAGAAGCAGAAGTACGCCTACCCTCACCCAAAGAAATTTCAACCTTTTTGGATGAGTACGTCATTGGGCAATCACATGCAAAAAAAGTTTTGTCCGTGGCTGTGTATAATCACTACAAGCGATTACAACATAAAAGTGAAGATGGTGTTGAACTTGGAAAAAGTAACATTTTACTTATAGGTCCAACTGGAAGTGGTAAAACACTTTTAGCACAAACATTAGCTCGTATCCTCAACGTTCCATTTGCTATGGCTGATGCAACTACACTTACTGAAGCAGGTTATGTTGGCGAAGACGTAGAAAATATTATCCAGAAGCTTTTACAAAAGTGCGATTATGATGTAGATAAAGCTCAGCATGGTATCGTTTATATTGATGAAATTGATAAAATATCACGTAAGTCTGATAACCCTTCAATTACACGCGATGTTTCTGGTGAGGGTGTGCAACAAGCACTTTTAAAACTGATCGAAGGCACTATTGCTTCAGTTCCACCACAAGGCGGTCGCAAACACCCACAACAAGAGTTCTTACAAGTAGACACCTCAAACATTTTATTTATTTGTGGCGGTGCGTTTGCTGGATTGGAAAAAGTAATAAGAGAACGTAGTGATAAGTCTGGCATTGGATTCTCCGCTCAATTAAAAAATAAAAAAGAAAGTGGTCATGAAATCTCTAGGGTATTGAATCAGCTGGAATCAGATGATTTGATTAAATATGGATTAATACCTGAGTTTGTTGGGCGTTTGCCTGTAGTTGCTACTTTACAAGAATTAGATGAGACGGCGCTTATTGATATTTTAACAAATCCTAAAAATGCGTTGACGAAACAGTTCCAATCGTTATTTAGTATGGAAGAGGTAGAACTGGAATTTAGAGAGGAAGCATTAATAGCTATTGCTAAAAAAGCTTTGGAACGCAAAATGGGCGCGCGAGGTTTGCGTGCTATACTTGAAAATATTCTTTTAGACACCATGTATGAATTACCTTCTCTTGAAGGGGTAAATAAAGTTGTGGTTGATGAGAGTGCTGTTAACAGTGCATCAAAACCTATCCTTATTTACGAACAAGAAGGGATGAAGAGTGCAGCAGGTGGTCAAGAGTAGAATTTTTACTTCTCTCCTACACCTAGTGTAGGAGAGTGGCTTTATACAACTTTTCTTAATTATAACGCTTTGATTCCTTGCAATAACTCTCCCTTCCTTTTAAATTATAATTAGTAGTCGCGTGAATTTTAAATAAGCTTTTCGTTTGAATAAGGGTTCATTATGTCCACTGAAATTATTGAGACTTCGAATGAGACAGAAAATCTGTCAAATATACCTGTATTACCATTAAGAGACGTAGTGGTCTACCCTCATATGGTTATTCCTTTGTTTGTTGGGCGAGGAAAATCAATTAAAGCCTTAGAAGCGGCTATGGTTGATAGCAAACAAATCTTTTTAGTGGCGCAGAAAAAGTCGTCGAATGACGATCCGAGTGAGGCGGATATTTTCCAAGTTGGAACGTTATCTAGTGTGCTGCAGCTATTAAAATTACCAGATGGAACCGTAAAGGTTTTAGTCGAAGGTGAAAAACGGGCTAAAGCAAAAGAATACAATCAGACCAAAGGATATCTAGAAGCTGACCTAGAATTATTGGACGATGAAAATGCCGCGGTGCAAGAACCAGATGTTAGCATTTTAATGCGTTCTTTAATGTCTCAGTTTGAACAATACATTAAGCTTAATAAAAAAATTCCACCAGAGGTTTTATCTCCTCTTGCTGGGATAGAAGAACCAGGCCGTTTAGCAGATACCATTGCGGCACATTTAACATTGAAGGTAGATGATAAACAAGAGCTACTGGAAACTTTAGATGTGGGTACTCGTCTTGAGCGTTTAATGTCTGCTATAGAAAACGAAATTGACTTATTACATGTTGAAAAGCGTGTGAGAGGCCGAGTTAAGCGACAAATGGAGAAAAGTCAGCGCGAGTATTATCTCAATGAGCAAATGAAAGCGATCCAAAAAGAGTTAGGCGAGTTAGGCGAAGAAGGAAATGAAATTGAACAATTAGAAAATTCAATTAACAAAGCCGGAATGACCAAAGAAGCAAAAGAAAAATCGCTCGCTGAACTTCATAAATTAAAAATGATGTCACCCATGTCTGCTGAGGCGACAGTTATACGCAACTATCTTGATTGGATGCTTACAGTTCCCTGGAAAAAGAGAACTAAAATTCAATTTGACTTACTCAAAGCAGAAAAATTATTAGATAAAGAACATTATGGTCTTGAGCGGGTTAAAGAGCGCATTATTGAATATCTGGCTGTTCAACAACGTGTAAAACGCTTAAAAGGCCCAATACTTTGTCTGGTTGGACCTCCAGGGGTAGGTAAAACATCATTAGGACAATCGATTGCAAATGCTACAGGCCGTACATTTATTCGTATTGCTTTGGGTGGTGTAAGAGATGAAGCAGAGATTCGTGGTCACAGACGAACTTATATTGGATCTATGCCTGGTAAAATTATTCAAAAATTATGTAAGGCTGGGGTGAAAAATCCACTCATTATGTTGGATGAGGTGGATAAAATGGCTATGGATTTTCGTGGTGATCCTGCTGCCGCATTACTTGAAGTGTTGGATCCAGAGCAAAATCATACGTTTAACGATCATTATCTTGAAGTAGATTATGATTTGAGTGACGTTATGTTTATTGCGACAGCAAATTCTCTGGAAATTCCTGCGCCGCTATTAGATAGAATGGAAGTGATTCGACTTGCAGGGTATACAGAAGACGAGAAAGTAAGTATTGCCGAAAAATATCTTGTTCCAAAACAAGTTGTCTTGAATGGTTTGAGTAATCAAGAAATACACATTAGTGAAGGCGCGATTCGAGAGGTGATTCGTCACTACACTAGAGAGGCTGGCGTTCGTAACTTAGAACGAGATATTGCGAGTGTATGTAGAAAAGTTGTAAAAGAAATTCTATCCAATAAAAAAGTTAAAAAAATGAATGTAACTACAAGTAATATTGAAAAATATTTGGGTGTGAAAAAATTTCGATATGGCTTGGCTGAAGAGTTTGACCAGGTTGGTCAAGTTACAGGTTTGGCGTGGACCAGTGTGGGGGGAGAGTTGCTAACAATAGAAGCATCAATGATGCCCGGCAAAGGCAAGGTCACACATACAGGTCAATTGGGTGAGGTCATGCAGGAATCTATCCATGCAGCGATGACTGTAGTACGTAGTCGAGCTGCAAAGTTTGGCTTGGCTGATGATTTTTATGATAAGAATGATTTCCATGTCCACGTTCCAGAAGGGGCTACACCCAAAGATGGTCCAAGTGCGGGTATTGGTATGTGTACTGTTTTGGTTTCTGTAGTGACGCATATCCCTGTTAAAGCAGATGTAGCGATGACGGGAGAAATTACGTTGAGAGGGCAGGTATTACCAATTGGTGGCCTTAAAGAGAAATTATTGGCGGCTCATCGCGGCGGAATTAAGCATGTCATTATTCCCGAGGAAAATGTAAAAGACCTGGAAGAGATTCCAGATAATGTTTTGCGTAAGCTAACAATTCATCCAGTTAAGACCATAGAACAGGTCTTAGAACTGGCTTTACAACGCAGTCCTTGGCTAGATAAGCCAACAAATGTACAATCTGAAGCTTTAGTGGGTAAACGATCAAAAAAAATTAAAAATAATGATTTACATACCCATTAATTAGAGGTATATTTCGTTTCGTAGCCCGCCACTAGCGGGCGCTGCAAGGAAGTAACTACTTGACCGGTTGATTTGATGAGTTTAATTAAATTAACTTGAAGTATGGAAGATTAACTGTATAGGGGAAGCAATGAATAAGAGCGAATTAGTTGATGCTATAGCAAGTGGTTCGGGTTTAACTAAAGCTGACGCCAGCAGAGTTCTCGAAACTTTTACTAGTACTATTACTGATGCCTTAAAAAGCGGCGATCAAGTAGTAATACCTGGTTTCGGATCTTTTTCAACAGGCAATCGTTCAGCACGTACTGGTAGAAACCCACAAACTGGTAAAATTATTCAGATTAAAGCGTCACGAGTAGCCAAGTTTAAAGCGGGTAAAAACCTGAAAGAAGCGGTGCAAGAAGCATAAGTTTTCAGGGTGCTTAGCTCAGCTGGGAGAGCATCGCCCTTACAAGGCGAGGGTCGTAGGTTCGATCCCTACAGCACCCACCAAGTAATGGAGTGGTAGTTCAGTTGGTCAGAATACCGGCCTGTCACGCCGGGGGTCGCGGGTTCGAGCCCCGTCCACTCCGCCAGATTAACGCGCCGAAAGGCGCGTTTTTTTTATCTGGAAAGAAATTTTTACTTCAAAAATTTATCCCCTAATCTTTTTTTTAGTTCAAGTGAAGGTGTGAAAAAGAAGTAATGTATTCATTTCAACTTTTAATTATCTAACTGATTTTAGAAAGAAATTTTTTGTTGAGTAAGTGTTTTATAGTTTTTGTTTTGATTTTTTGCAGTCAGGGTTATAATGCCCTCGCTAAATTGAATAGAGCCTTAATTAAATAATATGGATCTCGCGACATGTTACAAAAGTTAAATGAACGTATACAGGGTGTTGTAGCTTGGTTAGTAGTTATCTTAATCGGTATTACGTTTACACTTTTTGGTGTGGATTATTATCTACAATCGCGTCAAACGACAAACGCTAAGGTAACCGTCAATGGTCAACCTGTAACATTACAGGCATTTGAAACCAATTATAGACGTGCTCGTTCTATGCAAGATGTTGAGCAAATGACTGCTGCTGATGAAAAAAAATTGCAAAACCAAGTGTTAGACCAAATGGTTACTAATGAGGTTTTAGTGCAATCTGCACGTAAAAATGGCTTCGACGTCAGCCCAAATCAAGCAAATGCAGCGATTTTGAGCATTCCTCAGTTTCAAGAAGACGGTCATTTTTCAGCCCAGAAATATCAACAAGCACTTAATGCTGCTTTATTCACGCAATCAAGCTTTCAAAATGAAGTAGAACAAGGCATGTTATTAAACCAGCAACGGTTTGCTTTTATGGGGAGCTCCTTTGCTTTGCCCGATGAAATCGACCGTTTTGTAAGTTTGTACATGCAAAACAGAGACTATGATTATTTAACAATTGCGGCTTCCGCTTTTGAAAAAGATGCCCATGTTTCTTCAGAAGAGGTTGCTGATTATTATAAGAAGCATAAAAAAGAATTTATGAGTCCAGAACAAGTCAGCATAGATTATGTTAGTTTGTCTATGCATGATATTAAGGACAAAATTAAAATATCTGATGAAGATGCAAAACGTTATTATGAAGAAAATCAAAGTAACTATTTGATTCCAGCAAGTTGGCAGGTTGCTCATATTTTATTTGCTGCTCCTGAAAATGCCAGCCAAGCTGATTTGAAAAAAGTTCAGAAAAAAGCAAATGATGTATATCAGTTATTACAAAAAAATCCAGAACAATTCGAACATTTTGTTTCAACAATATCAGATGATAAGCTTTCTATTGCTGACAAGGGGGTTCTTCCTTGGATTACAGCGGGTGGACAAAATAACTACAATCAGATTTTATCTAATTTAACAAAACCGGGGCAGATTTCTTCCCCTGAAAAAACGAAACATGGATATGAAATTTTTAAGCTTATTGCTTATAAGCCTGTTTCAACAAAATCTTTTTCCGAAGTAGAAGCATCTATTAAGGAACAATTGGTTGCTGAAGGTGCTCAAACTAAATATACACAGGCTTTAGAACAGTTATCTGATTTAAGTTATCAGTCACCAGATTCGCTTCAACCTGTTGCTGATGCATTAAATCTAAAAATTGAAAAAGCACAGCCTTTTTCACGTGCAGGTGGCACAGATAGCATTACAAAAAACAAACAAGTACTGAATACGGCATTTAGTCATGATGTACTTGATCTAGGAAACAATAGTGAACCGATCCAAATTGATAATGATTCAGTTGTGGTCATACGTGTTGATCAACATTGGGCGGAGAAAGAACAGCCTTTAGAAGCTGTTCAAGAGCAAATCAGCAAAATTTTAGTTAAAAAAATGGCTGAAGCTAAAGCGAAAAAAATTGGCATGAATTTATTAAACCCAGTTGAGGATAAGAAACAACAAGAACTAATTAGTAGTAATAACTTATCGTGGAAATCTGTAGTTAAATCTACCCGTGACAATGATAAAGTTGATAATGATATTAATGACATGGCATTCAATTTATTAAGACCAGAAAGCCGAGATGGTCTGGTCATGGCAAATGGTGATTATGTGGTGGTCAGATTAAAACAGATACATGATGGAAAATTAAGTACGTTAGACAGGGAGCAACAAGATAGCTTAATTCAGCAAATCGAAGCAAGCTACGGCATGATGGATTATGACTTGTATGTAAAAAGTTTAATTAATCGAGCACAAATTGTTAAGCACTAGGTTTTATAGACAAACGTGTTGGCTTGAGCTTCATGGTTTTTGATTTTTCATTTGAAAATTAATGTCCTAGGATCCAGATAGCAGAGTTTGCCTATATAACCCAATTTATAGGAGATCTCTATGTCTGGTTTAACTACGAAATTTACTGATTATAAATTAAAGATATTATACGGAAACTTACTAAAGCATTATAAAAGTCTAGAAGGGGCAGGCATTTATGAGATGCACAGCCAAATGCTTGCAGAACTACAATCTGCTATGTTTTACCAACCCAATAGCCCGTTTTACCATTTAGATCTTGCGGAGAAAGCTAAAGCATACCAGGCGTTTGATACAATTTTTCGAGCACTACCAATATATCAACAGCATCCTCCTCAACAACCAGCGTTTAATCCTCCTATACCTCAATTTAAACCAGCTGTTTATGTTGAGATTCATGAGCATAATTATTACAATAATACTGATTCAACACTTTTAAACTGCATACTCTTAGATTCTATGCTACATAATCATCATGGGCATGGTTACCATAGAGATAGTTGTTTGCCTTCAAATAGCCATGGGCACGGCACAAATGACGATTTAACTAAATTGATTGCTTTCCTGCTCATTTTAGCTTTAGCCTTAGTTGCTGTAGTTTTAGCTTTCCTTGCTATGGCTTATATGATAAATGAATTTGCAGACAGTATGGAACGCTTTTGGTATGGTGAAGGTTGGCTGAAAGGCGCATTAATGTTTGCTACTTCTATTGGCTTTGGTGCTGGCTCAGCTTTTTTAACAATGAATTTTGGCGCTGCACCATTAATTGCACTTGCAATAGCAGCAGGATGTAATCCAGTTGGTGTAGTGGCTATAGGTGTGGTACTGCTTGGAGTTATTGGTGCCGGTGTTGGCGCTTTTGCAATGAGCCTTCTTTATGATTCTACCAATAAATCTGCGAATAAAGAGTCTATGGATCCAGCTGACCCAGATCGATTTAGATTAACGGCTAGTGATGAAGCTTTTTTACGTGATAAAAAAAATATGGATCCTATGGCAGTAAAATGCGCTATGATCGCATATCGTGCTGAAATGGCAAAATTATTAGGTAATGAAAAAGCGATACCTTCCTTTTTTAATCGTGATAAGGGCGTTCAGAAATTACTCACCGAATTAAGACAACTTCGTAGAGGAGAAGTGAGTGTTGTGGATGTTGGTGGTTTACACTTTGATTGTAAAATTCCTCCAAGAACTTATGTTCCAGTTCTAGTTCAACAAACTCCGTCATATTATGAGCAGCCTCCTGCGTATCATGCTCCTACATATCAAGCGCAAGAATCTCGAGATCCAACGAATCTAACCCCTGTATATCAGCGATATCAACCTCAGATGTATCAGGATGGTAGGCAGCAATCTCCTACATATGAAGCACCTACGTATCAACCATATCAAGATCCTTCAAGCCACGTTGATGCATATACTCCTTCGGCTCCTTATCAATTTAAATAATAATGTTTTAACCGAGTAAAGATTGTTCTTTACTCGGTTACATGTCCAATGTAGTGATTTTTTCTTTTTATTATGTTGAGTTTATTTATTCGAAGTAAACGGAAGCATACGCTTTAATACCTCATCTTTGCGAATGACATGATGATACAGTGCTGCAAGGAAATGGATGCCAACAAGAATCAGAATGATAAAGGCAATTGTTTCATGGGCTGAGAACATCATATTACCAAGCTGTTCACTCGTCGGAATAAGGCAAGGTATAGTGAACCAGCCAAAAAAGTTAATCGGTTTACCATCGGAGCAAGTTAATAGGTAGCCAACAAGTGGCATCAATATTATAAGAATAAAAAGAACATGATGGACCAATTTAGAAATAAAGTATTGCCATCGCGGTTGATTTTCTGGGGGCAGGGGGTTAATACTAATAATATGCCAAATATAGAATAAAATTCCGAACACTAAAACAGTTACACCCACTGATTTATGCAGCATCATATAGAGTGGTATCAGCGGAGAGTTCTCACTAAGAGACCAGACGAAATAAAATTGAGCGGCAATTAAAATAAAAATCAACCAATGTAGAAGTTTTGTGATACTGCCAAAACGTTTCAGTGTATTCCTTAACATGCAGTTCCCCATTAACGTAAGATAAAGTTACTATACCAACGGCCTAAATAATTTCAATAGCATATGAACCATCCTCTCTATACATATGTGCACATTGGGTCTTTTGTCGGAGCTGAAGACTATGAATGTTGTCTTCAAAAGTTAATTTTTTGTTGCAGTATCTGATGAGAAGATATTGATTGATTACTGAAAGAAATTTGGCGGAGAGACAGGGATTCGAACCCTGGGAAGGTTGCCCTTCAACGGTTTTCAAGACCGCCGCATTCGACCGCTCTGCCATCTCTCCAGGCGAGAATACTATCCCAATGACCTAGGTTTTGCAAATACTTTTTTACTATTCTCAGCGACAAGAGCGTACTTTTTTCTAATGCTGTTTATATTTTTTTCATTCTTTAAAAAAAGCGTAAGAATGTTCGCAAATTATATAGTCCTAGGTATAATGTTCCCAAATTTTGTGCTGTTGTGGATGCAACAGATATATATTTATAAATAGGTTAGGTGTAGTTTATGAAACGAATTCAAATGTTGTTCCTAATAGGTCTTATTGTATCTTTATCTGCATGCAAGACATGGTGGGGGAAAGACGATGAAGATCATAACCCTTATAAAGGAATGACTGCAGAGCAACTCAATACAGCAGCCCAGAAGGACTTACGTAAAAAAGAATATGCAACAGCAATAAAGCATCTAGAGGCGATAGAAACAATGTATCCCTTTAGTGATTATACAGAACACTCGCAAATGCAATTAATTTATGCTTATTATAAAAATGAAGACTATCCCTCAGCGGCGGCTACTGCTGAGCGATTCATTCATCTTTATCCACGTGCTAAAAATGTAGATTACGCCTATTACATGCGTGGTATGGCTAATTTCCAACAAAGCCGTGGCGTTTTTGCAAAGTTCCTGCCGTTGGATGAGTCATGGAGAGATCCAGGAACACAAACTCAAGCTTACTCTGACTTTGGTATTTTGATTCAAAAATTCCCTGATAGTAAATATAAGGCAAATGCATTGCAGCGCATGATCTACTTACGCAATATGTTTGCACAGCATGAATTGAATGTTGCCACATTCTATTTTAAACGCAAGATGTATGTTGCAGCAATCAACAGGGCGAGCTATGTCGTTAAAAACTATCCCCAAGCGCCAAGTGCGAGACTGGCTTTAGTGGTTATGTATGAAGCGAATATGGCGCTAGGCTTCAAAAAGGCCGCAGATGAAGCGTTTACTGTTTATAGAGCAACTTATCGTACAAATAAAATGGATAGAATTGTCTAAGAAGTTGTCTCATTTTTAAATGGTGAGGCTGTAGCCTGCGTGAAGGCGCTAGCCGTAGCCCGGGGTATTTGTGCAGAAAATCTCGGGTTTCACTTCGATTCACCCAGTCTACAAGTCACAAACAAAAGTAATGAATGCTAAAGAAACAATTTAATTTATGATTTTATGATGTTTGGGTGGATGTATCATGACAACAGCGGAATTCTTAGAAAAATTTAAAAAAACATATAAGGAATGGGGCAAAGTTAGAGAGGCGCATTATTCAAAGTTAATCAAGTTTATTGACGAAACTAATCCAAATAGTCCAATGATTTATAATTGTATCAATAATGATTGGATTAATTATAAAAATCTCATTAGTGTGCTTGGTGAAACTCTAAGTAAACAATTTAATGTAAATGAGCTTTCTCAAGAAGCAAAAAAGTTTTTATCTGATTTTTATAAAGAATTGGAACGTTCTTTTTATCTAGAGAGAATTCAATTAATACAGCATATATGCAAGAGAGGAGAGGAAAAAAGGGATCCTCTTCCTATTCCAACTATGGCAGAACAAATCGATACGGGAGAAATTCTTCCAGATAATCCAGCACTTTATCAAGTCAGATGGTAGTGTTAGTGGCTGATTGCTGCAGCCTGGAGCAATATCCATGAACAGGCCTGGCTGCAAACAGCCAGGCTACACGAGTTATACCATCTCTTCTAATTCAGGTTCTTTTTCTTTTGCTGTGAGTGCGGCTAAAAGATCATTTGTTAACTCACGAAGCTCACCTGATAATAGAGTAAGTGCTGCATCGCGTTGTTGATATTCTTCATCAAGTTGCTTAATTTCACTAAAATCATCGAGCAGAAAGTCGAGGCTTTTGAGTTTTTTAAAGCTAAAATCATGGGTTAATGTTAATTGGATTCTTTCTTTCCAGATTAAAGAAATTTCAGCAGTCCCCATACCTTGCGATAATAATGTTAAAATTTCTTCTGCTGGTAGTTCATATCCCTTGCAATGTACTCGTTTCTTTTCATCATCAAGAGAAACAAGTATGCAATCAGACGCTAATTGAAATTGGCTGGGTAGCGTGCCAGGAGAGTGTATCCATTCTGCAAAACGCACTGCCAGATTTTCTGTATGGGTAATTGGTTCTATTGAGATTCCTGCTACTGATTTACGTAAAAGAGAGGTGAGCTGCGTTGCTTGATTATTACTGGACGCATTAACTATGATTCTTTTACCGACGCTATCAAGAATGGCAAACATTTTTTTCTGAATACAAAATGACTTAGGTAACAATTCAAATTCGATGTCTTCAGCCATTTGTGCTTTCTCTGCGCGCTTTACAGGGCGACCTTGTTGCGTTTCAAGCATTTGCACTTTTTCAGCCAACATTTTGTTGATCACACCGCGTGGCAGTAAACGCTCTTCTTTGCCCATACAAATCAATGAGCTTCCGGCAACTTCTTGTACCATTTCATCTGCAAAAGCGGGAAGCCAGCCATAAATAAAACGAGCATGTGGAGGACAAGGTTTTAGGCTATTTTCAGCTAAAGAAGCTGTTAAATCACAAGCCTCATCCAGTTCATATTGATAAATTAATGCATTGTTAAACCACATAAAAAACTCCTGAGATTACATAATATAATAAGTACCAATTGCCATGGTTCTATTGTATGGCAATTTATAAAAGTCGATATTTAAATTGGCAGAATAATTACGTATTAAAAATGCAAATAACTTTTCTTGCCAATAGAATGTTAATGATTTTTTTGATTTTGATGCGGTAATATTGGGAATTTCCACCATATATGTAGCGCGATCAACATTTAACTTGAAGGGGAACAGATTTTTGTTTGAGGCTCGCTCCAGAGCTCTGGGTATCGAAATAGTTTCCATGAAGCCATAATGTAAAGTGAGGTTAAATATCTTTTCATGCAGGCAGGTGATTTCATAACGTTGACTGTAATGAACATACGGGATGTTGTCTACAACATAATTAACGATAATGACGCGCTCTGGAACTGCGCGACTTAACTTGAGGAAGTGGAGAAAGCTTCCGCCACTTTTATCATAAACATCGGTAATAAAAATTGCTGTCAAATCAGTCAGCTGATTCAAGCTTTTGTACTCTAATTGTCTGATAATTTTAGAAATGTCATCTTTATTCATGTAGTAATGATCGCGCAAGTATTCCAAACCAAATTTCCAGGTATACATTATCATTGCAATCAGTAAAGCGAAGGTGACTGGGACCCAACCACCAGTCAAAAATTTATGTAAATTTGAGCCCAAAAACGCAAAGTCTATAGTAAGGAATAATCCGAATATCATCGTGACTTTAAATTTCGACCACTTCCAAATCGATAAAGCAGCGTAGGCAACCATTGCATCAATCAGGAGCATGTATGCATTTACAGCAATTCCATAGGCATGTGCCAAATTATCTGATGTTTTAAAAGCAACACAGAAAGTGATTGTCCCAATAAACAAAATAAAGTTAATTTGCGGTACATAAATTTGTCCAGAGAACTCTTTGGATGTTTGTACTATGGGTATACGAGGACATAGACCTAATAAAACAGCTTGCTTTGTTAAAGAAAATGTAGCTGAAATAACTGCTTGTGACGCGATTACCGTTGCAATAGTGGCAAGAATAATTAATGGAATATAAAACCATTGTGGGGCAATCATATAAAATGGATTGCCAATCGCTTGTGGGTGTAAAAGTAAGTTGGCGCCTTGGCCAAAATAATTGAGCACCAAGCAGGGAAGAACAACCGCAAACCAACTGGCGCGAATAGGATTTTTTCCAAAGTGTCCTATATCGGCATAAAGTGCCTCTCCACCTGTAACAACAAGAAAAATGCCTCCCAATAATAAATATCCTTTAAATCCGGTTTCTTGGATCAATGCAAACGCATAGTATGGATTGATTGCTGTTAGCACTATTGGTGCTTTAGCTATTTGTATGATTCCGAGTACAGCAATGGTTATAAACCAGATGAGTATAAATGGGCCAAATAGATTGCCTATGCTTCCTGTTCCTCTTGCCTGCAGCATAAAAAGAAAGACTAGAATCACTCCTGCAATGGGGAGAATGTAGGGTGTAAATGAATCAGAAAGTGTGCTAAGGCCTTCGACGGCACTGATTACTGATATGGCAGGCGTAAGCATGCCATCGCCTAAGAGTAAGCCTGCTCCAAAAATTGAAACAATATAAAATAATGGGACAAAGCGAGTACTTTTAAGCTTCATTAGCGCCAAAAGGGCAAGAATTCCTCCTTCTCCATCATTATCTGCCCGAAAAATCATGATTAAGTATTTGAATGAAATAATAATAATCAAACACCAGAAGATCAGTGAGAGCACTCCCATTATGGTAGTTTGGGAAATAGGAAGATTATCCAGAGTGACTTTTAAGGCATACAATGGACTGGTACCTATATCACCAAACACAACTCCTAAAGCTCCTAAAGTGAGTCCATAAGAGAACTTTTGTGTATTTTCCATATCGTTTACCAAAATGTGTTAATTGTAAGATCATTGGTTATAAAAAGGGAGATAAAACATTTTTTTATAGTTTGTGGCATCACTGTCCCTAATTCTTATTTTTTCAGTCAAGTTGAGCGGGAACTGCTTTTGGGGCTTTATAAAATTATGAACTCTTGCAGGTCTATCGTTCTTTGTGTAGATTAGCCGATTTTTGTTCTTGGGGAAATAGAAAAATGAATGCTAAGGTTATTTTGCTTAAGGCGAAACAAAACACTGTATTACGTGGTCATCCGTGGATATTCCCCAAAGCTATTGCAAAAACCCATGGGAAATTAGTAACAGGACATTTGGTTGATATTTACAATGCGGATGAAGAGCTGATTGGCGTTGGAGCTTATAATGAGCATTCTCTTTATAGAGTTAGAGTATTGGCGCTCGCAAATGAATCCATAGATATAAGCAATTTACATTTCTTGATTGCACATCGTTTAAAGCAGGCAAAACAGGTTAGGGAATGTTTGAATTTACCTAATGAAGAAACCACGGCTTATCGCTTGTTTAATAGTGAGGCAGATGGTCTGTCTGGATTAACGATTGATCGATTTAATCAGATTTGTGTTGTTGCTAGTTCTGCTTATTGGGTGGAGCTTAATCGAGAAGTAATTATGCATGCTTTGCAAAATTTATTTCCGACAGATCAAGTTGTTTGGATGCCCCAAAGTAAACCATTGAGTCAGGATGGATGGAAGCAAATCACTACACAAGAGAAGCAGTACGATACTAAAGTTTTTGAAGCTGGGGTTATTTATGAAGTTGAATTTGCTCAAGCACAAAAAACAGGACTGTTTCTTGATCAACGAGAGAATCATCAGCGTATTGCTCAATTATCCAAAGGAAAAAACGTATTAGATCTATATTGTTATAGTGGTGGCTTTGCCTTGCATGCTGCGCGAGCAGGAGCTGCAAAAGTAACTGCTATCGATAGCTCTGCCCAAGCAATCGCGCAAGCAAAGAAAAATGCTGCATTAAATGATGTGAACCAGATTGAGTTTATCGAAGCAGATGCCCGTGAGTATTTAACAAAAGCAGGAGATTATGATTTAGTCATTCTGGATCCTCCTAAATTGGTTCCATCAAAACAACATGTTGAACGGGCTAAAAACTATTATCGATTTCTGCATCGCGAAGTATTTAAGTATATGAAGGCAGGTTCCTTGTTAATGACGTGTAATTGCTCCTCAGCATTGTCATCTCAGGAGTTTTGCTCTTTGGTCAGTGCACAAGCTGGAGCGGTAGGGAAGCAAGCTCGCATTCTCGGTGTTTATGGCCCAGCAAGTTGTCATCCTACGTTAACTTCTTTTCCTGAAGGAAATTATCTGACTGCAGTTTTGCTGGCAGTTGTGTAGGCCCCTTAATGCTCTAGGTATCTACGTTTGCTCAGTTAACATTAGAATAAGCTAGTAGGTCGGGCCTTGGCCCGACAGAATAAATGCTCATGTTTTGCTGGGAACCCACCGTAATTTTGTAGGGAATTGAACCGGACAGATAATACCATTAATTAAGATTGATATAAAAAATTGTGGTTAATATTTAATCTATAATGAGTATATAAAGGATAAGCGGGTTATTTGTCTTATAATTATTTAGGGTTCAGGATCGAGATTATTATGGGATTAAAATCGAAAAAAATAAAAACCTCTCAAGAGTTAGAACAGAAAAGAATTGATGCACTAGTCTCATTAAAGATTATGGACACAGTCCCTGAAGAAAGTTATGAACGATTGGTTCGTCTTGCAATTGATTTATTTCATATCCCAATTTGTTTTATCTCATTTCTTAATGAAGAAAGACAATGGTTTAAAGCGCGACAAGGATTAAAATTAAAACAAATACCACGACGTCTTTCTTTTTGTAATGTAACAATACAAAAACATGAGCCATTAATTATTCACGATTTGCTTCTTGATGAACGTTTTGCCAATAATCCTTTCGTACAACAGGATCCTTTTATTCGGTTTTATGCAGGCGTTCCTTTGACTGATCCCCAAGGCTATAATGTCGGCACTTTTTGCCTGGCTGATACCTCTCCAAACGAACTCGACTCAAAACAGTTGGAGCTTCTATTAAATTTAGTCAATATAGCCAAGGATCAATTAACCCTGCGTAAGATGAATCTTTTATTGCAAAAAATAAAAAGCCAACTTGAAGTACGTAATAAGTTAATTCGTAAGGTATTTAGTTTTTATATGTCTGATAAAGTAGTCAATACACTTCTTGAATCCCCTAACCAAAAATTAGGCGGGTATGAAAATAAAATAACAATTATGTTTTGCGACTTAAGAAATTTTACTCCTTTATCTGAATCCATTCCTGGTGAAACTCTTGTTTCTCTTTTAAATACATATTTCGGTAAAATGGTTCCTATTATAGAAAAATATCAAGGAATTGTTGATGCATTTATTGGTGATGCAATTATGGCTATTTTTGGTGCGCCCTATTCTTCAGGGGATGACTCACTCCGTGCAGTAGCCTGTGCTTTAGAAATGCAACGGATGTTAAAGAAACTGAATCAATCCAATAGTAAGATTAATTTACCGCATATAGAGATGGGGATAGGAGTTAATACGGGAATTGCTGTGGTTGGAAATGTAGGTTCTAAGAAACGAATGCAGTATAGTGCGATAGGAGCATCTGTCAATTTATCCTCTCGAATTCAAGATCTAAGTCTTGGAGGACAGATATTGATCTCTGAATCCACCTACATGGAAGTTGCAAAGGATATAGAGATTAATGGACATCTTCGGGTAAAAGTTAAGGGAATTCATTCGCCAATTGCCATTTATGATGTGGCACGATTACGGTATAGGAATTTTTAAACCACCTATTTCCCGTTTTTCAAAAGTATCGCGCTTAAAATGGCCCTTCTTCTTTTAGATCTAAAATTGCTGTAACCAGCTCATCCAGCATGTGTAGATACAAGCCCGGTTGCAAGCAACCAGGCTACAAAGGCTAGGTATGGGTGCTTCGATCGCGGTCGCGCAAACACTGCAACACATCGTAAAAACTTAATTCACATGCTTTCAATAAAACAAATAAGTGGAAAATTAAGTCGGCACATTCATTAACCAATTCTTCACGGTTATTACTCACTGCAGCAATTACGGTTTCTACTGCTTCTTCACCTACTTTTTGTGCGCAGCGAGAGAGTCCAGATTCAAATAATTGTACTGTATAACTGTGTTCATTTTTTGAGTCTGCTCGCTCATTGATCAGCTCAATGAGCTCATGTATAAATCCTAAATTCGTATTATGCTCTGGTTGAAAGCAACTCGTATAACCTAAATGACAGGCTGGTCCTTTAGGTAAAACCTGAATTAAAAGGCTATCACTGTCACAATCAACACTAATATGTTGTACGGACATGCTATTACCTGAACTTTCTCCTTTACGCCATAGACGTTTTCGGCTTCGGCTGTACAGATTTAATTGGCCAGTGGTGAGTGTCGCTATCAATGCCTCTTGGTTCATATAACCTAACATTAATACACTGCCATTTTCTGCATTTTGGACAATGGCTGGTAATAAGCCATTCATTTTTTTCCAATCTAAAGAATTAATTTCCATATGAATCATAATCGTACCTCAATTTTTTGTTTTTTTAGTGCTAATTTTATATCGTTTATTGTTAAAATTTTGTCATGAAAAATACTGGCAGCTAAAGCTCCATCTACACGAGACTCAATGAATACTTTAGTAAAGTCATCCAGTACTCCGGCACCTCCTGATGCAATTAATGGAACCTGGCATAAAGACCGCATCAGTTTTAATTGATTTAAATCATATCCTTTGCGTATACCATCTGCTTGCATACAATTTAATACAATTTCTCCGGCTCCTCGGTCTTGTACTTCCTTTATCCATTCTTTTGTTTTGCGATTGGAATTAAGTGTTTTTTTCTCATCTCCAGTGTATTGGTAGACATAATAATCATCATCTATCCATTGACTATCAATGCCTATTACAACACATTGGCTTCCAAAATTCCGACTTAACTCATTGATTAATTCAGGATTTTCTAATGCTGGGCTATTTATGGATATTTTATCAGCTCCAGAATTTAATATCGATTTTGCCTGATTAAGTGAGCGAATTCCACCTGCTACAGTAAAAGGAATATTAATTGTTCCTGCTACCTGATTTACCCAATCAGAGCAAACTGAGCGTTGCTCCGAGCTCGCAGTAATGTCATAAAAGACAAGCTCATCGGCACCTGCTGCAGAATATTCGGCCGCAAGCTCAAGAATATTTCCCACAACGCGATGATTGCGAAATTTGACTCCCTTGACTACTTGATTATCGCGTACATCAAGACATGGAATAATTCGTTTGGTCAACATAATTTTGTACTCACATTAATAATCCGTGATCCCTTCGCTGCACCTGGGAAGATGGCAAAATATCCTCGGGCTTCGCTTCGCTACACCCAGGCTACAACTGTTACATCTGCAGTAACATTGATTTTAGGTCTAAGTGTCCTTGGTATAGGGTTAATCCCAAAATAGCCGCACTTACACCTAATGTATTCAATTGATTTATATCATCTGTATTGCGGATGCCTCCTGAAGCTTGCCATGCAATTTGTGGAAAGCGTTCTATCGCCTCTTTATAAAGTTCAAAATTGGGTCCTTGCATCATTCCATCGCAAGCAATGTCAGTACAGAGTATTTGCTTAATTCCTAATTGTTGGTAATAAGAAACAACATCCCATAAACTCCTATCAGTTGTTGTTTGCCAGCCATGAATGGCGGGGATGGGGGTTCTCTCTTGCATGCGCACATCTAAAGCCAAAATAATGTGTTGCGGATTGATTACGTTAATAATCTGTGCAGTGAGTTCGGGATTGCTAATGGCAATACTGCCTATAACCAGATTCGATATTCCGGATGAAAAACATAGCATTGCTTGTTCTAAAGAGCGAACTCCACCGCCAGCTTGTACAGGAATTCCTGTGTTTTGCATGGCACAGATTAAAGGTAATTGTTGCATTGTTCCTGTTTGTGCACCGTCCAAATCAACGATATGTAAACGCTTCGCTCCTAATTGCGCGAAGTAGGCAGCGCGTTCTATGGGTAGTGTATCGAACTGAGTGACTTGGTCAAATTGTCCTTGGCGTAAACGCACACAACGACCTGCTTGAATGTCGATTGCAGGGATAAGGATCATACAGCCTCCATAGTCTAATTGTTACAAAAATTTTTTAGTAAGGTCATTCCAACTTCCGCCGATTTTTCCGGATGAAATTGCATACCCCAAATATTATTTTTTTGAATAATGGCCGTGAATGGTTCACTGTATTCACAATAAGCCAAAGCATACTGACTCTCCCCAAGGGCGTAACTATGAACAAAATAAACATAGTCTTGTTCAGCTAATCCTTGTTTTAAAAATGTCTCAGTGCGCCATTGCAATTGGTTCCAACCCATGTGAGGAACTGTATAACCATCTTGCTGGTGCAACCGTTGTATTTTTCCTGGAAGCATTCCTAGGCAACGAACATCATATTCTTCACTGCTTTCGAACAATAATTGCATGCCAAGACAAATACCAAGCAGTGGTTGTTCCAGCGAGGTTATCACATCGACCAAATCATATTGGCGCAAAGCATTCATGCCATAAGCTGCAGTACCCACTCCGGGGAGTATCACATGGCTTGCTTTACTTATTTCTTTTGCGTCGTGTGTTAACTGATAGTTCAACCCTAATCTCGTTAAGGCATTACCCAAAGAGGTTAGGTTGGTTCCACTGACATCAATAACAGCAATCATAATATCCCCTTGGTTGATGGCAGGACCTTATTTGTTTTCATGCAAGCTTGACCTAGTGCTCTTCCCAATGATTTGAAACATGCCTCAATCATGTGGTGGTGATTTTGGCCTTTCACTTCAACATGAATCGTTGCAGCAAGGGCAGTCGCTAATGAGTTAAAGAAATGAGGGACCATCTCAGTTGCCATACCGCCAACAAATTCTCGAGTAAATTGACCTTGAAAATCACAAAAACTTCTGCCACTAATATCGATAGCTATAGACGCTAAAGCTTCATCCATAGGTAAAGTAAAGCCATAACGGTTAATGCCCCATTTATCACCAAGTGCTTTTTTTAGACCCTCACCTAAAGCAATGGCTGTATCTTCTATTAAATGGTGATCATCAACTTCGACATCGCCTCTGGCATATAGTTCGAGGTTAAAACCACCATGTTTGGCGACTTGCTCGAGCATATGATTAAAAAATGGCAATGGGGTATCGATTGCGCTGCTTTGATCTGTATCCAATGTCAGGCTTAACTTAATTTCAGTTTCTTTGGTCTTTCTGTGTATCACCGCAGTACGTTTGTGATTAAGAATAGTTTGGGTAATTTGATTCCATCCATGCTCTTTAGATACGGGTAAGAATTGGATGCCCAGATTGTCAGCCAATTGCCGGTCTGTGTCCCTGTCACCAATAACCCAGGAATATGACTTATCAATTGTTCTTTCTTTTAGGAACTGATCAACCAATCCTGTTTTAGGTTTTCTACAGGAACAGTTGTCTTCAGGCATGTGTGGGCAAATAAAAATTTCATCAAAGAATATCCCCTGTGAAGAAAAAAGATCCAGAGTAAACTCATGACAAATCATAAAATCATCTTCAGGAAAAGCAGGGGTACCCACACCATTTTGGTTGCTTACCATAACAAAACGAAACCCTTCATTTTGTAATTGCAGTAATGCAGGAATAACTGCTGTAGTAAGTTTAATTTTATCCAACGAGTCTACTTGAAAATCAAAAGGTTCTTCAATTAAGGTGCCATCACGGTCAATAAATAATATTTTTTGCATTTTAATATCCTAAATCATTATTTTGAAAAGAAGAGAGCGCATCCAGCAAAAGCTGATTTTGTGAATCATCACCTACAGTGATTCGTATATGATCATGCAACAATGAATTAGGCGGAAAACTTTTGAGTAGCATGCCTTGCTTGGTAAGCAAAGAGAGTAATCTCGTCGCATATTTTGTTTTAACAAGAATAAAGTTTGTTTCTGTTGGATAGACTTTCTCAATTACCGAGCTGAGTTGCAATTCGACCATTAATTTTTCTCGAGACTCTTTAATCCTCTTCATTGCGTGTAGAAACCACTCGGATTGCTTCAGTGCACGTAGGGCTAAATCAATCACGACACTGGAAAGAGGGAAGGGAGGCATAATTTTATTAAAAGCTTGGATTATCTGTTTTTGAGCCAAGATAATTCCCAAGCGCAGGTTAGCAAGACCATAGGCTTTTGACAGAGTACGTAAAACAATTAAATTATCGAACTCAGAAATGAAACGACTTGTACTTTGTGCCTGAGTAAACTCGATATAGGCTTCATCAACAACGATGATGGAACGATTTTTATATTCATGGCACAGTTGAGCGATAAAGTTCAGATCGATTAAGTTGGCAGTTGGATTATTCGGATTGCACAGAAAAATAAGCTTACAATTTTTTTGCCACTTACTTCGAATGTCTTCTACTGAGATTTGAAACTGACGATTAGGGTCTAAAGGACACTCAATCAGCTGGGCATCTTGTAATGATGCATAAAAAGAATACATGGAAAAGGTCGGTGGAAATTGCATACATGCGTCTTGACCTGCACTTAAAAATAAACGGGTGATTAAGTCAATACCATCATCAGAGCCTCGCGTGAGTACCATTTGATTGGCCTCAACTTGATAGCGATTCGCCAATTGTTCTTGCAACTGGTCCGTTAGACTTTTTTCTGGATAAAAATTTAAGTCAATATCTGTGCATAATGCAGACCAAGGAAGTTCATTGGCGTGTAATCTGTGTTTGATTGATGAACTACCTAGCACATAGGATTCGTTTTTTAATAATTCAGAGCGTATTAAGTTAAGTGCTGACATTTAAACCTCCAGTGCGTCTAGTCTAATTTGCACCGCTTGTGCATGAGCATCCAATCCTTCTATCTGTGCCAGAGTCATTGCGGAAGCCCCTATGGTTCTAATGCCTTCTTTGTTAATCGATTGCACATTAAAACAGGTTAAAAAATCGAGTGTACTGAGTCCATTATGATTTCTGGCAAAACCATGGGTTGGCAGTACATGATTCGATCCGGTTACATAATCCCCCAGCGTTTCGGCGGCCCAAGCTCCAAGAAATATGGTTCCAACGGAATTGATTTCGTCGACCCATGATTCAGCATTTTCTCGATTGATAATTAAATGTTCCGGAGCATAGGAATTAACTATGTTTAATTGCACAGTTTTTTCAGTACATACAATAATCATACTGTTTGCCAATGATTGTTTGATTATTTGTGTTCTTGCTAATGTATTAAATTGAATGTGTAGTTGTTGATTTACTTGCTCTGCAAATTGAAGCGTGTCACAAATCAAAATGACTTGAGAATCGGTGCCGTGTTCTGCTTGCGCGAGCAAATCAGCAGCTACAAATGCAGGATTCGCTTGATTATCTGCAATGATCATGACCTCGGAAGGGCCTGCAGGCATATCTATAGCCGCACCGCATGGATCTGAGGCAACTAATGTTTTGGCTTCTGTAACATAACTGTTGCCTGGGCCAAAAATTTTATCTACCTTTGCAACTGTTTCTGTGCCATAAGCCATAGCAGCGATTGCTTGTGCACCTCCAAGCGAATAAATGGTGTCTATGCCACATAATCGTGCTGCTACAAGCAGATGCTCATTGATTGAACCTAATGCATCAGGTGGTGTACATAATATTTTTATAGGACATCCTGCCACGAGTGCAGGTACAGCTTGCATTAATAATGAAGAAACTAACGGGGTTTTGTTACCACCTGGTATATACAACCCCACTCGTTGAATTGGTCTATAAGTAGTGAGAATATTGACGCCTTTAGTAGTACAAATGTTTTTATTTTCAGGTAAAAGAGCCTGGTGATAGAGCGTGATCGTTTTGATGGCCTCAGTGATGGCCGTAAGTGATTTTTTACTAATACTGGCATTCTCAATTTTTCGTTGGGGAATTTGCAGGCTTTCCAAACGAGCACCATCAAACTGCTCTGTTAGGGCAAATAATGCATGATCTCCAAATGCTCGCACCTGTTTAATAATCTCTTGCACTTTACTTTTTGATGATGTTTGCAAAGGGCGAGTAAGGCATTGTTTTTTTTCAGATTGAGATAGGGATTGCCAATTTTTAATCGATAACATCATATTACTCCAACATCTTTTCTATAGGTAAAACCAATATAGAACTGGCTCCAAGGGTTTGAATGGTTTCTAAAGTGTTCCAAAATACACGTTCACTGGATACAACATGCACCGCCACTTTATTTATATTTCCTGGTAAAGGCAGAATGGTTGGTGACTCAGCACCAGGTAGCTTTTCAGCAATTGCTTCTAAGGCTGATTTAGGGGCATGAAAAACAATGTATTTTCTTTCTTGTGCTTGTTGTACCGATTGAATTCTTCGAGAAAGCATGTCAAATAAATCTTGAAATATAGCGGGGGCTTTTTGATCACTTTGGATCAATACTGCTTGGCTTGAGAGTACGGTATCGACTTCATAGAGCTTATTGTCTTCCAAGGTTTGACCACTTGAAACCAGATCACAAATGGCATCGGCCATGCCCATTCGTGGGGCAACTTCAATTGAACCTGATAATACAAGACTTTCTGCACATATTTTTTTATCACGCAAATATTGATTCAGTAAATTAGGATAACTGGTTGCAATGCGTTTTCCATCTAGGCTGCCTGGGCCACGATAATCGGTGGATTCAGGAACTGCTATGGATAGGCGACAAGTACAAGTACCTAATGCTGCTGAAATTTTGTATGATTTTCTTGGATTGGCAAGAGATGCTTCTAATAAGACGTTTTCACCAACAATTCCACCATCACATAAACCATCGAATACCAAAGTAGGTATGTCATCATCACGTACAAAAAGTAGATCAATAGGGAAGTTATCAACATGAGTGAGTAGGCTATTTGGTTTAATGCGAAATTTTAAACCGCATCGTTGTAAAAGACTTAATGATTCTTCAGATAGACGCCCCTTTTTCTGTAAGGCTAAACGTAAGCGATCTTTCACGGTAACTCCAATCGTTTCGCGATTAATTCATAACCGCCTGTACCAAAACTCAAACAGCGTGCCACACGGGTTATTGTGGTTACACTGACCCCCGTTTGTTCATGAATGGTGCGATAGGGGATGCCTTGTCGCAATAAAGGAACAACTTGCCAACGATCTGCCATGGCCTCCAACTCTGCCGGAGTGCATAGATCAGTAAAAAATTGTAATGCCTCTTCTTTGTTTTCAAGCATGCTAATGGCATGCATTAAATCAGGGAGTGCAGAATGTTTTATTGTCGTATGTGTTTTCATGTTAATGTATTAGCGTGATAGAACATTAACTCAATAATACTGTTTGTTTTAAATACTGTCAATAAAAGGATGAGAGCAACATTTATAGTGTTGAAAAAAATATGGTTGTAGCCTGAGCGCAGTGGAACCCGGGGTTTCTTAACATGAGTGATTTTTGAACCCGGGTTTCGCTATGCTATACCCAGGCTAGGAAGGGAAATATTGTTGGAGGAGTTATTAAATTTTATATATTAGCACCCATAAACAGCTTGATATGCTTCAAGCTGTTTGACTTGCTCGTTTTGATTGGTACTTTTTAAATAGTCAATTAAATCGAATAAGGTAATAATTGAGTAAACGGCAATACCTTGAGCTTTAATTTCAGTCAATGTTGATTCTTTAGATAATCCACGTTCGCAGCGATCAAGTGCAATAATAACTCCAGTTAATTGCCCGCCATTTTCTTTAATTAAAGTCTGTGATTCTCTAAAAGCAGTTCCTGCAGTGATGACATCATCAACAATGATGGTTTTCCCAGTTAATGGGGCACCAATTAATTGACCTCCTTCACCATGATCTTTTACTTCTTTACGATTAAACGTAACCGTAGTTTCTTGACCTAATTCGGCTAAAGCCACAGCTGTAGCAGTGGCAAGCGGTAAACCTTTATAGGCTGGACCAAATAAATGTTCAAACTGAGCTTGCTCATTCATTAAGGTTTTTGCATAAAAATGCCCCAATTGTTGTAACGCGCTGCCTTGATAAAATAACCCTGCATTAAAAAAATAAGGGCTGATTCGGCCAGACTTTAAAGTAAACTCACCAAATTTTAATACTTGGCAATCAAGTGCTAATTTTATAAAAGCTGATTTCATCTGATTCATTGTGTATTTCCAGTAGAAAAAAAAGTGTAAATATCATGATTTTTTTTTCAAAAAATCCTTAACAATCAATAAAAAACTGCTATGCTAATCTATATGTAGGAATTATTTCTTACATAAGTAAATGTTTATTATAACTCAGTGTTTTAATCATGAATATTTTTTACACTGAAAATAAACATCTGTAATAGTTGGATAGTAAAAGCTTAAGACAAAGGGGATAGCTAATGTCGCAAAGAGAAACGGGCCATGTGAAATGGTTCAATGAGAAAAAAGGATTTGGATTTATCATTAATGAAAATGGTGATGATATTTTTGTTCATTATAAAGATATCCAAGGTGTTGGATTTAAAACCCTTCATGAAAATGATCCAGTTTCTTTTGTGCTTGATAAAGGACCAAAAGGACTAAAAGCACAAGACGTTACAATTATTACTGAATAAGTAAAGTAACGAGTCAAACATTCTCAGCTATCGCTGCGTGTTAAGTTTAACCTGGGCTAAAGATTTATCTGCAACCCGGGTTTGCTTCTCATGCAATCGAAATTTTGGTTATAGCTGCAATCTGAGAATTATTTTTCTGGCACAGTGTTATTGCTAAGCCTGAATTTATAATCATAAGGATGTGGTGCTAATCAGTAGGTTTTTTCGTCTAAAAATTCATCCCAAAAGAACTGAATAAAAACTCTTGAATTCTCTAAAAATGTCTTCATATATACCTTTCGTGTGATTTAATCATTGCTTTAAGAGGTGTGTATATGAAAAGTGTACCTATGTATCAAGTGGATGCATTTGCTTCGGCTCTTTTTGAAGGTAATCCAGCAGCAGTTTGTCCTTTAGATAACTGGCTCACTGAAAAAGAAATGCAACAAATTGCTTTAGAAAACAATTTATCTGAAACTGCCTTTTTTGTTCCTGAAGGTAATGGATTTTATATAAGATGGTTCACACCGAATGAAGAGGTTGCATTATGTGGTCATGCAACGCTTGCTAGTGCATATGTTATTTTTGAACACTTAGGGTTTAAGGATGACGAAATAAAATTTAATTCCAAAAGCGGTATGCTTATTGTACGCAGGCATGGAAGTGGATTAATGATGGACTTTCCAGAGTTACCTTATCATCCAATTGAATTTTCAGCGGAGCTGCAACAATTAAATTTAAAAAAACCTCACAAAGTCTTTAAAAGTCAATTTGATTTAATGTTTGTTTATGAGAATGAACGCGATGTGCAAGAAGCTGAACCAGATTTGGATGCGGTAGCTTGCTTGGATTATCGAGGTTTAATCTTAACTGCCCCAGGTAAAAATACGGATGTTTATTCGCGATGTTTTTATCCCGGATGTAATGTCCCTGAAGATCCTGTGACTGGCTCTGCACATTGCGTTATTGCACCTTATTGGTGTGGACAATTGAATAAATCACATATCAAAGCGATGCAAGGTGGTAAACGTCAGGGGCAATTGCAGTGTGAAGTAAAAGAAGGACGTGTTTTTCTTTATGGAACGAGCCATCTTTATTTACAAGGTACAATTTATTTGCCATGAAAACTATAGAGACCAAGAGGCTCTTGTTAAGAGCATGGAGCGATGAGGATATCGCTCCATTTTTTTCTATGAATCAAGACTCTCAGGTAATGGAGTTTATCCCTAATCTATGGACTATGGATATGGTTACATCATTTATAGAACGAATGAATACTCAACTTGCTGCGGAAAATTATACTTTATGGGCTGTAGAAGAAAAAAACTCACAGCAATTCATGGGTTTTATTGGTTTAAACCGTCCTGTTTGGGAGGCACATTTCACACCTTGTGTGGAAATCGGTTGGCGTTTGGCATTTTCTTTTTGGGGCAGGGGATATGCAACTGAGGGAGCACAAGCGGTTTTGAATTACGCTTTTGACACTTTAAAATTAAAAGAAATAGTTGCATTTACAGTACCTGATAATTTACGTTCCCAACGTGTTATGGAAAAAATTGGTATGATTCGAGATATACAGGGGGATTTTCTTCATCCTAAAATTGATCCTGTCAATTCTTTGGCGAAACATTATTTATTTAGAATAAACAAACAATCGAGATGAATCATTTCCATGATTTAAAAGCATTATTTATTAAGTCAATTTATTTAATGACTTTATATTGGGTTCTATTTATCATGAGTGGTGTTTGGAATATTCATGTTAGAAAAGGAGATCTATGACTATCTATATGTTTCCTGGGCAAGGCTCTCAGGCAAAAGGAATGGGAATTGAGTTATTTTCACATTTTCCAGATCAAATAAAACAAGCTGATGAGGTTCTAGGATATTCCATTAAAGAATTATGCTTAGACGATTCAAAACAGCAATTGAGCAATACAGAGTACACTCAACCTGCATTATATGTTATTGAAGCCCTTTCTTTTCTAGCCAGAGCTGCGGAAGAACCCACACCACAATACCTTATAGGACATAGTCTCGGAGAATACGCTGCTTTATTTGCTGCAGGGGTTTTCGATTTTGTTACGGGGTTAAAACTGGTGCAAAAGCGTGGTGAGTTGATGGCACAAGCCAGTGGTGGTGGAATGCTCGCCGTAATTAATTTGACTGAAGAGCGAATTAAATTTTTATTGAAAGCCAATGGCTTAGATTCCGTAGATTTTGCCAATTTTAACTCACCGAAACAAATTGTTCTTTCAGGACTTGCTACAGATATTGCTAAGGCTAATGAGCTACTTGCCAGTGAAGCGTTGATGTGTGTGCCTTTAAAAGTCAGTGGGGCTTTTCATTCACGTTATATGCAATCAGCAGCTGATGAGTTCGCAAAATTTATTACTCCATTTCAGTTTTCACCACTTCAATCAAAAGTAATCGCTAATGTTACAGCCGAACTTTATAGTGACACTTTAATTAAAGATAATTTAGTGAAGCAAATTACTCATCCTGTTCGCTGGACTGAAACAATCCGTTATTTGAAAAATAAAGGGGAAACAGTGTTCATCGAAGTGGGACCAGGAAATGTACTGACTCGCTTGGTTGCGCAAATTTGATAAATATCCTCATCCGCTTTGGTGGGCACCTTCTCCCTAAACGGGAGAAGGCTTTTTTCACTAAATTAAAGAAATTTCTTTTTCCTAGCATGGGATAAGACACCTTTCACTTTGAAAGAAAAAGAGAAATTCTTTCTCCAAGTTATTACATCCAAAAGGAAAATATCATCTACACTTAAATAACGATTCAATTTACAAAGGATGTAATATGACGATTAGACTGAAACATGATCATGGAACGTTAGAGGCGATAGAGCTTTTTCAATTACAACACCATTTGGCGATTCCTCACCTTCAGAAGTACCTACAGTCAAAAGGCTCAAAACAATGCAAATCAATCAAAAAGATTAGTGTGGATCACTCTCACTTGAATGATAAAGATTATATTGCATTGCATGATATCTTAAAATTATCATCAAAAGTGAATGAGATTTCTTTTTATGCCAATCATATTGATACAGATTGCATTAGCTATTTGTTTGACTCTTTGTCCAGTGATGAGCTCAATACAATTAAGTTGATTGATAATTGGATTGGAGACAAAATTTCTCCTGATTTTTTCTCGTTTCTAAACAATAAAAAACTGGCTGTTTTGGATCTATCTTTAAATTGGTTACGAGATATTGGTATACAACGTTTATTAGATGCTCTAGATACAAATATGGAATTGAATGAGTTGGTATTAAGTTGTAATGATTTTGGTTTGGAAGGAATGAAAACATTACGTCACTTTGTGTCACAACATTCTTCATTAAATATTTTGGATATTTCATATAACAACTTGAATGAACGATGCGCTGAAGAAATCGCCGTGATGATTACCGAATCACCATCTTTGACACATTTGAATGTCAGAAGTAACAAAATTGGTGATGCAGGAGCTGAGCTTATTGCACAATCATTGAAATCAAATAATAATTTAAAATATGTTGATTTATCAGATAATAATATCTCAGCAACGGGCCTGTCCCAGCTTGTACGTGAAGCTGAGACTCATGATAATCTTGAAGACTTAATATTAAAACATAATCATCTACCTCCCTCGGCATTAAAAACAAGCCGTTCGAGCTTGCAAGTTGTTTATTGATACCATAGATGCAGAATTAAATAACCGTTCAGTGTAGTATTCACCTTTTGGTGGATATAATGAACGGTTATTGCTTAACCTATGGAGTTGATGCTGATGGGCGCTGGTGTTTTTTACCTTTTGAAAAAACGAATTTTTTTGCCTTTTTTTCTTACCCAATTTTTTGGCGCTTTTAACGATAATGCATTCAAATTAGCGATGCTCACTTTAATTAGCTACCACTTAACACATGACCAAGCCCAATCTGAGTTTTATCAAGCAATAGCAGGTGCTTTATTCATAACACCTTTTTTTCTTCTTTCAGCTACTGCCGGGCAACTGGCGGATAAATACGATAAAGCGTTAATGACGCGCGTGATTAAGGTATTAGAAGTATTTTTAATGATTATTGGTAGCTTTTCTCTGTATCTAGGCAACATTTTTCTAATGATGATGACATTGACTGGTCTAGGGGTTCACTCAACATTTTTTGGACCAATAAAATATGCCATTCTACCCGATCATTTACAAAAGAAAGATTTGTTAGGTGCTACGGGTTTAATTGATGCAAGTACATTTATTGCTATTTTATTAGGAACCACTATGGGCAGCTTGTCCATTGGTGCAAACAATCACAGGCCTTATATAGCAGTATTTTTAACTGTGATTATTGCCCTTGTTGGATTTACTTCAAGCCTGTTTATACCAAGGGCTCCTTCTGCATCTAAAGATATTAAGATTGACCTTCAGATTTGGCGTGTTACTTATAAAATGTTAAAACTGGTTACAGATCATTTCGGTATTTTATTATCTATTTTAATTTTATCTTGGTTTTGGTTGTTGGGGACAGTAATTCTGACCAAGCTGCCTGACTATACGAATTATGTTTTAGGCGCCAACAATACGGTTTTTGCACTATTTCTGGCATTGTTTTCAATTGGTATTGCATTCGGTTCTGTGACTGTGAATTTTATTTTTCAAGGACGGATTAATCTTCCAATGGTTCCTTGGGCCATGTTTGCTTTTACTTGCTTTTCAATGGATTTGTATTGGGCTACGCCAGAGGTAACAGAACAAGATACCTTATTTTCTTTAATTACTTTTTTCACTCGTTTTAACCATTGGCGCATTGCTTTTGATTTATTTATGTTGGCGTTTAGCTCTGGCCTATTTCTTGTTCCTTTATATACTTATTTACAGATTATGAGCCCACCTCATTCTAGAGCACAAGTTATTGCAGCCAATAATATTTATAATGCCTTATTTATGGTTGTAGGTACGTTTATGGTTATTGGCTTATTACACTTTAGTGCGGCAATTCCACAAATATTTTTAATTTTAAGTATATTAAATGCGATTGCAGCAATACTTGCTCGAATTTACTTAAAGAAAGTGGCCTTACCAGAAAAATAATGAGTCGTTAGTCTATTATAGCCTGGGTGCAGCGCAGCGGAACCCGGAAAATGAGGTATTATCGACCCTGGGTGCCGCTGCGCTGCACCCAGGCTACAATGTTAGACAATATCGATATCAACCCAATCACGTGCTGGCAGAAAATCAGTATAAAGTTTCGCCTCCGCGCTCTGTGCGTCAGGCTGCCAATTGTATGCCCAGGTGACTTCAGGGGGGAGGGACATTAAAATAGATTCAGTTCTGCCGTTTGATTGTAAGCCGAATAAGGTGCCACGATCATAGACGAGATTGAATTCTACATAGCGTCCTCTGCGGTAATTTTGAAAGGCTTTTTCTCTTTCTCCAAAGGGATGGGATTTACGACGGGACACTATTGGTGCATAAGCCTCTATAAAGTGATTGCCTATGCTTTGCATCAAAGCAAAACTATGATCAAAACTTATTTCATTATAATCGTCAAAAAATAAGCCACCAATTCCACGAGCTTCATTTCGATGTTTAATAAAAAAGTAATCATCACACCATCGTTTGAATTTAGGGTAAATCTCAAGGCCAAAAGGTTGACAGGCGTGTAGTGCAGTTTGATGCCAATGCGTACAATCTTCTTCAAATCCATAATAAGGTGTTAGATCAAATCCACCGCCAAACCACCAAACTGGGTCAGCCCCTTCTTTTTCTGCAAGGAAAAACCGGACATTTGCATGCGAGGTCGGTACATAGGGATTCTCTGGGTGAATGACTAAGGAAACACCAAGTGCAGTAAAATTTCTACCTGCTAATTCAGGGCGGTGTGCGCTGGCCGAAGCAGGAAGCAGGGCTCCAGATACATGAGAAAAATTGACACCTGCTTTTGCAAAAACAGAGCCTTGTGTCAAAACGCGTGTAATTCCGCCACCACCAGCAGGGCGCTCCCAAATATCTTCGATAAATTGAGCGTGGCCATCTAAATTTTCAAGTCTGGAGCAAATTGTATTTTGCAGTTGTACCAGATAGGTTTTTACTTGTTGTACCGCATTTTTAGGAAGGGTTTTGTTCTGTGTCATGGCTCAAGTTCCCCTGTTTGTAAGCTACTTATTTTCTCATTTATTTGAAATTGGCACAATGTTTGCTTTTCTAGTTGTACTTATTATGAAAGGGGCAAATATGGCGTTAGATCTTGATACATATTTCGGAATACATGCTAAAGCACTCGTTGCGCGTGATCACAGAGCGTCGCAGTTAGCAAATAATTTGGCCAATGCCAACACCCCCAATTATAAAGCCCAAGATATCGATTTTAATGAATTTTTAGCAGCCAGCATGGCTGGTGGTGCGCAAAAGATGGAGGTTACCTCTCCTAATCATATTAATACAAATGCTGATTTTTCAGCGAATTTGAAATATCGAGTGACGTCGCAAATGGCTTTAGATGGAAACACCGTGGATAAAGATTTAGAAACCACAGAATTTGCACATAACTCACTAAACTACCAGGCTAGTCTGAGTTTTCTTGATAATAAAATCAAGACCATGATGCTTGCGATGAAAGGAGAATAATCATGTCATTAAGCGCCATTTTTAATATTGCAGGTTCAGCATTAACTGCTGAAACAGCGCGTTTAACGAATAGCGCTGAGAATATGAGTAATGCTAATGTAGAGTCAGGTAATGCTAATGAGGTATATAAAGCAAAGTATCCTGTTTTTAAAGCAGTTCAGGAACACGCGAATCAATGGATGGGTGAGCAACTATCAGGAGGTGTTCAGCTTCAAGGTACTTATGAGACTACTTCAGATCCTATAAAGCGTTATGCACCTGATAATCCCTTAGCGGATAAACAAGGATTTGTTTATACACCGAATGTAAATTATGTTGAAGAAATGGCAAACGTAATTTCTGCATCAAGATCATATCAAATGGATGTTGAATTGCTTGGTACAACAAAACAACTCATGCAACGCACCTTACAGCTGGGTGAATAAAGGGAGAGAAGGGAATGACAACGAATCCGGTTAATGGAGCTAACACAGCTAATCTGCCGCAAAATCCAATCGATTCACCTGCAAAGAAAAGTTTGGGGCAACAGGATTTTCTACGCTTAATGGTGGCCCAAATTCAAAACCAGGATCCTATGCAACCCCAGGTGAATGGTGAGTTTTTATCTCAGTTGGCTCAGTTTAGTACCAATGATGGTGTTACTAAAATGCAAGAGTCATTGCAGCAGATGGCAACTTCTTTACAATCAAATCAGGCTTTGCAAGCTTCGGCCTTGGTTGGTCGTAAGGTTTTGGTGAATAGTAACTCTCTGCAATTAGGCACAGAGGGAGATACAAAGGCTGCCGTGGATATTCCACCAGGCCTCAGCAATTTGAATGCGTCTATTTATTCAGATTCTGGGGAACTTATAAAAACAATTCCTTTAGGTCAACCTGCCCCTGGATTTTTTCAATTCGGTTGGGATGGCACTGGGGGAGATAATAATCGAGTGAAAGAAGGTAAATATAAAGTTGAGGTTCATGCAGTTTATGGAGGAAAAGAGGTGTCTTTAAAAACAATGACCTCTGCAAACGTTGATAGTGTAAGTCTTGGTCAAAATGGCGAGGGCTTAAAATTAAATGTAGCGGGAGTTGGACCAATATCCTTGGATCAGGTAAGACAAATATCAGTTTAAGAGCAGGAGGCTAATATGATTTTTGACGCAGCGTTAAGTGGACTTCAAGCATCAACGAGTAATTTGGACGTTATAGGTAATAATATTGCTAACTCTTCTACAGTTGGCTTTAAAGGTTCTCGTGCAGAGTTTGGTGATATCTACGCCTTTGGTGGTTATGGTAGCTTCGGTGCGGGTAGTACATCTATTGGTGGCGGGGTGATGTTAACTTCGGTGCAGCAATCTTTCGCATCAGGAAATTTAGCCAATAGTACAAACAGTCTCGATCTGGCAGTGAATGGTTCAGGATTTTTTATTTTAAACAATCCAGGTGGTGGTGCAGTCTATACACGAGCTGGTGAGTTTACATTGAATAACCAAAATTATATTACCAATTCTAATGGACAATACCTTACTGGTTTGCTTTCCGACGGTAAAGGAAATATTACTGGTACTTCAGGAAACTTACAGATAAATACCGCGAATATTAGCCCACAAGCAAGTACCACGGTGACAACTGGAGTTAATTTAAATTCGCAAAGCACACCTCCTGCAGTTGACTGGACTGGCGGATCTGCACCACTTAGTAGCTCCTATAATAATCCAACCTCTTTGACTATTTATGATAGCTTAGGCAATTCTCATGTGTTGAGCATGTATTTTATTAAAGCGAATCCTGCTGCAACATCGGGACAACCTAATGCTTCAACACCTGCAGGTACAGATAATCAATGGTATGTGGCATTCCAAATCGATAATCAAAATGTTCCACCAAATGCGGGTTCTGATAACAGCTCGAATCTGTTTGAGATGAACTTTAATACTGATGGTACGTTTGTGAGCGTAGCTGGTCCTGGCGCTTCGCCACTAACGAATAATTTGATTCCATTATCACTGAACTTAAACAATGGTGCTGATCCTTTAAGTCTGAATATTGACTTAACAGACAGTACTCAGTTTGGGAGCCCATTTGCTGTTCAATCTACCTCATCAAATGGTTATACAACTGGAAGTTTGGCTAGCTTAAACATTGATGATAGCGGTCTTATTCTAGGTATATATACCAATGGTCAATCTATGGCTATGGGGCAAATTCAATTAGCAAATTTTGCTGATCCTTCAGGCCTACAAAACGTAGGAAATGTTTGCTGGGCTCAAACCTCAGCCTCAGGTCAGCCGTTAATCGGTGTTGGTACAACAGGCGGATTAGGCGCTATTAAATCAGGCATGTTGGAGCAGTCAAATGTGGATTTAACCAGTGAATTAGTTGATTTGATTAGTGCACAACGCGATTTCCAAGCGAATGCACAGTCAATTCGTGCTGGGGACGCAATCACACAAACAATTATTAATATGCGTTAGGAGGTAACTCATGGATCCTATCTTATATAATGCTGCAGGTGGTGGACGAATCGGTTTTAAACGCCAGGAAATAATCGCCAATAATTTGGCGAATGTGAATACTCCTGGTTTTAAATCCGATATGTATCAAGCACAAACTTTGTATGCAAATGTAGGGGGATCAGAGACTAAAGCAGCCTTTGCAATACAAAATCAGAATGCACTCGATTTGAGTCCTGGTGATATTATGACAACCGGGCGCAATTTAGATATCGCAATTGAGGGTAATGGCTGGTTTGCCGTGACTAATGGTCAAGGTAAAGAAGGGTATACAAAGGCTGGAAATTTACGCTTGGATGTCAATGGTATGTTAACAACTGCTTCTGGGCATCCTGTTTTGGGGAATGGTGGTCCAATTGCAATTCCACCTGCTCAGGAAATAAACATTGGTGCTGATGGGACGATTACGATTGTTCCTCTCGGCGGTGATCCCAAAACCGCGGCTGTATTAGATAGAATTAAGTTAGTGACGTTGGATAAAAATAATATTGTTAAAAGTTCAGAGGGCTTATACCAATTAAAAAATGGTGGCACGCCCACTGCTGCAGATGCCAGTGTTCAGGTGCGAAGTGGCGCTATTGAAGGGTCGAATGTTAATGCAATTGATCAGATGGTGGAAATGATCACGTCTGGACGTGAATACGATGCACACATGAAACTGATGTCGACTGTCGAAGATAATTTTCAAAAATTGGCACAAATATTGCACGAATAACCCCATTCTAGCATACATATAAGAATAATTGCGGAGGGATCTCCATGGAACCAGCATTATGGGTAAGCAAGTCAGGCTTGGAAGCCCAAGAAAAAAATATTTCTACAATTGCTAATAACTTAGCAAACGTCAACACAACTGGCTTTAAAAAAGATAGGGCAATATTCCAGGATTTACTCTATCAAAATACAAGTCAGGCTGGTGCTCAATCATCAGAGAACTCTTTAATTCCAACAGGAATCAATGCAGGTTCAGGTGTCCATTTAGCGGCTACTGAAAAAATATTTGAACAGGGAAGTACGCAAAATACGCGTAATCCTTATGACATAATGATACAAGGTCAAGGTTTTTTTACGATTTTGATGCCTGACGGCACTCAAGCGTATACTCGTGATGGTACTTTTACAACGGATAGTACAGGGCAGATCGTTGATATGAATGGCTATCCATTACAGCCTGCAATAAATATTCCTACTCAAACTTTAGGGGTAACGATTAGTAGTGAAGGGGTAGTGAGTGCTACAGTTGTTGGAAGTAATACTCCAACCGTACTTGGAACCATTCAATTAGCGAATTTTACTAACCCAACGGGACTTCAACCTATAGGGCAAAACCTTTTTATAGAAACTGCTTCAAGTGGTGCTGCAACATTAAATAATCCAGGAAATTCTGGTGTCGGAACTTTGTTACAAGGTTCTCTAGAAGCATCGAATGTGAATGTGGTTGAAGAGTTAGTCAATATGATTCAAGCTCAAAGAAGCTATGAGATTACTGCAAAAAGTATCCAGACTGTGGATAACATGCTGCAATATCTAAATCAAACCGTTTAATTAAGAAGATTTCATTGATGAAATTATTTAATTTGCTTGTTGCAGGCTCGGTTGCCATTTTTTTGAGTGGGTGCGAACTTTTAAATCCGCCTCAGCGTGGGAAGGACCCTGAGTTTGCACCTACATATCCTACAACGCCTGATCCAAAGGAGTTAAGGAAAGAATCTGGCGCTATTTATAGCGCCGAAACCGCTTTACCTCTTTTTGAAACGCCAAGAGCACGACATCCAGGAGATATAGTTACAGTATTTTTAGTTGAAAGTACTAACGCATCAAAAAATGCAACACTACAACAGATGAAAACAGACACAAACGTAGTCAAGAACAAGCTCTTTTTAGGAAGACCCATTTCCTTTGGCAGCGGTTACAGTATGGATTTTGACTTGAACAATCAGCGACAATTCAATGGATCTGCACAAGCAGTACAGAATAATAAATTGGCGGGAAGTATTTCAGTGACCGTATCGCAGGTGTTGGCAAATGGGAACATGGTCGTACAGGGCGAAAAATGGGTTAAAATCGATCAGGGTGAGGAGTATGTACGGTTATCAGGCATTATTCGTCCTCAGGATGTAAGAGCTGATAATTCCATCACATCCGACCGTCTAGCTAATGCCCGTATTGCCTATGGTGGCACCGGACAAGTCAACAATACAAATGCTCAAGGCTGGCTGGCACGAATTATGTGGGGTCCTTTATTCCCGACTTAACCTGATTTGTAACTGCCTAGCTGGATTGTAGTCTGGGTGCGCAGCGAAACCCAGGCTACGATTTAGAACGATGTATTTAATTAACAAGGAAATTGTAATGCGGCGATTGCTGATAATTACATGGATACTGACGATAAACTTGCTATCAAATCACGTTTATGCCGAACGAATTAAAGATATCGCCACTTTGGCTGGGGTGCGCACCAACCAATTAGTCGGTTATGGTTTGGTGGTAGGTTTAAATGGTACCGGAGATAAAAACGGTACTCGATATACTGAAGATACTTTTGCAAACCTGCTTACTCAATTGGGCGTTAACATACAACCGGGAACTAAACTTAATTCAAAAAATATGGCAGCTGTCATGGTGACTGCGAGCTTGTCTTCTTTTATGAAAAAGGGACAATCTATGGATGTGAATGTTTCTTCTATTGGTGATTCAAAAAGCTTATTAGGTGGTACCTTATTAATGACTCCATTGAAGGGAGCCGATGGACGAGTATATGCTATATCCCAAGGAAACGTGATTGTATCGGGTATCAGTGCAGCCGGAAGCGATGGCTCAAGTGTTACTGTAAACGTACCTAGTGGCGCACGAATTCCTAATGGTGCAACTATTGAGGTTGATATCCCTAATCCTTTTTATTTTACAAAAGAATTAACTTATAATTTACATGCACCAGACTTTACAACAGCAAAACGCATGAGCGATGCCATTAATGAAATGATGGGACCTGGAACTGCCAGAGCCTTGGATGCTGCATCAGTGGTTGTCACTGCCCCCAAAAAAATGTCCCAACGTGTGGATTATGTTTCTGTGTTGGAAAATATTGAATTTAAACCTGCTGAAGCGATCGCACGAATTATTATTAATGCACGCACAGGAACAGTGGTTATTTCTTCTAATGTCATTGTCAAATCGGCCGCAGTCTCACATGGCAATTTGGTAGTGAGTGTGACCGAAACACCAGTGATAAGCCAACCTAATGCCTTTGCACGTGGACGTACAGTTTCCACCCAGCAATCACAAGTTAATATTGATCAAAAAAATAATCATGCGTTTGTCTTACCACGAGGTGTGACATTAAAAGATATTGTTAGAGGTATTAATGCTGTAGGAGCAACGCCTTCTGATGTGATCGCGATACTTGAGGCACTACAACAAGCAGGTGCTTTAAATGCTACGTTAATCGTGATATAGGTGAGCATTGAATAGTAAAACAATATGATCCAATTAAAATAGAGGATTAATATGACTGTACATGGAATTGCAACCAGCGACTTTAATGCATTAAATGAACTCAAGGTTCAAGCACAAAATAATGCAAAAGAGGCTCTGCCTGAGGCAGCGAAACAATTTGAAGGAATATTCTTACAATCCATGTTGAAAAGTATGCGCATGGGGCAGCATTTTCTAGAGGAGTCTAGTCCTTTTCGAGGTAAAGATAGGGAAACCTTTCAAGATATGCTTGATGCTCAATATGCCAGTACTATTGCAAACTCTAAAAGTGTTGGTTTAGCCGACATGCTTGCAAAACAGATGGAGCATAATCTGCCTACTATAGAACAACCAGAAAAAAGCACAACGGATAAGCCAGTTAATTCTAACGCAATATCCACTATGCCTGTGAAAGAAGAGAAACAGGATAAACCCACAACTACAATTGACGAATTTGTGAAATCAATTTGGCCTCAAGCCAAACAAGCAGCATCAGCTATAGGCCTAGACCCTAAAATTTTAATGGCTCAAGCGGCATTAGAAACAGGGTGGGGAAAATTTGTTACTAAGGATATTGATGGCACCAGCAGTAATAATTTGTTCAACATTAAATCAGGTGACAGCAAAGAGTTTGATTCAGTGAATGTAAAAACAACTGAATATATTGCAGATACTCCGATTAAAATGAATGCCTCGTTTAGAAAATATCCATCCGTTGAGCAAAGTTTTAATGATTATATTTCTTTAATCAAAGAGAATGAGCGCTATCAAACTGCTTTAGCCAGTACGAGCAACCCCGAACTTTATGTTAATGAACTGCATAAGGCCGGATATGCCACCGATCCTAATTACGGTACAAAAATTTTATCAATTTATCGTGGTGAGGAATTAAATCAGGCAATACAACGTTGTGAGTTATCAGAGCAAGTTTAAGGTACAGGACTGAATTAAGTCACAAATGTAATTAAAAAATGAGAAGTCTAGTAGTACATTGGATACAGGGAGCAAATAACTATGTCAATACTAAGTATTGCTTATTCAGGGATGAATGCTTTTCAAAACGCATTAAGTGTTACTGGGAATAATATTGCAAATGTCAAAACACGAGGTTATTCAAGACAAAGCATTCAGTTTGCCCCAACTCCATCTAGAAGTTATGCGGGTTCTTTTATTGGTACAGGAGTAGCTGTTAACAACGTGTACCGTAACGTAGATCAATTTGCTAATGCTCAAGTGAGAAGCACATTAAGCGTTAAATCCCAATATGATGCTTTTTATCAGCAAGCCTTAGAAATTAATAAATTGCTTTCTCAGGATGGCAGTAGTCTTTCTGTATCCTTGCAATCTTTTTTTGATTCATTAGGACAATTAAATAACGCGCCAGATAGTGTAGCCTCACGAAATGTTGCTATGAGTCAAACCCAATTATTAGCGAGCCAATTCTTATTTTTGCAACAAAACCTTGATCAATATCAAGAAAGCTCAACATCGCAGATTAAAGAAATAGCGAATACAATTAATCAGTTAACTTCTAATCTTGCGTCTGTAAATGGACAAATAATGAACTCACCTAACTCCCCTGATTTGCTGGATCAACGGGATGAGTTACTCAAACAACTGTCTCAGTATTCTGATTTAACTGTGGTGGAGCAGGATAACGGGATGGTGAATGTGGGTATTGGTAGTGGCCAAATGTTGGTGATCGGAACGACTCAAAGAGCTTTATCAGTTAGTTATGATCAAATAACGGCACAGGGAACTCATGTTTTATTGGATACAGGTGCGGGAAAAACGGAGATTACAAATCAACTAGTCAGTGGGACATTGGGCGGTCTCTTGGATTATGAGCGAAATATTTTATCTAAAGCCAGTCAACTCATCGGACAAATGGCAATTGGTTTAGCACAGAAGTTCAATGCGCAAAATCGTTTGGGCATGGACTTAAATAACCAGTTAGGACAGGATATTTTTACTGATTACAATACCTTGGCTATGCAACTTGATCGCTCAATTGCAGCATCGACAAACTCAGGGTCTGGAGTACTATCAGTAAATATTTCTGATATCTCACAAACTAAAATAAGTGATTATCAATTAGTTGTTACTAATGCAGGAGCGAGTCAGGCAACGCTCATTCGTGATTCTGATGGATCTGCGGTGACCTTAAATTGGACTAGTAATCCACCAGCTCCACCAGCGGGACAGATTGTAGTTGATGGCATGACCATCACCGTAGATAACATCGCTAATTTAGCAGATAATGATTCTTTTACAATCATGCCTACACGTGGAGCTGCAGAGAAATTTGCTTTACTCATAAATGATCCACGTCAATTAGCACTCGCTTCACCAGTGCAAACCACTGCATCTTTGAATAATACGGGCCAGGGAAAAATTGATTTAGGGCCTATTTTAAATATCACGGAAGTAACCAAACAATATACCATTGATTTTATTTCCCCAACGCAATTTAATCTAATCAACGTTACCGATGGTATTACAACTGGGCCACTCCCCTTTGTTCCTAACACGGATAATGTGATTCCGATTCCAGATGCGACTAATCCATCATATTCCATTACTTTATCCGGGGCACCGAATGCAGGAGATCAGTTTACTGCACAGTACAACCAAGGTGGTTTTGGTGATAATCGTAATGGATTACTTCTTGCGGGAATGCAACAACAAAATATTTTTTCTAACGGCACTGAAACACTTTTTGATGTTTATTCTGATCTGCTTTCTGATACAGGAAGCCAAACCAATGAGGCTAAAAACCGCTTTGATGCGTTTCAGGTTTTATATAAGCAATCGGTTGATTATCAGGAAAGTGTCAGTGGCGTAAATCTGGATGAGGAAGCAGAAAACATATTACAATTTAAACAGGCTTATGAGGCTGCAGCAAAGCTCATGGCAATCGCCAATCAAATGATGGACTTACTTTTTGAAATAATGAGGTGATGAATGCGTATTTCAACAAATCAGATTTATCAGAATAGTATAGATAGCTTATTGCTCAAGCAAGCACAGGTGGCAAAACTGCAGCAACAGCTCGATGAAAATTTTTTAAGAGTGCGTTATTCATCAGATGATCCCATCGCTTTTGCTCAAATTGAACTCATGAATCAACGCATTAGCTTTACAGAGCTTCTCCAAAAAAATCGTGAAAGTGTTGATAGTACTCTTAGTATGGAGGAGTCTGTCTTAAACGATTGCACAACGAGTTTGCAACGCTTACGAGACATCCAGGTGCAGGCAGGTAATCCGACATTATCTGAGGAAGATCGTAAGGCATTAGCCATTGAGGCGAGTATTATTTTGAATGAACTGACTGATTATGCAAACACCAAAGATATCAATGGTGATTATATGTTCAGTGGTGCGCAGACATCTACCGCCCCCTTTTCAATAAATGCCTCCGGGGCCTATGTTTATAATGGCGATAGTACACAGCGTTTTCAGCTTGTTGGTAGTAGTTTACAAATGGCTATCAATGATCCTGGAGATGACCTTTTTATGCGCTTACCTAATGGGAACGGTAGTTTTTCTATTAAACAAACAGGAACCCCTAATACAGGGACTGCATCTGTAAACGCAGGTTCTGTATCTACTCCTTCAGCTTATGTGCCAGATAATTACACGATGAGTTTCGCATTGAATTCGCAGGGCAATCTGGTTGTTATGGTTCAGGGGGCAGCAAGTGGAAATGTTATTCCCCCAAGTGGATTACCCGATGATGCACCTTTATATCAGGAGGGAATGACGGTTAGTTTTAACGGCATGGAAATGACTGTCTCAGGTATGCCAGCAGCTGGAGATACTTTTTTGATTGAGCCTGCCCAAAACGAATCTGTTTTTGCAACAATACAAGATATGATTAATAATTTGAATCAACCTTATTCTACTTCGACACAAAAAGCAGCTGCAACCACTGTGAATAATCAAATATTGGCACAAATAGATACGGCATTAACTACCGTCTTGAATGCTCGCGCCAATTTGGGGTCTCGGCTAAATCAGTTACAACATGCGGATACAGCAAACTCCGATATAATTGAACAAAGTAAAATTACTTTAAAGAGGCTACAAGAGGTCGATCCTATAGTCGCAGCTTCTGAATTTAAACAGGAGTTGTACAATTTGGAAGTGGCACAACAAAGTTTTGTGCTGATACAAGGGTTATCTGTTTTCAATTTTATCTAAAATGAAAATTGTAGCCTGACTGCTTGCAACCAGGAGCATATTTCAGCTACATGCTGCATCACTGAGTTATTTATGAGGAAATGTTTGTCGCCAAAATTGAGCTATGTCGATGCGCCTTGTTATCCAGATATCCTGATACTGGGTTAAATGATCTAAAAACTGTTTTAAAATAAGACATCGGTCGGGTTTTCCACTCAGACGCGGATGTAAGCCTATAGTCATGATGGCAAGACGTTTTTCTTGATACATATAATGAAACGTATTGATTAATCGGTCATAAAATTCTTTGGCACATGAAAACCCAGGGGTTGTACTGAATCTGAAATCATTGCAATCAAGAGAGTAGGGGATTACAAGGTGCTCAGCAATATAATAAGGCAGCTCATCGGCATAACTGTCTGAATCATAAAGAAAGCCCCCATGTTCTAACAGTAATTCACGAGTATGCTCACTTCGTCGACCAGTGTACCAACCATTAGGCTTATGGCCGGTGAGTTTTTCTAAGGTTTCAATACACAAAAGAATATGTTTCTTTTCAACTTTTCTAGAAATATTTGTGTAATTTATCCAGCGCCATCCATGTCCCGCCACCTCATGGTCTTGTTGGGCCAGATATTCAGCAAATAATGGATTAAGTATCAATGCTTGCCCTGCAACAAAAAACGTAAGTGGAATTTTATAATGATCAAATAGACGCAGAAGACGCCATATCCCTACGCGACTACCGTACTCATAAAAAGATTCCATACTTAGATTTCGTTGTCCTTTGGCTTTGGGAACAAAAGGAAAATCTGCACCACTTGTTTCAGCGTATGCATCTCCATTGAGAGGACATAATTCAGCTCCCTCTTCATAGTTAATTACAAAGTTGATGGCAAGCTTTGCTTTATTAGGCCAAGAGCATTTATTTTCTTCTGGTCCATAGCCTACTAAATCGCGCATGGTTTATCCTAATTCAAATGTAGTAATTCCATAAATGCCATCGATAGGCAGTTTGGGTGCCCCTTTTAAATACATTCTTGCTGTAGCGAATACTTTGGTCATCCCATGTTTATTGACCAAGTCAACTGCTAATGAATTACTTTCTGGGATATCCAGATAGACCGTCTCACCACGCGCATACTCAACCAATTGTGCAAATAATTTTTCGGCAATAAATGAGTTCTCCGCGAATAAGGGGCCAATTTTATAGCCCTCAAAACATTTGCGAATGACACCATAACCTTTTAATTGATTTTCTTTAATATAGCCAAGTGCTAATGCTGAGTTTTGAGTAATCCACGCGGTAAGAAATTTTGCTCTTGGGGCTGGAAAATAGTGTCGATCATATTGGGTTATCTGATCGAATGAGACGTTTTTTAGCTCAACTATATGTGGATCGTGTTTAGGCGTAACTTGTGTGTGCTCTAATGCATATCGAGCGTTATTATGGGCAAATTGATAACCAATTTTTGCGTAATTATCAACCATATTGAGCACGCCATCAATACCGGCATTTCTGTCTCCAACATAAGCGAGGCGTGCGCGAGTTAATTCCAGACCATAACCTTGAGCACGATATTTATTATCTACTATATAAAAACCACAAAAAGCAAAGTGTTCGTCGTAAAGTACTGCAGAACCAATGGCAATAATTTGATCATCGAGTTTTCCTGCGAAGAAACCTTGAGGATCTGTTTGATAAAAACACTCTGCATCATTTAATCCAGGGTTCCAACCTTCTTTCCGTGCCCATTCTACAGCGACTGAAACTTCTTCGCGTGTCATTCGTTCGATGCGGTACTTGGACATGATAGTCACCTTTTCGACTGTATATATAAATTAAATATTAAAGTATTGCGTAAAGCAAATAGCTAAGCTTCTATTTTTATTGTGCAAATATAGACCACTTTTTCGTGCTTTTATTTTTCGTAGAACCAATGAATTAAAGATACTAAATGCTAAAAAATCCTGTATTATGATCCACTTTAGTTTTTTTTAAATGTAAGGAAACATTATGAATTTCAGTATCAGGAATATCTTAGGCCCCTTGTTTCTCATTCTTTCATGTCCTATTTTTGTTATGTTGATGTGGTATACCAACACGCAGCTACAAGGGTCTTTGTCTGCTCTTTGGGATTTGATGCTTCAAAACGGCTTTTTTCAGACTGTGATGACCATATGGGGGCCTTATTTTTGGGGCTCTGCAGTAGCTTGGAAAATTATTTTAATTTTTACAGCTTTTGAGCTGGCTTTAATGCGTATTCTCCCAGGAAAAACATTTAACGGACCCATTACCCCGAAAGGAAACGTGCCAGTTTATAAAGACAATGGTGTTTTTGCATTTATTGTCACTATGGCCAGCTTTTGTATTGCATCTTTTGGTTTTAACTTATTCTCGGCTTCTATTCTTTATGACAACTTAGGTGCGCTATTTGGGGCCCTCAATTTGTTTAGCCTTATTTTTTGTGTGTTTTTATACATCAAAGGCCGTTTTTACCCTTCATCAACTGATTCAGGTATAACCAATAACATGCTGTTTGATTATTATTGGGGAACAGAGCTTTATCCTCAAGTGTGGGGATGGAGTATTAAAAAATTCATTACCTGTCGTTTTGGTATGATGAGTTGGGGCTTATTTCTAATTTCTTATTGCGCAAAACAAGCAGAGTTAGGTGACTTATCTAACTCAATGTTAATTTCCGTTATATTGCAATTTGTTTATCTCAGTAAATTTTATATGTGGGAAAAAGGTTATTTACGATCCTTAGATATCATGCATGATCGTGCTGGTTTTTATATTTGTTGGGGATGCATGGTATGGGTTCCTTGTGTGTATACTTCACCAAGTATGTATCTTGTGCTTCATCCTATTCATTTATCGTTTATGTGGGCAACTTTGATTTTAGGTTTAGGTTTGGCAAGCATTATTATTAATTATCTCGCTGACAAGCAACGACTTATTGCTCGAGCTACGCAAGGTGAGTGTAAGGTTTGGGGCAAAAAACCGGTTACTGTATTGGCACGTTATGAAACTACTGAAGGTGATAAAAAACAAACAATATTACTTGCTTCAGGGTGGTGGGGGATCGCCAGACATTTCCATTATATTCCAGAGCTTGCTGGTACATTTTTTTGGTCTGTCCCTGCGTTGTTTACGCATTTTGCCCCATACTTCTATCTTTGCTTTTTAACTGTTTTATTATTTGATAGAGCATTTCGTGATGATAAACGTTGTTCTGCTAAGTATGGACATGATTGGAAAAAATATTGTGAATTGGTTCCATATAAAATTGTTCCTCTTGTGATTTGATGTTTGTGTTGTACTATTTTTTCTAGTCAGTATCCTGGGTGAGTAAGCACCCAGGGATCTTCTTTGTATACAATCCAGTCGATGTAACAATATGAATCAAATCTGTGGGGGGGATATATGCTTATTTATATTCTTATAATGATAGGCATCAGTATAATCGTACGCATTTATCAGTTACAAAAACAAGCTGAAATTGCAAAAATAACTTATCCCTCCGAATTGAGCTATCTTTCCTTAATTAAGGACATGGCTCTTTTAAAAACAACTCCTTCGGCACAAGAGCAATTACAAACGCGTTTTATGACATTTATAGCTGACTTGGGAACTCGCTCACTCGAGGGTGGTTCTGGGGTCGGTTATTTTAAGGTACCCAATTTATCACCAGTATTTGTATTATCAAATAAAGCACTGATACAGCAACTTTATGCAAAAAAAAATGAAAGGAAGTTTGGACAACGACAATTTTTTCATCGATTAGAAGTGATATTAGGTTCTGAGAATTTAATGTCCTCCATTTTGGGTTCAGAAGCACATTCTAAAGTTCGCAACGCCATACTGTTACGCAATGAAACAAACAGGCCTCACGTAGCCGAGATGGTTGCCGATTTTTTTAAAGAATATGAATTTGAGCAGGGTGAACATGGATGGCCTTTGAGTGAGGTAATGGATAAACTCTCTCGCAGAGTATTATTAATCACATATTTTGGAAAAGCAGTTGTTAAACCTTTTGACGCATTTTATCAGGCAAATCTAACGAAGGAATTAATGAGCTGTTTGTTTAGCCTAGAACCCATTGGCAAGGAGGAGGAAAAAAGCCTCCTTTTTTTAAGAAGTAGAGTGTTTAATCTTGGTTGGCAGATTATCTTTTCTTCAGAAGAAATTACAAAACAATTAACAGCAGAGCAGAGCTGGCTTAATTACCTGCTTGTAGTCCGTGTGTTAAATAATACAAGCGTAAAAAGTCAGTTGAATGAACTGGGGATAAACGCAACGACTCAATTAACTGCTGCGCAATGTAAGTTACTGATCGATTATTCGGTTGAGTACTCTGATACTACGCCATTGTCTGCTTTGGTGAGGGACGTTGTTAATGAAAGCTTATTCATTCCATTATTGGGTTTTGATGCGACAGCAACCGCTTTAATTACAGCGTTAAGAATTGCTCTTCAGGATAAACGCATCTATAGCATGATGAAACAGGAAATTCAGCAAAAAATTTCAGCAAACGAACACTTTGAATTGCATTCTCCGTGGGATTCTCGAGTAGCAAAAGGTGATTTATCATATGCTGAAGCTGTTTTATTAGAAGCGTTGAGATTATCACCACCTGCACCTATTGTGCCAGAAATTATCCATGAAACAATCAATCTCGAGCTTGAGGGAACGACACTTACTTTACCTGCTGGTTCGCTTATATTTATTCCTATGCAAGGAATGCATACTCACATAAAACATGTTCCAGATATTGATCTTTCCACTGAGGGGCAAGAAATATTTGGTAAAAAGACAATTACTGCGAATGAAATTTTTCCTGAGCGCTGGGGGCCTAAGAACCATCAAAATGAGTTTTATAATACCCATTTTTTTGCGGCATCTCCCGTATTTAATTCACCGGGGACAATGGAGAAAGAGGGCGGATTATTAACATTTAAGACTGGATCAAGGCGATGTCCCGGTTTACGAATTGCAATGACAGAAATAATGGCTTTATTTCGCATGCTTGTAACCTACAAATTTGAACTGACAGCAGAGGAACATCTGGAATTACACTTTAATTATGAAAAGCCATTGCAGAGAAATGGCGGTTTAGGATTCCTAAAAATTAGGCCACGGAAGCCCTCAATAACTTTAGACACTGATCTTGTGGCACCTAGTCATCAAAGCGGTCTTAATTTTTTCCCTGAACTGCAGGTCGCTGAAAAGGTGCACGAGGTACAGTTATCGGTGAGAAATAATAGTGTTTAAAATTTATCGGGTTAAAAATTTGGAATTGACGCATAACAGGCGATTAAGATACCCCATAGATGGATGTAATCGCCAACTAATATATTTTTGAGGTACCATTTTGGTAGGCAAGCGTTTCTAACGTCACTTTGTAAGTATTTAATGATAGGTATAAATGCGACAACAAAAAAGACCATAAAAACATGGTAAATAAAACGCAGTTCTTGAGTATTTTGGTATAAATACGTTTTATAACGCATCTGCCATGGTGTAATGATAAGGACCACAAAAGAGAAGAAAAATACTTTAATCACACTGTTTAAATCAGTCATAAAAGGTAGTTTTTTGCGGCCATATACGATTTCTTTTTTCGATGGATCGAGCAGATTAAATGACATTGATTCCAGTACAGCACTTACCAAAAAAAACACACAATAAATATAAATACTGGTTATCGTTAATGATGACATAGAGTAGAACACGTAATCAGAGTCTTTTAAGCGTAATGAGTAATTGTCTATAATTTTATCATGATATGTATAGAGTGTCGATCGAGCATCCTAAATACTATGATTGGGATGCAACCTAGTGGCCCCTAGTTTTTTCCTATGACTCTCCACTCGGGATAAACAGACTATTGTCTACACTTGTTGAAAAAAGACAAGAAAAGACAATAAAACTTAAATTGTCCCCTGTACATGTAAAAAAGACACCCGTGGGCTCATTTGATTTTTCTGATATTAATATTTTATGCACCAACTTCATGCCCCCTGCATCATGACACGAACTTGCTAAGCTATTAAAAACATTATTTATGGTTTTAATCTGCCCAGCGATCTCATAAGCTTGTCCACATTGTGGAGATTGTCCACTGGGTGGAGATAAAGCAGTCTCAGCATAAATATTTTGAGAAATTAGCAAAAAGAATAGAGGTAATCCTTGAAAAAACTTCATAAAAGACCTCCTTGTTCTATCCATTTCTTTCAATTATAGAAGTGAATTGAAAAATTGAGAAATGTGGCTTTTAGAGTTTTTTAACAGGAATAGACTTAAATGTGCATTTAACTCCATAATAAACGAGCCTTATTATGAAAGGAAAAAAAGAAATGATGAAAAAAATGTGCTTATTCATTACTGCCTTTTTAGTATTCCAAACTGTACTTTATGCTTCGGATCCTCAGCAATCGTCTCTCGATAATAAAATTCAGCTATTTATGAAGGATAAACCTGTAAAAGCTTTAGTTTATGGTCTATGGATCAACGGAAAACCAATGAGTATTCAGGCCATTGGTGATTCAATGACGGCAGTTCCGGCAACAAAAGACATGCATTTTCGTATAGGTGGCGTGACAGAAACTTTATTAACAACGACGCTGATGCGATTGGTAGAGAAAAAAGAATTAAGTCTTGATGATAAGGTAGCGCGTTGGTATCCCAATTTACCTAATGCAGATCAAGTAAATCTAAAAATGCTTGCTAATGGTACAAGTGGTTTTCCTGATTATGTGTATCACCAAGACTTTATCAAACAAGTATTGGATAAGCCATTTAAGCAGTGGTCCGATAAAGAGTTAATTCATTATGCTTTTTTGACTGATCCTTTATTTAAACCAGGAACCAGCCAGCATTATTCTCATACTGACTATGTGATTTTGGGTAGTATTTTAGCTCAAGTGACTACACGACAGCTGAATCAATTATTTCACTCCTTAATACTTAATAAATTGAACATGAAAAATACACAATTCGAGCGAACTGCCACCATACCTTCACCGGTGCTCCATTCATTTAGTCAAGATAGAGGTGTTTATGAAGATGCAACTTTTTGGGATCCGTCCTGGACTGCAAGTTCGGGATCTATGACCTCAACGATAGAGGATCTCGGTACCTGGGCGAATGCTTGGATGAATGGCAGTTTGTTAACTTCCGAATCAAGCTTGGAATTAAGAGCGCCAGAGACTGTAGGGAAGGGGAAAAATACAAGTGAACTTTATTTTGCGATGGGATTTGCTGTAGCCAATCATTGGTTAATCCAAAATCCTCGTTTTGGTGGTTATAGTGGTGTTTTTGCTGTGTTGCCCGAAAAACAAATCGTGTTTATTGCATTTAATACATTAAAACCTACATCAAAGGAGGCCGATAATTTGAGTGTGGCTTTATGGAAAGAAGTAGCACATGATTTAGCACCGGAATATCCGATCCCTAACTTCAACTAGAAACAATTGAGCTTATCCAATGAGAATGAAGTAGGAGTTATAGGGCATTATCTAAGTTGTTCAACCAGCGTATGGATGAGTTGAACAATTAATTCGGGTTGCTCTTTTTGTATATAATGGCCGCTATTTTTGACATCTATCCGTCGGGCTTTTGGTACAAAAGTATCTGCCATCAGATCATTTGCCCGGTGGATACCAAGCATGATTGATTTGGCCATATCTTGGGTGACATAACTTGGCCAAAAACCATCTTTTACCATTTGACTGGCATTGGGAATTTTGCCCGCCGTGAGAATTATGGCAGGTATATGCAATTTATGATCTGCATAATCCTTTAATTGTTTAAAACTTTCAGCAAAGTTAATCTTTTCTACATTTTTATAATGAGCACTTAGTGCCTTCGAGCTTTTTTTTCCACCGAAATAGAACGCTTGAGTTTCTTTTTCTGACCAGGTGTTAAGTAGTTTTTCATTGGTGACATCAATAAGAATTAGTCCTGCGACATCATTAGGGTATTTCAGCGCATAAAGTCTTGCAGCCAATCCACCTGCGGAGTGTGCCACAAGGATAAAAGGTTTATGAATTTTTTTTGCTTCAATTAAATGATGTAAATCATCCATCTGATTTGCCGCTGTAACTGGTTGTTGTACCGGATCACTACGACTTTTTAAAAGGGTATCATCGATGATTTTAATTGTGCCTGGACGATCATAATCGCAGGCTGTTGTAAATTTATTGACTTCAGAGAATACAGTCTTCTTATTAGCAAACAAGGGTGTTTCCCAGGAGGCATCGCCTCGATCAGGATATCCCGCAATGAATATCACAGCTGGTGAGCCTGTGCCTTCACAATGCATGAATATTTTTCTTTTATTGTCAACAGAAATAAGATTGCTGTCACTAAATGCCATAGAACTCAGAACCATTAAACTAAGTGTAAAAATATTTAAAACAATGAGTTTTCCTGTTTTCATATTTTGAGCACGAGCCATCCATATCTTACGTACAAGTATATATGACTTTTAATAACATCGTTCGCTCAAATTTTCATGAGGTTGCATCTGTTACTTTAGTGAAAGCTTGCATATAAGCCAACCTGACTTAGTAGTCGCCACTTATTATTCAGTAGATAACTATATTATTAACCATAAATAGGTATAAAATCATGCTAAGCCGCGAACATATATACACTCTGCTCATGTTGCGTTATCTTGATTTAAGCAAAGCGACGTTTTAGAAATATTTGAAATTAAGAGGAGTATCTATTTCTGCTGATAATTATAGAGCCAGGTATAAACCTCCAACAAGTATTATTATAGATAAAGATAAGGAATGACCATTTTGTATATATGGGAACTCGAACTTCAAAATCAAGACCAGTTCATTGATGTGATGAAGAGAAGAAAGGACTTTTGTTTCTTTTGTCACTCCAATAACGGATAAAGAGGGGGTCTAACAAAAGTATCTAAAGACTAATAGTTATAATTTCAAGAGAAACTTGGCACTCGATAATTGAACGTTCCTAGAATATTAAGAATAAGAGAAATCTACGGTTCTTAAAGTGCTATTGATTAAATTTCAATCAGTTCCCTTTTTACTAGAATCCAGGCCAGAGGTCAATTTATAGAAATGTTCATTTTCATTAAATTTCAAGTTCAAATGGTTATTTGGAAATTTCAACTGAGGGTACAATCATTTTAAAAGCAGGCTCAACTCATTTACCAATAGATGATTTTATAGATGATATTTTACAGAAGGTAACATCTCATACTAATTTAGTAATAACAGCCGCACCTGGTGCTGGCAAGACAACTCGATTGCCTCCGGAATTGCTTTCTGTTGTAGCCGGGAAAATATTAGTGCTAGAACCTCGACGAATGGCGTCGATTGCTGCTGCTCATCGGGTTGCAGAAGAAAATAATTGGCTAGTCGGTGAGGAGGTTGGTTATCAAGTCCGTTTTGTCAATAAAACATCGCATAAAACCAGATTAATTTACATGACGGAAGCTTTGCTGGCCCGACATATGATTCATCATCCTGAGTTAGACGATGTAGACATTGTGATTCTAGACGAGTTTCATGAAAGATCTTTATACGTTGATTTAACACTAGGATTAATACGTGAATTACAAGAGTTAGGGCATCATATTAAAATTGTGGTCATGTCAGCGACACTCGAAGCAGAAAAAGTTGCTGAATATTTGGGTAATTGTCCTGTCATTTCCGTGCCTGGAAAATTATTTGAGTTAACGGTACGTTATCAAAAATCAACCCAATTACTAACACCTCAATATCAATTTTATGAGCATTTATCTCAAGTCATCAAAGAAGCACAGCGACAGACTGATAAAGATATTTTAGTATTTTTACCGGGTGCACGTGAAATTGAACGCGCTAAAGGAAACTTACTTGATTGGAAAGAAAGCAAAAAAATAGAGGTGATCACGCTGCATGGCAGTCTTCCTCTAGAAGCACAGCGTATCGCATTGCAAAAATCTTCAGCGCAAAGAATTATTCTTGCAACTAATATTGCTGAGTCTTCTGTTACTTTAGACGGTGTTGATACCGTCATAGATTCAGGTTTAGTAAAAATAATGAAACAAGATTTACGTACTGGATTTTCACGCCTGGAAATTTCGCGAATTAGCTTAGCGAGTGCCATTCAGCGTGCTGGTAGAGCCGCCCGACAATTTCCAGGTGTTTGTTACAGGATGTGGAATCAACATGATGAAAGTTTATTTGTGAAATCAAATATTCCAGAAATTCTACGTTCAGATTTAAGCGATAGTTTACTTTTTTTAGCTAATCAACATATCTCGAATTTTCAGAATTTTTCGTGGTTTGAAAGACCTCCTCGTGTCAGCATTGAACGTGCGACCTTTAGCTTACAAGCGGCAGGTGCTATCAAAAATAACAACGAATTAACATCAATAGGTCGCCAGCTTTTGGATTTCCCATTACCTCTGCGTTTGGGGAGACTATTAATTGCAGGTATAGAAAATAATTGCATCGATCTGGCTGCAAAAATTGCAGCGTTATTACAAGAGCGCGATATTCTACGGAAAGAAATGACGAATAATTTTCAAGCAGATCATTTTGAATGTGATATTGCACCGCGATTAAAAATTTTGAATAAATTTCTAAAAGATGGTTCTTCACATGAAGGTCATTTTACAATTTTACAAACTGTCGCACAAAGTTATCAGCAGATTCTAGATCTTGCTAAAAAATTAAAAAAAGCAGAGCCCCCTGTTTATCGTGAAGAAGATGAAGCTAGACAGTTGCTCCTTATGTTATCTTTTGGTGATCGTTTGTGTCGACGTCGCAAGAACTCTGATCGTGCATTAATGGTCGGTGGTCGTGGTGTAAAATTATCAGATCGAACGCTTGTGAAAAGGAGTGAATTTTTTATTGCATTGAATGGTTTTGAAGAAAGCGGGGAGGCTGAAACTTTGATTAATCAGGCGAGTGGGATAAATAAAGAATTTTTGTTGAAACACTTTTCCGACAACATAATAAAGAAAAGAGACATCATTTTTGAAGCAGAAAAATCGCAATTTTATCAGCGGGAATTTAAAACACTTTGGGATTTACCTATAGAAGAACCGAATTTTTCGCTGGCAACCTCGGTACACGTTGCAGAAAAATTGCCTGATATATTAACTGACAATTGGGCGAGCACACTGAAGAAAAATGAAAATTTACATGAGTGGTATCAAAAGATTATATTTTTACGATTCCATAAGGCATTAATACCCCCTCATATACAAGATGAATTGGAAAATCTTTTCGACGGAGATGCATTAAAAAAATCATTTTGCTTAACTGTATTTAGACAAGCATGTTTCGGTGAAAGTAAAATGACCTTAGTACTGCAAAAAAATTTAGTGTATTTTTTTGAACTAAATATATCTGAAACATTGCGTAGTATTTTACAAACCGAACTCCCAAATAGGTTAAAAGTTCCAAGTGGTAGCATGATACCCATTCATTATTCAACGGTTGAACATCCCTTTCTTAGAGTACGCATCCAAGAAGTGTTTGGATGGGAAGAAACGCCGAAAATATTATTTCAGAGTGTGTCAGTTGTTCTGCATTTATTAGGTCCAAATTTTCGTCCAGTGCAGGTAACAAGCGATCTAGAAAGCTTTTGGAAAAATGGTTATTCAGAAATCCGTAAAGAGTTACGAATACGTTATCCTAAACATCAATGGCCATTAAATCCTGCTGATGGCATTGCTCACGCGAAGGGATCGAGGCGAAAATAAAAGAAATCCAAGGATGAATCTATGGTTGTTTGGAAACGGGATCACAGCAATGTGGTCTCGTTACCATACAATTTTTACGTCAGGGCGCAAGTTCCGGAGTGCGAGGCCATAATCTGTGTAAAACAGGAAAACTATTTAGCGACGAGCAATAAGTGAGTTCTTTTTCCTCAAACAGTATACAGAAGTGGTAGTAATTTATTAACTGACCTAATATTTGAAAGAAGCCATCCTATATTTAATATTAATTATTCAACATCACTGAGCTTTCGGCAAGCGTGCGTGACTAAAGACAGAGCGGTCGTTTAGCCTATAGCCTCAATGATTTTAGGAGGCGACTTAATGATAAATGGCACCAATAAACTAGACACTGTCAAACAAGCCTTTAGACACTGGCGAGCCACACGAACAAAGCGCGGTCAAATTCCTGATGAGTATGGGAGCAGGTCAAGGGACTATTGGGTGATTATACTCCTTCGAAAATCGGCAGTCATTTAGGGATTAGTCCAATCCAAAGCAGGAAAAAATTAGTACCTATCCAGAATACTAGCCTGCAGTTTGTGAGGTAAAAGGGAAACCTACGAGGATTGATTCAGAGTTTCTATCGAATAGCGATGCACCTTGTAGTGTTGAGATTCATCGTCCCTGTGGCAGTATACTGAAAATCAATGCAGTACCGATGAGTAGGGTATCAAAACCCATGCTGGATTTTCTGGGTTAACGATGCTGCAGATTACCCCACAACATTGGTTGTTATTGGCAGTAGAGCCCATTGATTTTAGAAAAGGCATCGATGGCTTAAAAGCCTTATGCCGACAAAAGCTGCTTGATGACCCGTTCAGTGGTACCGTATTTGTCTTTACCAATCGCATGCGAACCTCAGTAAAACTATTCGTGTATGATGCGAGTGGTTTTTGGCTCTGCCATAAACGGTTCAGTCGAGGCAAATTAGCTTGGTGGCCTAGCGGGTTGAGTCCTTCAATTCAATTACGCTCCAGTGAGTTATTGATACTGCTTGCCCAAGGCCATCCCATAAAAGCAAGCCTTCCAGATGATTGGCGCTCTATGGCCTTATGCGGCCAGTGATGATTCTAATGAAGCCAACGTGTTTTCGTAATTCCAGGGAAGCCAGGCTTGAGGCTCTTTAACAATTTGGTCTTTGTAAACCTGGAGTGCAATTAGGTATTCAAAGGGGTTGATGCCTGCTAACTCACAGGTATAAATAATACTCGTGAGTACGCCGCCTACCATAGCTCCGTATTCGGTTTTATAAAACAACCAGGTGTTACGTCCTCGGATAGGGATTTTTAATCCTCGTTTTAAGGGCAGCAAGGTTAGCTAGCAGTCCTAATAAAATCAATAGGTTGGGGCGAAAATAATGACTCAATGCTTTTTTGCCGTAAAGTCACGATAATCATACTTAGTGGTATTAGCGGATTGGCGGATTCAACTCGTTAACGCAACAACACTAAATTGTGTAATAAATATTACAAAATCATTTTTGCACTTGGAAGAATTACTTCCTATACTAATTTATTTCTTAAAAAGTCCTTGCTCTATCAAAAATTGCACTCTTGACGCCATGGCTTCTGCATCAGGTTTTATATCTGATTTCTTTATAGGTAATAAGGTTCCAAGAAAATTAATATTTTCTGGATCATTCAACATCGCATGTCTGAATGTATCAACCCAGCAGAGCTTTGCATACAGCTTTTGAATGCTTTAGGAATTGCAGCCAGAAAATTTTCTAATTGGAAATCATCCTTTAACGCTTTTTCTGCTTTCTCATTGACCACAGCGTTGGTTCTAGGCGGTATCACGACATCAGCATCAGGAGAATGTGCTAGAACTGCCTCGTAAACAGGGGTTTCATCATAAGCCCCATCGTCTGTGAACTGGTCGATGGGTTCATTAGCCTGTTTCAGTAATGGCTTAACCTGGCTGTCATCATGACAAAAACGGTCAGTTACTGTGCAGGCTTCAAAATAATGATTTTGATTGACTGCTGCATGAAATTTACGCCAGCTGGCTTTACTCGCCAGCAATTCGTTTTGAATATGCCTATAATGAAAATAAGTATTAATGGGAGCCATAATGCCTTAATTTCAAACAGCATTTATTATAAGCAATCAGAATTTCGCCCAGGCAGTTCAAGACTTACAAGCCAACCGAGTGAATTCTAATATCATCCAGTTTAAACTGACAAAGCCTTTAACTCAAAACGAATTAAATGCCTTACAGGCAGCATTGGTTCAGCATCAAGCAGTGGCGTCATCCAATGTGTTTTGCTTGGCTGGGTGCCAAAGCTCTCGCTTAGAACTATTAAACATGTTTCGCGGATTAGAAGACTTTGAGTGGCTGTCTCTTCAAATGGATTATCCATTAAAACTCAGCCTAGAAGAATTTGGAGTGGTATGTCACATTATCCAAGATGCCAAAGAATCGCTTAACATGCTTTCCCTAAGCATCCCCGAAGGGAATGAACAAACTGTGTACCAAGCTCTAGCAAATAATTATTACCTGACAACGATAAATCTTTTCGGACAAGATGAATTTAATTCAATGCCCATTGGATGGGAGTTTGCAGTTCGAAATAAGGCGTGGCTAGATACACTAGAAAATTGGGTGTGTCATGATTTGATGGAGTCAGACTCAAAAGGACTTCCTCCTCGTCCCTTGCAAAACGTCATAGAATTTTCAGCAGACTACCAACTTCACGAAGGGCTCAAAGGATTAAGACAACCCTTGACCGATGAAGGAAACTGGGAAGTATTTCAAATTCTTACACAGTGTTATCCCCATCCCACACTCCAAAGCACTGCATCTCATGCTTTAGGATATTTCTTATATTTAAATCCCAATTTTTTTAAAACAAATCAAGATCAAATAGCTCAAAGCCTATTCATATTAAATGCGTTTCAAGATCTAGACCTTGATCCTACAGACGAAAGTGATATCACCAGAGCAACGCAAATCATGGCGGTGGCTTATGCCATTCAAAAACTTCAACAAAAAGAGCTCTCTCTAGTAGATGTACGGGCATTCCTATCTGGTAACAAAGTATTGCTAAATTCTTTTGTTGTAGGAGAACTCATTGATAAAGCTCGAGAAACACTAACCCAAGCTCAAGACCCAGCATCAAAGAATGAACTCAACTTATTAAACGCCATTTCAAATCAACAAAACTATCACCCTCTTTTTATGGATTACTTGTTACAATGCCCCTCTTTTGTAAGACAACTTAAAATGACCTACCCTTCATCAGAATCTTTTTATATAATAGATGATGGTTTATTCAAAAACAGCGTTATCAGAGAGAAGTCTTTAACAGATGGACAGGTTGTAAAACCAGATCAACAAGGAATACCCAAAGATCTATGCCCTGATTTTGCAGCGACATTACGCGCAGCACCAGCCTTAGTTCCTATTGATATAGAAAGCATCAGAGGCCAAATAAGAGCTTGTGTTTTACCTCATGTCCATTCACGCTATAGAATGTTTCAGCAGGAGCCTCAAGCTGAAAGTTCAGATCCTCGACCAAGTTCATCACATCAGCTAGGCAAATCCTAAATGATTGCCTCGCTAGGGCTTTGTTGCTTAACCCCATGTTTAATGAATACTTATTTTCGCATTGCCTGCTGCATATGGTTAAAGTTTTGGAAGAGAATACTGAAGATATAAGCCATGAGTGAGTGGGATGTAAGAGTTTATAGCGTGATAGGACTACTTTATTTCTAGCTCATAAGCATTGTTACTCAAATATGCCATCTTAATACTAAAATCATTTTTTTCTGTAGTTCTTGAATTTTTTTGATGTATTTTTTTTCCATTTTTGCACCTATTATTACTCCGGGAACTTGCACAGAAGGCTGGAGGAGTTATTAAGGTAAAATAATATTTTTCATAACGTTCTCAATAAGCAAAGGAGACATTAATTTACATAAAAAAATACATTTTATGAATATACTTTATTAATCAACTTGGTGAGCTTCCTAGTTAAACCCAATTTCAAAATAGCCTTACACTACTTTCAAGTCTATTTGCATTTTCTCTACTAAAATTATCAATGCAAGATTACTTGTGAGTTGGTTGGTATCAGGTCAGGATATTATAGGGAGGTAAGCAAGCGTAGGCTGGGCTGAAAAGCCCAGCAACTGCTCTGATGAATTGATTGATATTAGAATTAATATTCCGTTTTTGAGTTAATAATCGATTTCTAGGTAATACCCAAGCTTGGTCGCTGGGCTTTTCAGCCCAGCCTACGCTTGCTTGAGTTTTAGATTTTCCTAGTTTCGATTTGATCCGTCCATTATTTAATATAATAATCCAATTTCCAAATAAATCCTGAGGCAGGCGATTAATTCTTGGTGTGAATAAGTAAAACTTATAAGGGCTTAATAAAATTTATTAGTGTGAAGATAATGATTTTGCAATTAAATTAAATTGGACCAATAATAAATTTATATAGAATAAAATGCATAATCATGAAATGTCCAGAATGTCATTATATTAGGAAAAGAAGGGAAACAGTACCAGAATGGCAATGTCCCAATTGTGGAATTGCATATAATAAGCATCCGGACTATTTTCAAACATACAACTTCAAAATAAAGCTGCTCTATAAAATATATCCAAAAAATAAGGAAATTAAAGCACATACTATTTATGTATATTTATATAAAAATCATTTAAATATAGAGCACATTCAGTTTGCCTTCCTGAATAAGGACAAAGTTATAATTCGTTTGGGCTTAGGTTCGGATCTTTTTATATATTCAGCAGAAATTTTCGAAGTATTAAATAGTACGAGCAAAAAACTCCCAAAACTCCAAGAACATCATAAAAAAGCAATTATTGAGTATATATTACCTGAATATCTAAAAGACTCTTTACCAAAGGATAATACTAAAAAATCAAATGAGATTATCGGCCTTCCATCTTCGAATAAAAAATACAATTTTTATAGCGTGTTTCTTAATAGACTGTCTATTGTTGTAATTATCGGAACTATACTCTTTATTTATTATGATTTTAATTATTACATTATTCATCAGGGGCTGGGATTTGGATATATTTATAAATCACAGACACCTGAAGAAAGGGAGGTGCTGGCTAGATACTATTCACAAAATAATAAAATCAAAACATCAAATGCACCTAATAAAAACATATTTAATGGGACTTTTATAAATTCATCACTAAATGATGAGGGGGATAAAGGCCTTTCGAAATTGCTTGGTGAAAATGGGGAACAACAAAATATCGATGAGGGAATAAGATTGCTTACCCAATCCGCAGAAAGAGGAAATCGTAAATCCCAATATAATTTGGGAATGGCTTATTATGAGGGATATGGCCTTGATAACGATAAGAAAAAAGCTCTTTTTTGGCTTATTAAAGCAGCAGAGAATGGTGAAGAAAAGGCACAATATAATGTGGGAATAATGTATCTACGGGGAGAAGGCACAATTAAAAACAAAAATAAGGCGCTGTATTGGATAAAAAAATCAGCGGATCAGGGTTTTACTCCAGCGATTAATTTATTATCTCAAATTAAAGAGGTAAATGAGAAACCAATCCCTGTCTATGAAGAACTTCCCTCACACAAATTAATTTATAAAAAAGAAGATAAAAATGGAACATTGTTTACTGATAGTCCTAATTAGTACATCAATACTATTTGAGTAATGATGAATAAAGTGCATCTATCCAAGTCTTTTTGCAGTATCAATTCTCTATTCTATAGTTAATTCAAATCGAATTTAGAAGACGAAGGGAAGACTGCTGGTAAAAAATAAATATTAAGTCTGACTACTTGAAAAGTAGACTTTAAGGAGAAAACTGAAATAGTTCAACGCTTGAAAACCAATTTATTTATCCTCATTAGCAGCAACGTTCGCCAAACCCCCGATTTTTTTCCTTTTAAAGGCTACCAAATGTAAGTGTCATAAAAACACATGGTTTTGAGCTTTGCTGAATTTGTAATTTTAGAAATTAAAAAATCTATTCAGCATCTAATGATCCCTCTTCCGGGACTTCGAATATCCTGTATCCATTTATATAAATTTTGTTTATTTACTTCTTCTATTGGGTATCCTCTATTATTCACAGTTTCCCTGGCGCCGTTACTAAAACTAGAGGTAGTAACTATTAAGCCAAATTTCGCATTGTAAGATTCAATATCTGAAAGTATCAGCTGTTATATGCCGCTACTTATCAGACTTGTGTTTGTTTGATAATTTCTGCGTTAAGCACAAAGCAAGGCTTGACCCTCTAGGTATGATTGGTTTGTTTTGAAGTGTACAGAGCGCTTGGGCGTAAAATCGATATTGTCTGAACTTTAAATAAATTTAAGCGAACGGTGAGTAATAAGTTAAATGAACCATCAAGTAGAGGCTTTCAGATAGGTTCATAAAAAAATGAAATATTATTTGAAACTTAGTTCAAATAATAATCTATTATTTATTTATGTTCACCAATAATAAGATTAAATTGGTAGATGCATTAATGAAAATACTTCTAGCGCGTCAGAGTATCTATGACAGGGAACGGCTAGTTAGAGCTTATGAATTACTTTATAGAGATGGAAGCTCCAAAGCTGCTCATGTGGATAACAAGGATTTGAAAGCAGGGGATCATGCTACTTCGTCAGTGATCACACAATTATTTGCAAATTTAGACCTGAATGACGTGATTGGTGACAAACTAGCATTTATTAATTTTACTTACAATCATTTGATCAATCAAATTCCTAAATTACTCCCCAAAAATAGAATCATTGTTGAAGTAATTGAGGATATGCCTATCAATGATCAATTAATTCATAACTTGATTGATTTGAGCAAAGAGGGATATAAGATCGCTTTGGATGACTTCATCTATACAGAACAAATTATTCCACTGATTCAAATTGCTGATATTATTAAAATAGATGTATTACATCAAAATAAACAGCAAATCCGCAAGCAACTTACTCTACTGCAACACTTCAATGGTAAATTGCTTGCTGAAAAAATAGAGAATAGAAGTCAATTTAATGATTGTGTCGAATTGGGATTTGATTACTTTCAAGGTTTTTTCCTGAATAAACCAGACCAATTAAGAGGACAAGCCATTACTGAAAATAGAACTCATTTAATACGATTATTGAGTGTGACCTTTCCCCCCAAAATAAGACCATGACATTGATGAGATTTCCATTAAAATTACAATATTGGAGAACTCAAAATGAAAAAACGTTACACAGAAGAACAAATTATCAAAGCCATTAAATCTCACGA